>Ga0098068_1000223_pt1 | contig 23853 bp, 29 predicted proteins | sample 26BtaG_FD_75059 | JGI IMG/M metagenome (GOLD analysis project Ga0098068, IMG submission 75059) | Marine viral communities from Cariaco Basin, Caribbean Sea - 26B_WHOI_OMZ_CsCl | ecosystem: Environmental > Aquatic > Marine > Oceanic | place: Caribbean Sea: Cariaco Basin | collected 2014-11-09 | reverse complement strand
GAACAAAATGTAGAAACCATCAAAAACATAATTACTCCGAATAAATATGATAAGATTATCTGGAGGGACAAAAACAAATGATATTCTACAACCTTCTACCTTCTCATATCAAGATTCTGCTCTACATTAACAAACCAATTGGGTTCAAGGAACTTGCAGAGAAAACAGGATATTCATTTGCCATGATTTATTCTCATTGCACAAAACTGAAAAATGAAGGTTTGATAAAATATGTGGAGGATGGCAGGGGTCGCAATTGTCGTTCATATACGAGAGTAGCACCAACCATTTTATCTATATTCATCAAGATCAATCATCAAGGATTAACGATGATTGAGATAATGAGAGAGAACGGACAGAAGGAACGATATAGGGTGTGTTGATATGGGATTTAAAAAGTTTTCACCTGTTCAATTTGGACAGAAATATCTTGAAGCACTTGATAAAGGAATCATTCAAAAAATAGATATTATTAAATACATGAAGATTTCATCAGCAACATTTTATGCATATTGGAAGGATCCTGAATATCGAGCTCAAACTAAAAAAACGATAGAGAAATTTGAACACAAGGTAAAAGAATTGAAATTAGGAACAAATCATAGGGAAAAAATTATTGAGACGGCATACCGTTTGCATGAACGTGGAATTGCTGATGCCATTTCCCAAAAATCTTGGGCAAAGGCAAGAAAGATTTCAATTGATGCATTGAAGATATGCAAAACTGAAATGGAGATTGAAAGGGTGTTTGTTGCCATTGGTGAGGTGAACATACAGAATACACAGGTTAATATTCATAGTGAAGTTCAGGTTGTAGTTGATGAAATGTGGGCGAAATTATGTGAAGGTTGCAGAGCAAAGATCAAGGAGATATTGAAATGAAATTATATAGAAAAATACCGATAGTAATAGAAGCAGGGAGATGGTTCACATCAGATGAACTACCGGATATTATTTCAATGTATGATGTATCAAATGACAATATTTGTCAAGAATGTGGGAAAAATATGTATTCGCATGGATGGATACAAACATTAGAGGGTGAGCATATCGTTTGTCCTGGTGATTGGGTAATCAAAGGTATAGAAGGAGAATATTATTCATGTAAAGATAGAATATTTAAAAAAATATATACTGAGGAATGAAAATGAAAAATCATTATTGTGATGGTTGTGGAGAAATAAATTTTGGGTTTCATAATGAAGGAGCACGGAAATGGTGTGATAATTGTGGTTCCCCTCATGTCATAACAGAGAATAAAATCAAGGTTATAACGAAAACATTCGATAATAAATATTGTGGTCATCTGATAAATTTCAAGGAGTGATAAAATGAAATGTCCTAAATGTAAGTCTGATATTGAGATGAGAGAAACTTGTTGTCATTTTATATGCCGTCATTGTGGGTATGGGGTGGCAAAAATCAAGAGGAAACAAGAGGGTTGTTAATGCATGAATTATCTCAAAAATGCCATAGAAAAATATGAACGATATAGTTCAATGGCACGGTTTGAGTTGTTCTTTTTAAAAAATTTTAAATCATTTATTCGGAAAATGAAGATTGAGAACATAACGGCGTTATATGCTCCACAGTGGGAGATTGCGGAGCATATTATCCATTCTGTTATCTTTCGAGATATGGAACAAATATATGTTGAGTTTTCTCGACAGAGTGGGAAAACATATACAATGGCATGGATTGTATCTTATCTCTCTTATTATCTCCCAATTTATGCCGATGAATCCCAAGTATACGATAATGAAGTATCAACAATGTTGGTATATTTTTGTGGTGGAATTAGAACGGGAATATTTGCCCCTGGTCTAAAACAGTCGAATTTTGCTTATATTCGTATTCGGGCGATAGTTCATCGGATGATTGACAAATATAAAATAGATATGAAGGTTGATCGACAAGATTATATCGAGTTCCCGTCGGGATCCAAAGTCTCGATTTTTACTGCTTCTCCAGGCTCTCACATCGAAGGAGCAACATTGGATTTTATTTATATCGACGAAGCTCAAGATGTTGAGGATATCATGTTGAAGAAATCTATATTTCCGATGGGAACGCATACAATGGCAACATCGGTTTTGGTTGGCACACCTACAATGACACTTGATAAGAAAAGATATTTTTATGACAAGATAACTGAAGGCACAAATTGTTATATCTATGATTGGAATGAGATCGCGAAATATTCTGATGCTTATGCGACATATGTCCAAGGACAGATTGAATTATATGGAAAAGATGATATTGGGTTCCAATGCTCTTATCTCTTGAGGTGGCCGATTGAATCCCTATCATTCACAGATTACTCACAGTTAAAACGAAATGGGAGAGCCGACATTAGAAGGATAAAAACTGCACTCGTGAACAATTTCAAGGAGACATTGGACAATATTTATGTGGGAATTGATGTGGCAAAATCTCCCGATTCTACTGTTTGCACTGTGATACAATTGGTTAAAATTATGGATGATGATCCCGATTATAACGAGGAACGCCCCTATAAAATGATAATACTCGATTGGTTGGAGCTGATGGGTGATACATACGATAAACAGATTGAAATCGTATATGAGTTTTTATGCAGATATGCCATAAGGAGAATATCGGTTGATGCTGTGGGAGTGGGCGATGTATTCGTTGATATGTTGGAACGCAAATTCGTGGTGGGCAATTTTCTACATCATCGACACACAAAGATAAAATCACTTAAATGGACACAATACAATCATCACGATATTTTTCGGAGGTTACATAATGAATGGTGGGAGGGACGAATCCTATATCCTGACGATGGGTCGATGGAGAGTATAAAGTTTAAATACCAATTTTCTCGGCTCGGATATGAATATCAAAGAGGACTATTGAAATGTCATCATCCCACGGGAGAACATGATGATTATTGTTCGAGCTTGGGAAATTGTATTGATGCCATAGGATTAGATTATTTCATGCCACATAAAGTCATAAGTGAGATTTCCAAGGAAGTAGCAAAGTTTTCGGGTTCTTCAAATATTCCTTCAATTCGAGGATTCAGTGGAGGAACACAAAGATCAGATGTATGGGTGATGTAATGGAAGTAAAAGACACAATAATAAGAGAAAGGGAGCATAAAGGGAAATGTAACAGATGCGATAATCCCAAAGCAATGATAAAAACAGTCGTATATGTCGATTGTGAATATTGTAAGGCTTGGCATATGCATGAAAATCTTACATTGAACAAGAATGAATTTAGGGAAGCACTTGAAAAGATAAACGAAAATATTATATCTCTTGAGAAACATATGAGTGATGTTCTAAATATTAAAATTGTTGTAAAGGAGATGGAAGTTGAAATTGATAAATGAGGGGTAAGAACAGTCTCCGTTCGTGGACTCGTGAGAGCCAACCCCTCATCTTGTTGAGGAGATTATATGAGTATTTTTGATGGTTTATTTCGCCGAAAGAAAAAAAGTAAAGATGCATATCGAGAAATTCCACCAGAAGAAGCGATTGAATTGGATGGTGTTGATGAATCGTGGAGAGAACCATTAAAAATATCTCAAGATAAAATCCCTCCTTATTCGGGCATTGGATATATTCAATCTCCATATACGGATTTCTATACGAAACGATGGGGAATCAAACCCATCGAAGATTTGGGCAAGTATAGGGATATTGTGAGGAATGATCCGTGGGTTCAATCGAGTATTGCCGTTCAGATTCATTTGGGTCTACAAAAAGGATATGAATGGGAAGTTGATCCAGATCAAAAGAATGGGGAGAAGGTTCTGGATGATACAAACAGATTGTTCTCATTGATAAAAAATGAACTAGATCAACATATCCTTCCGGCCATAATGTCTGATATGATTGTGTATGGGTGCGCATACATTGAACTCGTTTATGGGGCAGAAAAGAAAGAAAGGAAATTGTCCAAAGAATCAAGGAAACAAAATGAATATATCGACATAAACGGAATAAAGCGAAGATGGGAAGGAAAAAAGGAAATTGACATTGAAGATGGTGAAATCCTACTTAACATTAAAGCACTCGACCCATATTATATGAGGGTTCGAAACGATAGTTTGGGAAATGTTTATGGATATTTACAAGTTTTGAGTTTCCCTCCTATTGCGTTCACTTGTGATAAGATTGTTCAATTTCGATGGATGCCGAGAACCTTGAGCCATGAATCAGCATATGGCACGAGTGATTTAATGTCAATGGTTCGCACAGCGGAATTGATACGGGCATGTGAAAATAATCTATATATTGGCTCACATACAATCGTTAGACCTCCTGTCATTTTCAAGGCAATGTCTGGAGATACTCGTCCTCTATCTGATCCAGAATGGGAACGGGTTAAGGGAGCGAACGAATCTCGAAGGGCAGGGGATGATATTTATGCAATGGGAACGGATGTTCAACCCCAGGCGGAGCCAGGAGTGGCTATGAATGCGATGATTGAGTTCTATAAATTATTACGGGAGGACCGAATTGTGGCGATGGGTGTCCCACGGAATATCATGGGCATTCCTGAAGGAAGTTCGCACACAACAGCCGCAGTAAATTGGGATTCGTTCATTGTAAAGTTGCACGGACTTCAGCAGAGAATCGGAATCTATATTTTGCATAAGATTGTTTATCCAGGATTAATTCGAATGGGGTGGAATCGAGAAGATTTGGAAGAATCAGGTTTACACATGGAATGGAATGATTTAGCGATACAAGATGAAAATATGGATACCAATAGAGCCATAAACGAGTTTAAGGCATTTGGAATAACCCTGAACGAATTTCGCAAAATGATACATCTCGAAGATGTCGATGAAGAAAAAGGAGACAAATTTTTATTTGAGTTGAATCCACAGGACATGGATGGAGGCATGGGAGGAATGGGTGATTCAGAAGAAGTTCGAGACCCGATGAGAACTAAACGGGCGGGAATCACATCAATGGGATTATCGAAGATTCAGCAACCGGAATTGATGAAAAAGGTGGTGGAAACCCCCGCTCCTGCGTGGGATCCCTATGAAGATATGTTCGAGAAAATGATGGGCAATTGGGACGAGAAGAAGGCCTCAGATATTCCAGATAGTGAGATAACTAAATGGGTGACAATTAAGGGCAGAAAAGTACCAATTGGTGAAGATGGAGAGATTCATAAGGACTATAATATGAAAGAAGAAAAACAAGAAGATAAGAAAGAAATAAAGGATATTATAAATAATTTTATGTCCGAGATGGAAGAAAAATATGATGAATTGAAATTAGAAATATACATTACAAAAGATAAATTAAATTTATCACGAATATCATTACCAAAAAATCAACGAGGAAGGGGAATAGGAGGAAAGGTGATGAAAAAATTAATTGATTTGGCAGATAAAGAAAAAAAAATAATAACATTAACTCCCTCCTCTGATTATGGGGGGACAGTATCAAGATTAAAGAAGTTTTACAAAACATTTGGATTTGTGGAGAACAAGGGGAGAAATAAGGATTTTGGGATAAAAGAAGATATGTATAGGGAATCAAAATAAATATATCTAAAAATAAAAGTTGAAGAAAATGACAGTTGATCTTTTTGTTGTATCTGCTATTTCTGCCGGAGTGGATCGGGTTAAGTCAGTTGTCGGCCCCGCCACGATAACAACTCCTATGCATGTGGATGTTGATGCCACGGAAACACGTAGAAGGAAGGTTCAGGAATGGGTTATCTCAAATGTTCATCACATAAAAACCGTTCCTTCATCAAAGGAAAGAGCAGTAAGATTATTGATGTCAAAGGGCATAAATGAAGGATGGTCAAAACCCAAAATAATTGAACAGTTAAAAACACAATTTGGGGTATCGCCAGGAAATGCGAAAAGAATGGTGATAACAGAAGTTCGGAGAGCATATCAGTGGGCATTCAGGAAAACGGCATATATGAATGGTTATCGCAATGTAAAATTCCGAATACATCCTGGAGCTTGTAAAAAATGTATACCTTTAAATGGTCGGATATTTCCCATCACAGATGACCCTATTCCCGTTCATCCCAATTGTAGATGTTGGTTGGAATTGGTGAACATTGGATATATATCCCCCGTTCCGAAAAAGTTGGTTTCCGTTCCCAAATTTGATATATTTGACAAAACACTCCAACGAAATATGGAGCAATTGATAAGAGATATTATTCAAAATTTTGAGTTGATTCCTCCACCACAAGAAAAAATATAGAGATAAATTTTAAATATGATACATTACAATATATCATTATCCTTAGGGATAACGGAGACATTTGAATAAATTCATTTTTGTTCTATATATTCAGGTGTCTCTATGTCGAAGGAAAAAATAGCTATAATACCAAGTTGGAGAGTTCCATTCGAATCATCGGAAAAAACCTCTTTCTCTGAAATATGGGATGAGAACGATGAAACATATCCTTTTGTTGCACGGATAATTGATACAACTGTGAATGCGAATCGTTGGGCAATTCCAGAAACGGAAATCGATAAAATCATTGAACAGATTGCTGGAACACAGTTAAGGATTGACCACTCCAAAAATAAAGTTAGAGAAATAATCGGAGGATTTACTTCCGCAAAAAGAGATGGGAAATCTATAATTGCCACGGGATTTATTTCTGATAGATATGTGGCGAAATTGATTCATGATGGGGCAGTTACTGATTTTTCTGTTTCAGCAGTTCCCAAACATTCCGAATGTTCGGTATGTGGAAAATCTGCCGACAATGGAAAGAATTGTAAGTGCAAGAATGCCCATCAAATAATCAAGGATGTCAATCTAAAAGAGGTATCTATTGTTACGGATGGGGCTTACGATAATGCCAAAATTATCCCATTCTCTGCATCATTTGATGAATATTACGAGAAAAAATCTTATGAATCGAAATGTAAAATTTCGGAGGAGATTAAAGTGTCTGAAAAAGATGAAAAAGAAAAAGATGAAAACGAAGATTATGCCGCACTGAAAAAGAAATATGCACAGGTGAAGGCCGAGCTTGATGAGTATCGAGAGAAACTCAAGAAAGGAGAGGACGAAAAAGAGAAGAAAGAAGATAAGAAAGAGGCGGAGGATGATGATGATGAGGAAGAGGAGGAGGAAGCCAAAAAATCATCAATTGATTCTCTAAAACGGGAGAACTCCCAGCTCAAAGAAGCATTGAGCAAAGTCCCCCCGCCTTCACAGGGGCATGTAAATCCTTCAGATGAGGCAACAGGAAGCATTGATCGAGTCACAAAAGAATGGTATGCGTGGCTCGAAGAAAAAGGATATGACATGCGAGAGTATAGCGCATGGAGAGGTGATTAAAAATGGTTCAAGCAGGAAACCTTTACGAGCAATCCGGATATAACTGTGCGAGTGGTCCGGTGGACATAAACCCGCAAAATAGACATGCATTCGCTCGACCGGATGAAAATTATGTTGCGGTGGGACTGACAGCGGGATTAATTGTTGCTCGTTCGGCGGTCGTTCTGAATCAAATTGCATTGGCTGGAAATGCCGATGCCGAATGGAGAGGAGTTTTAATCGAAGATCAACTTCTCCAAGCAAACGGGATATATAACAGGGATCGTCCCTTGACATATACCACAGATGGACAAATTAGATGTTTGGCAGGGGAAGCCCTTGCGGATGACACATTGGTTTGTTCAGATGCAACAGGCAGATTGAGACCGTGGGTTGTGGGAGTGGATGCGGCTATGTCCTTGATGGGCAGAACGAAATCATCTTGCACGGCGGCAGGGGAATGGGTTGAAATGGTCTTGAATGAGGGAGGCTGATTGAGATGCCAATAACACCGAACAACACAGGGACATGGGACAACAATGCCATAAAATTCCCTGAACTTACACAGAAGATCGTCGAGACCCCTATGGATGGGTTTGACATGAGAACATTACTTCAATATCACAGGGCGAAATCCGATCGTGTGATTGTTCCAATCGAGGAAGCGTGTTCTACGGCAGTCGTGGATAGAGTAGGTCAGGGAGCCGAAATACCCTTGATGTTCTCACCCATCGAAGGCCAAGAAATCGTCACCTATAAAATTGGTCGGGGATATATGATCACGCACGAAATGGCACAGTATCAGCAGATACCTGTTATTGAGCATAGACTTAAACGTCTGGCACTTGAGATGAAAAATACTGCCAATATAGATGTGATAACTGCTATTGGTGCGGGTGTTCCTGTAGCAAATATCATCGCCTGTACGGGAACAAGCCTGGGAAACGATGGAACGGTTTTCACGATTGCGGGAACAATCGGACAGTATGACATCACAAACGGAATACGAATTTTGGAGGAGAACTATAAAGGTTTGAAGGAAAAAATTGTATTCTTGGTGAATCCAATAGGAAAACAACAGGTTTCACGATTGCCACATTATTCGTCAAAGAATCAATATGGTAAATCGGCATATATGGATGGAATGAGGGGTTCAATTGAAGGAACACAGGTGATAGTTTCGAATTTGGTTCCAGCAAATACGGCTTTTCTCATTGCCACGGATCCAAAATCATGGAGAACCGGACAATATACCCCCGTCGGATTCTTCATTGAATCCAGACCTCTGGAAGTTCTCAATCGACCCGTTGAACATCGAGATGGATTCCAGGTATTCTCTGTTTGGGAATATGGCGTGGGAATCACATATGGCGAGGGGATTGTGAAACTGACCTTTGGTGGAGCATCGTCATAAATCAAATATTGAATTCTGAATATGGGGGATTTTTATCCCCCATATTTTTATTTTATTTACGATTTTTATGGAGACATAAAATGGTTGTTGTTGTTGGAGACTTAGTAACATTTATGAATGGGTCCGGACCTGTTGGAAATCAATATACTTTTTTCCGAATATATGAAATTCATGAGGATACTGTATCGAGATATTTTGATATGGCAGACCATTGGGCGAATGAACAAATTTCTACAACAACACAAACAAGTAAAGCCAATTTATATGATGATTTAATTTTAACCGAAGGGGCATTGAGATTAACCGAACATATCTATAGTGAGGTCATGGCAACAGGATTTTCGTATTCCACTCTTCAATTTTCAGTTCAAACGGGAACTTTTCCTCAGGTCCTACAATCTCGTTGTGATGCCTACAAAAAACAGAAAGATGAATTGTTGGGGATGTTGAAAAAGAGAATTGATGTATCACAACAAACTCAATGGGATGATAACCCTTATGGAATTGTAGGAGATAATTTCCATCAAACTGCACCTTGGAGGGGAGGGTTATGATTGAAGTTGTCACGGTTTTGACCGCCTTAATCTCTGTTTTGGGGGGAATGATTGCGGGAGGCGGTGGTGGATTGATGATGGTGAAATATCGCTTGGATCAGACAGAAAGATTAAATGTTCAGCAAGAGCAAGAATTACACAAGATCAGAAATTCATTAAGGGTCGTGAATCGTCATACAAGAGATATTTTAACATATCTTCGACATCGAGACCCAGAAAATACATTCTGGATGGAGGGTCTCAAGGATGACGTTAAGAATCCATGAGATATTCCGAGATCGGTTGGAAGTAATTCACACATTCTATAAGGGGAAAACCGTTACTTTGGTTTTTGTGAATGATAGTGGAATTTATACAAATTACGGCGGGTCGGAAAAAGATTTGGAGATAAAAGAAACTGTCAAAGCAATAATATCCCCTGTCAAAAATTCGAAGATTTGGGGGAATATTGCTATAGTTGGAGCCTCGGATTTGGAAGTCGTTATTTGGGAAGCAGATTTAAAACCCGAATTGGTTGAGCAGTTCTTTGTTTTCAATAATTACGATAATATCAAGGTCATAATTGATGAGTTATATTTTAGGGTGATTGAAATTCGCTCACCCGAAGATGTTGATAATGAAGTTCCATATTGGCATATGCTGTTGAGAAAATTGATAACGGAGGTGCTGGCATGATAACAATGAAAGTATCTTCCACGGATTTATCACAATATGCCAAAAAATATCGACAACGACAAAACGAGGCACTTGATCATTTTATAGCATGGTTAAAGGAAGAAATGACAGGAACCTTGGGCGAGATAAAAAGTGAATTTCCCAAAAAATCAGGAAAAACAGCGGAAGGAATAACTTTGGAAGTGGGGCACGGTTATTTTGCTCTTCGGGCGGATTCGATGGTTGTTCTTTATATTGAGCATGGAACTTCTGCTCATGGTCCAGTAACAGCGAAGGCACTCCATTTTTTCATTGATGATAAGGAAATTTTCACTCGATGGGTTCAAGGAATCCAACCGCATAATATCATAAAAAGAGCAAGTCAAAGATTATTTCAACGATTGCAGGAGGCGGTTGGCATATGAATATATCCGTTATCGACGTAGTTAAATCATTGATTGCATATTTGGAATCCAAAGCCGTAGGGGATTCTGATTTGGAAGATCATATTTACACACATCCTCAAGAGGAAAGAACTAATAAATATAAAAAATTTATTGTCTTGGGTTATGAGGTGGATCCTGCGCCCTATGAATTGGGTGATACTCAAACACAAACAATCATCACATTCAATATTATCTTGGGTTTTAGAGATAATACAATGTCGTTATCCGGAACTGAAAAGGAATTGGGTGATACATTTTTTTATGATTATGCGCGATATTTACGAAGTCGAGAATTTCGGGTATATATGGCAGGATTGGGAATTAAAGTTCCTCCCCATCACATTACAAGAGAGTGGCATTTAGACTTTGACCATAATTTAGAAGGATTGAGAAAATATAATATAACTTTAAAACTCTTAACATACATTGAAACATTGGAAGATATACCATGAGGTGAGATAATGGAAGATTCATACGCAGGATGGAATAACTATGTAATCGTTGAACGCACGACAGAATGTCCCGTGGGAACTGTGATAACCGATGATGGAGAATCTGATGGAAATATAGTGTATCGTAATGGAATATATTATTTATCCTCTGCTTTTGCGGCTCCATATGATACATGGATTCCCACTGTTACGGGCTGGCAGATAGATGTGGAAACGGGCGAAATCCGATATTATGCGGCTTCAGGTGTATTGGCTGAATATTTTACACCGATGCAAAGAGCCATCGGGAAAGTTAAAAATATTCGAATAACGAACGAGAGAACAGTTGAGAAAGATCGGGCATTGGGTGAGATTCATGCCGTTGATTTAAAATCACAACAGTTCGATGTTAATTTCGAGATGCCAAAAACTTTCATTGACAAAAGAAAGATTGCGGCCATTTCTCGAACTTCTCCTTTAGAAAATCAGGCAGGATTTGGCGGACCTGGAGTTGTTTCAATCCCAAGAAGGTGGGAACCATATGCACAGAGTTGGTATCTTGTTATAGTTTATCAATGGGATGCAAGTTCGGATTCTGATAATGTAGCAAGAATTTTGATAATGCCGTGTGCCAAATTCTCCAAATATGAAACATCAGCAGAGAACGATAAATTACAGGCAATTTCATTATCCGGAAGTGCCACATATGTATTTTATCTCCCTGATGATTCAGTAAATATTGAGGATTATACACCGACGGGGACTCCGCCATAGGAGGATCCCAAATGGATGATAGTTTATCAGGAACCCAGGCATACCTAATAATTTTTGAGAATAATGACCAATGTCCTGTGAGAAATCCTACAGTTCTTCCAGATGGAACTCCATTCTCAATGAATGGGTTTATTGCCTTTACATCCACAAATCCCTGGCCGTTTAATTCGTTTTCTGCGATTGCCCATAATTGTTTGGGGACTTCGTGGGTTTTAAATGTTGATACAGGAGAATTGCGATATTATCAAATCGATATTGCCCATCCCGACCCTGATGAATATTGGACACCGATGCAGTTGGCAATGGGAAAAACTCAATCCATATCAATAACAGAATCTCATCAATCGATGGCCATAAAAGAACTTGGACAACAATATGCTCATGGGATACCTCATCAAACGGATGATATTCGATTTCAATTGAGCAAAACATTTATCTCAAAAGACAAATTGGATATAAGCACGGATATTGATATTGATGTTGATTCTCCTTTGGGGAATATTATTGGATATGATGGGCATGAATTTATAAATGATTCTTCATTTTTATCATATGTTCAAGTTTTGCGAAAGAATTGGTTTTTTGTCGTTCTATATTATTTATATCACGATAATGATGACGGAAAGATTGCCAAAACGATTATTTTACCATGTGCGAGATTCGATAATATAGAAATAATAAATGAATCATCCAGAATAATCCGATGTAATTTGAGCGGAAAAGCAACCTATATGATTCAATATCCGGCGAAAGAGATCATAACATATGGTCAATCGATTGTGGTTCCTGAAATAGAATGCACTGTTGTTGAGATCGAATGGTGGAATCAAACTCCTGCTGATGCATGGGTGGGACATCATGCCGGACATGGAGGAGTATTTTATACTTGGAAAGGTCAAACATTCACAACGATTGGAGCATTCGAACTTTGTTCGGTGGGGATACAACTTGGAAATTATGTATTAACGTCGGATCATAAACCCCTAATAATTCGATTGTGGGACGCAGTTTCTGGAAATTTATTGGCAAGTTCATTACCAAAGGCATGGGATGAATTGATCGCAAATTCAGAAAACAAATTTTTGTTCCCTGCTTCGATCAATTTATTGGCAACAACACAATATTTTTTCACAATTGAAGATACTGAAGAACCAACCAATCCTTATACCTTTCATATAATAATTGAAGAAGATGAACCAGGTGGATATGCGGGAGGTAATGCATATTATTCCATTGATTTAATATATCCACCAGGTTCTTCCTGGCAAGTGGAAAACGAGGATTTATGGTTCAAAATCTATAAGGTGACATAATGGCAAGGCAAGAAATATGGACGGGTGAGAATTGTTATCTCATAATCGAGAAAAATTCCATGTGCCCATATAGAAAGGGAGGAAATCTGATCGAAGATGGAGCGGGAAATGTTGTAATGCTTAATGGCATTGTATATATTTCATCTTCATTTCTTCCACCATATGATTCATTCACAAATATTGTGGTCGCTTCTCCTGGTCTTATTGCGTGGGTAATAGATATAGACACGGGAGAATTACGATATTATGATGGAATTCAAGCAGATGAAACGGAATATTGGACACCACAACAAAGATCAATCGGAAAAGTCACATCGATGAGCATTGATTATAAACGCCCGATTGAAGTTCATTCAGAAATAGGGTCATGTTATCCATCAGATATTCAGGCAACCGTATATTCCAATGAACTCGATATAAAGAAATGTTTTATTGACAAAAGAAAAATTGTTCCTACCAAAGAAAATAATGTATGGACACAATTCGGATTTTTGGGTAACGGATTAATTGAAGTTCCGGATTACGTGGACGGAAAGGTTCAAGATTATTATTTGGTTATATTGCATATCCGAGATGAAGCAGATGCAAGTGTGAGACAAACAATAATATGTCCTTGCACTAAGTTTTCAGATTTTAGGGAAGATAATGTAACGGATAAAATATTGGAATGCTCGATAAAAGGTGAATCTACATATCTTCGGACCCTTCCATATGATGATAATATTCCAGATTATCCCTTTCATTTACCAGAATGTGCGGAATATCTTCATATTGGAGATGAAGGAGAGGAATATCGATATGTTGGAAGAAAGGTTAATATTGCCATATTCGAGAATTTCTTTCAGGGTCAGGTATTTGAGGTTACAGAATCAATTGATCTTTGTGCAATATATCCCTATATATACGGAAAAGTTGGAACTCCGCAACCAATGATCTGCCGGATATATGGTGCAACTCCTAATCCTGTTCTTCCAATATTAGCATCAACAGAATCAAAAGTTCATGGAGATATTGTTCTTGGAGCATATAACGAATTTCAGTTCGCTACACCCTTTACATTAGTGCCAGGATTTTATATTGTGACGGTTGAAACAACATTACAATGCAATGACGATGAATACTATATTTTGAATGCCGAAATCCCTGGGTCATATGCGGGAGGGAATAATTGGCAGAATATAGCGGATGTTTGGCCCATGTTAATCGGAAATTGGTTAGAGGATGAAATAGCAGATTTACGAATTAAAATTTATACTGTATAATAAAAAGGAGACAAATATAATGGATATTATAGACGATATGAAACGAATGTTAGGCACACCGGAGGAGATCGAAATATTGGGTAATAGGATTAAAGCATATCCGCTCAAATTTGAGGAATATATGGAAGCATTGACCCTATTACCCATCCCTGATTTTACAATGGATGAAATTGAACAATTGGATAAAGGGAACTCTCCCCAATCCGTAATGGAGAAAATGATGAATGATAATTTTTCACAGAAATCCTTTAAACATCAATCGTATGTTTTAAAAGTAACTTTGGAAAAAAATAACATATCAACAGATTCACTTAATGATGATGTAAGATTATTTCATGCCATGAATCCGTTATATGTTTTGGTGTGGGAGATTTCACAACCAACGGACGTATTAAAAAAAAACAAATAAATGTATTATCTCCGATTGAAATATTGACAGAAACGTATCACTACGATATAAAAACGATAATGAACGAACCATGTTCACGGATATGGTTATTAACTGAACGAGCGATTTCACAGATGGATGCATTGACGAAAGAACATTTAGGGCATACTGACGAGGGAATAAAGGAAGTTGAAAAAACTGAATTTGGTGAAGATTGGGATAAAGCAACGGAAAAACCCGATTGGGTGAAAAATAAATGGTCACACAAGAAACAGATATAGAACTTTTACGGGTTCAGTGGAAAGATCAAGGCGCAAAAGATGTTAAGGATAGTCTTAATACTATTTCCAATATGGCACATTCTCTCACAAGTGCCTTTATGTCATTGATGACAACCACATTATCGCTTCAACAATCTAATTTATCGTTAATTCAGTCTTATTGGTCTTTGGCAGACGCCAAAAGGGAGATAAACCGATTATCTGAAAGACAATTTGGGTTGGATATTCGACAGGCGGAATTATCCCTTAAATTAGCACAAAGACAATATTTAATAACGCAACGAACAGGAAGAAGATTAGATGTCCAAATGGCTCAATTACGGGTTCAGTTGGCTTCCAGAGATATAACATTTCAGCAATGGCAAGTTGAGGATAAATTAAGAAATACCCGAAGAAATATGTCAATGACGGAGGAACGGTTGGCATTACAACGAAAACAAATGATCTTACAACGAAAAATGTTAATGGTTCAATATACTCTAATGATTGCCCAAATTGGAACAATGATAATGGTAACCTATCAACTTATCGCCGCCAAGATTATTGAGGCTTCGGTTACGACGTGGGGGGTTGGTCTTGCTATAATGGCAGGAGCAGTAGCAGGTGGAATTGCGTTGGCTCGATCAATTACCCCCGATATGCCTAAAGAATCGGAGGTTATGGCGGGAGAAACAACGGGAGAAATACCTGGGATGCAAACAAAAGGGGCGGAGGTTAAACAAGTAATGTCTGAAGGATTGGCATTTGTGCATGAAGGCGAATTCGTTCACAGAGGGGGGGGAACAACAAGCACAACAATCAATATTTGGGGTAATTTATCGACCGCTCAAGAAATAGTCAGTGAGATGGTCAGAAAGGGGTTATTGCATACGGAAACATCAAGTTATAATTTATCGGCGGGGTTATAATGGCATATGAAGAACAATTTAAATTAGTTTACGGTGGAACGACAGTTTTATTTGCAGTAAGACCAGGAGAATTAAAAATTGATCCAGATATAATGGTCGCTGAACAAAGTATTCCAGGTGGATTGGAATCGGTAATTCAATCAATGGGATCCAATTCACATAAATTCACATTTTCCATCCCATTATATGATACTCGGCTTATTAGTGTTACGGGAGGAACAATTCCGAGTGATGTTGTGGACACTTTACAGGATTGGGCAAGGAATGGTCGAGATTTGGATTTTTATTGCGATTATGTAACAAATGTTTTGGGGGGGGCTTATCAACACACAAAAATCATGAAATTGGATATTGTCGAGAAATCGGGAATCGGTTATCATTTGACTGATAGGGTTGCCACTTATGTCATTAATATAACTCTCGTTGGATATAGTTCTTGAGGAATAAAAATGAAAGGATATATTCCAGAAGGAAGTTATTTCATTTTTCGCGAATTATTCGAGAATGAAACGATTGGTTCATCTGGCAATGAGATTAAAAATTATACGGTATCCTCAACAGATTTAAAAATTATTGATCATCAACATTCTACCAAGAATAAACAAAAAATGCTGATATTCGAGGGTGGACATGATATTCTCGATGAATGGGCCGAACATAATGCTGTTATGGAACCCAATTCATTTGTTACTGATGTTAGTTTTCTTATAAATGCATTCGACCCGAATAATGCTGATGTTCTTACAATCAACTTGATGAACAATTTAGGGAACCATATTGTCCGAATCCGATTAACTCAAGGACAAGTTTGGGTTTATGTGGTACAAGAAACGGCATGGAGACAGGTTGAAGGAGTACCTGTATATTTAGACGATGAATGGCATGAGTTCAGATTCCTTATTCATCAGGTTAATTCTTATATGTCTGGAGGATATTTCGAGTTTTTCATGGACGGATATAAATTATGGTACAATCCCATAGGATTAATATTGGAGAATGTTCCTGGTGATGAATTGGAAACTATTGTGGCTCCAATTCTTCCCGATACAACAAAACCCACAACTCACAGATTTGAGATGGAAAAAGACGGGAATGGTGGCACATGGTATATTGGAGGAATTGTTGGAAAAGATTGGGCCGATATGATAGAACAACCTGATGGGTGTCCATTTTATGAGGTTGTAATTGAAGGGAATGATAAAGCCAAATACCATAAACTCAAATCCAATATTTCTCAATTAAATGTTGGGAAATTGACGGGAGAAGTATCTGAATGCAAACTCGATTTAATTTATCCCATGATAGCGGATTGGTGGGATGATATTTATACTTCTAATAATGACGATGAACCTGAACATATTTCATGCGATAATAAAGCATTGGTATTCATTCAACAATCTCAATTAATATATCACGATTATAAAGCTGGAGTTGTTGCGCCTGATTTCGACATTCTTGTTTGTCCCAATGCAATTGCGGGTTTCAATTCTGCTCAAGTGGGAGATTATGTTTGGATTTTCTGTCAGGGAATATCCGAAAATAATTGGTTCGAAATAACGAATATATCAGGGGATGAATTGACATTAGATCACAATATGACCGCCAATCCAACAACAGATATATCCTATATGATTGTCAGAGGAATGCCACGAATCAATAGTCCTTCATTGGGAGATTATATTCTGATTGGTCAATTCAAACGGATAAATTATAAATGGTCTGCCCGTCCAACGATCGAGATAACTTTATTGTCTGATTTGTATATTGCAGTTCAAAAACTGATATATTCTGATTCTTCCCGATTCTATAAAAAGTTATTGACTGATGTTTTATGGGGGCATTTTGCTGACCCACCAAATGAAATCGTGGACGGGGCAGAATATAGAGGGAATTATCATGGTTTATTACATCTATTGGATTTGACCGGATTGGGATACAGATATTACCATGATCAAGTATTTAATGCCAACATTTACAATGTGACCGAAGATACTCAAGATTCTGTCGTTACGAAGGTATATGATATAAAGACATCTTTGTATAATGCTATAAAATCCGTTGCTGAAACTTTGTTATTAGAATTTCAGGAATATGCCGATTTCGAGTTCAGAAATGAACATATAATATTTTTCCGAGATCGAAGGGATGAAGAAGGAACCCCGATATTAGATTTATGGAGCGGTCAATCAACCTATGTGATGGACAGAATAAATCGTTCAATATTGGGATGTCAATTGGAGCAGGGAACGGAGAACTATGTTGATTATGTTGCATGTCAGGGGGCGCATGACGATAAGGGATACCCTTTAATCGGTGACTATCCTCATAATTATAATATTGAAGGAAACACACGAGACAAAAAAGAATCCAATCAATCTATTCGTGGTCAAGATTTGTGTAATGAAAATGCTCAATATATGCATGAGGATTTGGCACGAAAACCCATTGAAGGTCATATTCAAGTCGAGAATACCAATCGAATTGAAACGTGGTTTGATGATACGGATTACGATGATTCTATTGCGGATGACTGTTATGACCGCATTACAGCAGATAAATGGTGGAATGGTCAGAGTAATTGGTTTTTGGGGAACTGTAATGGCGTGTATGCTCTCGATGAGAAAGACAGAACTAATCAGGCGCATCTTTACCGCAAACCCCTTACATTGCTTGGAGAGGTGGCAGAATCTCATTTCTCTGATGCTTCATCATTCAAATTCATTATTAAAGGGGTTAGATGGGAATTTTCCCGTCAGGGAGCAGTAATGAAGATTCAACCAAATGTTAGACCTTGGGAAATTGCTAAACATTTTGCGGACACTCGGAGGCAGATTGATTGGGTCGAAAAAAACTTTATTGACCCCGATATTCAAGAATGTAATTTGTTACCCGTTCCCACGGAACATTATGATATATTTGAGGATGTGGGGATTACAATATATCCCGAACATAATCATGCTTCGTGGTTTTTGGTTATGGTTGGAGCAGATTTGCAGGTTGAATTGAATCCATTTAATCATACATTCCCTGGTCAACCCCTGGGATATGGATTTATGGTAAGGGATAGCGTAGGGCCTGGGGCGTGGCAACCCTGCAATGTCAAACTTCAAGGAACAAATTTCATAATTGACATTGTTGAAGTTGGAACTGAAATTCGATTTGGAGTGGGTTCTCCTGCGAATTATTCATGGACAGGTGTAAAAAATAGGGCATTATTGGATGTTGTGGCTCTTGGTTTTGGTTCGGGTGATGATATTGATATAATGTGGTTTTTGACCAATGAATATTTAGCCGAAGATCAACCATGTCCAAGAGGAACAACAGCTCCTCAAGTATCGGTTCCGAATATTGATGGATATACTGAATGGTGGGAACAATATATGGTTACGATATATTCAGAGGGACAGATTCCTGTTACAACATATATGACATTCCATATTCCATGAGGATAATATTATGATCGAAAAAGTGAGAATATACGGAGAAGTTACGGTAACACGTTATCAATCAAATAAAAGATTCGATAAGTTGATTAAAAAATCGATTGAATTTCCTTCAAAGATGAATGGAGAGGATTGGAGAAAACTGAAAGAATTAAAGGTTCAAGAAGATATTGGGCGAAATTTGTTGTTGCCTCTTTTTTCAGATAGGTGTGTTGAATTGGTCGGTTATACTGTTGGGAATTGGCATAATCTATTTACTGACTATCGAAATCGATTAACCCAAATGAATGTGTGTAATTTTCCATTAATGGTGTCTGTGAATGCGGGTGTTTGCACGACACCAGGATGGGAAACATTTTTTCCCGAATTAATTAAATTGGGGTTAGGCAATACAACTCCTACAATATTGGACACTGATTTAGATATTCCTGTTGATGAAACATTAAGGAACACACACAATTCTAAATTTGGAGGAGTTGAATCCCAAGCATATAAAACAGGTTTGGGATTTCGATGGGACAATATCGCAAAATATAACGCAATATATTTATCTGATGAATTTAATAATTTAGAAGCTCCCATAACAGAAGTGGGGTTGTTTCTGCCATATATGGATATTGGGCATTATTATGTTGATGATGATGGATATGTTTTATTCAATTGTGAAACACCTTTGGCTCCAGGTGAACCGACACGAAATCCAAATACTTTTTGGTCTGTTTTAAATGTATTTGTCATGCTTCTTGATGGCGGGAATTGGGAAGGGCATGTTCTAAATCAACAACAGATAGATGCCAATCGAGAAAGTCAGAGAATATATTGTGATGTGGGGTCAATCGATGCGGGAACAGCAAGAGCATTGGTTATATTTACTCCCCGTTATGATTGTGTTGGAACTGTATGGCATGGGTGGATGGGCGAATTTGGAACAAATTTGGGGTTCGATAATGGTCGAATGGTGGCGAGAAGGGTAATGCCCGTTTCATTCGTTAAAAATCCGAATCATACATTAACAGTTACATGGCAGATATTTTTCGACAGGGGGGAATGAGATGAAAATATGGGGTGAAGTTGAAATTGTCTTAACAGATAAATATGGAAAGATAAAGAAAAAAGTTCTTCAAAGAAATATGCTCATGGGCAGATTTTTCGATAGATTGGCAATGGCAATGACGAATTGTGGAGGAACGACATTGGGATATGAAGCATTGTCATCATTACATGACCCATTGCATAATAAGGGAATTACTCAACATGTTCAAGGCATTGAATTGAACGCTGTAATAACCGCATTTATTGATGATTATAAAATTGGATTTCACCCTGAACTTATAGGGTTGGGTCAAAATTCGACACCTCCCAATAAAAAACAAAATGGATTAATTGCTCCATTTATCGCAAATGGATATAGAAATGCGCACACATCGATGGAACCTCTTGGGCCTATATTGGGCGGTTCAACTACGGATAATGATTCGATTCGAATTGGCACAATTTATCCTCCAGGAGTTTCAATATTACCAATATGGGAACTCGGATTATTTTGGAATCAATGGATGGGGAGCGTTCGGGCATTCGATGGAGCGAATCAGATTGATTTTACTCGTGGTGGAGCGGGGAATTTGGCATGGGAAATTTACAATGTTCATGTTGTGAATACTGCACAGGCGTATCAAACATTAAGAGATGACAGTTTGGGGTTGCCTAATACAATATTTAGTTGGGATAGATTGAATCAGGTTATAACATTGGGTAATATTCCTGTCCCATCTCCTGCCAATAATGTGGTTTTGATTTCATTTTCTCCTCACAGGGATCATGTGGCGGATATTGGCGGAATTGGGAATATAACAAGTTTCACTCCCCCTCCTGATGATTCGGTTTTAAATCGATTACCTCAAATGGTGGCAAGAATAGCATTGGAGGAGGTAATCGAAAAGTTTTCCACTGACCTTTTGTCTGTCGTATGGTATATTCATTTTGATAGACAATAACGAAAAATATATATGTCTATAAATCGTATAATGGAATGATATAGAATTAACGGAGACCATTGTATGAAATCAAAACATGTAGATGTCGTATTCGACATAACAAACAACAAACAAATTGAACTGATTGACCGATTCATCAAGGAAGAAACTGCTGATGGATTGGGGGCGAAAATACCTTCATTTAAGGTTCACCTGGTTCCACAACCACGACCAACCCCGGATATGTTACGGGATTTTTATGACGGTTGGTTGTATGGGCCGAATGAAGGGAGAAATGCTTTTTCCCGTCGAACTGTCAGGGGGGAAATTAAAGAAAAAGGATTGAATATTCTTGATGCAACGATGGAGGATCCCGAAAATATTCGAGATCGACCGAATTGGGAACATCTTGCCATAATATTTCCCAACTCAAGAGGGAAAATACCTCAATCCATAAAGGCACAATTTCAACGAGCAGGGAAAAAGAAGGATAGTATAAAATCTGACCGAGTGGACGAAATGGGAAATCGCATAGAGGTATCCCTCCCTCAATTTTATTGGAGAGAAAGATATGCGAAAAAGATTCTCGTTTTGTTATTTTATCGTACTCCATCGGTTGAGGCAATGAACAGATATGACCGAATCTGGATATGTCATAAATCCCACATGGACAAGGTCAAACGCCGATGTCGAAAATGCGGAAATGATATGCGGTTTAACAAAAAGACATATGATGAAATGCTCTGTAAAAAATGCGGTAGACATGAAGCTCATCCCAAAATAATATATGTGGGGGACGATTTTTCCAAGATCGATTTATATGATGAATACGAAAAGGTGATGGGATAAGATGTCCGGATTGACGGCCATCGCAGACAAGAATATGATATATGAAACACCACTTCCTCCATCTGCATCCAATCGATTCAAAAAAGGCAAAGATAAATTTTTATTGGTTATTGGCAAATGGGATTTTTCTGCCATCGGTAAATTTTTATGTGATGGAATAAATAAATACGTGAAGGGATGGAGGGCGAGATGTATTGTCTCCAATCCTCATTCTTTTAGGTGGCCGACCGATCTTCTCGAAAAAGATATAGATTATAATGAGATGAAGCAACTGTATCATATGGCGGATTTCATATTATATACGAGTTCATCGTATTATTACAAACCACATGGGATAACTCCGCCACCCAATATTCCACGAGGGATATGGCATGGTGGAGTTTTTTATAGACAAAACTATGAATTTATTAATGAACTAATCCACCCACATTTTGATTATATTTTTACTCATTATGATTTGGTTAATCTGTCTGATCGAAATATTGAATTACAGGCACCCATTGATACAGAAAAATATAAATTTAATAAGAAAAAATGGAATGGGAAATTAATCATTGGTCACAGTCCTTCAAGAAGGGAAGTAAAAAAAACAGAGGTATTTCTTAAAGCATTTAAAATATTAGATAAGAAATTTCCCAATATTTTAATTCAGGAATTAATCGAAAAGGTTCATTATGATGAATCTATGGAGAGAAAGAAGGAATGCCATATATTTTTTGACCAAATTTTACAAAGATATATTCCTGAAAAATGCAAAAAGACAAGAGGGTATGGAACAAGTCTTATTGAGGCGGGAAGTTTTGGTTCTATATGTTTATGTGATACTGATCGAGCGAACAATTCCCCCATAATCCGAGTAAGAAATAAAAATGATATTGTAAGAGAAATATCAAAATTAATTAATAATCGAAATGGACTCGAAAAGTTATCCAAACAGACAAGAAGATGGGTTGAAAAAACTCACGACATTGAGATTTTGGCAAAATATTTTATTGACCAAATATCTGATACAAGGGAGATTAATATAATCAATAATCGTCTTATATTGCGATTGAATAAACCATTACGGTTAATGGAAATTTCTGGATGGAATGGAGGAATGGGTATAAAATGAAGAATGAAATAATCAAAGTATATGGTCACCCTCGTGCAGGGAATAATATGTTATTGGGGCATTTATTCATTAATTTTTATCCTGAAACAAAATTATTGGGGAGTACATTTGGACGATTTCATTCCCCGAATAAAAACATTATTCCCCAAAGTCCTTGGGCGGGTCTACATGGTGGGCATTTGTTCCCAAATATATATGATAATTTCGACCGTTCAATATATATTAAAAGAAATCCTCTGGATATTGCATATTCGGTTTATCGTATGTATAAACGGAATTTTTCATTCAAACATTTTTTGAATATTTCTATTACCAATGTATATTCAAATGGGGCAATTCCAACCCATCGCCCCGGTTCAACAATATTGGAGGCAATAGATGACCATATTCGATTATGGGAGAAAACGAATATTTATGTTATTGAATATGAAAAATTTGTATTGTATCCATTAAAACATTTGGATGAGATCGCCAAACATTTTCATTTGAACTATAATCCGCCATTGAAAACACTTGATTGTTTGGTGGGTTGGAATCCTGGAAAAGGTATATCAGGGATGGGAGAACGAATCAAAGGAGGTGAGGAAACAATGACAAAAAAACGTCTTGAAGTTACCTATGGTAATGGAGAAACAAGAACGTTCAAAAGTCTGAAAGATCTACACGATAACTTTCTATTTTTGGATGGAAAAAAGATAAGCGGTCGAACAATCATAAAAATGGAAATGGTTTAAAACCATTTTTCTAATCT
>Ga0098068_1000222_pt1 | contig 23970 bp, 24 predicted proteins | sample 26BtaG_FD_75059 | JGI IMG/M metagenome (GOLD analysis project Ga0098068, IMG submission 75059) | Marine viral communities from Cariaco Basin, Caribbean Sea - 26B_WHOI_OMZ_CsCl | ecosystem: Environmental > Aquatic > Marine > Oceanic | place: Caribbean Sea: Cariaco Basin | collected 2014-11-09 | reverse complement strand
ATCGAACTTCCGTGGAGCAACGGTCAGGCTGAGGGCCAAGTCAATCGCCTGAAGACCCTCAAGCGCGCCATGTACGGTCGCGCCGGACCAGAACTCCTCAGAGCCCGAATGCTGCCACTGCGCCACACAGATTGAGGCAGAACCGATTAAAGGGCAACGCGACAGTCACTCTGGCCAGTTCGCGCTTGAGCCGACGGTTCTCGGCCTCGTGGTCCACACCCGCCGTCTTCCGCGATGGTTCCCCGAACAGCTTCATCCACTTGTAAAGTGAATGCGTGCTGACGCCCAGACGCCGGGAAACCTCCCGAACCGGATAACCCCGCACAACAATCTGATGCACCGCATCCTGCTTGAACTCGTCGCTGTAATTGCTTGTCCCCATGTCGGCCTCCTCGCCTCAAAGTTAGGGGGCAAGGCGTCTACAAATCTAGGGGCACCTCAAACCAAGGCGCAATCAGATGTCATTTACGATTGAACAAAGAAGGCAAGAAACGATCTTGCCCTGCGTGTTGATGAAGGCTTGCGAATGTCCTCTAAAGCGAACCTTCATTCAGTGAAACAGGGCTATTGCCTGCAGAATTTTACCTGATGTCGGTTCGTCAGAGGATAAATGCTGGGTAGGGGTTACCCGTACAAGCATCAACACCGCCAGTGCAAAGAACACAGCGAAACAGAGAGCAGGCACCATTCTGCTTTTGCGGAACAAAGCAATCATTTTTGACAGAAACTCTCTATTCATCTTCATGTGACGACAAATAACACGTTTGGGCTCCCTTTGTGACCTCACAATTAAGAGCTTTGGCTGGTTTGACGACCCACTGCCCAGTTTTCTCGCAGATAGTCCTCATGCTGGGATAGTTTTAGACAGCGATCAAATCTCGCCTCGGTGGGCTTTCATGGTTGGCCGCCGAGCTATGCCCGGCGGCCAATTTGTAGCGGGCATCAGCCGAGTTTTTCAGTCAATTCTGGCACGGCCTGGAACAGGTCGGCGACAAGGCCGAAGTCTGCGACCTGGAAGATCGGCGCTTCTTCATCCTTGTTGATCGCAACAATGACCTTAGAGTCCTTCATGCCAGCCAAGTGCTGGATTGCGCCCGAGATGCCGACAGCGACATAGAGGTCCGGTGCAACAACCTTACCGGTCTGACCCACCTGCCAGTCGTTGGGAGCGTAGCCCGAGTCAACGGCAGCGCGCGAGGCACCAACAGCGGCACCCAGTTTGTCGGCCAGTGTTTCGATCAGCTTGAAGTCCTCTTCCGAGCCGACACCACGGCCACCGGAAACAACAACGCCAGCCGAAGTCAGTTCAGGACGATCGCTTTCGGCAACCTTATCCTCGACCCATTCGGACAGACCTGGGTTTTCACCGACCGAGATCGTCTCAACCGCAGCCAATCCGCCTTCGCCCGCCGCGTCAAAGCTGGCGGTCCGGATGGTGACGACTTTCTTGGCGTCGCTTGATTTCACGGTCTGAATTGCGTTACCCGCATAGATCGGGCGCTCGAAGGTCGAACCGTCTACAACGCCGGATGCATCCGAGATCACCATGACGTCCAGTAGCGCGGCTACGCGCGGCATGACGTTCTTGGCGTCGGTGGTGGCGGGGGCAACGATATGCTCGTACCCGTCGGCCAGGCCCACGATCAGCGCCGCGGTCGATTCCGCAAGGCGGTGACCCAGCGAGGCATCCTCAGCCACCAGAACCTTGGACACACCGTCGATCTTGGCGGCGGCCTCACCAGCAGCAGCGGCTGAGCCACCCGCGGCCAGAACGGTCACGTCGCCCAGAGCTTTTGCAGCGTTGACGGCCTTGGCGGTGGCGTCCAGCGACAGTTCGCCGTTGTTGACTTCGGCAAGCAGAAGTACAGCCATTACACAACCCCCGCTTCTTTGAGTTTCTCGACCAGCTCGTCGACCGAGCCAACGACGATACCGGCAGCACGAGCGGGCGGCTCGTCGGTTTTGACGATTTCCAGACGCGGGGTAACGTCGACGCCGTAATCGGCGGCGGTCTTTTCGTCCAGCGGCTTTTTCTTCGCCTTCATGATGTTGGGCAGCGACGCATAGCGCGGCTCGTTCAGGCGCAGGTCAACGGTCACGATGGTCGGCATCTTGACGCTGATGGTCTGCAGGCCGCCATCCACCTCGCGGGTGATCTTGGCGGTGTCGCCTTCGATATCCAGTTCGGACGCGAAGGTGCCTTGCGACCAACCCAGCAGGGCCGAAAGCATCTGGCCGGTGGCGTTCATGTCATTGTCGATCGCCTGCTTGCCCGCCAGAACGATGCCCGGCTGCTCTTCCTCGACCACTTTGGCCAGGATTTTCGCGACGGCCAGAGGCTCGATATCGGTGTGGACGTCATCGGCAGCGACGACCAAGATCGCCCGGTCGGCACCCATGGCCAGCGCGGTGCGCAGGGTTTCCTGCGACTGCTTCACGCCGATGGAAACGGCAACGACTTCGTCAGCTTTGCCTGCTTCTTTCAGGCGGATCGCCTCTTCCACTGCGATCTCGTCGAATGGGTTCATCGACATCTTTACATTGGCGAGATCAACACCGCTGCCATCCGCTTTGACGCGAACTTTCACGTTGTAGTCAATCACGCGCTTGACAGGTACCAGTACCTTCATCGCGTCCTCCTTTGGTTAACTCACTTTGGTTTCTTGACTTATGTCCTGCGCCAGCATCGCGGCCGGAGACAGGATTTCGGTTAGTTGCTGTTCGGACAAAAGCCCGCTGTTTCTGGCTACTTCGCGAATTGAACTGCCGCTGCTCAGGGCCTGCTTCGCAATTTTTGCGGCGGCGTCGTACCCCAGATGCGGGGCGAGCGCCGTGGCCAACACTAGAGAGTTGTCCAACAGCGCAGCACAGCGATCGGCATCGGCGCGGATGCCGGTCACGCATTTCTCGGTCAACACATCAATGGCGTTGACCATGATCGTCAGTGAATTCAGCAGATTATAGGCGACAACCGGTTCCATTGCGTTCAACTGCAATTGCCCGGCTTCGGCTGCCATCGTGATGGTCAGATCATTGCCGATCACTTGATAACAGACCTGATTGACCACCTCGGGGATCACCGGATTCACCTTGCCAGGCATGATCGACGATCCGGCCTGAACTGCGGGAAGCACGATCTCACCCAACCCCGCGCGCGGCCCCGAAGACAACAGCCGCAGGTCGTTACAGATCTTGGAGAGTTTGACGGCCACCCGTTTCAGAATTCCCGAGAAGGTGACAAAGCCGCCAAGGTCCGACGAGGCCTCGATCAAATCGCTGGCCTGTTTCAGATCGAACCCGGACAAGCGAGCAAGATGTGCAACGGCGCGTGTGTCATACCCTGCCTCGGCATTGACGCGAGTTCCGATGGCCGTCCCGCCCAGATTGATCTCGGTCAGCAATTTGCCGATCTCGTGAATGCGGTCGATATCCTCACCCACTGTGACGGCGAAGGATTTGAATTCGGCCCCCAAAGACATCGGCACCGCGTCCTGCAATTGCGTGCGCCCGACCTTGGGGATGTCGGCAAACGCCTGAGCGCGGTCTTCGAAAGCCAATTGCAGCCGGGCCAGTGCCTCGCATAGCGGGGCGGCATGAAACAGCACCGCCAGACGGACGGCGGTGGGATAGACGTCGTTGGTGGACTGGCCATGATTGACATCATCATTGGGATGTAGATGCGCATAGCTGCCCGGCGCGTAACCGAGCTTGCCAAGGGCGATGTTGGCGATCACTTCATTGGCGTTCATGTTGGTTGAGGTTCCGGCCCCACCCTGAATGACGTCGACGACAAACTGGTCGTGATGCTGACCCGATATGATCTCGTCACAGGTTTCGACGATCACGCGCGCCTTCTCAGCATCTATGCCGCCTATATCCCCATTGGCTTGCGCTGCGGCACTTTTGACCATCGCCAGCGCCGATACAAGACTAGGGAACTGCGCTAGGGGTACACCCGTGATCGGGAAATTTTGCCGTGCGCGCTCTGTTTGTATCCCGTACAGGCAATTTATCGGCAGCTCGACAGAGCCTATGGAGTCCGTTTCGGTTCGGGTTTGGGTCATTGTGTTCGCTTGAGCAAATAGATGAGGTCCCGATGACGCTTACAAAACGACCCGGTCAATCTAAAGACGGTGTTTCCGTCGCAGTGATTAGGAGATGACGAAGCAATTGCGGCCATCAGAACAATAAAAGGCGCAATCAGGAGTTTTCTTTCGGATGAATTTATGGGCGTGTTTTCCATAACTGCCTATGAAGAAATACAGAATCGAAATGGTTAGGCAAATCCTAATGTTTGGTGAGGAAGTCAATTCTTAGGCGGATAACGTCGCCCGTATATACCCGAATGGAATTTCGCGGTGCTGATGGGAGGCGCAATTGTCTGACAAAGAAAATATCGCGATTGACGTGCGAGATGCGGTCAAGCGCTATGGCGACTTCACAGCGCTCAAGAAGATCTCGCTGTCGATCATGGACAATGAGTTCTTTACACTGCTGGGCCCATCGGGCTGCGGCAAGACCACTCTGCTGCGGATGATCGCAGGGTTTGAGGCGGTCACCGAGGGTGCGATCTACCTGTACGGAGACGAGATCGAGAACTTGCCACCCAACAAGCGTCCAGTGAACACCGTGTTTCAGAACTATGCGCTGTTTCCACATATGACCATATTGGACAATGTGGCGTTCGGGCTGGAGATGCGCGGCGCGTCCAAGTCTGATGCGCGCAAGAAAGCGGGCGAGATGCTGGAACTGGTGCAGCTATCTCAGTTCTCGGCTCGCAAGCCCAGCCAGTTGTCAGGTGGTCAGCAGCAGCGTGTTGCTTTGGCCCGGGCACTGGCCCCGCAACCCAAAGTGTTGTTGCTGGACGAGCCGCTTTCGGCACTCGACCTGAAGTTGCGCAAGGCAATGCAGCTGGAATTGAAGCATTTGCAGCGCGAGACGGGCATTACCTTCATCTTCGTCACTCACGATCAGGAAGAAGCCTTGACAATGTCCGACAGGATCGCGGTCATGTCGGCGGGTGAAATGCAGCAACTGGGTGCACCAACAGACATCTATGAGCGGCCCCACAACATGTTTGTTGCGGACTTCATTGGCGAGACCAACCTTCTGGAAGTTTCAGTCGACAAAATCAATGATGGCCGGGCCGTTTGCCACCTTGGCGGTGGGCATGAATTGACCTGCAACGCGGTTGAGGGCATTGGCGTTGGATCAAATGTCCACATGTCGATCCGACCCGAACGGCTTTACATGTCGGATTCACCTGCCGAAAGTGAAAGCCTCAAGGGCCGCGTCAAAGAAAATATCTTTGTCGGCACCGACATCACAACGATCGTCGATCTTCAGGATGGGCCTGACTTTATCGTCCGTACATCGAACTCGGATCGTGGCAACAAACGTATCTTCGAGCCTGGCAGCGAGATGTACGTGAACATGGAGCTGGGGGCCGGTCGCCTCCTGGTGGACTGATGGCGGCGGGGGCAGCAAGCGGCGGCAGCGCAACCACAGACACCTATAAAGAGGCCCGCACTTGGCTTTTGTTGCCGGCCTGGGTGACGCTAGCCATTCTGGTACTGGCACCGGTGATTATGATGCTGATCTACTCTTTCCTGACGAAAGAGTTCCGCGGCGGCGTAATCTGGGAGTTCAGCCTCGCGGCTTACGATCAGTTCTTCTTTGATCGCGGCTTGTTTGGGGATGAACCGCCCAAGATCGAATGGACCTATATCACGATCTTCTGGCGTTCGATCTGGCAGGCGGGGGCGGCGACGCTGCTGAGCCTCGTGATTGGCTTCCCGACGGCCTATTTCATCGCGACCCGGTCCGAGAATATGCGCCCGGTTTGGGTGTTCCTGATCACCATCCCCTATTGGGTGAACCTGCTGATCCGCACCGTGTCGATGAAGTTCCTGCTGCGCGACCAGGGACCGCTCAACGATTTCCTGATGAGCATTGGCCTGATCGACAGCCCCCTGCATATCGTCAACACCAACTTTGCAGTGCAGCTGGGCCTGTTCTATTCTTACCTGCCCTTCATGGTGCTGCCCATCTATGCGGCGGTCGAACGCTATAACTTTGCCCTCTCTGAGGCAGCAGCCGACCTTTACGCCTCGAAATGGACCACGCTGCGGCGGGTTCTGCTTCCGGCGATCAAGCCGGGCGTGTTTGCGGGTTGCATTCTGGTCTTTGTGCCCTCGATGGGTTCGTTCCTTGCGCCAGACCTTCTGGGCGGGGCCAAGAACTTCATGATCGGGTCACTGATCGAAGAACAGTTCAAAGGCAACGCGGGCAACTGGCCTTTCGGAGCAGCCGCTTCGATGATCCTGCTGACAATGGTCTTGATCATCCTGATGTTCTCGGCCCGGCAGCAGGCCAAAGCGGATAAGGCGGGGGGCTGACCGATGGCAAGCAAACAATTCGACATCAAGACCTATACCGGCTTCAAGGGGATTACCCTACTGTGTCTGGTCATCCTCTATGCTCCGCTGGTCGTGGTCACGATCTACAGCTTCAACGCTTCGCAATCGCTGACCAACTGGGAGGGCGTGTCGCTGCGCTGGTACGCGGATGTGTTCACCGGCCCGGAAAGCGCCAAGTTCAAGACGGCAGCCAAGAACAGCTTTGTCATCGCGATCATCGCGGCCACCACGGCGACCACCATCGCTACACTGGCGGCAACGGGTATGGTGCGCGGCGGGAAATTCCGCTTTCGGACCGTGTCTTTTGGCCTCATCAGCCTTCCTTTGATGGTGCCCGAGATCGTGCTGGCGGTTGCAACCCTGATTTTCTTCAATTCGATCGGGTTTGAGCGTGGGCTTCTGACCATCCTGCTGGCCCATATCGCCTTTTGCATTCCCTTTGCTTACCTGCCGATCTCGGCCCGGATGCAGGGGATCGAAGACAGCTATGAGCAGGCTGCACTGGACCTGTATGCAACGAAACGGCAAGCGTTCACCAAGATCCTTCTGCCACTGATGATGCCCGGTATCATCTCGGGTTTTCTCTTGGCGTTCATCGTCAGCCTGGATGATTTCATCATCACCAACTTTGTCAAAGGCGCGGGGGTTGAAACCCTGCCAACAGCGATCTTCGGCTCGGTCAAGCAGGGGATCAAACCCAATATCATGGCGATTTCGACCATGCTGCTGAGCGTATCCATCATCATGGTCACGATCAGCTACTTCGTCAGTAAGTCTGACAACACCAAATAACCAACAGATGGAGAGAAACATGAAACATATGATGAAAAGCGGCGTCGCCGCATTGGCTCTGGCCATTGGTGCAAACGCTGCCGCTGCCGAGGGTGAGCTGGTCCTGTACCACTGGTTCGAGTACATCCCGCAGGAGTTGCTGAACAAGTTCACCGAAGAAACCGGCATCAACGTCACCATGGACACCTACGACAGCAACGAGTCGATGCTGGCCTCACTCAAAGCTGGTGGTATCGGCACCTATGACGTGTCTGTGCCGGGTGACTACATGGTTTCGATCATGGCGGGCGAGGGCATGCTCGACACCATCGCTGACGGCGAGCTAAAGAACAAAGGCAACATTGCTCCGGAATGGGCCGATCCCAGCTTTGACCCCGGCCGCCAATCCTCGATCCCGTATCAGTGGGGATCGACCAGCTTTGCGGTTAGCCGCGATGCCTATGACGGTGACATTCAGACCACAGATATCCTGTTCAACCCGCCGGCTGAACTGCAGGGTCGCATCAACATGCTGGACAGTCAGGGCGAAGTGATGGCGATGGCCGCGCTGCACATGGGCATCCCGCAGTGTTCGACCGATCGCGAACAGCTGAAAGCGCTGAATGCGATGCTGCAAGAGGCGAAGGCGCATTGGGCGTCGTTCAATTCGGACACCGCGAAAGAGGTTCTGGTGTCGGGTGATGCCGCCGTAGGCCAGATCTATGACGGTTTTGCGGCCAAGGCGCGTGAAGAAGGGGCGAATGTGGAATACGCCTATCCGACACAAGGCTACATCGCGTGGATGGATAATGTCGTTCTGCTGAAAGACGCGCCGAACCGTGAAAATGCCCTGATCTTCATGGACTTCCTGCTAGAGCCTGAAAACATCGCAGCTGTGACCAACTTTGCCCAGTACAACGCGGGCGTTAACGGTGTCGGAGAATTCCTTGATCCGGCACTGGCGGCGCAGCCCGAAAAGAACCCCCACGCTAATGCAGGCCCGGGTGTGTTCATCGAGGTCTGCGATGAGGAAACTCAGGCCGTCTATGACCAGATCTGGATCAACCTAAAAAAATAAAAACTAAATCTTTCAGGTTTTGCCCTCCGGTCCGGCTCTGGCTGGTTTTCGGGGGGCATTTTGTTTGTATCTGCCCGTCTGAAAGGAAATTGCAATATGAGCATGCCCATCCGACTTTTGCCCGACGGACACCCGGAAAACGGATTTGTTCCGTCCTCAGCGGTTTCCCGTGATGATTTCACGACCGAAGACAAGACTGAACGCATCAGCAGCTTTTACGAAAGTTCTGACGGCAAGGTACTGTCCGGTGTTTGGGAATGCGCACCCTGCCTTGAAGTCTTCGACGCCTATCCCGTTGATGAAATGATGACTGTCATTTCAGGTTTGGTGAAGCTTACCAGTCCGGACGGTACCGTTCAGGAGTTCACCGCGGGCGACACGTTCTTTATGCCCAAGGGAACGCCTTGCACGTGGGAGATTACACAAACCCTGCGCAAATTCTACATGATTGCGCCTTGACCCAAGGCACTCCGATCACGCCCGTCTGCGCAGATTGCGCCAGATGGCAAGGGTTGCGATAAGCAGGAACATGACCTCGATCACGACCGCCCCAAGGTTGGGGCGATAAATCAGTGACACCGTCACCAGCAACCCACCCGCGATGTTGCAGGCGTTGAAGGGGATTTTGTCGGCGGGCAGGATATTGCGCGTCGCCAAGTAATAGGCCCCGACGATGATAACCGACCCCAAAAGGCCGATGCCATCCGCAAGTGTGAAGTCGTTCAGCAAATCCATGTGGTCCCTCAGCGGCTGATTTCTTCGAGGATACGATCCATCATTGCATCACAGGCGTTAAGCTGGCCGATTTCCAGATACTCATCCGGCTTGTGACCCTGACGTTCCATGGAGCCGGGACCGCAGACGACCGTTGGGATGCCCAACTCGCTGAAAAACCCAGCCTCGGTGCCGAAGGCGACCTTGGTGGTGGCGTTGCTTTGCGCCAGTTTTTGGGCATAGGCTATGACGCCTTCGGTCTCGGCCACGTCGAGCCCAGGATAGGCGTTATACTGTTCGACTTCGACCCTCGCGTCCGCGCACAGGTCCTGATAGGTCGCACCGACGCGGTCGGCGGCTTCTTCGATCTGCCGCAGGATGTCCTTACCGTGATCGGCCGCCAGATGGCGGTATTCGAATGTCAACTCGGCACGGTCCGGCACGATGTTCAGCGCCTTGCCCCCCGACATCACACCCACATGGAAGGTGGTATAGGGCACCGAATAGGCCGGATCGCTGTTGCCACTTTTGGCATAGGTCTTTTGCAGTGCGCGCAGTTCGCTGACGAAATCGGTGGCCAGATGCAGGGCGTTGACGAATTTCGGGGCCAGCGCCGAATGGCCGCTCTGGCCATGGCAAACGGCGCGCAGCGCGGCCTTGCCCTTGTGGCCCACCGCGACCTGCATCTCGGTCGGTTCGCCCACAAAGCACGCACGCGGCTGGCCCAGCATCGGGGCCAAACGGTCCAGCATATGCTGGATACCGACGCAGCCGACTTCTTCATCATAAGACAGCGCGATCTTGAGTGGCTCGCGCAAATCCGCGCCGTTGCTGCGATCCGCCAGCGCCATGACCGAGGCCACATACCCCTTCATATCCGTCGTACCGCGCCCATAAACCCGGTTGCCCTCGCGGGTCAGACGAAACGGGTCCTTGGTCCAGCTTTGGCCTTCGACCGGGACCACATCGGTGTGGGCCGACAGCAGCACGCCATCGCCTTCGGGGCCCTTTTCTGCATAAAGCCCGGTCTTTTCACCGCCGGGATCTGTGATGCGATGCACGGCAAACCCGCGCGCCTCAAGGAACTCTTCGACATAAGACGCCAGTTCAAGGTTCGAGTTCTTGCTGACCGTGTCAAAGCCAACAAGCTTGTCGAGAATGTCCAGGGTAGAGGTCATGGGATTTCAACCTGTTCTTGCAGTATCAGCCGGTGCAGCTGCGACTGTGAGGGGGTCACTTTTCCTCAGCCTATACGACCGGCAGAATACTTAAATCCGGGATTGGCGAAGCAGTGGTTAGGAGAATTCTAAGACCCAACAATCACCCGTGATCCAACGCGTAAAGACCCGGAAGCGATCCGGCCTCTACCGCCTGCGCGCAATGTTCCATAAAGGCTTTGGACGTGTTCGTCTCATTCTCAGCCCGTGCGCGCAGCAGGCCAAGGCACATGGGACGCACCTCTCCGGCGAGTGGTATGAAGATCAGCTTTTTACCATCGGGCGACAGCGTATTCAGCGGGCGGATATTGGCAATGGAAAACCCGAAACCGTTGGCCACCAGGGATCGCATCACCGACATATCGGCGGTGCGTTCAGCGATATTGGGCTTGATATTGGCCTCGCGAAAAAACGACAGGAAGTATTCTCCACTGAACGGCAGATCCAGCAAGACCATTGGGCTATCCTGTAAATCGGGAATCGTCAGCTCAGCTCGGTTAGCCAGAGGATGCCCCTCCCCCAGAACCACGTAGGGCGGTAACTCGTGCAGCGGCTGGAATTCGAGGTCGGAGGGAATGTCGAGATCATAGGTCAGCGCGACATCCAACTCGGCCCGGCGCAGCTGGCTGAAGATATCGGCCTGGTTCAACTCGCGCTGTTCGATACGCACATCCGGATAGGTGCTTTCAAAACCGCGCCGCAGACCGGGCAGAACGATCTGCGCGAATGTAATAAGGCAGCCGACGGACAAGATGCCCTGCACCTTGCCGGTGATCTCACCCGCCAGCGTGGCCAGCAGCTCTGCCTCGCGCAGCACGAACTCGGTACGTTCCATGAACTTGTGACCGGCCTTGGTCAACGACAGCCCGCGCGCGTGTTCGCGGACGAACAGGTTTACTCCGAATTCGACCTCCAACTGAGTAATTGCCGCCGAGATTGACGGCGACGACACGTTCAGCTTGTCGCTGGCAGCGGCGATGCTGCCTGCCTTTCCCACGGCTACAAAATATTCAAGCTGTCGCAGCGTGTATCTGAAAGGCAAAGGCGCATCCCCGCAGTTTCGCGGATCAAGCCTTGTACTTGATCCACGTGGTCTTCAAAGCAGTATACTTTTCAAGCGAGTGCAATGACAAATCGCGGCCAAAGCCGGACTGTTTCATACCGCCAAAGGGCGTCATCGCCGACAGCGCATCCATCGTGTTGACCGAAACAGTGCCCGCCATCAGCTTGTCCGAAACCCGGCACGCGCGGGACAGGTTATCAGTCCAGACCGAGGCCGCCAGCCCGTAGATCGAGTCATTGGCCATGGTCACCGCCTGCTCTTCGGTGTCGAACGGTATGACCGACAGGACAGGGCCAAAGATCTCATCGCGGGCCAGCGGGTTGTCGTGGGCCACGTCGTCAAAGATGGTCGGCTGGATGAAACAGCCCTTGCCGTCGACAGTCACACGCTCACCACCCGTTACCAGATTGGCGGTTTTCTTGCCGTCCTCGACAAAGCGCATGATGCCTTCGGTCTGTTTTTCATCCACGATGGCCCCCATTTTCGAGGCCGGATTCAGCGGATCACCGGGCTGGGTCGCCTGCGCGCGGGCGATCAGTTTCTCGACAATGGCATCCTTGATCGAGCGTTCCACATACAGCCGCGAATTGGCCGAGCAGACCTCACCCTGATTGAAGAAGATACCGAATGCGGCCATGTCGGCGGCGGCGTCCAGATCCTCGCAATCGGCAAAAACCAGATTGGGGCTTTTGCCACCGGTTTCCGGCCAAACCTGTTTCAGGTTCGACTGGCCCGAATATTGCATGAACATCTTGCCGATTGCGGTCGAGCCGGTGAAGGCCAGACAATCTACATCCATGTGCAGACCCAGTGCCTTGCCTGCGGTCACACCAAAGCCCGGCACAACGTTGAAAACACCATCGGGAATGCCCGCCTCGGCGGCCAGCTCTGCCAGACGAAGGGCTGACAGGGGCGATTGTTCAGCCGGCTTCAGAACCACCGAGTTGCCCGCCGCCAACGCAGCGGCGGCCTTCCACGTGGCCATGTCTAGCGGGAAGTTCCACGGGGTCACCGCACCGACAACGCCCAGAGGCACGCGCTTGACCAGCGCCAGATCACCGGGGCCGGTGGGGGCGACCTCATCAAACACCTTGTCGATGGATTCCGCGTACCACTGGAAGAAATGCGCCGAGCCAGGCGCGTCAACCGTGACCGCATCGGTCACCAGCTTGCCCATGTCGAGGCTGTCCAGCAGTGCCATCTCTTCCAGATTGTCGCGGATCAGGTCGGCCAGTTTCAGCATCACCGCCTTGCGGTCGCCGGGGGCCATGTTCGACCAGCGGCCATCTTCGAACGCGGTGCGCGCAGCGGCTACGGCGCGGTTGATGTCTTCTTCATCGCATTCGGCAACCTGCGTCAGCACAGCACCGGTGGCGGGGTTGATGCTGTCAAAGGTCTTGCCCGAAGCCGCGTCAACGAATTTGCCATCGATAAACGCCTGTCCGCGAAAGGACAGACCAGCGGCGCGGCGTTTCCAATCTTCGTGCGTATAATCCAACATATTGTCTCTCCCTGATTATTCGTCGCCCGGCACGCCGTAAGAAGGCGCTTCGCTGGGGTCCAGCGCGCGCTGGATATAGGCGTCCAGTTGCGGTTTGTAGATGTCCCAGGCGGTTGCGATGTTCTCGATCGGGCATTCTTCGGTCCAGTCGCAACGCAGATCGGCAACCGGCCAGCTGACCTTGTCGACGATCTTCATGCCTGCGGAATGAATAGGACCAGCTTCGCCGCCTGCGGCAAGCCCCGAACGCATGGCAGCGATCAGGCGATCCCCGATATGGCCCTTGGCCGACAGAAAGCCGTCGACGATAGCCTGCGGGATGCCCTCATTGGCCAGCAGATTGCCGCCCGAAGCGACGTTCTCGGCCTGCGCCTGTGTCCAGATGCCAAGGCTGTTGGGACCGGAGTGAATCGCTGTTCGACCGGCGGTGTCCACGGCCAGAACCTGGCGGTATTCGATGAATTTCGCCTGTTCGGTCATCGCCGCGATGGCTTCGGGCGCGGATTTGCCCTGTTCCATCAGGTCCAGCGTCAGCGGGCCAAGGCTGGGATCGGTGACGTTTTGCGAGGCTACAGCGCCCACACCGGCCCGCGCAAAGGAACAGCGCGCGGCCACGGCGGGCGAGGACGATGAAATTGCCAGACCGAACATGCCGGTGTCAGCGCAGCGGGCAACCAGAGAAAAAGTCATTCGGCTCTCCTAAAATAGAAATACCGGACCGCGCCTTAAAGGGGAGAAGAGGGGCGCGGTCCGGTCTGTTTGATTGATCGAGGGGATCAATCGGAGATGACAGCAGTGCCGTCGATTTCTACCAGCCAATCGGGGCGCGCCAGCGCCTGAACCACCAGACCGGTCGAGCAGGGATGGACCCCTTTGATATACTCGCCCATGGTGCGATAGACGGCCTCGCGGTGGCGCACATCGGTGATGTAGACGACAACCTTGACCAGATGCTCCATCGAGCCACCGGCCTCTTCGATCAGCTGCTTGATGTTCTGCATCACCTTATGGGTCTGCTCAACCGGATCGTGGCTGTCGATATTGACGGCGTCGTCCAGATTCTGCGGGCACTGGCCGCGCAGATAAACGGTTTTGCCGCCCTGCGTGACAACCGCCTGACACAGATCGTTGTCCAGATTCTGCTCGGGGTAGGTTTCTTTTGTGTTGAATTTGCGGATGCGTGTATGCGCCATCTCGGACGTCCTGTTCTTGAGTTGGGTTATTCAGCGGCGGTGGGCGTGACAATGGCCGCGCTGCCGTCATATTTGGAATAGGCGCATTGGATCGCGATCTGGTCGGCGACATATTTCGCATCATGCCAAACGCCCCAAAGGAACGACGACCCGCGACGTGACTGCCAAGGCAGACCGAGGAAATAGACATCCGGTTCAACCGAAACACCGCGCTGATGCACCGGCGCGCCTTTGGCATCGAACGCATTCGCCTTGAGCCAGTTGAAATCCTGACGGAAACCTGTGGCCCAGATGATGGTTGTGACGCCCTCTTTCGCCAGATCAATCTGGCGCAGCGGGTTGCTCAGGCTTTCAGGCGCGGGGTGTTCCACACGTGCCTCTGGCTCTTCTGGCAGGTCTATACCGGTGCGGTCCACATAGGCATCCGCCAGATCAAGCATTTCCCGGTAATTCGCATCGCCCGCGGCCACATTCGCCTGCAGATCATCTGCAAAGCTGAGCACACCATCGGCAAAGCCTGAGGTCAGTCCGGTCAGGGTAACACCCTCGTTGCCCAGACGGCGGAAATCCATGGTACGGCCGCCATAGGCCCCGCTGACCGAGATGGTCACATGTTCGGTGCCCGGCGCAGGCGCGGCCATGTCCCACAGGCCCAGAACGCCCAGCCACCAGACGAAATCACGGTCGCGATAGCGACGCGGCGGGCGGTCATGCGGGCCAACCGACAGGAACACCTTGCGGCCCGCGCGATTCAACTCGTCCGCGATCTGAGCGCCCGACGACCCGGCACCCACAACCATCACTGCGCCGTCGGCCAGCTGTTCGGGGTTCTTGTAGTAGAACGAGTGAATCTGCTCGATCCCAGCGGTTTCAGGCACGATCGGCGGGATGACCGGGTGCTGAAAGGCACCGGTGGCTGCCACAATACGTTTGGCCTTGATATCTCCGGCACTGGTTTTCACCAGAAAGCCACCTTCGCCCGGCAAACGGTTTGCCTCCAGCACTTCGACACCTTCCCGAATGGGGGCTTTGATCATGGCCGCATAGTCGACGAGATACTGCGCAAAGCGCTCCTTGGTGACGAACTCATCCGGGTCATTTCCCTCAAACAGCATGTTCGGAAACCGGTCATGCCAGGCCGGACCATTTGCGACCAGATTGTCCCAGCGACCTGTCCGCCAGGCTTCTGCCGTGCGGCTCTTTTCCAGAACGATATGCGGGACATTATTGTTCGAAAGATGCTCACTGGCCGCGATCCCGGCTTGTCCGCCACCAACAACCAGTGTGTCTGTCGTTTCAATTGACATGGTTTGGTTTCCTTTAACTGTTTATCGGTCCGGCTGGAGTGGCCGGGTAAGGTTTGCCGGTCGTGCCAGTGCGATGATTATCCTGTCCGTCGAACGAACTTGGATGAGGAAATGTAACCGCTTGCGCTGTGCCTAATCAGGCTGGCAAGGTCGGGTTAACTACTTTCCGTGCCGCTCCAGCACGCCTTTCGCGTTTCGACGTAAAGTTCCACAAGTTGGAAAGACGCGAAATTATTGTCTTGCTTACCCCTAATTAGGTTTTGGCTAATCGGTCGCAGTTTTTGCAGCTGTGAGCTTTGGTTCGTCGTAATTGGACAGGTAGGGAGCGATCAGATAGTAGAGCTCGCCCTGCGAAGAAATATGGCATTTCCGGTAAAGCTGCTTGCGCAGAACCTTTACGGTTTGGGGGCTGATTCCCAAGGTCAGGCCAATCGAAACTGACGAATGTCCTTGCAGGATCAAAAGCGCCACTTGCGCTTGTCGCGGGCTGAGGCTGATGTCCTTCGCTTCGAACACACGCTGCCGTAAGTGTTCGACGATATCTTCCGGCTCGTCCAAATCAGCTGGTTTGAGATCGGCCCAGTTCATTTTGACCAACGCATTGACTAATGGTGCGGCTTGCAGGGCCGCGTTGTAGTCTTTGGGTGAAAACCGTGAGGCCGTCGTCGCGTCTCGGCCAATGCATACCGTGACCGAGATGTCCGGGGTGAGGCTGGCGAAAAACGCAAGCTCATCCGTGAGGGTCGTGTTGGTGTAGTAGGACTTGAAGTACTCGTTGCGCTGAAACTGGTCTGGAGCAATGTCAGTCAGACGATACAGACCATCCGCCGCGCCATTTTGGTGAAGGCTAAAGAACGGGTCTAGCAGATAGGCGCCTTTGACATAGTGGCTGTCGATTCGTTCGAAAACGCGGCTTTCGCGGGCATAGGTCATCAGAACCTGTGGGCTGCGATTTTGAAAAAACGCAATGATCGCGAAATTGTCGAACGGGCAGGCCGTTTCGAGCCAGGCCCGCAGGGCTTCGCCGAAACGCGGTGATCCGATTGCCAAAATGGCGGCAGATAGTGCTTCGGGCGCTTTAAGCGTTAGCATACGTGGGTACCCCCTTGGGGGTATATACCCCTTAAATCAGTCAAAGTAACTTGTTTCCCCAAAATGGGTGGTATGCAATAGCCAGTGCATTTGGGTCAGCGAAATTGCATCTGCATAACAAGAGGGTTGGTCATGGCCAAAGATACACTCGAAATTCTCGCACAGGACGATCACCTGATTCAGTCCTTCGCTGATCTGAATGCGTTGAAACAACAAGGTGCACGCACCGTGATATCACGCGCCAAGGGCGCTTATGTCTATGACAGCGACGGGACCGAATTGATCGACGGGATCGGCGGGCTTTGGTGCGTCAATATCGGTCACGGCCATGAGGAAATGATCGACGCAATCACCAATCAGTTGAAGATACTGGACTACTATTCAACCTTCTACAACTTCACCCATCCCGCAGCGGCTGCGCTGGCGGAAAAGATTGCGCAACTCGCTCCGGGACATCTGAATTCGGTGTATTTTGGCAATTCCGGCTCGGTCGCCAATGACAGCGCCATCCGGATGCTGCACCACTACAATATCCGCAAGGGTAAGCCCGAAAAGAAACAGGTCTTGTCGCGGCACGGGGCCTATCACGGGTCGACCCATCTGGCGATGGCAATGACCACGCCTGGCTACTCCGAGGGTTGGCACGCAGCCAATGATTTGGTGCATCACCTGCGCTCACCTCACTACTGGCGCGAAGGCGGCGAAATGACCGAGGCCGAGTTCCTGGATGCCCTGATCGACGATCTGAGCGACAGTATCGAACGTATCGGCGCGGAAAACATCTGTGCCTTCATCGCCGAGCCCATTCAGGGCGCAGGCGGTGTTGTGACCGCACCCGAGGGTTATCACAAGCGCGCGTGGGAGGTTTGTAAGGCCAACGATATCAAATATGTCGCCGATGAGGTTGTCACCGCCTTTGGCCGTCTTGGGCATTTCTTTGCGTCCGAGGATGTGTTCGGCATGGTGCCCGACATCATCACCACCGCCAAGGGGTTGACCTCGGGATATCAACCGCTGTCGGCCACTATTGTCTCGGACGACATTCACGATGTGATTTCGGGGCCGGATGGCATGTTCCTGCATGGCATGACGTATTCGGGCCACCCCGCTGCTGCTGCGGCCGGTCTCACCAACATCGCCATCATGGAGCGTGAGGGTATCCCAGAACGTGTCCGCACAACCGGCAAGCAGTTTGAAAACAACCTGCGTGGCCTCAGCGATATCGAGTTGGTCGGCGAGGTGCGCGGCAGCCATTTCATGATGGGGATCGAATTCGTCAAGGACCGCGTCACCAAGGAAAGCTATCCCGACGACGCGCAAGTGGGTCTGAAAGTCGCCCGCGCCTGTCAAAAACGCGGCCTGATTGCACGGCCTTTGGGCAATGTGCTGATCTTATCCCCGACACTTATCATGGACGAACCCATGATCGACCGGATCGAAACCATTCTGCGCGACGCCATCACCGAAGTCGCAGCAGGCCTTTAACACAACACGACTAGGGGCCATCAGCCCTCACACATATCAGCCAGCCCAAAGGAGCCAGCCATGCGCGACGCACGCTATGACATTCTGTTCGAGCCGATGCAGATCGGCCCTCTCACCGCAAAGAACCGGTTCTATCAAGTGCCGCACTGTAACGGTGGCGGATACCGTGACCCCTCGGCCGCCGCAGCGATGCGCGGCATCAAGGCTGAAGGTGGTTGGGGTGTCATCTTCACTGAACAGTGTGAGATGCACCACACTTCGGAAATCACCCCGTTCATCGAACTGCGCCTGTGGGAGGACAAAGACATTCCGCAACTGCGCAAGATGTCCGAGCGGATGAAAACCCATGGCGCGCTGGCCGGTATCCAGCTGGCCTATTCGGGTATCAACGGGCCGAACCTATATACCAAAGAGGTGCCGTTGGCGCCCTCGGCTCTGCCGATCCGTACCTTTACCAACGACCCGGTTCAGGCCCGCGCGCTGGACAAGCAGGACATCAAGGACCTGCGCCGCTGGTTCGTGAACGCAGCGAAACGGTCGAAGGACGCGGGCTTTGACCTGATCTGTCTGTACGGTGCGCACGGGTTCGGCATCTTCCAGCACTTCCTGAGCCGCGCCACCAACCAGCGCAGTGACGAATATGGCGGATCGCTGGAGAACCGCGCCCGGTTCAGCCAAGAGGTGATCGCCGATATGCGCGACGCGGTGGGCGACACGATGGCGATCACCCTGCGTGTTTCGCTGGACGAAACCATTGGTGAACTTGGTTTTTCGAACGCCGAGGTGCGCGACTATATCGAGATGAACAAAGACCTGCCCGACCTGTGGGATCTGGCGCAAGGCACGTGGGAGGATTGCTCGGGCCCGTCGCGCTTCAAGGAAGAGGCGGCGCAAGAACAACTGGTGCGCGGTATTCACGAGTTGACCGACAAGCCCATCGTGGGGGTAGGGCGGTTCACCTCGCCCGATGTGATGGCCAAGATGGTCAAATCCGGCACGCTGGATTTTATCGGCTGCGCGCGTCCGTCGATTGCCGACCCGTTCCTGCCGAAAAAGATCGAAGAAGGCCGGATCGAGGACATCCGCGAATGCATCGGTTGCAACATCTGCATCACCGGCGACATGACCATGTCGATCAGCCGCTGCACCCAGAACCCCACCTTCATGGAGGAATGGCGCAAGGGCTGGCACCCCGAGAAGATGAACGAAAAGGGCGACAGTTCCAATGTGCTGATCGTCGGCTCAGGTCCGGCGGGGCTTGAGGCCGCATGGGCGCTGTGCCGCCGCGGCTATGACGTCGCCGTGGCCGAGGCGCGCGACGTGATCGGCGGCCGCGTGGCCCGCGAGCGCCTGCTGCCCGGCCTTTCGGCCTGGGGCCGCGTAGTGGATTACCGCGACTATCAGCTCAGCCAGCGTCCAAACGTAGAAATCTATCGCGAAAGCGAACTGGACGCCGAGAGCATCCTTGAGTTCGGATTTGAAAACGTTTGTATTGCCACTGGTGCAACATGGCGCAACGATGGTGTCTCGCGCCAACATGTCGTGCCGATGCCGATCGCCGATGGCGCCAAAGTCTATACCCCGGACAATCTGATGGACGGCACCATCCCCTCGGGCCGAGTGGTGGTCTATGACGATGACCACTATTACATGGGCGGCGTGTTGGCGGAATTGCTGGCCAGGAACGGCGCGCAAGTTACGTTGGTCACTCCGTCGGCCTATGTCAGTGACTGGACCAACAATACGCTGGAACAGATCGCAATCCACCCGCGCCTGGTCGAGGCCGGGGTTGAGATCGTCCTCAATCAGGGGATCGCCGAAATCCACCCCGATCACGTGGTCTCGAACTGCGTCTATACCGAACGCACTTGGAAGATCGAGGCGGATGCGGTTGTCATGGTTGCATCACGTTCGGAAAACAACAGCGTCTTCAACGACCTCAAAGCACGCGAAGCAGAATGGGCAGATGCCGGCATCAAGTCGGTTAAATTGATTGGTGACGCCAACGCGCCAGGGCCGATTGCTTGGGCCACCTACGCCGGCCATCGTTACGCCCGCGAGTTGGATGGCGAGGATATTGGTGACGCATTGCCGTTCCGTCGCGAAATCACAGAACTGGCCGTTGACTGACTACCTCAATCACGAAGGCAGCTCATCTGGTGTGTGCTGCCTTCCACGCGAAGGGTGCGGGCTTTCTAACCGGCTCTGTTGCGAAGTTTCTTTCTTAACGAAGAGCTGAATCCGAAACTTCTGCTTGTGCCGCCAGTTCTGAAATTTGCCGAAACGGACAGATAGGGCTCGTTTCAGGCCGAGTGCGGAATCGGGCGGTAAGGGGATTTCTAAAAAGGTTGGTTTGAAACCGACCCTTCGCCGCGCCCCGCGCGAACTGGAAAGACGCGGGACTTTGCCGCCGTTTGGCAAAGCGGCTTGGATGTCTCCTTTTGCTCCAATGGCAACATCAGCTACGGTGATGCCATGTCAGATTTCAAATCCCAGATTGCCCGCCATCGGGACAAGTTGAATGAACTCCACAAGCGCATTCACTCAGCCTTCAAAGAAAGAGACCGCTCCGAAGCTCACAAGCGCAGGTGGGAAGATGCGTGCGCCGATTTTCATGGGTTTCGTTCAGAAATTGACAGCCACATGGACGAGGTCAGCCTCAAAGGGTTATCGGAGGACAAACAGATTAGACAGTTTGTCTTTGATTTTCTGTCTGTTGATCCGATCTACTTTCGGTCCTGATCCTCCCCCAATGAAGTGGTCCGCCGTTATGTTTAGGAAAACGGAGGATCAGAATGGGAACGAAGCGACACAAGCCTGAAGAGATTGTCACGAAGCTGCGGCAGGTTGAGGTGCTTGTCGGTCAGGGATTGCAGCGCGTGGATGCGATCCGCGAAGTGCGCATCACAGAGCAGACCTACTATCGCTGGCGCAAGCAATATGGCGGGATGGGAACCGACCAACTCAGAGAGCTCAAACGGCTGCAGAAAGAGAACGAGCGGCTGCGTCGCGCCGTTTCGGATCTGACCCTGGACAAGCTCATCCTGTCGGAGGCCGCAAAGGGAAACTTCTGAGCCCCGCTCGCCGCCGGGCCTGCATAGATCATGTGCGCAGTCGGTTCAGCGTGTCGGAACGGAAGGCCTGCCGTGTCCTGGGGCAGCACCGTTCCACACAGAGAAAGTTGCCAAGAGGCCGGGTCGACGAGGCACGCCTCGTCGCGGACATGATTGAGCTGGCGCGCCAATACGGCCGCTACGGTTACCGGCGGATCGCGGCCTTGCTGAGGGATGCAGGCTGGCAGGTGAACGACAAGCGTGTCGAACGCCTGTGGCGGCGTGAGGGGCTGAAAGTACCTGCGAAGCAACCGAAGAAGGGAAGGCTCTGGCTGAACGACGGCTCCTGTGTCCGGTTGCGGCCCGAATATCGCAACCACGTCTGGAGCTACGACTTCGTGCATTGCCGGACCGATGATGGGAAGGCCTTCCGCACGCTGAACATCCTCGACGAACATAGCCGGGAGTGCCTGGCTATCCGGGTGAAGCGGAAGCTGAACTCAGGTGACGTAATCGATGCCTTGAGTGACCTGTTCATCCTGCGGGGCGTCCCGGCCTACATCCGGTCCGACAACGTCCTATGTCGGGAAGATTTGGCTGCTTAGGTCAGCAGGTCATGGGACATCCGAGCTTCCGGATGCCCTGTCATGGTTGCCCAGGCGGTCTCCGCCGTCAAGAAGCGGTCTCTCCCATAGCAAACACAGGGTACGCACGATGGCGGCCCTCACCGTCCTTAAGACGAGATCCAAAATCCCAAGCGGAAGACCTGAACATTATCTACGAGGTCAGCGAACTGCCTCCACGGCTCTGATCAGACAAGGGTCCTTCCGCCTGGGCTCACCCCCTCGAAGAAGGGGCGATAGGGTGAACCGTGTTTGACCACGGCGTGTACGGTGCGCGCCATCTTTGCCGCGATCGCGGTGTAGGCTTTGCGGCGCAGATGGGCATTGTGTCGGTCTCGCGCGATGTAGCGTTCGAACTTGTCGCGGAAGCTGTTGGTCCGTTTGAGAACCGCAACCTGGCCAGCCATCCAGAAGGTTCTGCGAAGCCGGGCGTTGCCGTATTTTGAAATCCGGCTCTGGCCGCGGAACATGCCGGACTGCACTGTGGCGAGGTCCATGCCGCAGAACTTCAGGAACTGCCGGTGGTGGCGGAACCGTCGCAGATCGCCAGCCTCGGCGAGCACGGTCAGCGCGTTGATCGGGCCAATACCGGGAATGGTTGTCAGAAGCTGGTAGTCTGGGTGATCGGACAACAGCTCGACTGCCCGTGCTTCGATCTCGTTGCGCTGGCGAACCAGGCTGCGCCCTTCGGCGAGCACCATACGGAACATGCGCACGGCGTCGGACTCCGGATGGACGGGGAGCCCGACAGAGGCAACCGCCGTGGCGTAAATGTCTGAGAGCAGGCGTTCTTTGGACACCTTGCGGCCGACCACCTGCCAGGCATCGGCGACGAAAACCTCCTGGCTCATGGCCGTGATCATGCCGGGCGTCGGATACTTCTCGAGGAACGCCAGGAACCAGTCGGTTCGCGAACTTCGATGAAACCGCTCAGCCTCGGGAAAGTAGAGCGGCAGGTAGTGGGTCAGGATGCGATGCCACAGCTCGGTCTTCGAACGGGAGACGATCTCATCCGTCTTCGACAGCTCCTGAATGTCGGCGATCCCGACGACCAGGGGATCATGAAAGAACTGCACGGCGCCGATCTCCAGCATGTGCAGGATGACCTGGGCGTCCTTCGGGTCGTTCTTGTCCCAGCTGTTGTGCAGGGCCTCGCGCGTTCGAGCCAGGCCGACAGAAGAGACGAGCTTCAACTCGAATCCGGCCTGACCGAGATGATGTGCCAGAGGCCGGTGGTAGTTCCCGGTGGCCTCGAACCCGATCCGCACCGGCAGGTCGTAGCTCAAGAGAGCAGCCGACAGCCGATGGAAGTCCTCCAATGTGTTGGTGATGGTCATGCGCCGGCGGCGCACCTTGCCCGGAACAGCGACGAGCACTTCGTGGCGATGCTTGGAAATGTCGATGGCGACCAGGACGGTCGGCACGATAAAGTGGGTGGCGGTCATAGCCGGTCTCCTCAGCGGTGTGGTTTGTGCAAAACCACTGTTGAGACCTGAGACCCGGTTATGGCCACCCGCTACGCGATATGAGGGCTCCGCGCGTGGCCATAACCTTTCGGCAGCGCTGCTTCCCGACGTGCTACGGTCCTGAGTTCACAAGCCGGGCCATCCTGAAATGGGCCGACGAGAACGAAGTGCCCTGGCACTACATCGATCCAGGCAAGCCCCAGCAGAACGCCTTCATCGAGAGCTTCAACGGAAGCCTGCGCGACGAACTCTTGAACGAGGAAATATTCGACAGCCTAGACGATGCACGGCGCAAGCTGGCCTTGTGGCGCTACGACTACAACACGGTTAGGCCGCACTCATCGCTGGGAAACCAGGCGCCACTGCAAGCGCGCCGAGCGCTTGAGCAATTTGAGGGCTCCGCGCCCGGCGCGCTTGCCCAAGACGACGAACCCGGCTACCAAAATCTAACCCGCAGACTCTCGTTATGAACGAGGGACCAGCGGGGGGCAGGTCACATTGCATGCAATGCTCCCGAGAGGGCCTTTCGCTCAGGCATTGGAGGCGGGCCTGGGCATTTGACTGCCAATTCTGCGGGACGAGACTTGTGCAGACCCTTGGCAAACCCGGTGAGGAACAAATATCCGGAAAACTGATATACCGAGCGCGCCGCGGGGCAGGGATGCTTGAGTGCGCCGCGCGATCGCGCGGCCCCAAGCAACTTCGGCGCGCAATGCGCGCAGTCACCTTTGCCATGTCACTCAAAACCTTCCGCGGGGATCCGTCGTTGATGAAGGCGCGCGAGAAGCAAAGGCCCCATGACAGCCGCATCTCACAATTAAGGGCAAAAATTTTCGCCAAACGCGCCCCGTCTCAGATTAAAGGGTTCTGCCTCAATTTGTGTGGCGCAACTATCCTGAGCTTGGAACATTCGGGAGGGATAGTCGTGATTTCAAAAAAGCACTGGTCGCCCGGGAGCGACGTTTCGGTTCAAGGCGTTAAGCGACGT
>Ga0098068_1000204_pt1 | contig 25230 bp, 22 predicted proteins | sample 26BtaG_FD_75059 | JGI IMG/M metagenome (GOLD analysis project Ga0098068, IMG submission 75059) | Marine viral communities from Cariaco Basin, Caribbean Sea - 26B_WHOI_OMZ_CsCl | ecosystem: Environmental > Aquatic > Marine > Oceanic | place: Caribbean Sea: Cariaco Basin | collected 2014-11-09 | reverse complement strand
TGCTGGCGGAGGTGACGGAATGACGCGTACTGCGGCCAGCCTTGCGACCGGTCCATTTGGTCAGAATTGGCCGTCAGTAGCGGTGAAGCACCTCGCGGTTTTCCAGAGCGGCTCAGCGATCGACGGCGAGGAGATTGAGGATTTCGGGACGTACCCAGTGTATGGGGGTAACGGCCTGCGGGGCTACACGGAACGATTCACGCACAAGGGCGAGTTCGTTCTTGTCGGACGACAAGGCGCGTTGTGTGGAAACATCAACTATGCGGAAGGACGTTTCTGGGCGTCGGAGCACGCGTTGGTCGGTCATCCGCGACGAATGTTCGATAGACAGTGGTTCGGTGAGGCCCTCAGAACGGCCAACCTAGGTCAGTTTTCGACCGCTGCGGCGCAACCGGGTATCGCCGCAGAGGTTGTGAACAACCTTCGGATTCCCGTTCCCCCTGTTGAAATCCAGCGGCTCATCGCCCGCTTCCTGGAGCGCGAGACAGGCCGGATTGACGGCCTGATCGAGAAGAAGACCCGGTTCATCGCGCTGCTGAAGGAAAAGCGGGCGGCTATGATCACCCATGCGGTGACCAAGGGCATCGACCCGGACGCACCGATGAAGGACTCGGGCGTGGACTGGCTGGGCCGCGTGCCCGCCCGTTGGGATGTGCTGCGCATCGCGGCCCTGTTCCGCGAGGTCTCGCGCCCGGCGGACCCGGCCCTGCCGGTGCTGTCCGTGTCCATCCACGACGGTGTGACGGACGGCGAACTGGCCGATGAGGACCGGGACCGGAAGGTCGCCCTGAGCGAGGACCGGACCAAGTATCAGGGCGTCGCGCCCGGTGATCTGGTCTACAACATGATGCGCGCGTGGCAGGGCGCGTTCGGGGCGGTCACGGTCAAAGGGTTGGTCAGCCCGGCCTATGTGGTCGCTGCTCCTGTCACTACGTTCCGGACCAAGTTCATCGAACACCTTCTCCATACGAAGAGCGCCGCCGAAGAAATCCGCCGGTTCTCGCGCGGCATCGCGGATTTCCGGATGCGGCTTTACTGGGATCACTTCCGGGCGCTGAAGGTCTGCCTGCCGCCGCTGGACGAACAGGACCGCATCCTGTCGGAGATCGACGCGGAAACCGCCCGCATCGATGGCCTAATCACCCTGACCGAGCGTAGCATCGACCTCCTTCGCGAGAAGCGTTCGGCGCTGATCACCGCCGCCGTGACCGGGAAGATTGACGTGAGGGCGGCGGCATGACTTTTGGCGCGGACCGGTCGGTTTCTTATTGCTTTGGTAGGATTCCTGCCCTATCTAATGTCTCAACAAGACCCGCCACGCCTCGGACGGAACCTCGGTTTCGCACTGCGCACCCCGGCGGGTTACTTGTTTTCAGGGTATCGCTTTCGCGGCACGGGGGTGCCGCATGAAGTTTGAAAAACCCGCCGTTTCCGTCCCGGACCAGATCGAACTCCTCAAACGTCGCGGCATGATTGTCGGCGACGAAGCCCAGGCACAGCATTACCTCAGCTTCATCTCCTACTACAGGCTGCGGGCCTACTGGCTGCCCTTCGAGGTGCCCGCCGCGAACAACGGCGATCACGCCTTTCGTGACGCGACAACCTTCGAGGATGTGCTGACACTCTACATCTTCGACCGTGAATTGCGGCTCTTGGTCCTGGACGCTATCGAACGGGTCGAGGTAGCCCTGCGCGCGCAATGGGCACATCACATGGCGATGACCTATGGGCCCCATGGCTATCTCGAACAGGGCAACTATGCCCACATCGGGCGTCATGCCTCTGCCGTTGCCGAGTTGAACAAGGAATTCAGCCGCTCGCGCGACACCTTCGCGACCCACTATCGCGACAAATACACCTCGCCGAAGCTGCCGCCGGTCTGGATGGCGGCAGAGGTCATGTCGTTCGGTCTACTTTCGAAATTCTACAGCGATCTGAAGTTGCGCGGCGATAGAAACGCCATTGCAGCCCCCTTGGCGCTGGACGAAAGGGTCGTCACGTCTTTCGCCCACCATATCAGCCACGTGCGCAACATATGCGCCCACCACGGCAGGCTGTGGAACAAGCGCTTCACAGTGAAGATGACTGTTCCGAAATACCCCGCCAAGCTGCCCGTTGCGATGCGGGATGCCGATCCGCGCTATCTGCACAACACTCTGGTGATGCTCGATTACCTTTTGGCCCTGATCGCACCGGGCAATGAATGGAAACAGCGGCTTGTTGCGCTGATCGACGGCTGCCCGTTGGCCGGTCCTGCGAGTATGGGCTTTCCGGCGGATTGGCGCGCCAGAGCGGTATGGAAGATATGAGAATGCCGTTTTCAACCCGATCAGAGCTCGGAATATTTTGGAAAGAGGTGGCCCTATGACCGCACGCGAAACCTTCGGGCGGACCATCCAGCTTTTCCTGGTCGACGGGAAGCCCACGGGCCTGCGCAAGGCCACGATCCACGGCTGGACAGGCCTTTTGTTCGTCAGCGGAGCCTCGGCCTTCGGCGATTTGACAGCGCGGTCCGAGGTTGACCGGACCGGGGTCTACATCCTGTCCGGCCCAGACCCGGACAAGCCCGGCGTGACGCGGGTTTATATCGGGTCGGGAAACTCCGTCTCCGAACGGATCGAACAGAGCGCGAAGAAGCGCGACTTCTGGGAAACCGCGATCACCGTCACCACCAGCGACGACGACCTGTCCAAGGGACATGCCGAATACCTCGAGGCGCGGCTGATCCGCCTGACCGCGCAGGCGGGCCGGGTGACGCTGGATAACGGGACCCAGCCCGACACCGACCGCCGCCGCCTGCCCGAGGCGGATGTCGCGAACATGGAACAGTTCCTGTCGAACCTGAAGATCATCCTGCCGGTGATCGGGCTTGATATGCTCAAGCCCCAGCCCCGGGCCGTGACGCAGGTCGAGAAACCCGCCGAAGACCGGACCGCCGAAGAGGTTCATTTCGAGATCCGTCACAAGAGCGGCGTTCAGGCGACCGCCGTCGAAGAAGACGGGGAGTTTGTCGTGCTGGAAGGTTCCGAGGCCCTGATCGGGACCGGATATGTTCAGCAGAGCTACGGCGGGCTGAAGGACAAGATGATCGCCGAGGGCGTCCTGATCCCGCACGCGGAGGACAGGATGCGTTTCGCGAGGCCTTGGCCGTTCAGCAGCCCCTCGGCCGCGGCGGCTGTCGTGCTGGACCGGAACAGCAACGGACGGCTTGAGTGGAAGGTCCGGGGTTCGAAGCTGAATTATCACGAGTGGCAGCAGGCGCAGGCCGGCGGTACGGAGGTGACGGAATGAGCGACCTGCATCACGAGAAGCACCTCGAGTCCTATATCGTCCAAAAGCTCGCAGCCGCAGGCTGGCTGATCGGCGCCTCCGACGCGTTTGATGCCGACCGCGCCATGTACCCGGAGGATCTGGAGGCCTGGCTGCGCGCCACCCAGCCCCAGAAATGGAATCGGCTTCAGGCGATGAACGGCGACAAGACCCTTACAGTGGTCATGGACCGGCTGGAGACCGCGCTGGAGAAACAGGGAATGGTACAGACCCTGCGCCGGGGCTTCTCGGTCGCTGGTGCCGGTCACATCGACCTGTCCGAGGCGGCCCCGGAGGACCAGCGCAACGAGAAGGTCCTGCACCGCTACGCGTCGAACCGGCTGCGGGTCGTGCCGCAGCTGAAATATCACCCGGGCCGCGAGCTTGCCATAGACCTCGGCCTGTTCCTGAACGGCCTGCCGCTGGCGACGGTCGAGCTGAAGACGGATTTCACCCAGTCGGTCGAACACGCGAAGGCCCAGTACCGGCGCGACCGCTTGCCCGTAGACCCGGTCACGAAACGCAAGCATCCGCTTCTGACGCAGCATCGCGGCGCGGTTGTCCATTTCGCGATGTCCGACAGCGAGATCTGGATGACCACCAAGCTTGCGGGGGAGGACACCTTCTTCCTTCCCTTCAACAAGGGGAATGACGGTCGGGCCGGTAACGCGGCCCGGGCCGATGGGGAGTACCCAGTCGCCTACTTCTGGGAGGAAATCTGCCAGCCGGACGCGTTCCTGCGGATCTTCCACAGCTTCGTCTATGTCGAGAAGAAGAACGTGGTCGACTTGAAGGGGAACTGGTCGGTCAAAGAGACCCTGATCTTCCCCCGGTTCCACCAGTTCGACGCGGTCAACAAGATGATCGCAGACGCGAAGGTGAAGGGGCCGGGGCACCCCTACCTGTGCGAGCACAGCGCCGGGTCCGGAAAAACCTCGACCATCGCATGGACGGCGCATGACCTGGTGAAGCTGCGCCGGGACGACGGGACTCCGATCTTCGACACGGTGATCATCGTAACAGACCGGAACGTTCTGGACGGACAGCTGCAGGACGCTGTCCAGCAGATCGACCACCAGAAGGGGCTGATCGCGGCGATCGATAGGGAGACGTCGTCGAAGTCGAAGAGCGAGCAGCTCAGCGAGGCAATGCTGAAGGGCACACCCATCATCGTGGTAACCATCCAGACCTTCCCCTTCGCGATGGAGGCGATCCTGACCGAAAAGTCCCTCCGGGACCGGAACTTTGCGGTGATCATCGACGAGGCGCATAATTCCCAGACTGGAAACACGGCGTCGAAACTGCAGGCAACGCTGGCCCTATCAGCCAAGCATGATATGTCGGAGATGACGGTCGAGGACATCCTTCTGGAGGTCCAGCGGTCCCGGAAGCGGCCAGCGAACGTGTCCCATTTCGCCTTCACCGCGACCCCAAAACACTCGACCATGATGCTCTTCGGGCGCCCGGCGGACCCGACGAGGCCCGCCGCGGACGACAATCTCCCGGCCTCGTTCCACAAATACGAGATGCGCCAGGCGATCGAGGAAGGATTCATCCTCGACGTGCTTCGCGGCTACGTCCCCTACAAGACGGCCTTCAACCTCGGGCAGGCGATCGTCGAGGAGAAGCGGGTCGACGGGAAGGCGGCGAAACGGGCCTTGGCGAAGTGGATGACGCTGCACCCGACCAACGTCACACAGAAGGTCCGGTTCATCATCGAACACTTCTCGAAGAACGTGGCCCACCTGCTGGACGGGAAAGCAAAGGCCATGGTGGTCACCAGCTCCCGGGCCTCCGCAGTCCGGTACAAGCGGGCGTTCGACGCCTTCATCGCCGCGAACCCGGAATACGGGAACATCAGGACCCTCGTCGCCTTTTCGGGCAAACTGACCGGGCGAGAGGTCATGCACCCGAATGACGACTTGTTGCAGGGGGATGCATTCGTCGTTGAGGAGGATGCGGAGTTTACCGAAGCGAACATGAACCCGAACGCGGGCGGCAAGGACCTGCGCCACGTCTTCGACCGGCCGGAATACCGGGTCATGCTGGTGGCGAACAAGTTCCAGACCGGATTCGACCAGCCGAAGCTAGTCGCAATGTATGTAGACAAGAAGATCGCGAACGCGGTCGAGATCGTCCAGACCTTCTCCCGTCTGAACCGGACCTTTCCCGGGAAGGACCAGACCTTCATCATCGACTTCATCAACGACCCGGAAGTGGTACGGGCCGCCTTCGCCCAGTATGACCGAGGCGCCAAGATCGAGGAGGTGCAGGACCTCAACGTCGTCTATGACCTGAAGGAGTTCCTCGACGATCAGGGGGTCTATGACGAGACACACGTCTTCGACTTCCAGAAGGCCCGGTTTCGGACAGCAACGGCCGCCGCCAGCGGCACGGATGACGAGGCGGCGCACAAGGCGATGTACGCCGCGACGCAGGAACCGACCGACGCCTATAACCATCGGCTCACGGAGCTTCGAAACCGCGCCTCAGAGGCTGAGAACGCCTGGCAGAAGGCGAAGGCGACCGGGAACGAAGACGGGATGAAACGCGCCGATCATGAGCGCGAACAGGTCGAGACAGCGATCGTGTCGCTGACGGATTTCAAGGCAGGCCTAGCCCGGTTCGGACGCCTTTACGCCTATGTCGCGCAGTTGGTCGATCTCGGCGATCCGGACCTTGAGGTCTTCGCGGCCTTCTCGAAACTGCTCGCGAACCGACTGGATGGGGTTCCAGCGTCCGAGATCGACCTGCACGGAATCGCGCTGACCGGCTATGACATCGTGGAGCGAGAGGAGGCTAGCAACGGCGAGGATGAGGAGCCCCCCACCCTCGACCCCATAAAGGGCGGCGGCGGCGGGGGACGGCCCGGTGCCCTACCGGTCTACATGCAGGAGCTCATCGAACGCCTGAACAGCCTCTTTGGGGAGGCCACCCCGATCGAGGACCAGGTCGCCTTCGTGAACCAGGTTGCAGCGATTACCCGCCAGAACCCGGTTGTGATGGCTCAGATCGATAATAACAGTAAGGATCAAGCGATGAAGGGGAACCTCCCCGGCGCGGTGCAGGCGGCAGTGGTCCGGGCAATGTCTTCGCATAGTGCGCTCGCCACGCTTCTCCTTAGCAAGGATCGCCAGGCCCTTCCTATCCTCGAAGGGGTGATCTACGAGATACTAAAGCGGGGCGAGGCGTTGGACCTCACTTCCAATTGATCCAGCAGAACTCTAAATGCGATGAGAAAATGGCTGCGTCCAAGATCGATCACTGAACGTAACCCCGCCGCTTCTTCACCGCTGCCAGCTTCATCAACGCGGTGATGGCGTTGCCTTCATCAGGGTGCGTCTCGACCATCATCTGCCCTCGAAACCCGATACGGCCCCATTCCCGCACAAGGCATGCGCCGCCAAACAGGTCCGGCTGAACGCTCATTCGATAGAAGCGCCGCATGTTGAGAGACGGGTCGATCCGCTTGAGATCGACCGTCGTCGGGAACACTTCCATTTGCCGCGATATGTCGAACATGTTGTTGACGCCTCTCTCCAAACCACAATATCAAGCGCTCTTCGACGTTTCCACTATGTTCTATCCCGAAAAGAAAGAGGGGGCTCACGCCCCCTTCTCGAACTTCATGACCGGGATGCCCAGCTTTTTGGCCTTGTCGGCGAGGTTTTCCTGGATACCGGTTCCGGGGAAGACGAGGACCCCGACCGGGAGCACATCCAGCATCGCGTCGTTGCGCTTGAAGGGCGCGGCCTTGGCGTGCTTGGTCCAGTCGGGCTTGAAGGCCACCTGCGTCACGCCCCGGGCTTCGGCCCATTTGGCGGCGATGAGCTCTGCGCCCTTCGGGCTGCCACCGTGCAGGAGGACCATGTCGGGATACTTGGTCCGGACCTGGTCGAGCTTGCCCCAGATCAGGCGGTGATCGTTGAAATCGGTCCCGCCGGTGAGGGCGACCTTGGGGCCAGCGGGCAACATCACCTCGGTCTCGGCGCGGCGCTTGGCGGCCAGGAAATCGCGGCTGTCGATCAGGGCGGCGGTCATGTGCTGGCGGTTCACCATCGAGCCGGTGCGGGGGCGCCAGGTCGATCCCGTGTGCTGAACAAACTCGGATGCGGCGTGATCGCGCATCATGTCCATGCAGTTCCGCCGTTCGACGAGGGTCAGGCCTTCGGCCGTCAGGCGCTCGAGCTCGACGGATTTCACCTCCGAGCCGTCCTGCTCGCGTTGGAGGCGGCGCTGCGCCTGTTCGTTCTCATCGAGCGACCGCTCGATCCGGGCCGTGGCGCGGTGGAAAAGGTTGACCTGGCCCCAGAGCACCTCTTCGAGATCGGGTTCCATACGGGTGTCTTCCAGGGTCGCGACGAGGGCGTCGAAGATGTCGGCGACGGCGACCGCGAGGCGCTGCCCATCGGGCATCGGGCGCGGATCGGGCTCGTCGAAGGGGCGGTAGCCATACAGCTGCAGCTCGTCGAGCGCATGGGCGGTCTGGGATGCGCTATGGGCGGGTTCATACGCGTCGTCGTGGGTATGGATCGTCATCGGTTTCTTGCCTCCGGGCCTGTCTCGTCCGCGCGTCATCCCGCGCGGCCTTCATGGGCAGACCCGAGCCGTCGGGGCGGTTGCCCCTTCACCCCGGCTTCACCGGGGCCGGAACAGCGTGGAGGAGGTCGGCAGGGAAGCTATTTGTCTCGCGATGCAAAGGCGGCTTTGCCGCCGGCGGAAATAGGTTCCCTGCCGACCTTGCAGGGGCAACCGCTTTGACGGCCTGCCCATCTCTTGAAGGCCGCGCAGGGCTGACGGGTGGATGCGCAAGGCCCTGGATGGGGTGAGGACGACGATCCAGAGCCACGACGGGATGCAGCCCCCTGCCCCGCACTCCCAGCCCCCCACCTGCGCGATGCAGCTCAGCTGGGCAGGCGATGCCGATCCTCTGGCCCGATCTGACCTGCCAGATGCTGGCGCAGCGCGTCCTTGCCGTTCGCCCGAAGATCATCATTGAAATCCCCGAGCCGCGGTTCCAGCACCCGCACGCGCACCCCGACCTCGGAGGCTCTGGCGCTCAACTTCTCTGCCGCGCGCTGCCCGGCCGGATCGCGATCGATCGCGACGTAAAGGCGCTTGAGCCCCTCCGGCAACAGGACCGCCCCGAGGTGACCCGAAGAGAGTGCCGCCCAGACGGGCAGACCTGGGATTGCCTCGGACAGGGACAGCATGGTCTCGATGCCTTCGCCGACGACGAGGATGTCATCGTGCGGGGTGAGCCTGACAGCATTGCAGAGGAGGTGACCCATAGCCCGACGCTGTGGATTCACTGCCGCCTTCCCCTGTCCGTCAGGCGCCAGCCAGGTGCGATGCACGCCCTGCACGGCCCCTGCCCCATCGGTGACCGCCGCGATTATCGCAGGTCTGGGGATGCTCCGGGTCTGCCCCTCTTCCCGATGCCAGCACTTCGGGTGGAAGCGTAAGGCGCCGTTCGCCCCGAATTGGGTGATGCCTCGGGAACGGAGGTAGGTCTCAGCAAGCGTGCCTGTGATCGGGTTCGAGGCAGCAAACAAGCGCGCCGCCGCGGGAGTGCCACCGGGCGCCTTGGCCTTCCTCGGCTCTTGCCTATCCGGGGCGACCGGCTGCGGACGGCCAAGATGCGCTCGGGCCTCGGCGAGAAGGTCGGGGAAGCGCGTGATCCCCGTCCGGGCGCGGATGATGTCCAGGAGATCGCCATGCTCGCCTGTGGCCCCATCCGTAAACTTGCCCGCTGCTCCTGGTCCCGACGCCGGGCCCGTCAATCGCACGAAGAGCGACCGGCCGGGGTTGTTCTGCAGATCGCCGACGATCCAGTAGGATCCTTCCCGCCGTCCGGCGGGAAGGTAGGCACGACAGACGCCTTCGGCATTTTCTGCCAGATCGCGCACGAGGTCTTCGGTCTCGGAATACATGGGTCAACAACCTCCGCGATCATGTAGCCTTGCGACAGGACAACGTGCAAGCAGACGATCCAGTATCGCGACGCCATCGGCGTCGGTCGGGCAGAACAGCCGAAGCTTCCAACTGATGATCTCCGAGAAGAAGCCATCGGCCTTGAGCCGATCCTTGGCTGCCTCCGAGAAGCCCGACAGTTCGATCCGGTTCGCGCCCATGACGCGCGAGCGGTGCAATTCCATCCCTTCGGACAGGCGCACCACGGTCTTGCCCTCCAGAACGAGGGCATGGACCTGCGCCGCCGAGAGCTTCGGCGCGTCTTTGGCCAGCGTGGTCGCGACCCAAGCGGGCGAGACGCGGCGGCCGATGATGCGTTGCCCGTCATCGGTCTGCAGGCGGTAGACGCGGGTTTCATCCTGGGGAAGCTGCTTCCAGATCGGCAGCAGCAGGCCTGCCACGATGTGCAGCGTGGCTTCGGAGAACTCCGGCACCTCGGCCAGTTCCGCGGTCCAGGCGGCGGAGAAGGCCGCGCGGTCGGCCTCGAGCCAGCGGGTGTCCTCCATGATCTTTGCCGGGACTGTGCTGGCATCGGTCGGGCGGATCAGGCGCAGGCGCGGCTCGATGGTCCCATCTTCCAGCATGTGACTGGTGGCGGGAACCTGCACGGCAGCCCGGCCCGAGCGGCTGTTGACCAGAAGCCGCGCCTGCGGGTCATCCAGCCATTCGAGCGCATCGGCCAGCGAGGTAGGCGTGTTGCGGCGCTTTTCCGCGATGGTCAGCAGCTGGGTTTTCGCGCCGGAGCCCGGATGGGTGTAGATGACCTGTACGTCGGTCACCCGGAAGCTCTCAGCACGGAGTGTCTCGAGCCCGAGATCATAGACCCCGGCGGCGATGGCGCCCTCAATTCGCTGATCGAGCAGCTCCTCGAAACCCGCGAACAGCACGGCCTGCATGTCGATCGTCAGCGCCAGCAGGCGATTGAGGAAGGTCGTGATCGGCGGCAGGTCATCCTTCAGCCCGTTATCATCGGTCAGGCTGAGCCCGGTCGCATCCTCGAAAGCCCCGAGCGAACATCCGGCCAGATCGCCGCGATAGATACGGCGGTAAAGCTGGCGCAGGGCGTCGCGGGCGTAGGGCGACTCGAGGTTGTCTTCGGGCCGGAACAGCCCTTGCCCGCCGGTCTGGCGCTGGCCGCGCGTTATAGCGCCAAGCGTGTCGAGACGTCGCGCGATGGTCGACAGGAACCGCTTCTCCGCTTTGACATCGGTGGCCACCGGCCGGAACAGCGGCGGCTGCGCCTGGTTGGTCCGGTTGGTGCGTCCGAGGCCCTGAATCGCCGAGTCTGCCTTCCAGCCGGGTTCCAAGAGGTAGTGGACCCGCAGGCGTTGATTCTTCGCCCCGAGATCGGCGTGATAGCTGCGCCCGGTGCCGCCGGCATCCGAGAAGATCAGGATACGCTTTTCGTCATCCATGAAGGCTTGGGTTTCCGCGAGGTTCGCGGCTCCGGCCCGGTTCTCCACCACGAGCCGTGCCGAATGCCCTTCGCCCTTCCGCACGATGCGCCGCGAGCGCCCTGTGACTTCGGCCACGAGATCCGTGCCGAAGCGCTGGACGATCTGGTCGAGTGCACCCGGCACCGGCGGAAGCGAAGCCAGTTTCTCGATCAGCGCGTCACGACGCCGGACGGCTTCGCGGCACTCCACCGGTTGGCCGTCGCGCGTGACGGGGCGCGACGAGAGGTTGCCCTCGCTGTCGGTGAAAGGCTCGTAGAGCTGCACCGGGAAGGAATGGGCGAGGTAGTCCAGAACGTATTCCCTGGGTGTGATGTCACAACGGATATCATTCCATTCGTCGGTTGGGATCTCCGACAGGCGGCGTTCCATCAGCGCCTCACCCGTCGAGACGATCTGGATGACCGCCGCGTGGCCCGCAGCCAGATCGTCATCGATGGATGCGATCAGCGTGGGGGTCTTCATCGAGGTGAGCAAATGGCCGAAGAAGCGCTGTTTGGCGCTCTCGAAGGCTGACCGCGCTGCGGATTTCGCCTGGCGGTTCAGCGTGCCCGACCCGCTCGGCCCGTCGGCCGCGCCGGTAATGTTCGCCGCCTCCAGCGCCGCGGTCAGGTTGTTGTGGATGATGGCGAAGGCCCCGGCATAGGCATCATAAATGCCACGCTGCTCGGGGCTGAGAACATGTTCCAGCATCTCGTATTCGACACCGTCATAGGACAGCGACCGCGCCGTGTAGAGACCAAGCGCCCGGAGGTCGCGGGCCAAAACCTCCATCGCCGCGACACCGCCAGCCTCAATGGCTTCCACGAATTCCGACCGGGTCTGAAAGGGGAAATCCTCCCCGCCCCAGAGACCGAGACGCTGAGCATAAGCGAGATTGTGGACCGTCGTCGCGCCCGTGGCCGAGACATAGACCACGCGGGCGTTGGGCAGCTTGTGCTGCAGGCGCAGGCCCGCCCTGCCCTGCTGCGAGGCCATGGTATCACCCCGCTCGCCTTTGCCCCCGGCAGCATTCGCCATGGCATGGCTTTCGTCGAAGAGGATCACCCCGTCGAAATCCGCCCCGAGCCAGTCGACGATCTGGTCGACGCGGGATTTCTTCGATCCGCGCTCTTCGGAGCGCAAGGTCGCGTAGGTGGTGAAGAGAATGCCCTCGGTCAGAGGGATGTCGCGGCCTTGGGCAAAGCGCGAGAGCGGCGTCACCAAAAGCCGCTCCTGGCCAAGGGCCGACCAGTCGCGCTGCGCATCCTCTAGGAGTTTGTCACTCTTCGATATCCAGAGCGCCTTGCGTCTTCCTCGGGCCCAGTTGTCGAGCAGTATCCCGGCAGACTGCCGGCCTTTGCCCGCGCCGGTGCCATCGCCGAGGAAGAAACCCCGGCGGAAGCGGTCGGCGTCAACGGCATCGTCCGGTGCAGCGGAGACCACGTCTCCGGTCTCATCGACGGTCCAAGACCCAGTGAGATGCGCGCCATGCGCCTCCCCCGCGTAGATAACGGTCTCGAGCTGCGCGTCGGACAGCAGGCCGTCGCGCAGGACGGCCGGGGGTAGCTTGGGGCGGTACGTGGGTTTCGGAGGTGCGACAGAGGCCATGGCCGCCGATTGCACAAGCTTGGTCGGGTGCGATGCGGCGTCTGGGATGTCGATAGCCTGCAGACGGAAGGTCTCGTAGATCGCGTCGGACAGCCGTGCGGCGTCTTCTTCCTCGGCGGCGTCGCGGAGAGCATAGTCCAGTTCCTCGGCCTCAATCGGCGTTTCGGGTTTCGCCATTTGAGCCGCAGAGGTCGCGCGCGATCGGCTGGTGGTTGTGTGAGTGGCGCGGGCAGGACTTCCCGGGAAGAGGGAAGAATGGAACAGACCCGCATTTACTGCCTGTTCCAGTTCGAGGCGCGGCGGAACCTCTGCAGTGACCCGCGACATCAGATGCGCCACGTCCGGAGACAGGGGCTGGCGCAGGTCGGCGGTGATGCCGCCCGGCTCGCCGCCGCAGCATTTATCGAAGACAGAAATCCGCGTCTCGAAGCTGGTGCCGTGCTTGGCGAAAGCGGCGCCCGACACCGCGCCGGTGAAGACGAGATGGGCGGTCTCGGTCAGACGGCCGAAGGTCTCGGCCCAGGCAGGCGCAACCGGCGCGAAACCGGCTCCGGTGATGGCGACGAGCCGTCCGCCGGGGGCCAGACGCGCGAGGGCCGAGCGCAGATGCCGGGCCGTCGCCTCGGTCGACCGACCATCGACATTGGCTTGGGCCGAGAAGGGCGGGTTCATCATGATGACGCTCGGGCTTGAGCAGGCATCGAGATGATCGTCGATCTGCGCGGCATCGAACCGGGTGACCGGTCGGGCCGGGAACAGCAGGCGCAGAAGATCGGCGCGGGTGTCCGCCAACTCGTTCAGCGCGAGGCTGCCGCCCGCGATCTCTGCGAGGATCGCCAGAAGCCCGGTCCCGGCGGACGGCTCCAAGACCAAATCGCGGGGCGTGATCTGTGCTGCCGCCAGTGCCGCGAGCCCCATGGGCAAGGGCGTCGAGAATTGCTGAAAGCGCTCCATCTCTTCCGACCGCCGGGTGTGCGTGGGCAAAAGGCCCGCCACCTTGGCGAGGATGGGCAACAGCGCCGCAGGCGAGCCGGCCCGGGCCAGCAGCGCACGACCGAATTTCCGCAAGAACAGAACCAGCGCCACCTCGCCGGCCTCATAGGCGAGCTTCCAGTCCCAGGCACCGGTCGCATCGGAACCGCCAAAGGCACGCTCCATCTCGAAGCGCAGGCGCAGCGCGTCGATCTGAAGCCCTTGCGCCAGATCGGGCTGCAGCGCTTCGGCAACAGCAACGATCGCAGGGGCGGGATTTGCTGCCAACGAGACAATGGGCGCAGGCAAGGACGCCTGCGCAACAGGGGCAAGATGGGTCATCGGGAAACTCCGGAATGAAGGACAGGATCAGGCCCGTACACCCTCTCTCGGGCAGCCTCGGACCTGATCTTTCCCGGCCCCTCTCTCCCTCTCGCACCAAGGTGTTCCCGACGCTTGGCTTGATTTTGTTCTTGTTATGTTCTATGTTCAGAGCCAAGCCAGAATGGGGGTTCCACCATGGAAAGCACCAAGCACGCCCTGCCCGTAACGCCCAAGCAGATCGCCTATGCGCGGTCGCTCGTCCTGCGCAACCGGACGCTCCTGCCCTGGGAAGTTCAGCAAGACCGGAGATCTTTGAGCGGTTGGATCGAGGCTCAGGCCCGGCTGAAGCCGGTATCGGACATGGACCGTCTGCCGACCTCGAAGCAGGTAGCCTTCGCGGAGAAGCTTGCCCGGATCAAACGGCGCGCCGTTCCGGAGGAATGTTTCCGTGACAAGGGGCTCATGTCGAAATGGATCGACGGGAACAAGTGATCCCGGCACTGGCTAGCTCCGGCCTTCCGGAGCTTCTGCCATACCGTGGCTTGGCAAACCGAGCGTAGTTGCCAACCTGTAGATTGGCAGATTGGACCTTCGGGACGTCAGCCTCGGTCAAACTCCTGTCCGAAGGACACCGAAGGGCCAAGGTCTGGTCGCGGCGGCACACCAGGAGGTACACCACTGCGACCTTCGGCAACCACTGCAAGTCGTTGCCGTCTTTCGACCCAGCGCCTTCAGATCTCCCTCCACGTGGGACTAGTCCATAAATTCTTTGGAAATGGTGAGATTGGAGCGTCCACAACGCTGGAAAAGCAACCTCATCGAAGAAAACTATAGTGGTCTTTTGGGGCAGAGACGTCGCCGTGTGCCAGTCTCATGTCTTCGGACCCCGCCAAACAGGCGCTTGCGCCGCAACGCGTCAGCCGACGGCCGTAAGCGAGTAGTGCGGTGTCCCATCCCAAACAAGATCCCAAGACGCGCCAGGCCGGACGTTCTGGATGGCGTGGGGCTCGAAGCAGACGAGGCAATTCCCGCCCGGCGCGGGAGCCCGAACTGAGGGGTAGATCAGGCCACGCGATCCGGCCCGGCGCAGATGCTGGGCGAGGCTTTGGCCCTCGGGATATCCGACAGCCGGATCCGGATGCAGTGCGGGATGGCCCGGCTCGTCGGTCATGTCATCGAAGACGCCGATGAAATCCGCCAGCAATTCCACATAGCGGGCGCTGTCATGGAAACTGCCGGTAAAGCCGAGTTCGCGTGTTCGGTGCCAGGCCACTTCGCTGACGGACACCATGACATCCCATGCGCAATACCAGGCGCCGCGCTCCTCGGTGTTGAAGCGGTTTCCGCCGGCGCGGGTATAGGTGAAGGCGGCGTTGACATGGCTGTCGCCGTAGATGCGCAGATCTTGGCTCCGGCGCTGCCAGGCAAGCTCGCGCGGGTCCAGATGGGGATTGCGGCCACGTTCCGCCAGAAGACGACCGCTGGTCAGGCCCTCGATCTCTGCCAGGATCTCCATCTCGTCATCGGAATCGACGAGACCGCGCAGCGACGGTGGCTTGTGGTAAGTGGCGGGCAGGAGACGAACGAGACCGCGATCGGAAATCTCGGTCTGCTTCATGCCCCACCACGCAACGCATCAAGATAGGTCCGAACCGCGAGGATCTGCGGCAAACCCCCGTCGATGGCGGTGTCGACTGGTCGGCTTCCACCAAAGAGCGGCCCCTTGTTCGGTCGGGTGAACCAGCTTTTTGCCAGAGGCTCCGAGAAGTAGAGTTCGAGCGACTTGAAGATGCCAATTACAGCGCTGAGCCGCAGCAGTTGGTCCTTGGTGAGCTCTCCGGCGAAATCCGGCTTCTTGGCGCGCTTCCACGTGCTCTCTGACATGTCGGCAAGGCCAGCCGCTTCCTTGAGACTGAGACCCCAAGCATCGGCCACGCGTGCATAAGCTTTCAACGCGACGGCGTTGATCTGTGCGGGTTCCCGGATTTTCTCTGCAACGTACATGGCGTCCTCCATTGGCTTCAATATAGTCCATATGGACTTACTGTAAAGATCAAATGAACCTTACGCTTTGATCTCTGTTACCCGAACCGCCGCCCTCCTTCCGTGAACGTATACGCGTTGACGATGATCCCCTCCTCGATGGCCTGGTCTGAGGTGAGGTGGTCGTATTCGGCTTCAAGCTGGCGGTAGAGCCAGCGGGCCAGATCACGCAGCGCCTCGGTCACGACTTCTTCCGCATCCTCGGTCGGCGGCTGCCAGGTCGCGCTGTCCCGCGTGATGTCCACCGACATGGTGTATTCATGGTAGTAGCGGCCACGGTGGCTGGCCTCGGCGGCGAGTTGGTAGAAGTTCCGCCGCTGGATAGCCTGCAGCCGGTCGGCGATGCCGTGCAACGTCGCGTCCTTGGGCGCGTAGTCCCGAATGCGCGCGGCGGCGCCCTTGACGTGGGACCAGTAGCCTTCGAACGAAGCTCCATCACCCTGGCTCCAGAAGCCGGAGAACCAGATGCAGGGCTTGGCCCGTGTCCCGCCACTCATCAGGCGGACGGAGGTGGCTTTCAGGCGGATGCCGAGGAGCTCGCAGACCCGCTCGAAATCCTCATAGACCGCGTCCCACCAATCGTCATGGGGACCAAGCTCGCGATACCAGCTGCGCGCCTTCTCCTTGGCGGCATCCGAGAGTTCGGGGAACTGGTAGACGGTGGTGCAGATGATCTCAGGCATCAACGTCCTCCCCGTTCAGCGCAGCGGCCAGCCACTCTTGGCTGCTAGTCCAGCCGATGGATTTGCGCGCGCCGAGATCGATGGCATGCGCGCCGCCACCAAAGGCGTCGAGTCGTGGCCGAGAGCAGGTCAGAGAATACTGGAACCCCCAAAGGCCGGTGAGGTCGAGCTCTTCAGCAAGACGCAGGACAAAGCGGATGACGGCTTCTACATCGCCGTTCCCGTCATCATGGATCCAGAGGCTGCTGCCCTCGGGGGCATCCTGGCGCACGAGATCGAAGCCAGCGATATCCCGGTCGTCGGCGTCCTGATCCGCAGCGCGTAGATCGTGAAACAGCGCAAGTGCTCGGGCCGCCTTGTCGGGACTGCCGACGTCGAGCAGGCATGAGAAATGGGTGAAGTAAACCGCCATGGGAACCTCCTGAATGGGGAAGACCCGGCCAAGAGGCCGGGTACTGAATCGGGATGAAGGGTCGGCCGGGAGCGATCAGCCGATCGACGTGTCGTTTGCCGCCTTTCGTGCGGCATGCGCGCAGAGCATCTGCCGGTAGAAACGCTTGCGCGCGGTCCGGAGGCCGCAAACAGCGCGCGTGTCGGGGTGCAGCGCCCGGACCGCCGCGCGGACCACTGCCAGTGGCGAAGCGGTCGGCGGCAAGCCAAGACTTAGATAAGTGGGATCGGTCATGTCACGTGACCTCGACCACGGGCGAGACGAGATGCGGATCGACCTGTGCCTCGATCCGTTCGGTCCGACCCATCCAAGGCTGGGGCCGAATGGCCTTCACCCAATCGGCGAAGCTCGGGATGAAGCCGAGGTCCTCCTTAACATGCTGCTCGCCGACCCAGCGGGTCGGGATGACGCGCCCGGTCGACAGCATGAGGGTCGGGCCGAAAATCGTCTCGGCCATGAAGATGCCCTCCGCATGGTGGCGCAGCGCCCGGTGCCGAAAGTCGGCTGTGATCTCCTTGCTCTGGTCGAACCAGGAATGCACGGCGAGGTAGTCGTCGACCGTGCCGCCCCATTTCTTCACCGAGGACAGGGCGTGGTGGTAGGGATGTGCCATCGCCGCCCCCTCAGAAATCGTGCGTGTAGAGTTCGGACGAGGTGAAGCGCTCGTTGAACTCAAGGTGGATGGTGCGAGCGCTCGCGTCGAAGCAGAATTCGCCGCAAGCCCCGTCGTTGTTCTCCCAGCCGCCATGGGTGTCGGAGAGGAAGTCGTAGGCCAGTTGCTCGACGACATCTTCGAGCGAAAGCGCCCGCATCTCGACCTCCGGGTCGTCCCAGGTCAATGCGGCATAGGCGATCTCGGTCTTGGGGAAAGGAACTTCGGTCTCGCCAGCGTAGGCTTCGATGCTTTCAACCTGGCCGCTATCGCCATAGCCGTCGAAGCTCACTGTCACATGGGTGATGCCCGCGGCAGTCAGGCCATCGAAGAGGCGCTCCTTGTTGGCCGGTCGCAAAGCTGCGATCCGCGCGTCACGCTCGGACTGCCGAGCCAGCACGGCGGCGAAATCAATCCTGGACGGCGCCATCGGCGCGGCCAGGGTGGGTTCGATCTTGGACATTGGAAACTCCGGAATGAGGAAAGGGATCTGAACCCCGAGGCTCTCTCTCGTCCTCGCAGGCTCACATCCTCCCCTGCCCTTCTCTGACTCTCGCGCGTCACGCCGCGATCTGCAGGGCGCGAGACGCGAAGACACGCCAGAGCGGATCGACAAGACGGGCATCGAGAAGGTCGGCGTGGTGCCGCAGCCGTCGCGCGAGGCCATGTTCATGCCACTCGGCCGCCCGCATGGCCTGCGCGCGGGTCTGGCTGGCCTCGGACACGACGGCGCGGGCTTCGGCGGCATCCGAGACCGGGTGGCACCATGCGACTCCGCCATCACAGGTAGCTCCGGCCAGAACGAGACGGCCCTCCCGATCGAGGATTGCCAGGATGCGCGGAGCGTCTTCAGGTGTGATATCTTCGGCGTGAACGATTGCCCCCTGCATGGCCTCGGCCAGCGTGGCAAACCGCTCCAGTACCTTGGGGTGTGCCTGCCCGGACATGAGAGCCCCGGGCGTATGGCAAGCCGTCGTGAGTGCGAACGGCAAATCTTGATCTGCAAAAGCGGTCGGGAAGCTCGGCGGCAAATCCGTTTTCTGCGTTTCCGGCTGAGTTTGGAGAGGAAGGTCGAACATGGGCATATCTCCGACGGTGCGGAGAGCCTCTCTCCCCGCTTCAAACCGTCAAAGACCAAACCGCCCCCTCGGACTCTCTGTCGCTGATCGGGCCGATCATTTCGGCGTTGGTAAATCGCCCCATCGAACCCGCAAGTAGCGCCCTTCGCGCTTTGGAAGATCTTTTCGGTCGATCATGCGACCCGAGACCTGAAAATCCTCGTTGATCTTTACAACCAAGAGCTTGTTGAAATGCCCATTGGTATCGACCACAACCACATCCTTTGTCTTGAATGGCGTAATGGTTTTGACCTCGACATGATCATTGCCAAGTCTTCCGTCAGCACCCTGGGCGTAGGTCTTGTTCAGCTTGATACCGTACGTGATAGCACCGAACAGCTCACCGATATCGCCGTAGACAGAGAGGTGAAGGCCGGTCTCGAGGTGATAGCTTTCCGCGAGGGACAGGAGATCCTCAAAATATGGGATCATAGACCGGATCGCGTTCGGGTATTTAGCGCCCCACTCCTTGTAGCGAAGCTGCTCGTCGACTTCCGACCAGGTAACCCATTCGCCGTCATCATAAAATGCACGATCTGACCAATCGATTTCTTCCATGCGCGTACTTCCAATACCTAAACATGTCGGGCACGGTAGCAGATCGATGAAACAGGGACGAGACCGGAGGCGATATCGCCTCCGGTCGCCACCTCAACCAACGCGGTCGAGAAGCTTCTTGGCGCGCCCTTCCATATCAAGGCGGGCATCCTGCTGGGTCTTGTCGCGCGCAAGCCGCGTGATGCCCTGCACAAAATCGAAGATGCTCTCGGGCGGGCGGCCTTCCTCCATCAGAACCTTCTCGATGATCTTGCCGGATTCGGCTTTCGAGAAACCGCGCTTCCGCAGGAAATCGGCACGGTCCTCATCGCTGCGCGCCACGACCTGCTGTCGAGCTGCCCGGATCCCGTTCACGAACCCCTGCGGCGAGGAATTGGCAAACCGCGTCAGCGCCGGCGCCGCCTCATGTGCGAAGCGCGACGCTGCGTATTTCGAGTGACGGATCTTGATCTCCTGGAAATCCTCGACGCCCCAGAGGTTGCGGTTCTGGCACACCGCCCGCAGATAGAAGCTCGCCATGCCGAGGGTCTTCGCGCCCACCTCGGAATTCCAGCAATAGAAGCCCCGGAAATAGAGATCGGGGGAGCCGTCCGCCAGCTTGCCCGCCTCGATCGGGTTGCGATCATCGACCAGGAACAGGAAGACATCGCGGTCCGAAGCGTAAAGCGTGGTCGTATCGCGGCTGATTTCGACATCGGGGTTGTAGACCCCGGTCGACCAATCCAGCACACCCGGTACCTTCCAGCGCGTATCGCCCGTGCCATTGCCCGCGATGCGCTGAACCGCCTCGACAAGCTCGAAGTCATGGATGCGGCCGTAGTCGGGACCGGTCACGGCGCGCAGTTCCGTGCGGCCATCCTCGGTCTCGAAGGTCTTCACCTGCTCGGCGCGGTGGTTGGTCAAACCGTATTGCAGGTTGATCCCCGCCAGAGGCGCGGGAAGCTGCCGCAGGTAGGATGCCGGGGCACCGACGATGCTGGCAAGCTGGCCGAAGGCCCAGTGCGTGGGTGCGACCGGCTCATGCGCTTTCGGCAGGACCAAGTCGAGCCGCTCTGCACTGTCGCGCGCTGCCTCGACACGGATGTCGGCGGTTTGCACCACCCGGCTGCGGCTGCGCTCAGAGCGACCCTTCACATTGGCCCAGAGATCGTCGAGCGACAGGTACCGCTCGTCATCCGGCCTGTTGAACCATTCGGACGACACCCGCCCATTCCGATCACCCCGGCTCACATCCACTTTCCAGCCACCAGCCCGCGTCGGCTGTACCGCATCCAGAACTTCCACAACGCCCATCGGCATTCCTCCGCGACAGGTGCCGGGAGCCACTCTCCCAGCCCTCAACCTGTCACCGGGAAACCGGCCAACCTCAAACTCTCTCGGGCAAACGGCGCTAAGTCGGATGCGCCGCACGCCCGCAACTCGCTGGTGTTGACCTGCGTTCAAAAATGGCAGAGGTTAAACAAGGCCTTTCTCGCAGGCCGGTGTGCCCGCCACGCGAAGCTTTGCAGCGATCTTGATTTCGAACAGCAGACCTCATGCCATCGGCGGGTCTGATTAGCAGCGGGCACCTAGTCAGATCCAGCTTGGACATGGATCATGACAGAGAACGATCAACTTAAGACATTGAAACTTCTGGCAAAGCGATACGCTAGAGCGACGGGGCAGCCGCAGCACGTGGCGCTCGACTTTGTTGCTGCTCGATTGGGCTTTCCTCATTGGAACGCATTGACGGTCAGCGCAAAAGGAGAGTGGGCCCCATCCGAAGCACAAGTCGCCGCGATAAAGGCCTTCGTGCAACGGATCACGTCCTACGAGGGTACGACCTTTGACCATATCTTCGGGGGGCTCGACGCCATCACTCGAGGCGAAGTACGAGGGCATCCATACGAGTTGAGCACGATGCTTGGCGACGTTCGTATGGAAGGTGACAGCTGGCGCATAGTGCTGCCAGAAAACCCTTCGGCTGCCCCTCGTGTCGAGATCGACATCAAGCATGCCCAGACCAGCCCGATGAACGATCGCGTGCTACGTGAAGAAGCCATCGGGATTGCGAGGGAATTGATGCAGAGCGTCAAGGCGCGGCGATTTGCCGATTGGCCACGGCGCGCCACAAAGCCGGATGCGGAAGGAAATGTGCGGCACCCGTTCTTGGAGATGGAGGAATCGAACCTCTGGTACTGCCTTCACTGCAACTCAGAGATCACCGGCCCACAGATCGCTGGAAACCAATGGCACTGCCCCAGCTGCGGCGCATCACCAATCAACATTTTTCCAGAAGCCTTCTGGCTGGAACCGACCGATGAAAAACCAGTGCCAGTCCAATCCCGCGCCGAAAGGCAAGAGATTGAACCCATCGTGTCAATTATAGATCCGCGGCCAAGGCTTGACCTCGACAGTGACCAGGTGACCCATTTGATCCGGGCTGCCCTTTTCGAGGATGCGACCAATGCAAGCGAGCGCATGGGAGCGAGTCTGGCCGAAATCTGGGTTGATGACGATCTCGACGTGGTTGTTTCCTTCGAGGATCACTACTGGCCCGAGGACAAGGAGCCGACCGCTGCGATCGAAGTGGCCGCACTGCTTGGGATCGAGATTGAGTTGGAAGTTACTTGGTCGGATCCGTTGTTCGCATGGCCCGGTTTGGGCACCGTGACCCAGAGCACGGCCGATTATACGCGGTTGATGCTCGACACGTATCTCAGTCACGGCGCGACCATAACCAAAGACGAAATCTAGCTCGTGCGCACGTTGAACAATTAGGCGCATTCAAGGCGCTCAGCACCGGAAGGCAAGCGTGGGTGCCTTTTCCAGTGGCCCGAAAAGACTTTAGCCCGGCGGTCTAACCCGCCGGGCTCGAGGGGAGACCCCGTTCCTCAGAACGGGATCTCGTCGTCGCGGTCGACCAGCTCGGGGTTTTCGTTCTCGGCCGACTTCGGGCGGCTCAGGAAGTCGACCTTCTCGGCGATGATCTCGCAACCGTAGCGGTCGTTCCCCATGCTGTCGATCCACTTGGTGTAGTGGATGCGACCGTGGACGAGGACCTTCATGCCCTTTTCGCAATGCTCAGCGACCGTCTTGCCGAGACCGTTGAAGCAGGTGATGCGGTGCCATTCGGTGTCCATGACACGGTAGCCGTTCTCGTCGCGCATCACACGGCCTTCCGAGAGGCGGGGGCGCGAGGTGGCGAGGCTGAAGTTGGTGATCTTGGTGCCGCTCTGGGTGGTGCGGACTTCGGGGGTCTGACCGATGTTGCCGGCGAGGATGACGATGTTCTGCATGATAAGCTCCTGTTTTTCCTGTCTTCGGGACCGTCCCTTCGACAAGACCCTGAAAAAGCCCGTCGGGTGACGCGTGCACGGTGGACAGCATGGACACCGGACACCCCCAGAGGACCGGGGTGGAGCGGGCAGGACGCCAAAGGCGTCCAACACGGCCCGGACTGACGCGGGGTTGCGCGCAGGAGACCGAACGGGATTAGGGGATTGTCAGTCGAAGGGACGGCCCAGAAGACAGAGAGATACGGGGAGCCCATGCCAGACCATGTCTCCTTGCCAATCGGGACTGTTTGACCCAAAGCCCAGCACACCGCTAGCGGCCTAAGTGGCTATCACCAACTCTCACCCCTGCCCGCGCCTGCCGAGAAATCCAGGGCCCTACCGCGATGGGTTATCGATACCGGGAAATCCAGGACACGGACCGCACCAACGGCTGCTTTCGATCTCGACGTACTGTCGCTCAGCGAGCTGAAGAAAATGCAGAATGACGTCGCCAAAGCGATTGCCACATTCGAGGATCGGCACAAGGTGGAAGCCCGCGCCAAGGTGGAAGCTTTCGCCCGGGAACTCGGCTACTCCCTAGCCTACGGCGACCCCGAACAGCGCACCGACTCCAGCGGTCGCCGCCATGGCGAGTGCACCCCAGAGCGTGACCCTTGCAGCACCTCGAATAACACCAGCACCGCCAGCAGAAGCGCCTAATCCACCAAGAACCGCGAGGCCGAGGATCGTCGACACGGCGACCAAGAAAACGATCCGTGCATCCGGGACGACCAGTGCGACGATCAAGGGCAGCACCGCACCCACGGCGAAGGTCAGCGCCGACACCAAGGCGGCCTGGATCGGGCGGGCTGTCACGGTCTCGGAGATGCCAAGCTCGTCGCGGGCATGCGATCCGAGCGCGTCACGTTCGGTCAGTTGCACGGCCACCTTTTCGGCAAGGTCTCGGTCCAGCCCTCGCTCGACATAGATTTGGGTAAGTTCTTCGAGTTCGGCCTCGGGTGTTTCCGCCAGTTCGAGGGTCTCGCGCGCAAGGTCAGCGTTTTCCGCGTCAGACTGGGAACTGACCGAGACGTATTCGCCTGCCGCCATGGACATCGCGCCGGCCACGAGGCCAGCCAGCCCCGCTATCAGGACCTCCGGCTTTCCCGATCCTGCTGCGGCGACGCCGACCACGAGGCTTGCCGTCGACACCAGCCCGTCGTTCGCGCCGAGAACGGCGGCCCGCAGCCAGCCGATGCGATGCACCATGTGGATTTCGGAATGCGAGAGGCGGCTCATGGCGTGGCTCCTTGCGCGATGTCATCCTGCCCGGAGGAGACAGCCTTTGGTTTCGGAATAGTGGGTTCATGGGGCGCGATGCGCAGCGCGCGGAGGGCGTTCAGGATCACTGCAACGTCGATGACCTCCTGCAGGAGCGCCCCCTGCACCGGAGTGAGATAGCCGAAAGCCGCCGCGATCATGCCCATGACCGAAAGGCCGATCCCGGCGACAACGCTTTCGACAGCGATGCGGCGCGCGCCGCGCGCGATCTCGATCCCTAGCCCGAGCCGGTCGATACGGTCGACAAGCAGCACGACATCCGCCGCCTCCGCCGATGCTGCGGCCCCGCGTGCGCCCATCGCGACACCCACATCGGCCGCCGCAAGCGCGGGCGCGTCGTTCACGCCGTCGCCCACCATCATGACGGGCCCGTGCTTGCGCTCGCTGAGGACGAGCAGGACCTTCTGGTCCGGCGTCAGCCCGGCCCTCAGACCGTCGAGCCCAAGCCCCTCGGTGACACGCTCGGCCACGTCGGCGCGGTCTCCGGTCGCGAGCAGGATCCGCGCGATCCCCTCGCGGCGCAGGCCTTCCAGCATGGCGCCCGCGCCGTCGCGCAACGGGTCGGACATCACCAGATACCCCGCCAGGTGACCGTCCACTGCCACAGCGACCAGGACCGATCCTGCGCCTTTGGCGGGGTGATCGTCTCCCATTCGCCCAACGCGGGACACAACGAAACCGTCGCCGCCGACGATCACGCTGTGGCCCTCGACATGACCCGCGACCCCTTCACCCGGAAACTCGGCAACCTCGGATGGCACGGGCAACGAGAAGCCCCGCGCCTTCGCGGCCGCAACGATGGCCTGCGCGACAGGGTGCTTGGAGGCCTGATCGAGCGCGGCAGCGAAGCGCAGGATGTCGCCCTCGGCCATGCCGTCATGGCTGTCGATCGAGACGATTTGCGGCCGGCCGTCCGTCAGCGTGCCGGTCTTGTCGAGGATCAGCGTGCGGATGCGCGCCATCGTCTCGAGCGGTCCCGCGCCTTTGATCAGCACCCCGAAATGCGCCGCGCGCGACAGGCCTGCGACCAGCGCGACCGGCACGGCCAGGATCAGGGGACATGGCGTTGCGACGACGAGCACGGCGACGGCCCGGATCGGATCGCCCGTGAACCACCAGGCAGCGAAGGCAATGCTGACCGTGACCGCCAGAAACCCCAGCGACCAACGGTCGGCCAGCCGCGACATCGGCGCCTTGGAGGCCTGCGCCTCTTCCACCAGCCGGACGATCCCGGCATAGGTGCTGTCCTTGGCCTCGTGAGTTGCGATCAGGTCGAAGGCTTCGCCCGCATTGGTCGATCCGCTCATGGCCTCGGCGCCGTAACGGAGCCGGACGGGCAGGGATTCCCCCGTCAGCGCCGAGGTGTCGACGAAGGCCGTCTCTGAGCTCAAGGTGCCATCCACCGGCACCACGTCGCCCTGCCGGATCAGAAGGCGGTCGCCGGGCGCAATTTCGTTCAGCGGCACTTCCTCCAGCCCGCCATTCCGGTGTCTTGTCGCGGTCCG
>Ga0098068_1000190_pt1 | contig 26078 bp, 15 predicted proteins | sample 26BtaG_FD_75059 | JGI IMG/M metagenome (GOLD analysis project Ga0098068, IMG submission 75059) | Marine viral communities from Cariaco Basin, Caribbean Sea - 26B_WHOI_OMZ_CsCl | ecosystem: Environmental > Aquatic > Marine > Oceanic | place: Caribbean Sea: Cariaco Basin | collected 2014-11-09 | reverse complement strand
GCTATTTGTAGTGCTGTAAATTTCATCAACCGCAAAAATAGAAAAAATGTATCATATATTGTTATTTACTGTAAAGTTACTTCGATAAGCTCAGTATAACATGTTTGCTATTGAGCTGTTCATTTCTGCATTCATGGCGTTTTTCATTCTTTGTAACCATCTTGCCCCAACCCTATACCTAATGCCTTATGAGTTCCACAGAGCAAAAAATTATAATTAGTGAATTGGAGGCTAATAATTTATGACTTTTTCAACCTTTAAAATCGAATGTCAAATAATGAATGTTGAATATCGAGTGTTTAAAGTAAAAAGAACAAATGAATGTATATTTTAAAAAACCTAATAACTCCGAATCATTTCCCGCAGATTTTTACAGATTCAAAAATCAATATTCTTTAATCGTTAATCAAACTTAATCATCTCTCATGCCGCTTGAATGTTCCTAAATGGAGTTGACCATTATACGTTATTCGTTATTCAAAAATCAACAATCTTCAATCTTCAATCTTCAATCTTTAACAATTAAACACTCATAGTCTTCTTTCCCTACCGTCTTGCCTCTACAAAAACCAATCCTTACTCCTAACCCGCCCGTAGCTAAAAGGCACGTTCGGGCGAGTCCCCATGCCTATTTCTTCGGATAACAGATATAATATTTTGTGACGGGTTTTGAGAGTGCTTTTAAATTCAATTGGTCGGAAGCTTTGACGATATCTTGTATTTTTCCCGATTTGTGCAAAATATTTATAGTTTGTGTTTTCAGTTGATAGGCTTGATTGGAGATCTCTCCTGTAAACACAAAATAATCAGCTTCCTTTTCACTTATATTATAACGCGTCATCAGATTCTCTTTGTGCTCTTTCACATCGGCTAACTTAGGTTTCTTATTCTTCATCTTCACTTTGAGCAAATCTCTATTGATGATCATGTCACACAGATTCCTTAAAACGAAGTCATCATGAAATTGCCATTCTTTCATACCCGAAACAATGTCATAATCATCCAGCTGAGCAAAAACAGCCAAGGTATCTGTTGTGAAATTTGAATTGTTGATCTCATTATGTAAAAAATAGGACAATGCCCTACTCGCTTTTAAATCCATGCCACTTTCAGTAAGTTCCTTGGCACGTTTTAAAACACGCATCAACAGTTGTTCCGCCACCACACTTGTTTTATGCAAATAAACTTGCCAATACATCAATCTTCTGGCGACAAGAAATTTTTCAACACTATAAATGCCCTTTTCTTCCACTACCAATTCATCATTTTCAACATTGAGCATGGTAATCAACCGTTCGGCATTGATGTTCCCCTCCGCAACACCTGTGTAAAAACTGTCACGTTTCAAATAATCGGCCCTATCCATATCCAGCTGGCTCGAAATGAGCTGGCACATAAAATTTCGATGGTATTCTCCTTTAAACATTTGAATGGCGAGCGTTAAACTTCCGTTAAATTCTACATTCAAACGCTCCATAAACAGAAGCGAAATGGCTTCATGAGATATTCCCGTTACAATACTATGCTCCATAGCGTGACTAAACGGGCCATGGCCAATATCATGTAATAGAATCGCAATCAGCAAACCGTTTTCTTCCTCTTCAGAAATGTCAACCCCCTTAAAACGAAGTACATTCACAGCTTTTTGCATTAAATGCATACACCCCATGGCATGATGGAATCTTGTATGGTGTGCTCCCGGATACACCAAATAAGACATGCCCATTTGAGAAATCCGCCGCAGCCTTTGAAAATATTTGTGGGCAATTAAATCAAAGATTAACGAATTCGGTATGGTAATAAAACCGTAAATTGGGTCGTTAAATATTTTGAGTTTGTTTACTTTATCCAAACTTATGTTTTTAAACATTAAATTATAAACAAATATACATGAACCATATAAATATTCTTTGGGTTGACGACGAAATTGATTTACTAAAACCCCATATCCTGTTTTTAGAAAAAAAGAACTATAATGTTACTACCTGCAAAAGTGGTACAGAAGCTTTGGAAAATTTAGATGACACCAATTTTGACATTGTTTTTTTAGATGAAAATATGCCTGGATTAACGGGTTTGGAAACGCTGAATGAGATTAAGGAGCGCCGTGCCAATCTTCCTGTGGTCATGATTACCAAAAGCGAAGAGGAATATATTATGGAAGAAGCCATAGGCAATAAAATTGCAGATTATCTTATAAAGCCTGTTAACCCCAATCAAATTCTGTTGAGCCTAAAAAAGAATTTAGATCACTCCAGATTAATTTCAGAAAAAACAACCTCCAATTACCAGCAGGAGTTTCGGAAAATTGCCATGGACATGGCTATGGTCAACAGCTATGAGGAATGGTCAGAATTGTATCAGAAATTAATTTACTGGGAACTTCAGCTTGAAGATATAGAAGATGTTGGTATGACTCAAATCCTTGAGTCCCAAAAGACTGAAGCCAATGCTCAATTTGGGAAATTTATTGAAAAAAACTACACAGATTGGTTTGAAAAGAATGCCGATGCACCGGTCATGTCCCACACGTTGTTCAAAAACAAAATAGTACCTGAACTTAGCGACAAACAGCCTACCCTATTAATCGTCATTGACAATTTAAGATACGATCAATGGAAAGCTTTTGAGCCTATTGTGAACAATTATTACAAAAAAGCCTCAGAAAGCTCTTTTTACAGCATTCTCCCAACGGCCACACAATATGCCCGTAATGCCATCTTTTCTGGACTGATGCCAAGTGACATGGAAAAACGGCATCCCGAATATTGGAGGAACGATGTAGATGACGGTGGTAAGAATCTATACGAAGCCGAATTTCTGGAAGCTCAATTAAAACGATTGGGACTTCAAAACCTAAAAACTGAATATCATAAAATAACCAATCTCCAATCAGGTAAAAAGTTAGTTGAAAACTTCAAAACATTAAAAAACAACGATTTATCTGTTATTGTCTATAATTTTGTGGATATGCTCTCCCACTCTAAAACAGAAATGGAAGTCGTCAAGGAATTGGCTTCAAATGACAAAGCCTATCGGTCTCTGACCTTAAGTTGGTTTAAAAACTCACCCTTGCTTGAAATGATACAAAAGGCGCAGCAAATGGGCTTTAAATTGATTTTGACAACAGATCATGGCACCATAAACGTTAACAGCCCTTCAAAGGTTATTGGAGATAGAGATACAAGTTTGAATTTACGTTATAAAACTGGGCGAAGTTTAACGTATGAAGCTAAAGATGTTTTTGTTGTGAAGGATCCGAAAAGCATCCATCTCCCCTCCATAACGATGAGCAGTTCTTTCATTTTCGCTAAAGGTGATCTGTTTTTGGCCTATCCAAATAATTACAATCACTATGTAAGTTACTTCAGAAACACCTATCAACATGGAGGCGTTTCATTGGAAGAAATGATCATTCCTTTTGTGGTTCTCAATCCAAAATAAATCTATGTAATGCCAAAAAACCCGATGAAATACATTTTTTATTAGTATTTCTCATTTTTTATGTTTAATATTGCTACCTAATCAATTTCATAAGCGCAAATCATGATATTCAAATATCCTATTGAAGATATTGAATCCGTTGCGAGTGCCATATTAAAACAGGTGACATCCAAAACGCTTTTATTTTATGGCGATATGGGCGTAGGAAAAACAACCTTAATTAAGGCACTTTCAAAACAATTGGGAAGCACGTCGAATGTCAGTAGTCCAACATTTTCAATTGTAAATGAGTATGAAATTGAGGACGGGCTCATTTATCATTTTGATTTGTACAGAATAAAAGACGAGGAAGAAGCCCTGAACTTTGGTATAGAAGATTATTTATTTAATGACCAGTGGATTTTTATTGAGTGGCCAGATAAATTAGTGAGTTTTCTTCCTGAAAAGTTCAATAAAATTGAAATTAAATTGAATTTAGATGGCTCAAGGACTCTTAAATTGAGCAGCAATACTAACTTAACCCAAAAAAAAGCGAAAAAGCAGAAAAAAGAGTGAAAACTTTTGGCAACCACACCCCGCGTCAATTTTGAAAAGTACGGTAAAACCGTAATGTTCAAGCGGTTTAAGCAATTGATTTTAACATTTGATTAACACGAATTATACGGTGTTGATGTTACATTTGAATTAAATTAATTAATTAAATCCCTTGAATTATGAAAACAAAAAAGTACATGATTGCCTTGGCAATTTTCGGTGGTGCATTGTTCACTGCACAAGCTACAAATCTTATCGATTTAGATGGACAAACAACAACACAGATTGAAAAAAGTAGAATCATCGTTCCGACGCACGGATAAGAAAAGTTTTATTTTAGGGAGTATTGTGGCTACTTTAATCGCGGCTACTCCTTATTTGTTTTATCTATATGAAAGTGTTCCAGACGAGCAAGTTTGGAACACTTTTTTATTTACATACGAAAGTAAACACTATGGAAGTGTTTTTGTCTTGGCTTGGACATTGGCCAATAAAATAATACCTTTATTTTTACTTTTAATTTGGTTTTTCACATGCAGGCATTGGTGGTATCACGTATTACTTGTGCCAATTGCTATGTTTACCTTTCAAATTTTTACAATCTTCAATGATGATCAATCGTATATTGATAGTAATCAAATATTATTTTTAATTCCAATTATGACTATAATTGTTCCCTCAATATATCTTATCAGAGCCAAAATGTTTAATAAAATCAATGACGCAGATAAAACCATGCAAGAATTAGAAGATGAGTTCAGAATAAGACCTAAAGGTTTCATGAATAGATTAAAAGAATACTTTTAGAGAATCCGCATTAAAATTACACCTACAATCACCGGACTTTATAAACAGGGATACAAATTTTCAATTATACTTTTTCATTTCTCAAGCACCGCCATTGCTATTTTCTTTTAAATTTTCGAGCATAACAGCCTATTGATTGCCAAGAACACATTCATAAGAATTTTCTGAACATTCAATTCTATCAATTAGTTGATTATGCGATAAAGGATTAAATCCAAATACATCATTTGTGCACCACAAAAGTTCATTATTATAGACATTAAAGACTGCCCATTTATTCTCCCATAATGTCGTTGTATATTTCTATTTTCTGCTACCATCCCACATTTAACACAAGTGGTTTACAACATATGCTCGGAATACGTGCATTATACTGTCGAGCGCATTGTGTGACTTAGTTCCTTTGCAATAGAAAGAGATTTTGTGTTTTCTCCTTATTTTTAAAACGATGAAATCACTTTACTCGTTTTGAGACCTACACTTCAAGAATGGACAAGCAAAAAATATTCATGGTTAATTGATTATGATGGTTTTACATTTTAATAAATTCAACCCTTCGGTTTTGAGCTTTACTCAACATATCACTATTAGGTACGACTGGTTCAGTTTCTCCTTTGCTACTAGTTTCCAGATTTTCCGTTTTCATTACAAATCAGTAACCAAGGCATTCTTAACAGATTTAGCTCTGTTTTGAAATAATTCTAAGTCATATTACGTAAAATGATTAAGCTGTTTAAAGTGCGAGGCTATGAAGTCATCTTTCAATTTTAGTCAGCACACTTTTACTAATTACTTCTCCCCTTTTATTATAATCTATCTGTAGTACCATACCAATACCTAAAGCCAACCATTGTTTGGAAGTGCCACTAAATTTTATTCCCATTTTAGACTCATGGTTGTGAGTTATAACAAAACATTCAAAAGTACCCGCAGGAGTAGATATGGTTTCTTTACCTTCTACCTTCCGATTAAAAACCTTAGCAGTCAGTTTTAATGAAATTGGCACTATTTTTACAGTCATAAACATATCGGCATCGGGAAGGGTTTGACCTTCACTCAGAGTATTGGGTAAAAGAATGTCGGTTCCCGTAATATCTAACTCCATGTCCCTATATTGTTCTAAAATACCTGGAGCGGCAAGCGATTTATAATCAATGGAGACCCCGTCGTTTTCACATTTCACTCCATATTCTGAGGTGAGAATCAATTTCCCCTTTTCATCGAACATTTGATAAGAAAGGGTTGCTGCATTCCCACTTGATTTCTTTACCACATAGTCAATCACAGCTGCTAATTTATCTTTTTTACCGTACGAGGTAATTTGAAACTTTGTACCCTCTTTCAAAGGATAAAAGTTGCTACAATCGGTTTGAGCCTTAATTCCTGTCATCGAAAGTATCCCAAGCATTAAGACCATGAATTTATTTTTCATGAGTATGTTTTTATTGTTTTTTAGCGGATAGACTTTGTCAAGCTCAGCACAGGCTCCTTTTCACATAAAAATCAATCCTTTGGTCGATAAAGCTTTAAACATGTTCGTTTTATGATGGTTTTACATTTTAATAAATTCAACACGTCTGTTTTTAGCCTTTCCAGCTGCATTGGAATTACTTGCAACAGGGTCACTTTCACCTTTACCACTAGTCTTTAAATTGGAAGCGTCAATCGCGAATTTTGACACCAGATAGTTTTTCACGGACGCCGCTCTCTTCTCTGATAAAGTTAGATTGGTATCTGCCTCGCCATCACTATCCGTATGGCCAACAATCATAAATTTTGCATTCGGATTACTTTGCATCGCTTCACCAATTTGATTTAATATGTCTTTAGACGATCCCTCTATTTGGTCTGATGCACTGGCAAAACGAATATCACTGGTAATAAAATTTCCTTTTTCAATTAGGTCTTTTTCTACTGAACTTCTAACATCCGATTCCGTTTCGGCAATCACCACGTTGGAAACATAAAAGTAGTTTTCCAGACTGCGCGAGTCACCGTGTGTCGGCGCCCCTAAAAAGAAAGTGTTGCTGAATTCCGGTTTATAAAAAGTAGGCAAGTCTACCATCTTATCGCTATCTACAAACATGCGAATACGGCGTCCATTGACCTCAAAGGCAACATGAATGATCTGATTTAGACGGACTTTGTAATTGACTTCGTGATATGTAAAACCCAAGGCATCGTTCTTTGTCCCATATTTAAGGGCATCGACATTGACGTCGGCACGTGAATTAAACAGCAACCGTATATTATCCTCATCAGTGAGCATATAGTCAACCTGTTTGGGTACCGACTTTCCTAACCCTATGGCTGCCATGCGAATGGGGGCGTCTTCGGGTATGATAATATCCAATTCAACTGTAAAATTGGTGGGAAACGGTTTTGTCGTTTCCAAACTTACGACCGAGTTGGCAGGTACTTTGAGAAACTTCGAATCAAAACCTTTGAGTTTCTTTACTTCACCACCTAAGGATGTGTTCCACTTGGCTGGAAAATCACCTACTGCGTCTTGGCTAAAATCGTCAAAATATAAAATGTTTCTGCCCCTTCTAAAAACAACTTCGTTTTCACCATCTTCTTCAAGACTCATTCCATTACCTACTGTTTTTTCTTTTTTTTGCCCATTTTTTGGAGGTTTTTTTTCTTTGGAACCTGGCTCTAAAATACTATCTAATGCTGCGTCAGTTTTCTTTTCAGCTTCTTGTTCCACACGCCTCTCAATAGTTCTTTTGGCTGCCTCCTCAGTTTTTTTTCGAAGCTTTTTTAAAACCTGTGCGTTGGCGTTTTGAGAAGAAAACATCATCCCAATAACGAGAAAGCCAACAATGACGTTTATTGAAGTTTTCATAATGTTATTTATTAAATTCATTTTTTTACATATACTTTACATACATCTCTATTCGGGAATCATTTTTCGAATCCTATTGTTGTTATTATCAACAACATAAAGGACACCCTCTGTGTTTATAACGACTCCATAAGGAGAATTGAATAGGGCAGATTCCGTTGTGCCATCAGCAAAACCAGAAATGCTGCCAGCGATTGTGCTGACCGCTCCATTAAGTTCAATTTTACGAATTTTATGATTATTCCCGTCAGTTAAATAGACCCTGCCTGAAGCATCAACAGCCATTTCATTTGGAAAATCAAATTGAGCAATTTCTGCTTCACCATCCTTAAATCCCGCAATGCTTCCAGCCAAAGTACTGACGACACCACTAGAAGTCACTTTTCGTATTTTATGATTGTTCGAATCGGATATATAGACATTACCCCTATTATCTACTGTTATTCCACTTGGAAAATTAAATTGTGCAGCGATTCCCATGCCATCTGCGAACCCCTTTGCACTTCCCGCCAGGGTGCTTACAACTCCGTTAGAAGTTACTTTTCGTATTTTGTGATTATACAAGTCGGCAACAAAAACATTGCCCTGATCGTCAACGGCCACCCCGTACGGCGCGTTAAACTTTGCGACAGCACCAACACCATCTGCAAAGCCATAAGTGCTTCCTGCTAATGTACTGGTTAGCCCATTTGGGGCTATTTTTCGAATTCTATTATTATTGCTATCCCCCACGTATACATTCCCCTGTCCATCAACAGCTATACCAATGGGATCATAAAACTGTGCTGTGGCTCCTGGACCGTCTGCAAAACCTAATGTGCTTCCCGACAAGGTGCTAACCATACCATCTGGGGTTATTTTCCTGATTTTTTGATTATTCTCATCAACTACATACAAATTTCCTTGAGCATCCATAGCTAGTCCTTTAGGATTATCAAACTTGGCAGTTGTTCCAGGACCATCAGCAAAACCTTGAGTGCTTCCTGCAAAAGTAGTCACCTGATAGTCTGAAAACTGATAAATAAACTCCGGACCCATTAAGGACTTCTCGTTGATCACAACCTTTACGAAGCCACTAAAAGATCGAGGTGGTACTATGGCTGTAATTTGAGTATTGGTTACCGATTGTATAGTAGCCTCAACCTCATTAAAAAAGACCTTTACCTTATTGGCATCGGTTCCAAAATTATCACCATTGATGGTTACAACAGAATTTTTAGGACCGAATTCAGGGCTGATGGAACTTATAGTGGGTACCGCCGATATATCATCTTCTTTATCGCAACTTAATGTTGTATTGATTAGTAGTAATATCACTGCAATTTTCAAAACTGCTCTTTTCACATTACCTCTTTTGATGAGGTACTTGTTAAATTTTATTAACTTTTTCATGGTTTTTGTTTTTACTTCGACTTAAAAATTAATCCCGGCCTCTCTGGATATGTTGCTTTCTTTACCTTCCTTATTGATAAATGAGATCTTATAATAATACAGCTCTCCTTTTCTGACTGAAGAGTCCATGTAGTTTTCATCCTTTATGGGCACCGTTTTGATGGCATCGGATTTAGAATTGCCTTCACTTCGGTAGATCTTAATTTCCGAAATGTCCTCGGAAGCAATTTGGTTCCACGAAATCGTAATGCCTTGCGAGTTTTTATAAACACTCGGTTTGCTCGGTGTCATGCTTTTTTTGGAATCCTCTGGAATTGTAATGTTGGTTGGAAGGCTCAATTCACTTTCCTGACCGAACATATCGAGGGTTGCTACTTGATAGGAATAACTTTGACCTTTGCTTATCGTATTGTCATTATAATGGTTTTTATAGGATTTTAAAGTGTCATTTTCCATCAAAATCATCGGACTGTTAATGCCATCCTTTCTATAGACTTTATAACCTAAAACATTGTCCGAAAGTGTCGTCATATCTTCCCAATACAATTCAACAACACTGTCCCTAAACACCGATTTGAGTTTTTGTGGCACATCAATTTTTGGTTTCTTTCCGGGAAAGGCATGAATGGTATCCGAAAATTTTCCCAAGGTATAGGCATCGTTTTCAGCACGAACGGTGTAGCGATACATTTCGCCTGCCAAAAGGGTTTTATCCAAATCTTTATAGGTGTAGTTTTCTTCGGGTTTTACTGGAATAAGATTTGAAATTTGATGGAATGTTTCAGCATCAGCTGTGGCTCTGTACACATAAAAACCATGAGTGTAAGGTTCGCTGTGTTTCCACGAAATCTCAATACCATCTTTTATAGACGTTCCTGATACATCTTGCGGAGGGGTCAATTCTTTGGTATTCGTTTTGACCATCGCTGCAATTTTCGCCGTTTTAAATTCCTGACCAGTGCCGCCATAGATGACCAAATAATAATAGTAATTTTCAGATGCTTCTGGTAAGTTGTCTATATATTCCAAGGTATTGGATGGTAAGTTCATGATCTCAACATAGCCATCATCATACCTTTTGCTTCGCATGACCTTGATGTTGTTTCGAATCACACTTTTATCGAGTTTCCAAGAGATCTTGACTTGATAGTCCGTCAATTCTTCAGCATTGATACTCGAAATGGGCACAATGGATTCAGATTGTAGTTTTCCGGATGAAATGACTTCGGAGACTTCACCAGCACTTCCATATAAATCAACAGGTTGGATGTAGTATTTGTATAAAGATGATTTTTCGGTCGTGGAATCTATGGCGATGAGATGCAGTCCGTTTTGTTCATTAGAATAGCCTTTTTTGGCATTTATTTTCTTGAAATCCAAGGTTCCAAAATAGGCGCGATACGTGTTGAAAAGGGACATTTCCTTTTGCTCATCTACAATCCATTCCAAAAAGACGGCCTGATTGACAACATCTGATTTGAATTTTTTGGGAACGGGCAAATTGGTGATTACGGTATTTTTTATCGCTTTCAGTTCCTGTTGGGATACTTCAGTTCCATCCCTAAAAAATGTGATCTTGTACTGATATGTCTTGTCTTTTTCAACGTCCATATCCAAAAACCCAGTACCAGCAGTAATGGCAATCAACGGAAGGTGCTCGGCCCTGTAAAGGCTGTCATCAGTTTTGTAGGCTTGGATATATTCATAAACCAGGTTGACCTCTTTTTTTGTGAGATATTGTAAATGCTTAAAATAGGTTGCTGATGTGGCCGCTGCCATTTCAGCTTCCAAGGCATTATTCGGGATTGTTGTTTTTGCAATCGGCTTGTATTGTCGGTCTTTTTCGCCCTTACGCTCAATGGTGTAATACCCGTTTTTTGGCAATTCGCCTCCAGTATAAATGAAGATGCCATTTTCTACAGCGGTGGCTCCAGGTGCTACCTTACTTTGTGCATTCCCAGTGGTACCGATAATAAAAAAGATGAGGATTGAAATTTTATTTAAATACTTCATGAGTTCTATGTTTTTAGAAATTACCATCCGCTTGTTAAACCACTACAGTTACCACCAAATCCAAAGGACATATCTGTGTTCCCACTCGAATCGAGATGCAGATCCAGCCGAACACCTTCACTGATACTTGTTCCAATACATCCTTCACAACCCGCAAAAGGTATTGGGAAACATTGTTCAAAGCGACCACGAACGGTGATGCTACCACATCCATCCATTGAGAAGGTTTTTGCCTTTGTATTGTATTCGCCCTTGATGCCCAATTCGGCTCTTGCTGAAGCACTGAAATGGGTACAGGTTATGGAACTTGCACTAAAATAAACGTGAGCAAATGCCATGGCACCAATCCCGAAAACGTCACCACTTGGCTGGTCAAAACCCATCCATAAACGAGCGTCCAAACCAGCTTTGGCTCCCATTTTGGCACTGACCACACCCAAATCGACACTCCAATCTGGAATATTGATAATGGGTAAATCTTTTCGTCCTGTGACGAACAAACCAGAAACACCATTCTTGATGGTTGGAGGTACATTTTTGTCATAAGCAAACTGCATTAAAGTGCCAGTGACATCAGGCGCTAAAAAATCAGAATCGCCTACAATCATCCCAACTGAAATTTCGCCAATACCAGGTGGTGTGCCTAAACCTCCAGCTATAAAATACCAGCCCTGGCTTCCTATGAGCAAATCGGCGGCACCAACGAATTTCATGCCTCCAAGTTGTTGATTGATATTCAAATGACCGAGAAATCGTGCGTTTTTGATATCATAAGTGATTGCCAGATTGCCAAAAGGTGTATCAATATTATTTACATCTATGCTTTCACCATCTGCAGTTATGTCACCATTGACGGTAAAGGTTTGGCGTTTTCCTTTTTTGATACCTTTAAAACCATCGAGTTCGCCACTGAAGACCAGTTTTTTCCAGTCATTGGTTGCTTTATCAATCTCAATGCCTCCTTCCACAGCCTTAAAGGATGTACCTGAACCACCAAGTTGCATTTTTTGATTGGGTTCAATTTCAATATGTGTTTTGGTTGTGGTTTTTTGAATGGACGCCTTTAGGTTAATGCCTTCTTCATCAGTCAATGTGCCGATGGCCTTAAAAAAATTCTCGCGAACTTCTGAATCTTCGGGCTTGTTTCCTATTGACAATTTCACTTTACCGGGAGCATCAATAGTAAATGGCATCGGAGCCACTTGCACAACAACTTGCCCATTTTCTTTTTTGAAACGTATGAATCCAGCACCTTCGGGAATCCTTGGAATGCCCAAATTGGTCATGGATGCCAGGTCAAGGTAACCATCGCCATAGCTGATGCTTGTTGGCTGTACATCGATGATATTATAAAACCGCATATAATCATTGTTGGCAATTCCAGTCAGTTGCTCACCATTGCTCAAAAGTGAAACGAGTTTAAAATTGATGGTTTTTCCAGCCTGAAAACCTGGTAATATGGCGTTGGCTGCGGGATTGCCGTTTTCGCCTGTCAATCGAAGTTCCCAATGGGTTTGATTGTCCGAGCCTACGTTTGGATTTAATCCGAAAGACGCCTGATTGCCGATGACATTTAACTTGGTAACACCACCAAGGCTTAATTCGTTCAGCTTAAATTCTCCAATATCGAATGCATCGTGTGAAATAGTCACGTTATTAACTGGCACATCTATCGTTCCTGTTTTGATGAGACCATTCTGCATTTCTATTCTTAAATTAGTTGTATTGAATACCCAATTTTGCGATTCAAAATTCCATTTTTCCAATTTGAATTTCAAAGGATTGCTATTGCTTATTGGAACGATTTCGGTAGGTTTTAGAATGAGATTGCCAGCTTCTATTTCCAGTTTATTCGGCGTCATTCCAGCAATGGTGTTAGTCGTCAAATAGGTGTACAATGTGATTTTATCTGTAGAAACATTTGATTTGTCCTGTTTTGTCTTGGCATTGAATTGTCCCAATTTAAAATTGAGTTCCTTGCCTTCTGGATTGACCACGCCGAACTTTTCCTTCTTGGGAATATCAATACCAATGGCAACTACATCTGTGTCTGTAGAACCTTCACCAGAAGAAAGATAAATTTCCCTTTCGCTCGATAATGTTATGTTCGACGTATTGAACGAATTGTTATCAATGCAGACCTTCCCTTTGATGAGTCCCTTATTGTTGATAGAAGTGACTTTTAGCTGTTCAGATCCATTGCCCAAAGTGGCATTAAAGACCGCGTTAAGTTTCAATTCCAATAGTTTATTATTAAGATTTACAGAGCTTTCGGCAGGCTCGAAAATCGGTGTCCCGTAACTGTCATTGGCTCCTGTTTTTTTGATTTTTAAATTGGTGAATGGCAGGACTACATTCTCTTCACGTATTTTGAAATTGTCGTTGCTTGGAATGTTGATGAGGTTGGCTTCTTTAATGAGATAGGTTCCATCACTCTGTTTTTCCTTTGATTTGATATCAACCTGAAATCCAAAAATGTTCGTGATGGAAACCTCCTTGTCGATTTTCAAATCAAAGTTTACTGTATTTTCAATGGCAATGGTCAGTTCCTTACTTTCGCTGATGATGCCAGGCATGGCACCAGGTTTACTCGCCCAGAGCTGAATGGTGCCAATATCCTGTGCGATGCCTTTTAAGGTATATTGGCCCTTATCTTTAGTTGGTGCTGATTCAATGGTGGCGCCTCCTTTGTCAAAATAAACTTTGGCGTCTTTTAAAGGTTGTCCATTAAGGCTTACGATTCCAGTGATTTTGGCCGTTGGTTTGAGATGGGCATCTACCTTCAGATTGACCACTTCAGTCGCGTTTTTGACATTTTGTACGTTAAAGGTTTCTGTGGTATAGTCGCCTTCCATACCTTGTGGTGGTTCTATTTTGAATGAAAAATCGGAAGCGAGGTTACTGAATTCAAAAGTGACATAACCATCTTTAGCGGTCAGTTTTGGTGTTTCAAAGGTTGGAATGTCCTTTAAGGTCACTTTTGCTCCTGCAATGGCTTTTGTTTCGCCTCTCGCATAATTTTTTTTGTATTCAACAACTCTAAATTTGATGCGCTTTATTTTTCGATTCAAAACAATTTTGAGTGGTTCGGAACTGGCTGTTTTGGTCTTTGGAATATTGATTTTGGCACTGTAAACACCATAATTTTCAGCATTGACTGCTTTGACCGTCAGTTGTCGCTGTCCAGATGGTGCTTTAAAGGAAAATGTTTCTAACAATTGACCAATTGCCACCCGATAAGTATCGGGAGGATTGTTGTTGTTGTTGTTGTTAGTTCCAGTATTGACAAACCCAAATTTTGTTTCGTACATCGTCAAATCCTCAACGTTCAGTTTTGCTTTTACCGCTTTCCCTTCGTCATCCACCACATAACCGTTTAAAAAACCGTCGGGTTCTAAATTGAAATCGGCGTCTGGAGACACAAATTGGCTTCCCCATTTTAAAATTCCTGCAAGGATTTTTTGGCTGTCAAATCCTTTGGGGTGGGTAAACAATGTCCGTTTGGGGCCCTTAACTATTGCTAGTTGTGAATTTGGATTGTAATCTTCTATTTCCATTTCCAAAGCATCAAATCGATAACGTCCTTGACCATCTGTTTTAGTCATTTGGAGGATTGGAATGGTTGATTTTAAGTCCTTTTTCTCGTTAAGTAGAATGACCCATTCGTTGCTCATCTTTTTGGATTTCACATCGGTAGTCTGCACTTTCCCATGTATGCGTGGTTTGTTAGGGACAAGTTCAATGGTGTCCTCATAGTCTTCGATGGTCAATTCGTGGTTCCATGTGATATTGGAGCCCAAAAGTGTACCGATATAATTGCCGTTTGAAGGCCCGTATTTTGGAAACGTGTATGGGTATTTTGTACTGGCACTATTAGGTTTATATGATTTTGAATCATTTTTATAAGTAACATTGGAGGTTTCGGACGCTGTAGTCATAATGATGTAGCGATCTCTGGAATCGTTGGGATTATGTTGTACTAAATTTCTAAAAACAACGCCATTGGGAGTCGATTCGCCTTCTCCCACAACCGTATAGACAGTACGAGAATGTATGTTTTCTCTCTCACCTTCATTTGTAGGGATGTGATTGGGAACATGGCTTCGAACTAAATTTAATTTCACCCCAGTCAATATGGCTTCTGCGCCTCCAACGGCATCCATTGCACCTTTTATCCATTTGGCCTTAACCTTGAGATTATAGCTTTTCACCAAAGACACAACTTCACCAATATCCTTACTTTCCCATGGATTAATGGTGATATTGATGTCAGGACTCAAATAGTATTGGTTGTTTACTTTGAGACGAAGGACTTTATACATATCGCCTTTCATCCAAAGATTCTGCACATCCGAATTTTGGGTCGAATTGATATCAGGCTGCACCAAGCCATAATCTTCATGCGGATTAATGAACCCTGCAAAATTGAAACTCCCATCGGCTCCAGTTATGGTGGTTGCCAAGATTTGCTCAAATGACTTTTGGTTATCAGCGCTCATATAGCTTGCCTGTTGGGCATTTGCAGGTAAAAACTTATAATCCCCTTTATTGTCCTTGCCATTGAACAAATAAGTGACGACCAAACTGACACTAACTCCCGCCAAGGGCTTCGCATTTGAAGTAGAGACTTCATAGCCCACTTTTGGAACGGGCGGCTTGCTCCCCAAAACATTCATAACTGGATTTGGATCCACGTACTGATTGTCATTTGATGGTTTCGTGCTGCCTACGTCGTTAGTATTTGGACTTAAGAATAAAATTTGTGTTTCCTTAAATTTATACAACAGTTTCCCTTTTAAACTGCTAATCGGTAGTGGTTGCGGATCTATTATGAAGGTTTGGGTTGGTGGTTTTTTAGTGTTATTATCAACCGGAAGCATAGCGATGTTCATTGTTGCAGGATTCCACTTAAACCAGCAGACTTCACTTTTGCCGTCATTTATAAATGGTGTATTCGTTTCCGCTTCTCTGGCTATGACTTGCCATGCATAACTTTTGCCTTCTTCTAAAGGAGGATCCGTTGGACCATAGATTAATGAGGTTTGTGTAAAGACCGTTTTTTCGTAAAACGCGGGCACGGTGGATGACAAAAATGCTTGGTTTGGATCTTGGTTAGGCAACAACTCAATAATCTTTAAGGTATATTCAACAGATGCTGGGATTACACCCGTTGGTGGTGTCCAACTAAAAACAATGTTGTTATTACCTGTAGTAATTTCGTCGCCACAAAAAGGAGTGATGAGTTGTGGTGGTTCAGCAGCATTGAGATTAAAGTAACCACAACCTGAAGGCTCTTCCGCAGAGAGATATTGTCCGTCTTCAGTTCTCACCCGAATACAAATTTGATATTGACCAGGTGGCAAACCATTCTGTTGTAGTTGGAGAATTGAAACACCAGATGACACTAAATTCCCAACCTCGAAATAGTCTATTAAATCATTTTCTGTTAACATCATAAAAACGACGCCATTAGGATCGGGCTGTAGTACGATGTTAAAGGGCATATAATTATTGTTCGTTCTTAATTGAACTCCATTATCGCTTTTGAAATCAAGAAATAATGATACATCTTGTGCTTGTTCGAGATTCCCTGAGATTGTGACAATGGTGTTATTATAATATGAGAAGGCATCCCTTCCTAAGGGCGACTTAACGGTAGTATTCACGGTTAGTGGAAAATCTTGCGCATAAGTCAGGGCCATGTTGAGCATCACAAAGAGGAGGATCAATAGGCGTTGTTTCGATATCTTAGAATGTATATACATAACCGAAGTCTATTTTTGTTTCTGAATAATTTAAGGGGTTGATTCCCGATGTGTTTCCGCTATTAAGGAAACCACGCAAGGAGAATTGATGTTTTTTGGCCAATTTGTATTTGGCTTGTAACGATACGGTAAAGGCATCACTATTTTTAACGCCATCGTTTTCAATTTGGTAATAATTAAAGGCACTCGATAGATTGATATTTGGTTTTTGGAAGGCTTTTGAAAGTGTTGCCGAAGGTCCGTAATTCTTAGTTTCACCTACAGTAAAATTGAAAATGCTATAATTGTAACCAGCTCCAACTGTAAATCGCCACGGGTTGTATGAAAAGGTATAGCGAGGCGATAAAATATGCGACTGGAACTCCGATAATTGCGCAGTTGTACTGTTGTCATCGGACAGGTTTTGGAAATTCCATAGCAATAGAATCATGTGCATTATTGAGTTGTCTTTGCTCAATAAATTGACGTTTTGCGTTACGGTCAATTGCTGGTTGACTTGTGCAATTTCCATTTGATTATTGATAGGTTGGGTTCCCGGTTTTTGTGTCACACCATAATTGGTATAGTTGGCGTTGAGGTTGTATTGTTGGATTGGTATAAAGTTGATGTTCGCCGAATAGATATTTCGTTTGGTCTGGGCATTTTTGGTTGCATTGAGGTTGTCTTTTTGTATTCCAAAACTGCCGCCTATGACCAATTTGTTCTTCCAGAGTTTAACTCGGGGCTCAATGGTTATTTTCTCCAAATCAGACAAGAAGAAATAAGCACCCACCGACTTAAAGTCTGGGTCGATACGGTTGTATTTCAATTTGATTTCATAGGTTTTTTCTTTGAACTCTAAAGTTGCCAAAATAGCATCTCCAACGCGCGTGCCTTTTTTTTCGGTTATCAAAAATGAAAAAACATTGACTATAGGGTCATTGAGGTCGTCTGCATCGGCAAGTAGTAGGTTTGGTGTGTAAATGCTTCGTGCATATTCGGCATCAAACGAGAGTTTTTCGAAAAATAGGTGATGCGTTTTAAGAGAAGTAACCACATTTTCCTGTGGCGTCAAGGTTGGCGGTGCATTGGTCATATCGATGGAATTTTCATCATCCTTTGCTTGAAAAATGACGACATCTATATTGTTTTTTTCAGTACCATAACCCAATTTGATGGCACTTCCAACCCTTTTGAAAGCAGGTGTGTCATAAGTAGTCCCTGTAGCTGCACTATTGGGCTCGACGGGCTTCAAAAAGCGACCATAAATCGCACCAATTCTAAAATTTTTAGGGTTTAGTTCAAAACCTCCACCAAGGAAGTTATGTCCAGACAGTGCAAATTCAGACCATTTCAAATTGCGGTATCCCAAATGAACGGTTGCCCATTTGTAGGTAGGACTTAGCCCAAATTGATTGAAAGGTTGTCTAAAATCGCGATTCTGCTCACTTAATGTAAATGAAAACGGTATGTCCACACCGTAGATAGAGATTGTGGGACTCCCTTGAACGACCCAACTAAAAGGCTCCCGATTGGCAGGTCGCCCATCTGAATTGAAGAAGGTTCCTGTAGCTCCAATAGTTCCAGAAATTTTAAATGGGATTTGTTCGCCAATCTTCTCGATGTCCTGGGCGTTTCCGACAAGATCGCACAAGAATATTGCAATCAAGAAGGCTAATTTACAAGTTGGATTATTCAACATAACTGCTCATTTAATCTATTGTGAAATAAGTGGTTAGCAAAACTTTGCCCCTATAAATAATGTTTAATTCATAGGTGTTGGATTCCAGATAATTTACCTGTAAAAAAATTTTGCTCGCAGGCAATTCATCCATTTTACCATACCAATATTTTGTGTTTCTTTTAATTTGAAAGACATTTTACAATTAATCATGTTGCTAATGTATTTTCAAAAAAAGAATCAATAGAGTGTATATGTAACAGGTTCAGGTAATTATGTAACATCCCTATCGAACAGCTGTAAAATGATGTTATTCACGATTAAATGAATAAAAATTTAAGTGAGGATTGTGTATCTAATTTATAGATAATCAGGTTAAGTATTTGATTGTTCCTTGAACTCAGAAGGCGAAATTTTAAAAAGCTTGATAAAACTTTTACTGAAATAATTGGAGTCATTGAAACCTACCGAATAAGCCACTTCGGAAATGGTTAAATCGGAATTCTGCAACAAATGTCGAGCCGCTTTTAACCTTTCGGTTCGAAGAAATTCTGAAGCAGAAATGCCAAGGGTGGCTTTTAGTTTTCTGTGCAATTGCATGCGGCTCATTCCTATTTCTTGGCTAAAGGCATCCACATTAAAATCTGTTTCTTGTAGTTTGCTATTGATGATATCTTGAAGTTTATTAAAAAATATTTCCTCTGAAGAATTGGCACTAAAAATAGCCGGTTTAAGAACTACCTCATGACTATAATGAGCTCTTGCCTTATCGCGATTGGAAAGTAAGGTCTCTATTTTAGCATGGATTAATTTCGGACTGAAAGGTTTCGTGATATAATCATCAGCTCCTGTCAAAATACCTTTAATCTGGTCTTCTTCTTCCACTTTTGCTGTCAAAAAAATGATGGGAATATGGCTTGTTTTCTGGTCATTTTTCAAGACTTCTACCAAAGCAATACCATCTGTCTCTGGCATCATAATATCACTTATAATGATATCAGGGATCTGTTCCATGGCGATTTCAATTCCAATTTTTCCGTTTTCGGCTTCAAGTATATCAAAATGTTCATTAAAAAGACTTTTGATGAAGGCTCGCATATCCACATGGTCTTCTACAATGAGAAGAATTGGTTTCTCGGTACTTTTGAACTTTTCATCTTCACAAATTGAATCAGCAACAATCTCAATCTGCCTTTCACTGGCTTCTGGCCTTGAGACCGAAACGATTTCATTTTCTGAATAAGTTGATTTTCTGATTGGTATAGCGACTAAAAACGTAACGAAATTTGAATCGCTTGTTGCCGTAATGTGTCCTTTATGTGCTTCTGTCAATTCCTTAACAAGTGTCAAACCGATGCCATAGCCTTCTTGATGTTTATCAACTTGATAGAATTTCTTGAAGATGTTTTTTAGCTGTTCTTCATTCAACGCAGTTCCCAAATTGGAAATTTTTAAGTGTAAACGATCATTTTCAACATATGCATTAAGATTTACCTTACCATGTTCTGAAGTATATTTTGAAGCATTCGATAATAAATTGGCAAGAATTTTTTCGATAAAATCAATGTCTAAATACCCGTTTTCATTCGCAAGTATTTCCGTTTTATAATCGATATGTTTTTGCTTGAAAACATATTCAAAAGAAGACGAAATTGCCGCAATCAATTCATGGATGTTGGTGTTCTGTACTTGAAGCTTTAAAGCATTCGTCTCTATTTTGGACAGCAATAACAGTTGGTCAACCAAGGCCAGCAATCGATTGGAATTTCGTCTGATCATTGTAAATTTATTCCGTTGTGTTTCGGTTAAATCGTTCCTTTCCAATTCCTCATCAATTGGCGACAGTATCAGAGTCAATGGCGTCCTGAACTCATGGGAAATATTTGTAAAAAAGCTTGATTTGGCAACATCGAGCTCACGCAATTTTTTATTTGTTTTTTGACGGTTCCTATATTGAAAAAAGAAGAACAACCCAGCCAAGGTTGTTAACCCTAAACCTCCGAGAAACAAATTACGTTGATTGGTTTTCTGTTGTTCAGCAAGCTTTTTTTGGGATTGGAGCAAAGCGATTTCCTGCTCTTTTTGCTTGTTTTGGTAAGTAGCTTCCAATTTTACCGACAATTCCTGATTCCTTTTTTTTGTGATTTTATCCTTTATATTGTAAGCCAAATTCGAGTATTCATAAGCACTTCTATAGTCATTTACCAAGGCAAAACAAGCTGCCATTCCTTGCAGCAATTTTCGGTATTCATCATCAGGTTCGTCCTTTAAAAATTTTTCGTAGAGTACTTTTCCTTCAGCATAATACTTTAGTGCTTGTTCACAGTTGTTGCGTTTGAGACGTTTAAAATTACCATAGGAAACAAGGGCATTTGCCAATCGTAAGGTATCGGTTTTTGTTCGTAGGTAGGCAATACGATCTTTGTTTGCCTGTTCAGATTTATCCAACTGGTCTGTAGCATTATAATAATTGACATATGTGCCATAAATTTGACCTACTTTCTTAGTGTCATCTTTTTTCAGATAATAATCAAATGACAAATCCAAATAACGTTTGGCATCGTCCAAATTACCTTTTAGACCTTCCAAATCGGCCAAGTAATAATAGCTCAAAAACATCAATTCTTCCGATTTAATTTCCTTTGCCAATTCCAATGCTTTATACATCAGTGACCCTGCTTTTTCTATACCATCATGAGTAAAGGTGATTCTAGAAATGTCTGCCCTGTCCAAAATTGACAAGACCAAGGTTTCGTTTTTTAGATTGTGCCTTTGGGAAATGGAATCGACTTTCAAATAATAAGGTAGAGCCATGGCACTTTCCTTATCAACAAAATAAGTGCGCCCTTTTGTATAATACGCATCGGCAAGTAATCGCCAGTTTTTAGTTTTTTGGGAGTTTCCCACTAACAAATCAAAATAAAAATTTTGCTCTTCGATACTGTCAGTAACTGCAACAAGCTTAAGGGCGGCTTTGTTAATTAACGAATCGTTTTTAATTTTATTAAATAGTTCAAATCCGCTTTTCGCATAAAAATAAGCACTATCATATTCAGATTTTTGATAAAACGATTCAGATTTTTTTAAAAACGCCAAGCCATGATCAATATCCGATTGATCTTGCGAAAAAGATAAACTATGAAAAAAAAGTAATATGTAAAATAAATTTTTCATTTGCACAATTATAACAACCTGAAAAACTAATTATAAAGTTACATTAAAATCATGTACGATGTTAAAGGATCATGTTTTTTTCGAATTGGATAACTGGAAATTTTATTGTTTTCCATTATTGATGAAAATTAGCCTGAACAAGTCATTCTCGACTCTCGTCACGAAATAATGCGAGGTCATATCATAAAAAACCAAACTGCTGTTTTACATCTTTATTTTTTTCGTTTGGTTCAAAGGAATCTATTCCTCTTGGGCTTAAATTTGTCGGTCAACCTGTACAGAAACTTATAAATCATTTCGGAACTCATCCTTATGCACAGGTAGCGATTTATAAGCTACGGCTTCTATCTTGCTCAACAAATTTCCTACGGATTAGTAGTAGTATTCACGGTATTAAGGGTCATATGCTTGTAATGAACTTCATTACCCCCTGGATTCGAGGTAAGTGAGGTATTTACAAGGTTTCCAGGGCTTGCTAAAAATGAATTGGTTGGTCAATACACCAAGAGACTTTGAGCTTTCATCAGATGATTGACTTGGCTCATATTTTATCATGTCACATCAAACTGATGGCCTCAATTCATCATTCTGATCTTCACACCAGCTTGTTATAAAAATACAATGGATAGAATTAATAACGTCATCTTCATGATATCCAACTATTTATTATGACTTTATAATGATGCCCCGTTTTTGTTATTCGGACAATATTATTTTGTAAGTATGAATAGCGTCAATAATTTTAACATGAATAAAATAAACCCCCTTATTGAGGTGCTTTAAAGAAATGGATGTATTATTAGAATTAATTATTTCTTCCTTAACCTTTTGACCATAAACATTATAAATTGTTATAGGATAACTGGTCATCGGATCTGAAACAAAATGGACCAAATCCATTGTTGGGTTTGGATAAATTTGAAAAGGGTTGGTACTTACCAGGTCATTTTTTGTAGAAAGACTCGAACATGATTCGTTAAACTTAACGTCTAAATAGGCAATTCTGTTGGATATCCATGTTGATAGATAATTTATGCCCTCAGAGTCCATAGTGTATTCAGGCCATGCCATGGATTCTCTTTCATAGATACCATTGTGCAATAATGAATTGTAATTAGATAAAAACGAGGAGAGCAACGCATCATGTGTTACAATATCCGTACGAAGTTCCATCCACTTTTCCTTAAGTTTATCTCTAAAGCCATTGGGTCTGCAATCTTCCATCAACCGATTGTAAAGCCCATTAAAAAGTAAATCATCTGTAATGTTATCGTTAGAACCATCCCAAAGAATGCCAAAAGTTCCATCTAAGTCCCATGGCACATAGAAATACTTATCATCTGTGTTTTGTTTTGCGATATAAAGATTTTTCCCCGTGTTGTCACTAGCTCTAATTAAATTCAGAAAAATATAATAATCGACTAAATTATCCATGTGAAAGCGGTTATTATATTCCATAAGAAACTCTGAGTCAGTCGAGTTAATTACAAAACTCACTAAATCATAAATATTTGACCAATCAACTTCTTCCTTGGGATGTTTATATTCAAAGCCACTCCAGATTGATGAATTATTGTCGTATGGTGGAACCCGAGCAAATGTACTTGCACCCCATCCAACGCCTTTGTACAATTCTCCCCTTATACTTCCATTGTGCTTTTTTAATTTTAGTTGTTTTCTATTGACCTTTTCTCCCAAACTATATAATCCACGGTATTCATTATTTATAAAGAGTTCTATATACCTCATTCTTATACCATTTATTGCCGTTGGCTCTTGTTCTTGGTAGTGGAGTGTGTTTATCATTCTCCAGAGGTCATTATTGGTTTTGCTTCTAATTCTTAATGGTTCATTATACATCGCTTGTAGATTCCAGTCGTCATCATTTGTCAAATCTAATAAGGTATAATTTTGAGTGTCGTTTCCTGAAGCATCTGTCCAAAATTCAATTTCCATTGACTTTTTAGCTAAGGTCTGAGACCAAGAACCCCTATATTGAATGCCTATGAACGATTCTAAATAATTCTGATTTGCTTCTATCATTTTAAAGGAAGCGAGTACGTCTGGTTCATCTACTATCTCATTATCTGTATTGATACTAATTATGGGAAATTCTGTAAAATAAAGATGGTATGCAGTATTGCTTATGGTATTTATAACTTCATATTTCAATCCTAATTCTAGTGTAGCTGTGGGTTGTGAGAAGTGATACAAACTATCGAGCAAAATATGGGTTTTTGTATTGCTCCAAGTTGAATTGACCAAATCGACATCCAAATTAGTAAGAAGAAGAGCTTTATTCACATCTTTAAAAAATTGATTGGAATTTATGCTGATGGTGTCAATGGTTGAGGCATGACAAAAATGAGAGATGATTATCAATGTGAAAACTACATTCTTCATACTATTTATTTGTTATTTGTTGGTTCTTTTATTTTGACGAAATTTAATTTTAAAATGACTTATAACATGAGTATAGGTAAAATCGGTTGCATCTGTATTTGTTATGGGCATATATCAAACATATTATATTGCAGAACAGCATCCAATTTAAATTGATAAAAAATCCAAGTCACTTTCATTGATTGGAATGTATAGAATTGGTTTTTTTAATCCTTATATGATGAAAATGTGGTAATTGAAAAATAATTGAACTATAAGATTATGACAGATAAAATTATTTCTTTGTTAACTTGATTTCTTTTAGAGCGCCGAATATCATGAAATATTTGGAAGGATATTCATTTAATGATTGATGAAAACAACTACTAAAAATCTATTCATTCATGTTAAGATAAACAAACACAATAGCAGAAAGGGAAAAAACGCTTGTTCCTATCGGATGTTTTTCCACCTTCACTTTTTAACGTAAAAAATGATATAGAAATATGTTGACAGTTTTCATTTAAATAGCAAGAGGGTAACCACCAATAGAATTACATTACCGGGTCGTTCCTATATTTACTACGACGTTATGCTAAAAAAATAGAATCCGAAACACTTTGGGCCTTTTCTGGTCGAAGTGATCGTATTTATTAGCTTAGCGCACCTCCGTTTTGATGTTCACCTGATTGTAATTTAATTTAACGCGTGTCTTTGTGGTCTTAAAAAACATGAGATCAAGATGAGTACATTACTTATAAATGAGCATGTTTTTACCAAAGATCCTTACTGATGGCAGTTATTTTTCCACAATTTGAATGTCAAATATTCCGTTCTTAATATTGATTATAAGTCCATCCTGGTTTTTAAGTTCTCCTGCAAAAATACCTCGCAATCTATTGTTTTCTTTTGACAAAATTATTAATTCAAAATTCTCAGAATATGTGGCAGCTGCATAGGTATTATTAACTGCAAACTGCTGTCCCGTATCATCAGTCATTATTTTTTCATCAACAACATAATTAATTTGGGCACTCTTTTCATCATATGGACTAAATGTATACGGCATAGTCAATAAGTTCAGATTTGTTCCTGTAAAGAAAATGATACTCCGATTTGTAAAATCATTTGGGTTTAATCTTTGCATGATAACCCATGGTGTTGAAGGACTTGAAAATCCATATAAATCTGTTTCATTAGGATTATTTCCAATTGAGGTAAAGCTTATAATTGTGTCTTTTGACTTTGATAATCCGTTAATTAGTGTTGATTTCTGATACTCAAATTTAATAACCCCTGTTGTATAAGGTACATCTTCCACATCGTCATTTGTACAAGCGACTAATGAAACGATTGCTATTAGAAAACTAATAAAAAAGTAATTTTTCTTCATGATAATTCAATTTGATATATATCAAAAATTCTGTACAATGTTGGAGTCGGCAATTAGTGCCAAAATATATATTGATCCATATCAAACATATCGTTTATAGTGAGAGCATCCAATTAAAATTGATCTACATTTTAGTTCTTATTCTTTTCATGGGAGTTCATCTTCTTTTTTTTTTTCAAAAACTCACGAATTGGCATTATTTAATACGGGTTGAATAAAAGTAAAATATCTTTAAAGAACTATTTCAGTCTTGATAAGATAAATTGTATTTCAGATGAAGGTTTAAGGAAGGATGGATTAAAAAGAAGGTGACAAGTTTCGTGATGTTGTGGACCTCATATTGTTCGAGGGTGTTGTAAAATTATTTAATTCTGTTCTATTTTGTGATTTTCCAACAAGCAACATATTGACCCAATAGAATCAAGGTTTCACTGTAACAATCTTATAAATTATGGGCTATTCTGGCACCACTCATTTGAAGAAAAAAAAACAGGATCCCCTATCACATTAGTAAGGTTTTCTACTAATAATTTTCACTTAAGTTTGAAATCTCAAAATTTCTGACTTAACCTTGATTTTTCAGAAGCGGATTAACTTCGTTGATCCTGAGTCTGGATCGTTGCTCAGTAAAAGCCTAAAATTACCAAGAACGGTATTCATGGTTTT
>Ga0098068_1000184_pt1 | contig 26303 bp, 11 predicted proteins | sample 26BtaG_FD_75059 | JGI IMG/M metagenome (GOLD analysis project Ga0098068, IMG submission 75059) | Marine viral communities from Cariaco Basin, Caribbean Sea - 26B_WHOI_OMZ_CsCl | ecosystem: Environmental > Aquatic > Marine > Oceanic | place: Caribbean Sea: Cariaco Basin | collected 2014-11-09 | reverse complement strand
TATACTCAAATGTCTTCAACTGTTCAGAATATGTTTTTAAAGGCATCCCTTTATCCGGGTTCACTTTTGTGAGATTAATGGCATTCGTAATGAGCCAGTCTTCATTTACTATTCGATCACTATTCCCTCGCATTCTCCAAATATTTTTGCCGGTATCGTAATACCATTTGGCCGCATTCCAACCATCTACAATGCCTTGTACGTCAACCGATTTAAATCCGGGATTGATCATATCGGCAACGGTGAGAGGTGCTGGAGCATTTTCAACGTCCATCTCAATCTCAAACCCATCAAAATACCACTCTGCTCCTCGATCTTCTACATTATCTGAGAAGTACCTAAAACCAAAATAAATATTTTCTCCATCCGCCAAGTCGGAAATATCAACCTCACCGGAACTTTGGAATTCAAAATCATATCGGTCAGAGATATCAAAACGATCGGTTATTTCGATCCAGGTGGCATTATTTACGGCTTCAGCAGTTCCACTACCATCATAATCCTTGGAATACCAAACAGTCAAAGTTTCCGTAGCATTAGAGCCCAATCCCCATTTTTGGGAATTTAAAAATGACATGGTCACTTTCCCATCGGCATTGGTGCGGTCTTTATACTTATATTGATGACCAAAATCGCCAGCATAAAAGTTTAGGAAATTGGGTGCGTTATCAACTGTAAATTGTACCGGTTCATCAACTTTTGCGGTGGTATTAAAAGCGACATCAAAATTAGGGACCTCCACTTCATCTAAATCATCACAACTTTGAAACATCAGTATTCCGAAGACCAGTACTGACAACTTATAAATTGTATTTTTCATTTTCTATGTTTTTTAATTGTTATTATCTTTGACTACCAGCCTTTGTTTTGTTTTAAATTGGTATTCACCCCTAACTCCTGTTCTGGAATTGGCAAGATGTAATGCTTTGAAGGATCAAAATCATTATAACCATCATAGAATTCAAAAGATGGATTCATTACGTTCACTCGGATATTCCGATTGGCAGGCTCATCACCACTTTCCGGAATGCCATCAGGTCCCAAATTAGGCTCGCCTAATGAGGTCCAGTCGTCGTTGATAAAGTTAGGGTCATTTTCTAAAGTTTTCATTAACGCTTTGGTCTGTGTAACTTTTTGCTCCAACAATCCCCATCTTACCAAATCAAATTTACGTTGGCCTTCAAATGCCAATTCCAATAAACGTTCTTCCTGAATGGCTTCATCAGTAACTGAGGTTAGAGGTGTGGCATTTGCACGTTCTCTAACGGCATTCACAGCGTTTAACGCTTCTGTCGATCCTGGAGATAATTTGTTCTGTGCTTCTGCATACATTAACATGACGCCACCCAAACGTATAACGGGCCAATGGTGAGGTCCCCAACTGGTATTGGTATTGTTAGGCTCCAAGAATCGGCGCCATTTGGATACCGGATACATAAACTGACTATTGATCGTACTCAATTCGCAGTTGTTATTTCGCTTCATAAAATACGGGCTCGCGTTCCACCAGCCTCTATCATCGGAAGGGTCTGATCTATATTTCAATACCAAATTTATGGTGACGTACGCTGTAGCATATCCTTTCCCACCACAACTTTCGTCATCAATTTTCATCCCAAAGGAGGATCCTAATTTAGAAGCCTGATTGTTATCAAGATCGGCATAAGAAAACCCAATCTGAAACAAGGTTTCTTTGGTTTCGTAATTGCCCATGGCCAATTGATTAAAAATATCTTCATAACTTGGATTCAATTGGTGATACGGATCATCAAGAATTTTCTTGCTCCACTCACTCGATTTTTGATAGGCTCCGGCCTCATTGAACGGCTTGCTCGCCATATACAAATAAGCTCTGGCCAATAAAGCTCTTGCAGCACTTTTATTAGCTCTACCCGGCGTTGCCGCAGCTGCTGTAGGCAAATATTGCTCAGCGTATTCCAAGTCTTTTATTATTTGTTTATAAACATCTATCCCAGGTGTTCTTGGCAATAGTTGTTTGTTGGTTTCTTCCAAAGGCATCGGAATCCCTTCAACACCTCCAAATGCTTTTTCAATATCAAAATACAGGAAGGCTCTTAAAAAACGTCCCTCGGCAATAAAGCCTTGTTTGATGTCATCGTCCAAAGGAGAATCTGCCAAACCAACCAAAAGTGCATTGGTTGCGGCTACTCCTTCGTAGTATTGAGCCCAGATCTCAGTCAACGTAGGATCGGATGCCGTAAAGTTGTTTTTACTGATATCCTGCATCCCCTTTCTATTGTACAAACCTTCATCGGTCCAATCTGTTGGATAATGGGCATTAATTACGGCTTTTCTGTACACCTGAACCACCCGGCTGTAAGCTCCAGTTAAACCGGCCAAAGCGCCATCTTTAGTATCATAGAGATTTTCAGCGGTTATATTGTCTTGCTGATCTATTTCTAATTGGTCATCACAACCTTGCAAAATAAAAGCGGTGAGCATTATTGTTAATATGAATTTTATTTTCATGATCTATTTTTTTTTAAAATGAAACATTGACACCAAAACTGAATATTCTATGCTTTGGATAAGCAGAATAATCAATACCCGGGGTGATTAATGAGTTTTCTACGGACACCTCAGGATCAAATCCTGAATAATTGGTCCAAGTGATTAAGTTCTGTCCAGAAAGGTATAGTTCGATACTGTTCATCTTTAATTTCTCGACCACATCTTTCGATAACTTATATGACAGATTTACGGTTTTTAATCTTAAATAAGAACCATCTTCTACGATACGAGAAGAGATATCCTCAAATCCTTGTCCTCCGGCTCTAAAAATATCGGTATCTTGATTTTCAGGTGTCCATCGGTTTAGGGTAGTTGCCAATTGATTTTGGTTCGGTCTGTCCATTTGCTCAAATACCAATCTATTGGCGTTGAGGATATCATTACCATAGGACCATTGTAAAAAGGCACTCAATTGAAAGTTTTTATAAGTGAACGTATTACCAAATCCGCCAAAATGCGTTGGCAAGGCGTTACCGATGATAGTTTTGTCACCACCTGAGATATTCCCGTCTCCGTCTAAATCCTTGTATTTTTCATCACCAGGCTGGTGGCTGGACTTATAGCTTGGTTGTCCAGCAAGAAGGGTATGTGATGATGCGGTAGGATCATAATTCTCGAAATCTTCCGGTTGATACACACCATCCGAAATATAGCCGAACATATTACCCAAAGATTTTCCTTCCTGAACAATAAACTGATTGGTACTCAACCTCTGATAGTAATTAGGTTTTCCAAAAATAGGTTTACCCTCTGGCAAGGAGACAATGGAATTCTGGTTAAAGGAAATATTAAAGTCTGATGACCAACTAAAGTTTTTGGTCTTTACGTTCAACGTATTCAAACTGATTTCCAAACCTCTGTTTCTTACCTGGCCTGAGTTGGTCCAGATAGATGAAAACCCTTGGGAAAGCGCAGCATCGGCATTGATCAAAAGATCCTTGGTGTCTTTTTGGTACACCTCAACTAATACTGACAAACGACCATCAAAGAACCCCATGTCCAAACCGGCGTTATATTGTTCCGTAGTTTCCCAGAATAAGTTTGGATTAGCTCCAAAACTGGTAGGGCGCTGACCTGAAACAGTTTGTCCGTCATAAAAATAAGAGGCATTGGAATCTGTTAAGAACTCAAATCGGGCCGTTCCCGGGATTCTGTCGTTACCCGTTTTACCGTAACCTGCTTTTAATTTCAACTGAGAAAACACATTTAAGTCCTTGATGAAGTTTTCGCGATCTGCATTCCACGATACCGCTGCAGACGGGAAATATCCAATTCTATTTGCGACTGGGAAGGCAGACGATCCATCACGTCTTATAGAAGCCGTAAACAAGTACTTGCCCTTATAACCGTAGTTGACCCGCGCTAAAACCGAAAAGATTCTCGACTCATCCGTACTGTTGATGTCATTGGAACTGTCCAACGTACCTCCGTCCATGGAGTTGATTCCCAATCCTTCAAGATATTTCGGAATCTCGATGGAACTGTATCGGTCTCTTGATGTTTTTCTAACGTTCAAGGTCACACCCACCAAACCATCTATGGAATGATCATCAAATTTCTTTTTATAATTCAAGGTGTTTACAGTAGAAAAGTTTTTCCAACGCTGATGATCCTTGGTACCGTTGATCCCATTAATCTTGTTGGTCAAACGGCCATACACGGTGTTACTATTGTTAAAAATCCCAGTTTCCCTAAACTGGGTATTGAAACTGCCTTTGGTTTCAAAAGTAAAGTCAGAATTGATTTTATACTTCAAACTTACGTTGGCAATGAAACGATCGTTCTCACGTCGTCTGTATTCATTTTTCAAGGATACGATAGGATGCCAACTCACAATATTTATCAAATCGTATTCATCACTTACCTGATCCAATGGATCATAACCTTCAGGATAGTCAATAAACTTATTGGCCACATTATTATAAGTAATCAAGTTTCTCATAAATGAATAGGATGATGATCCCCTTACGTCCAAACCATCTTGAATCTCGTTAGTGTAAAGGATATCGATCGTTGCATCGAGTTTATCATTAATTTTATGATTGACTGTAATTCTACCGTTGATACGATTATAAACCGAATTCAATAGCGATCCTTGATCTTGCACCGCATTGATGGAGGCATTTAAACGCGTTTTGTCACTACCACTTGAAATATTAAGTTTGTGGGTTTTGGAATAAGCCGTTCTAAATGCTTCGTCCTGCCAATCTCTTCCTTTAACGTTTTTATAATCTTCAAGCGTTCCTACAAGGATGTTTTGACCTGTATTTTCGTCAGGAACAGTAAGAAATCTACTCGTAGTACTACCCTCATTAATTTCAGACGATAATTTTAAAAACTCATACGGATCCAACACCTCTAAGGTATTTGATACGTTTTTAACATCCAAGCGCGTTTCATAGGTAATTTTTGTGGCTCCTGTCTTTGCTCGTTTTGTAGTAATGATAATCACCCCATTGGCACCTCGAACCCCATAAATGGCCGTAGCCGAAGCATCTTTTAATACAGTCATGTTTTCAATATCTGATGGGTCAATTATTCCAGGGTCAAAATTCTCAACTATAAAGCCATCCATGACATATAATGGCGAGTTGTCACCGTTAACAGTGTTTCCCCCTCTAATAACAATATTCATTGCACTCCCCGGCTCACCGCCACTGGCACTTACCTGAACACCAGCAACACGTCCAGCTAAGGCTTCGTCAAAATTGGCTACGGGTGCCTCGGTTAGTTTATCCATATTGACTGTTGCAACCGACCCCGTGAGATCTTTCTTTTGTACCGAACCATAACCAATAATTACGGTTTCTTCTAATTGCTGTAAATCTGGCACTAAATCAATATCAATAGTTGATTTTGACCCTACTTCAATGACTTGGGTTTTATACCCAATATAGGTGATGGTAATTGTTGAACCTTTGGCGATCTGGAGGGAATATTTTCCATCAAAATCCGATGTAGTACCATTTTTCGTTCCTGTTTCCAATATATTGGCGCCCGGTAAAGGCATTCCAATTTCATCAAGTACAGTACCTTTTATAGTTTGCGCCTGTGCAAAAGAAGACACGCTAAACAAGGTACAACATAACAAAGTAAGAAAAATGATTTTACCACTAGCCAATGGTTTATTCAAATAGGTTTTTGATTGATTTTTCATTTGCGTCTTAGTTTTATGACTTTAAATAAATAGTCCTGTAAAATTAAGAGTATCTTAACATAGATGGAGGGGGCAATAAGTTTTTTAGGACGGGGCTAGCTGTTCTTTAATCGACAACATCATCTAATTACGTGATATTTCCTGATTTATGGGGGCACTATAACGTTATATCTTTAATTTTGTCAAACAGAAGTGTTCAACGCTCAATTAAACCATTTTCAAAAGAAATTGCTTTTATGACTTTGTTCACAAGTTCCATTCATAAATAAAATGTTCGGATTTTTACTTCAAGATTGGCAAGGTTTATAGATCTGATTCAACCTACGCAACCCACCTGATCGGATAGGCAAGGTCTGCTTTTGAAATTGGAACAACAAAAAAATACCTGCTCCATCCAGTAAAATGAAAGGATCGCCCATTTTGATCAAATCACATTGTTAGGAATCAGTCAACTTGACCTATTATAAAAATCAATTCTTACAACTTAGCGATTACCTATCTTGATGCAGCGTTATCTGAATCCTGATTATATTTGGCGCGATATTCTGAAGGGAGCTCATCAAAAAGTATTTGGAACGACTTTCTAAAGTGTTTCAAATCGTTAAAACCAAGATCAAAGGCAATTTCTGATATATTTAGATCTGTTTGAAGGATTAATTGTCCTGCCCTTTTTAATTTAATAGTTCTGATAAACTCTGTAATGGATTGATCAGTAACAGCCTTTAATTTGCGATACAGGGCAGAGCGGCTCATGCCCATTTCATTTACAAAATCATTAATAGAGTACTCTGAATCATTAATATGGGCTTCTACCAAAGCAATAGCCTTCTGTAAAAAGATTTCATCGGGGGAGGTTACCTTTGGTTTTGAAGGTTCAAGAATGATGTCCTTTCTAAATTTCTCAATTAACCTTTTCCTTGTCATCAACAAGTTATTAACCTTCAATTCCAATATATTGGCATCAAAAGGTTTGGTGATATATGCATCAGCCCCAGTTTCATAACCTTGTCTTTGTGCATCTTCTGATGTTTTGGCGGTGAGCAATAAGACCGGGATGTGGCTAGTTAAAATATTGCTCTTGATATGGTGGCACATTTCAATACCATCCATTTTTGGCATCATCACATCACTAATAATGAGATCCACCCTATGGTTGTTAGCAATTTCAATAGCCATTTCACCATTTTCTGCTTCCAAGATGTCATAACTTAGTTCAAAAATAGACTTGATAAATAATCTGACCTCCACATTATCTTCAACAATTAAAATAGTGATTTCTGAAATATTGTTTTCAAGTTCTTCATTATCTTCATCAAGATCTTCAGGCAACAAGTCTTTGATCATATAATTTGGACTGTTAAAATAAAATGATCCAGAAGTGGTGTCCTGATTACTAGTCATTTCCGTCTCTGACAAATGTGCATTACCCAACGGTAACAAAACTATGAATGTGGTACCTTCTCCTTCGTTGCTTTTCGCTTTAATTTTCCCATGATGTAATTCGACAATACTTTTGGTCAAGGCCAAACCAATCCCTGTACCAGAACGTGTCGTATCATCCTGTCCCAACTGATAGAATCGATCAAAAATAAATTTGAGATTTTCCTTAGGCACACCTCTCCCGCTATCCTTAACTTCCAATCTTAAAAACTCCTTCGCCGTTAGATTAGATTTCATTTTAGCTACTTTTGAAAGACTAATAGAAACTTGACCTCCTTTTGGCGTAAATTTAAATGCATTTGAAAGCAAATTATAGATAACTTTCTTAAGGTCGATATTATCAAACCATAATTCAATGGAATCATCTTCTGTATGAAAGTGATAGTCTATGCCTCTAAGACGTGCCAATTCATCAAACGACATTTTTATGTTCTTAATGAACGGAACTATATTTCCTTCTGAGGCTGTTAATTTTAATTGTCCTGATTCACTTTTTCTGAAATCCAATAATTGATTGATCAATTGCAGCAGCACACTCGCATTTCTATGCATAATTTCGTGCTGTCTCTGAATATATGCCGATCCGATTTTTTTATGTAACATGCGTTCCAATGGCCCAATAATAAGGGTTAATGGCGTACGGAAATCATGAGATACATTTGTAAACAAGCGAAGTTTCATTTGATTGATCTCTTCGATACGCTCCTTTTCCTGACGTTCAAACTTTAGTTCGTTTTTTTCATGGATCCTGATCAAGCTGTATTTTCTGATGATTAAAAGAATCGTAACAATTAATATCGCATAGATAAGATATGCCCACCACGTCAACCATGGTGCTGGCTTGATGGTAAATGACATAGATGCCCCCTCCTCATTCCATAACCCATCATTATTAGCGGCTTTGACCCTAAAAGTATAGATTCCTGAATCGAGATTGGTATACGTTGCGGATTTTTTATTTCCTATATTGATCCATTCGTTGTCAAACCCTTCAAGCTTAAATGCATATTGATTTTTATTAGGCTGGGAATAACTGAGCGCTACAAAGTTAAAACTAACGGCATTTTGGTAGTGTTTGAGTTGTATGACTTTTTCTGTTTCAGTATCAACAAAAAAGGGTTGATTGTTGACCATAAAAGAGGTAATGGATACGGGAGGTACGAACGTATTCTTAATGATGTCATTGGGATTGAAATAGGTAATTCCGTTGGCACTTCCAAACATAAGATCGCCATTGGATAATTTTTTAAAGGCCCCATAATTGAACTCATTACTGACTAAGCCATCCGATACATCAAAGTTTGTAAAAGTCTTGGCCGCTGGATCAAGACGGCTCAATCCGTTGTTGGTACTAAGCCAAATGGTATTGAAATCATCAGGAAGAATCCCATAAATCACTTCGTTAGGCAAACCATTGGACATCCCATATTTGGTGCTTTCTTGAGTTTTGGGATCATAATGGTACAAGCCATCACCCTCAGTGGCAACCCAAATGTTTTGAAATGGATCTTCATAAGCGTATAAAGTAGCATGAATATGATCTGTGTTTTGATACGCCTTTTTATAGGGTAAGGGGGTCCATTCATGCGTTAGGATATTTATTTTTGCCAAGCCTTTGTTACTTGAAACGAGCAAACTGTTTTTATTCCTCATTGGGGTTATAGCATAAATAATAGATCCAATGGTGCTTGAAGGAGCCTTTATGCGAATGATGCTCTGTGTATCATGTTGCCATTTATTGAGCCCGCCACCCGACGTCCCAATCCAAACATCTTGGCGTGCATCTTCAAACAAGGAAATGATCCGATTGCTGCTTAAACTCATGCTATCTGTTGGATGATTGACATACTTTTTGAAAGTGTAGGGTTGTTTTGTTAAATTAAGGACATTGATGCCTCCATCATGCATCCCCACCCAATAATTGCCATCACTGGTTCGGATCATTGCCTTCACATTATCCGTGCTCAAGCTATTAGTGTTTGAATCGTTATGTGTATAATAGGTAAAACGGCCCGTAGTATGATTATACACATTAATTCCTCCACCTTCGGTCCCTATAATCAAATTCTGATTCGGATCTTCAATGATCGAGCTCACCACCATGTAATTCAGTTTCAAATCGTTGGCGCCTGCGCTAAAACTCTTAAAAACATCATAGCTCCTATCGTAATAATTGACGCCTCCCGCGTAAGTACCTATCCAGAAATCGCCTCTTACATCTTCGTAAATGGAATAAATGGAATTTTGACTTAAGCTGGTTAGGTCATTTTCATCGTGGACATAATGATATACCTGATCACCTTTCTTATGGATCAGATACAAGCCGTTATAGGTACCAATCCAAAGATTGTTCAAATAATCTTGACTGATACTTCTTACCTCATCTTGTATGGTTGGATTTGTTGTGGATTTTAGTTGATAAGGTTTAAAAGTGGAACCCTCGGGATCAAAAAGAAACAATCCGTTTTTATAGCCAAGCAATAAGTTATTTTGATCATCCTCGTAAATTATTGGCGCATAATTTTTATTAACTTCCTTAGTTTCCCCTAGCGGATAATTATATTCATTATAGGTTTTGGATTGAGGGTCATAGACCTCTATATTCTTTGTATTACAAATCCATAAGTTCCCGTCTGAAGTGACCAAAAGCGAGCGGATTTGACTATTGGAATTTCTATTTTTATCTTTTGGTTCAAAATGGGACGCTTTATGAGTTTTAGGATCAAATCTTTCAAGACCAAAATTGGTCCCTAACCACAGATCTCCATCTTTTGTTGAGACCATGTCCCAAATTTCATTATTTGAAATACTATTTTTTCCATCGCTCTGTTTAAAACGTTCAAATTTATTTCCATTCGCCACATATTTATTGAGACCGTTCATTGTCCCAACCCACAAGTTGCCTTGATTATCTTCTATAAGCGATTTAATATAACTATTACTAATAGAAGTCGAATCTTGCGAATTGTGCCTATATGTTGTAAAATTTTGGCCGTCAAATTTGTTAAGCCCATCTCTTGTTCCAAACCACATAAATCCTTTACTATCCTGAAAGATGCACAATACGGAGCTTTGTGACAATCCTTCTGTTAGCGAATAGTGTTTGAATTTTAATTTTTGATTGTCATTGAGTACCGTTTGTCCAAAACCAACAAGATTTGATAGAAGAACAAGAAAAATTAAAATAATTTTAATCCTTTGCATAGTTAAGACTCATTGGGCATTAAGGTAGTAAGATTATGGAATTATTCAATGATTTTCCTCAAACATTAATTTAGGATCAAGCTCAATCAAACTCGCCTTTATGACAATACGCTCATTATACATAGGATCAGAATCAATTATGATCTGAGAAATTATGAGGTCTTTTGATCGCTTTTTTATTTTGAGCTTAGGTCGGTTGAAAATTGTTGCCGACGGATCAATCACAGTAGAAATAGCTTCTTTGTTATAGCCCACAATGGCAATTTCAGGCATTTTAATCCTTTCTCTTTTAAGATGCTGGATAGCCATGATCGCCGGAACATTATTTGATAGAAAAATGGCATTCTTCTGGTAGGACAAGACCAAGAACTTCATGATATTGTGAACCCATTCCTGACCCATAATTCGCGAGGCAAATACCAACTCTTCATCAGATTCCAGCTGATGCTTTTGGAATCTAGCTTTATAGCCTTCGCAACAGTTTCTATAAATCTCCAGAAATTGTGGTCCATAGAAATGCGCTAATCTTTTAGGTGCCTTCAACATTAGATGTTCCTTGGTATCTTTTGTAATCTGCGGTCCGCCATGGAAAACACGGGAAACCAGGGAGCTGTTGATGTTTAAGATCCGGCTAATGTCGTGGATAGTTATTTTATTAGTATTCATGATGTAGGTATAGAAGCTTTAAAAAAAAAAAAAAAAATGAAGCATCTTTCTTATAGAGTTTTAAAACTAAACAAAATTCAACATAGGGTCGGCAATACAGACTTCATAATTTCCATTTTGATGGCTCCGACATTCTTTCAAAGATACACATAAAAAACAATCGATTGTATTTCAATTTAATTAGTTTAAGGCTTCCTTTTTATATAAAAAGTTTTGCCGCCAAATAACCTAATAATTGTGGTTACCCGTTTAAATAAGGCCTATCCCATCTTTAGATCTTTGATGACAGAGTCCATCCATTATGCCGATTATACTTGAAAAAAATTTGGACAATAACCAACAGAGGAATTATGGGAAGCCTATTGAAGAGATGTTCTTAATAAATGATCAGTCCTTCCACAGTTACTTTAGAATAGGATCCTCTGAAATATTAATTAAAACGCCACTCCCTTCTCTATATAGGAACGGTATTTATAGTCACATATACGTCCATAGCTATACCATCCCTAAACACCGTCAAACGCAGATCCCAGCAAAGAACCTATTCTAAGCAATACTTCAATAGGAGAAGTTTAACCCTTAATAAGGAATGAATAAAGATTTATGCAATATTTATCAATCGATTATAGATCGATTAAAAACCAACTGAATCTTAATAATAACTTGTCTCAAAAAAGAACTAAGACATCTTTTCAATGATGTTTATAATATAGTTCCTGAAAGCATCATCATATCACAGGTCCTTAGTCACGATATTCAGTTTTAAAGCGTCTTTTAATTCCAAAGAAATAGAGAAGCAGAGATGCTTCTCTATACATTCTAACCTAAAAGAAGTTAAACCCTATCTTTTCATCAATTTGTGGGTTTCTATTCCATCTTTTCCCCTCAGTCTTAAAAAATAGATCCCAGAAGCTTCTGTTGTTAACACCCCATTCATGTTCGCAGAATTCAACCCAAGAAGAGAAATATTCAAAACTTCTCTGCCAAACATATCCATTATCTCCATACTTGTAAACCGACCATGTAAATTGGAGACATTCAATTCTGAGGTAAATGGGTTTGGATATATTCTAATGGAATTGTCGACTTCAAAAGATACATTGGACAAGGTGGTACTGGAAACAAAAAATTTAACATCAGAAATATAAAACGTTCCATTCCTATTAGTAGGTGAATAGGCTGAATTACCACTAGTATATTTAAAGGCCAAAGTGAAATTTGGACTGTTGTACGCCGAAATATCCAAAAGAGATTCCAGATACGTTTGGGCATTTTGATTCGAAGTTGCAATTTGTCCTACACTTGAAGTCACATTTGTCCAAGTTGCAGTCTGAACATCGTCTGTATAATCAGTAGAGACAAATACCTCCAATGCAGAAATACCGCCATTGGCATATCGTTGTTCCGTCCAAAAACTAACATACTTATAAGTATCGTTGGCAGTTATAAATGGATTATTACTTGAAACGTCTAATGTTTCCATTACGATCCATGCTTCCAACCCAAAATTAGTATTGGAAGATGATCCTACAATGGAAAGAGCTCTTTGGTCTCTTACCCCATTTGATGGAATTCTGTTGGCAGGACGTGTCTCTGTAAATTTGCCATTGGTATCTTCCGAATCCGGAATATCACTAATTCGTTTTCCAATATTACTTTCATCTTGTGAGTCAGGATTTGCGACAATCTGAACTGAATACCCCCGATTTAGCGCTCCAAAATCCTCATAATAAAAAATGGGATAGAATGGATTGAACGTCTCACCATTGATCCAACTTGGAAGATATCCTAAACGGTATTTCAATTGTGCCTCATATAACGATTCTTCGTCCACAAACCTTCCAGGTGACTCATTGACTTGATATTGATTCGGAGCTGAGGACATAGAAAAGCCTTTCAATCCAGATATAATTGGCATTAAAAACTTAGAATACTGGGTTTCGTTATTAGGGCGCCAAGATTTCACATCATTTGCCTGATAAGATGTACCTTCAAAATTCCAAAGTACCAGATGTCTTAAGTGATTTGGTAAGGCAGCGGTAGAACCACCCATTTGAAAAAAGAAACCACCTTTACAAACGTCAAATAAATTAGACCTAGGTTGGCTAGCGTGCACTTCCATTCCGGACGAACCGTTTGTAGGATTGTTATTGCGCCAAATTACATTTCCTATAGATTGTGAATTTAGCCCGCTTCCATGCCAAACTCCAACAGTTTCATCATTTACATTTCCTAAGAAACAACCCGTTGCCGAATTTGTACTGATAAAATTATGTCCGGGATTCCCGGTGTATTTTATATCTAGCGCTGTACAGTAGCCCGACAATTTAAATTGTGCGGCCTGCGACATTTGACTAAACTCGATATTTTTCAACCAACCATTCACTACGTTTACAAACTGAACACCACTCCATCCCGACGAACTTATAAATGCATTTGGACCTCCCACGCGTTCCCCCGGAAAAAGTTCTTGTGGTGCTTGATGATGTAAATGTTTATAAATAAATCCACCAGTGAATTTTAAATCCTGCATCCCTACTTCCTCAATAATATTGTAAGCATTGAGAACCCAATTGTATTTGGACTCAATAGTTTTGTGAAGTGGCTCTTCAAAAGTCACCTTGTTACCTTCAATCGTTTTGATTTTATGTAATTCCTTAACCAATACACCTTCAGTCACTATTTTCGTGGTATTGCCTTGATGTAAATCGTCTTTAGTATATGGAAACAACTCACTCGCAATCAACTCAGGTGAATTGTCATTAAGTTCTAATTGCACCCACTTTCCAACAGATAATTTAGAAACATCGTCAACTTCTACTGAAAAGGTTTCACGCCTGGCGTCTGCTGTAATTTTTGCAATTTCCTGTACTCCTCTATTTCTAGGACGAAACTGAAAGAGATAAGGTACCGTCCAATCATTTCCTGGTTGAGTTTCCTCACTAAAGGCTTTTTGATAAAGTTCAGTTCCACCTGGTCCACTACCACTCCCCTTAATCACAATATTGCTCCTGTTAATATAAATGACCTCATTTTTATCAGCCTCATCACTTATGATAAAGCGTCCTGGAGGAAAGAATACCACACCCCCTCCATTGGCCTCTGCAGCCGCGATAGCCGATTGAATAGCGGCTTTATCAGAAATATTATCATTTGGAACCGCATTAAATGGTGGCTTTGTCACATCAAAAACTGTAGATGGCAGCTCTGCGTCTAACGGTAAACCCCGCTCACCATAATGATAGCCAGCATAAGAAAAAGTTGGAAGAATTGGCTCGGTGTCGTTTACTTGCGCATCGACCCAATTTTGATATAATGCACTTGGGTTTTGAGCTACTGTTGTATTAAAAAACAGAAAACTCAATAAAAAAGAAACAAAACTAAAATGTGTGATTGTTTTCATAAGTCGATGATTTTTTCCTTTCATGTTATACCAAAAATAAGGTTATTGTCCGGTATATGGAGGGGTCTTCCGGGTCAGACATAGGGTGCTTAATTGATAAAGCCATGAAAAAAAATAAAAAGAGACAGGAAATTTCGTTTCGCTAAATAAGCTTTGTATCACAAAGCAGCAAACCTCATTCAGCTGCTCAATATTTATATTTAAGATTATGTACCGTCAATCAAAAATCCTATGTGGTTATTTCTCCACGCCAAACTTCTTACCTCAAGCATCAAGAGCAAAGGTGATTTTACACATGCTCGGATTCTTGATAAATCACCTAAAGAACTATCTCAATCATTCATCATGAAAGCTCTTGTTATCTAGTTCTTGCACAAGTTGTTCTAATCCATGATCCTTGAAATTTAATATCAGATTAGCAAATTGGGTGGGCAATGGCCACTCCCCAACACAACTAACTGCTTATCAACATATTAATCAACCATAAGCAATCCCCCTCTTTTTTCACCAAAACACTAAAAAACAAGCCTCTGAAAGTTTGTTAAGTAAGCATTTAAATGAACATAAAGCCAATAGGCTAAGACCAATTGGTTCCACACCGTGAGCCATAAATCCCACTAAAGAGCGATATATTTTCAGGTTGTTAACATTATTCAAAACGAATCAATTTTATATGATCCCAAAATTAGCCGAGAGATTGGACACATTAATTACTAGACGGATTTATTAACCGAAACACGCAAGATTAATTACCAAATAATCGATCACATATTGACTTGGAAAAACAAATTGTGTTCTAATTACTAGTGAAAAGCATTAAAACTCAATTAAATTATTACAAGCTTATTAATGACATTATTTTTGGTAACCACGAATGAATATTTAGGCTTGGTGAAATCCGAAAATAAAATCATAATGATTTGGGCAACCTACGAGATGCGGATATTCTCGTTGCTGAGGCTATCGAGAATATTGAAGAGTAACTGAACATGTTTTAGGAAAATCCGATAAGTGATAAATGCGGTGCTGAAATTATGATGCATGCTCTATTGTCTTAGATAATTTGAATATTTATTAGACTAAAATTCATCAAATTTGATGGATTTTAGTCCCCTAATTAAAATTATCTATTCATCTCGAAACATATCGAAAACAGCTCAGATTCACTTATCTAAGTAAAAATAATTGAAATAAGCTAATAATGGTGAATCTCGGAATCCATGGCCATTGCATCACTTTTTTCTCAAAGGCATATTAAACAAAACATTCTTCCCTTAGCTTTAAATTTTTAATCATATCTTCCGTCATTGATTCCAAGTTATAATTGGGCATCCAATTCCAATCCTTTCTAGCGCAAGAATCATCAATACTTTGCGGCCATGAATCGGCAATCTCCTGTCTAAAATCTGGTTTATAGGCAATTTTAAAATCTGGATATAATTTTTGAATCGTTTTTGCAATTTGCATTGGGCTAAAACTCATTCCTGCAAGATTGTAGGACGATCTTACGGTAATATTTGTCTTGGGCGCATCCATAAGTTCTATAGTTGCCCTAATAGCGTCCTCCATGTAGATCATTGGTAAGGTCGCAGTGTTTTTCAGGAAACATTCAAAGGGCTCATTGTTCATTGCCTTATGATATATCTCCACCGCATAATCAGTAGTCCCCCCTCCTGGTAAAGACTGATACCCAATGACTCCTGGATAACGTATGGACCGAACATCTAAGCCATACTTTTCATGATAATAACTTACCCAGTTCTCACCCGCAACTTTACTCATTCCATAAACGGTAGAAGGTGTTAGAATGCTATATTGCGGCGTTAGCTCTTTTTGTACATTGTCACCAAATACAGCAATAGAACTTGGAAAAAACACTTTCTCAACAGAATTTAATCTTGAAGTCTCCAACACATTAAAAAGCGTTGTCATATTTATATTCCAGGTTTTTAAAGGATCCTTTTCACCATTAGCAGATAAAACTGCCGCCAAATGATAGATTTGTGTAATCCTATAATGCTTTACAATCTTTTGTACTCCATCAAAATTTGTCGCATCAAGAATTTCGAATTTCCCATTAAGCTGATCACTTGGATATATATCTGAGGCTATTACATTTTTTAAACCCCACTTTTCTTGTAGACGCTGAGTAAGCACGGTTCCCAGTTGGCCGTTTGCCCCTATAATCAAGATTTTTTCGGTATGCATAATCAAATAGAATTAACAACAGATCAAATCTATATAAAATTGTACAAAGTCAGTTTAATTATCTTAGATTGCATAAATAATAAGTAATTTTATCTTTCAACCCTTTATTTAAAGACAAAAACACTTTTTCTGACCAATAGGCTATTGAAAAACAACCAAATCTTCTTTTATGGAAAAGCTTGATGAAACTGATTTGAAAATTTTGAGAATTCTCCAACATGATTCCAAAAAAACAACAAAAGAAATTGCCGATACGCTGCACTTATCAGCGTCGCCTGTCTACGAACGTATTCGTAGATTGGAAAAAAAGGGCTACATCAAAAGAAATGTGGCACTTCTTGATAAAAAGTTGATAGGTAGACCAATCACCGCAATCTGCATGGTGTCTCTCCGTTATCATAATGAAGGTTTTATTGATAGATTTGATCAACAGATCAAAGAACTGAAAGAAGTTCAGGAGTGTTATCATATGGCTGGAAAAGTGGATTTCTTTTTAAAAATCAACGTTGAAAGTTTAGATGCCTATCACGAATTTATTCGGTCAAAACTCTCAAAAATTGATAATATAGGCGTATTGGAAAGCTATTTTGTACTCAAGGAAATTTTACACACCACAGCGTACTATTTTTAAACCTCTATGTCACCTTCCATAACAACTTGGGAGGTAAAATAACCGAGCATTCCCAACTCGCGAATAGTGGTTAGGAACGCATATAAATAATAATCTGGTTTGACATTTTCTGCGAGCTTATCACTGCCATTTTCCAACATTTCAAAAACAGCATTTTCTCTTTCTTCTGAAACGTCAAAATACGTGGCGACCATCTGCTGATAATCTTCCCTATTTCCATTTGATGGGAGTTTATTTGTGATTTCTTCAAATCGTTTTGAAAACTCCTGAATCCCCATTCGAATTTCGTCCTGTTGCTTTTTCAACAGTACATGATAGCACATTTTATCAATAAATAGGGAAATGTTCAAATCCGTCGCACCTATACTCGACGTTTTAGGCAGTATAATATCTACCAATCCCTCAACACTATGTATATCAGACTTCTTAAAAAATTCTGGCAATACCACAGTTTTGTCAGTGGCACAAGCATTAAAAACACTTAAAATGGTTGAACCTGAAACGACCAAACCCAATGAAAGTGCAATGTTTTTGACGGCTGTTCTTCTATCCATAATTACCATAAGTTATCTTTAAACTGTTTCACCGCATGATCAACTGCTCTTGCAGTGAGAGCCATATAAGTCAATGAGGGGTTCTGGTTTCCTGAAGAGGTCATACAGGAACCATCAGTGACATATACGTTTGGGACGGCGTGAATTTGGTTGAATCTGTTCAACACCGAAGTTTTAGGGTCATGTCCCATTCTGGCCGTTCCCATCTCATGGATGGCATGTCCTAAATAGGCCGTCGTATCAAACCCTTTGACATCTTCAAAACCAGCGAGCCTTAACATTCTAATGGCTTCCTCTTGCATGTCTTTTCGCATCTCCAATTCATTATCTTTAAATTCAGCATCAAAAGTAACGGTTGGCAGGCCCCATTGGTCTTTCTTGTCATAATCTAAGGCTATTTTGTTCTCATGATATGGCAAACATTCACCAAAACCGGTGAGTCCTATACGCCATGGTCCAGGTTTTAAGAGATCATCCTTAAAGTCTTTGCCATAGCTCAGTTCTTTGATGGCTCTTCGCCAATCAGTTCTGCTGGCACTACCCTGAAAGGAATAGCCTCTTAAAAAATTGGATTGGGGCTCACTCCTATTTAAATTTCTAAATCGCGGAATGTGAAAACTTGCTGGACGATTATTGGAATAGGGTACATTTTTAAATTTTGTGGTGGTGCCAGACGCCCCAACCCGAAAATGGTGGTCCATTAAATTATGACCCAATTCTCCACTATCATTACCCAATCCGTTAGGAAATCTATCAGATTTTGATTGCAATAAAATGCTGGTTGTCCCCACCGTAGACGCACAACAAAAAATGACTTTAGCAGAAAACTCCAGAGTTTCGTAAGTTTCGGCATCAATTATTTTAACTCCGGTTGCTTTTTTGCTGGTATCGTCATATAGAATCTCAGAGACTATCGAATAAGGTCTTATTGTCATATTGCCCGTACGTTCCGCAGCAGGCAAAGTGGACGAGTTGCTGCTAAAATAGGCACCTAACGGACAGCCGCGCATACACCTATTTCTGTATACACAATTTGACCTCCCTATATGATGTGTATTACCAGTAAGATTGGCAAATCGTCCCATAGTTAAATATCTATCTTTATAATGTTTGGAAATTTGAAAGCGAAAGTCCTTTTCCACCTCATTTAAGGGCATGGCGGGCGAAAAATGACCATCCGGCAAATGAGGCAATCCTAAATTCTCACCGCAGACACCGATAAATTTCTCCACTTTTGTATACCAAGGTTCTATGTCCTTATAGCGAATGGGCCAATCCACGGCAATACCTTCCAATTTATTGGCCTCAAAATCGAGGTCACTCATTCTCAATGCCTGTCTACCCCAGGTTAGTGAGCGGCCGCCAACATGATAGCCTCTTATCCAATCAAAACGTTTGGTTTCGTTATAAGGGTGTTCGATATCGTTAACAAACCAATGGGCTGTTGTTTCCTGGGTAACAAAACCAGTCCGACTTTGAGTTTTTTGCTTGGAATTGGATTTGGCACTTGGCTTACCACGATAATCAAATTCCCAGACGTCTTTAGTGGCGGTGGGGTAATCTCCGTGGCTCACCATTCTGCCGCGCTCAAGCACCAAAGTTTTAAGTCCTTGCTCACACAATTCTTTAGCTGCCCAGCCACCTGAAATTCCAGTGCCAATAACAATGGCATCATATTCCCTATTCAATTTTATATCTTTAAATTTATTCAGAACTAATTTAACCTTCGTGGTCAGGTACTCATTTTAACAAAGAAAACCCATTTAATATAATTGAGGTGGGTATCATTTAGGCTAAAAGGAGGAGTATTCCTATAATACATATTAGGTTTATAAGAAATTAACGAAATAATGAAACACTATAATCATCATTTTATGGAAATAAGCCGATCATCATTTTAAATTCAATTTTTATGCTTCGCTCCAAAACTGGTTGGTGTTTCGCCAAATTCTTTTTTAAACGATCGTGAAAAATACGATTGACTCTCGATTCCTATCATAATCATTATTTCCCGCATCGATAAGTTAGTATCAATAATTAGATTGGCGGCCTTGCGCAAGCGATAACTTTTTATGAACTCAATAATTGAATTGCCAGTGATACTCTTTATTTTATTGTAGAGCTTACTCCTACTCATAGAAAGTTCAGAAGCAATTTTATTAACATCCATCTGTGGCTTATCCAGATTTTCATCTAAAATAGCAATGAACTTCCTCATAAAATCACTTTCTCTTTTATTGGTCGTAAGTTCATGCGTTTCAGCAAAGAAGTTCTTTGCATAATATTCGCGCATTTGCTGCTGTTGGTTAAACACATTTCGAAGGGATAAACGCAATAAATTGAAATCGATTGGTTTTTCCAAATAGATATCGGCTCCAGAATCGGCGCCTTCCAACTTACTATCCAATCCGGCTTTTGCGGTCAATAGAATAAATGGAATATGAGAATGTTCCATGTTCTCCTTTACTTCTTTACAAAATGTGATCCCATCTTTTATGGGCATCATAATGTCGCTAACAATAAGATCTACATGGGTCTTTTTAAGAATGTTTGAAGCTATCAGCCCATTTTCGGCTTCAATAATTTCAAAATCCGAAGATAAATAATCAGCAATCATTTGTCGTAGATCATCATTGTCCTCAGCCAAAAGAATGCGTTTTTTGTCTTTGATAAAATTTTCAACAACAAATCCCTCAGACTCAAGTCCGTCAGTTGCAGATTCTTCAGTCAAAACCGCAGGAGAGGAGGTTTCTTCCAAGGCCTCTATCCTTAGGAAGTCTTCGGGACCATATATACTGGGATCCAAAGGAAAACAGACAATAATATCTGAGCCCTTTCCTTGCTCACTAAACACGGTCAATTCACCTTTATGCAATAAAACCAGGTTTTTTATTATGAACAATCCGATGCCCGTTCCAAAAACAGATGTGAAATCCTCTGTTTTTGCCTTATAATAAGAATCAAAAATCAGTGGAAGCGCTTCGTTAGAAATACCGATACCTGTATCTCTTATAACAATGCAAAAACAATTCTCTTCCAAATTGGACTCTCCTATGGTAACGGCGTTAGAATAGTCCGAATAGAAATCACTTCTGTTGCTATGGGTGCTTAACGAAATAGTCCCATCATTCTTAGTAAACTTAAATGCATTATTTAAGAGGTTCATAATTACCTTTTCCAAGATGTGTTTATCGATATATATATCTTTCGGTATTTTGGGATCGAGATCAATCTTAAAATTTATACTATGCTGAAGTGCGTAATCTTTAAAATCAAAGGCAAAGATGTTCACTAAATTATTGATATCCGATTTCGTCACCTGAAGTGGCATCTTATCACTTTCAATCTTCCTAAAATCCATCAATTCAGTAACAAGCCCCAATAAACGCTTTGTGTTCCCACTTAAAATCCGATAATAGTATTCTTTTAAACCTTCTTCCCTTAACTTATCAACAGCGGCGCTAATCAATGAGAGTGGCGTTCGAAAATCATGGGAGATACTCGTAAAGAAGGTTAACTGAGATTGATGGATTTCTTCTTTTTTTTCTTGATTTAGTTTATCAAGATAAAGTTGCATTTTTAGTTTCTTTTGATTGTAATAATAGCGAACGAGCACAAAAATCACCGATGATGCAATCGAGAAATAAATGGTATAGGCCCACCAGCTAAACCAAGGTGCGGGGATTCGTTTTATTGTTATATCTAATGGCCATCCCCATACGCCATCGCTATTGGCAGCGACGACTTCAAAAGTATATGTTCCTGGAGGCACCTTCGAATAGAAAACATTGCGGTTAGAAGCATCTACCTCAATCCAACGGTTATCATATCCTTTTAACCGATATTTGAAACGGTTGTTTTTTGGCGTCAAATAACTGTCGGATGTGAACGTAAATCCAAAGTTCGATTGCTTATGGTTCAGTTCGATCGTTTCTGGGAAACGTATGGTATGCCCTAATTTATCACTATCATCGACTGGTGGGTTTGTAGGAATATTATCTATAAAAAAACTGGAAATATTGACCTTCGCCTTGGTAGTGTCTTGGACAATTTCGGTAGGTTTTATAATTGTAAAACCTTCTGTTCCGCCAAAATACAACTTCCCTGATTTATCCCGATATGTGGCTAAAGGATAAAAGACTTGTCCTTGAACGCCATCATCTTTATCAAATCTGAAAATTTCATTTGTTGATGTATTGCAATAGAACAGCCCATTATCTGTTCCTAACCATAAATCATTTTTAGCGTCGAGAATAATACTGAAAATGGTGGAGACGCCAAATTTTAAAATTTCGTCAAAGTTTTTAAAAACCCCGGTTTTTGTATTATATCTATAAAGACCTTTTCCAACCGTTCCAATCCATAAATTCTCGTTGCCATCCATAGCAAGCGTTTGTCCGTAGAGTAACGAAGAATCAGGTAGTCTTATTTTTTTTGTGTCTCCAGTTTCTCTATTTAAAGCATACAGTTTATTGTGGGTAAGAACCCATACCAACCCATCACTACCTTGACATATATCAAAAATATAATAATTAGGATCCTCTGTGCTTATTTTGTAATGGGTAAAGAGACCTTCTTCAATGCTATAGTATGACAAATCCAAACTTTTGGTCTGATAGATTATCCAAAAGCCAGAATCAGAATTTAAGCTTAGTTTTCTTAAATCATCAGTTAAGATAGAATTGGGGTCATTAAAACTGTGTCTGTAATTTTTAAACTTTTTGGTTTTAGTATTGTAGAAGCCCAAACCTCCTCTAAATGTAGCAAACCATAGGTTCTCATTATGATCTATTATTAGCGATTTGACATTGTTTGAAGATATACTATTGGAATTGACGTCAGACTCATGGAATGTATAGGCGTTTGTTTCTTTATCAACTTGGTTAATACCACCACCTTCGGTAGCGATCCAAAAATTTTCTTTGTCCTCGGCAAAACCACTGACAAGATTTTGGTTTAAGGGACTATTAATGGTGGAATAAGATTCAAAATGATTTTTTTTATCAAGATTGACATAGCTTAGTCCACCAGAATATGTTCCTATCCAGAGATTTCGTTGTGCATCTTCTTCTATAGTCCAAATAGAGTTGTTCGGTAAGCTAAAAGGATCCATTTTATGATGCACATAATGTTGATATGAGTTGGTTTTTGTATTGTACACATACAATCCATTTTGACTAGCAACCCAAATATTTTCATTCTTATCGGCAAGAATCATTTTAGAATAAACATTTTCCGCATCTGATATAAATTCGAAACTATCCATAAATTCTCCCGTCGGAATATCAATGGCATTCAATATGTTATCCGTGGAAAGACACCAAATTGTATTGTTGATCTTGCAAAAGCCTTTTATAGAATTATCATTTTTAAACGCATAAAACAGTGTTACCTCTTCTGTATCATTATTGTATCTAAAAATATTTCTACCCCAGGACAAAAAAAAGAATCCATTTTCTTCGGGGATAATAGACTGAACCCTAGTGAGTGGTTTTCCTTTATATGAAAGTTCAGTAAACTGGTCGGTTTCCCTATCATATTTACCCAGATGGTTTGATTTGGTGGTCAATAAAGTATTGTCCGCAGTGGACCATAAATAAAGAAAATCATCTTCATGTATTCTGGTGAAGGTGTTCTGCAATATGTCATAAGCATATAACCCATCCGTCACCGAGACATATAATTGCCCATTTTGGTCCGCAACAATATCTCTAAAGGTTTTTTCCAACTGCACATCATTTTGATTAAAATGACTTTGATAAGACTTATGCTCGTAACCATCAAAACGAAACAGGTCATTGTCCATTAATACCCATATAAAGCCATTTGAATCTTGTTGAATTTTTTTGACCCCGTCATAATTAAAACCGCCTTCGGGAGAAAAGGTCTGAAATTGGTAGTCTCCTTTTTCTTGTGATAAAGCGACCGTTCCGATCAAGAAGAAAAATAAAAATTTGAGCAAATTGAAAATCAACTTCATTTTTAATAGAAGATTATAATAATGGTGACCATATGATTTTGTCCGAATATACAATTTCAATTCGCTAAAAAGTATCGATTTATATAACAAAAAGCAAAAGCAGCAAAACATAAACCAAATAGGACAAGAGTTTAACAGCCTGATGAAAATACATTTGTAATCACCATAAATCACTTTTAATGAAAAAAAATAATTACTACATCTTGTGTGTCACATTTCTTCTCTTTTCACTGCTCAATTTTGAGTGTAATGACAAAAAAGAAGACAGTAAGCCTAATGAAATAGAGAAGATAGAAAAACCTTGTGTTAGTAAGAACGAGATAAAAGAGGAATTAACCAAAATTGTCAATTGGCAGATCGATAATTTCTCGTACAGTTCAACTGGAAACCTACATGACCAAGGTATTGACTCATGGACCAATGCAACCTTTTATTTGGGTTTAAACGAGTGGGCCAAAACTGACAATAATAACCCAACCTTTATAAAGTGGCTTAAGGGAATTGGTGAAAAAACCTCTTGGATAATGCCAAGTAATTTTAAAAATAATGCACACTATCAACTTTATCATGCTGATGAGTTCTGTATTGGTCAGTTGTATTTAAATGCCTATGACACCTACGGCGATCCGGAAATGCTTACATCGGTCCGTGAGCGTGCGGATTGGGTTCTGAGCAATCCAGGGAACTCGAACATGAATTACAGAAACAAACAATCTTGGACCTGGTGCGATGCGCTTTTTATGGCACCTCCGGTGTATGCGCATTTAGCAGAGATAGAGAATGATGAAAAGTATCTGGCTTTTATGCATGCGGAATTTAAACGCACATACAACCATCTATATAGTCCCGATGATAAGTTGTTTTTCAGGGATGATAGCTATTTCAATAAAACAGAAAACAATGGAGAAAAAGTGTTCTGGGGAAGAGGAAACGGTTGGGTGGCAGCTGGATTGGTCAGCATATTAAAGCAATTGTCAAAAGACTCCCAATACCGACCTTTTTATGAGAACTTGTTTAAGGAGTTTATTCCAAGACTTGCATCGCTACAGAGTGAATCCGGTTTTTGGCATGCAAGCCTCCTGGATCCTGATAGCTATCCTTCACCGGAAACAAGTGCAACGGCATTAATAACCTATGCCATTGCTTATGGAATTAATAACGGATTATTAGATAGGACAATTTATTGTCCAATTACAAATAAAGCTTGGGAGTCACTACTGTCTATTGTAGAGGAGGAAGGAAAGTTAGGTTGGGTGCAACCAATTGGAGCTGATCCCAAAAAAGTGACCGCAGACATGACTGCCCCTTATGGAGTGGGTGCTTTTTTGTTGGCCGGAAGTGAAATTTACAAACTATAAAATGCCCATCAAGTTCCACCTTTAAGTTTCCATTTGAAATGGATTCGTTTTTAAGGCATACACAAATGCTTACACGTTGGGACAAGGGCATAAAACACAAATGTAACCATGGAATTAAAAGATTTATTGACATTATTGACTACAGTAACAGTGCCGAGTGCGAACCTTTCACGAGATTATAATTATTAATTAGACCAACATTATGAAACATTTTTTGAAACCATTCTTATTCGTAAAAACACCACTTATAAGAATCTTACCCGTGTTAGCCTTTTATTTCCTTTCAGTTTCATGGGTTAACGCCCAAGAAATAAAAGGAGAAGTTTTAGATCAAAATCGCTTACCCATCTTAGGTGCCAACGTTCTTGTCAAGAATACAACGCGAGGTGTGATCACCGATTTCGATGGAAACTTTAGTATTAATGCCAAAGAAGGAGAAGTCCTTGTATTTTCCTTCATGGGCTATCAGACCAATGAAATTAAGGTTGAAAACCAAGACTTTATTACGGTCATCCTCCAAGAAGATATTGCCCAGCTTGATGAAGTGGTAGTTGTTGGTTATGGAACGATGAAGAAAAGAGATTTAACGGGTGCATTGGGCACCGTTAATGCCGACCAACTTAAAAAAGAACAACCTGCAACAGTACAAGATCTATTGCGAACCAATGTTCCTGGATTATCCATGGGAATATCCAATAGCGCGAAAGGAAATGCAGGGAATATTCTTATCCGTGGTAAAAATAATTTACGTGGCAGTACTACTCCATTATTTGTTTTGGATGGCGTTATCTATGACGGAGAACTTACAGACATCAACCCACAGGATATTGAGCGAGTTGATGTTTTAAAAGATGCCAGTTCGGCTGCTGTTTATGGTGCCAAGGCCGCGAATGGTGTCATTTTGATCACCACCAAAAAAGGAAAAGCCGGAAAACCGGTCATTCGCTTTTCATCAATTTTGACCTCCGCGTTTACCAATTCCTTACCAGAAGTTTACCAAGGTGAGGAGTTTATTGCTTACAGACAAGAAGTGATGAAAGCACAGAACAAAGGCAGACAGCAAGGCTATTATGACAATCCTAAGAATTTATCAAACAGGGATCTGGTGGATTGGATGGCTATGACAAACTCAAGTGGCGACCCTACCGGCGTGTGGTTTACAAGATTAGG
>Ga0098068_1000182_pt1 | contig 26482 bp, 37 predicted proteins | sample 26BtaG_FD_75059 | JGI IMG/M metagenome (GOLD analysis project Ga0098068, IMG submission 75059) | Marine viral communities from Cariaco Basin, Caribbean Sea - 26B_WHOI_OMZ_CsCl | ecosystem: Environmental > Aquatic > Marine > Oceanic | place: Caribbean Sea: Cariaco Basin | collected 2014-11-09 | reverse complement strand
TAAGGTATGCCGATGGGCTTATCAACAAGCAGAAGGCAGCAGCTAGGGCAGCTATTGATACCGCTTGTCATCACACAGCGCAAGTGGCTAGAGCAGAGGCCAGAGCTGCTAACGATGTTTACAAGTACCGATTAGTCGCCGCGCTTGACACACGTACTAGCGCGACATGCCGAGAACTTGATGGCAAAGTGTACGAGTATGGCAGTGCATCAGCTCGCGTCCCGCCATTCCATTACTTTTGCCGTACTGTTATCGTGCCTGAGCTAGACAAAGAATACTCATGGCTTAGCGAGGGTAGAACGCGATCGAGCATGTATGGCTCAGTTGACGCAAACATCACATATAAAGAATGGGCTGAGCAGAATAAAGACAAGATTGCTGAGACCAAGCAAGAAGCCAAAGATAAAGCAGCTCGCAAACGTGCCCGTGAGAAGCTGCGTGAAGAAAAACTAAAGGCTAAAGATACAACAAAGGTTAGCAATAAGTCGCAAGCTGAGTTAATAAGAGATGGAAGGGCGGGGCTGATTAATCGCAAAGATGAGGACAGCGTTGCCAATCTCGCTAGTTTTAACAACGTACTGCTTTTTTAAGTAAGGCGTAAAGCTAATAAGGAATGATTATGAGCAAGCATTTTAAGGTTTTAGGGTTTATCGCAAACAGCTTTCCGCAAGTTGCCTTTAAGGTTGTTTGTTCAGGTGCAGTTGCAAGCACCGAGATTGAAGTCGTAGGCAAAGATTCGAGATACGCGCTATTGATGGTAGGCGTTAATATGCGCTTTGAGGTGCTGTCTAACGATACTTTTATTGATAGTGTTGAATCATTGTCGCATGAAGATGAATCTAGTTATGCAGGTCGTATAGTAAATCTAATTAACAAGCACTAACTAAACCACTTTAACCAAAACCAGACCTCGCATTAGCGGGGTTTTTTATTATCCAAAAATAGCTCTGTGAGCTAAAAACATGAGGTTGTACCCATGACAGACGAAGTAAAAGACGAGGCAATCATCGGTGATGAAGCGCCGCAAACTAATGCAGATAAGACTATTGATTATGAAGCAGTCCAAGCTGAGCTTGAGCGATTGCGACAACATAATGAAAAGCTAATCGGTGAGAAAAGACAGCGTGATGAAATAGCACGTCAAGCCCAATTAGAGCGTGAACGAATTGAGCGAGAGGCGGCTAAGAAGAACGGTGACTTTGAAGCATTAGAAAAGTCTTATCAAGAGAAATTGCAAGCACGAGAAGCTGAGTTAAACGAGCTATACAAACAGCGCGATACTCAGGCAGTTAACAATGAGTCGCAGCGCCTAGCAAGTCAGTTAGCAGATACGCCGACAAATCAACAGCTATTACAGCGCTTTATCAAAGACCGCCTAAGCGTGGTCGACGGTCAAGTTCGAGTAGTTGACGAGGAGGGCAAACCATCGGCTAACACGCTTGATGATCTAGCGCATGAGTTTAGAACGTCCGGCATGTATGACAGCTTACTTGCAGGAACTCGCGGCTCAGGCACAGGCGGCAGTGGTGTAAGCGCTAAGGGTTTTAAGCCGGCGCACGAATACACTGAGGCTGAACGCATCGAGCTTGCTACAAAAAACCCTGAATTATTCAGACAAACATTTAATAAGTAGAGGTACAACCCTATGGCACGATTACGCGAAGTATTTAACCGCGATGTAATGCTGAGTTATGCAATTAACCAGCCACTAACTAAAACCCCACTTTACCAGACCGGCGCTTTCACCACTGACGCATCAATCAGTAACGTTATGCGAGCAGGCGTTAAAGAGTTTCAAGTACCATTCATTAATGGCATTGACACCAATCTTGAGTCAAACTACGGCAACACTATCTACACTGATATTGCGCAGCCACGTGAGATTACCGGCGGTTCAACTCGTGGCCGTGTAGCTTACTTAAACGAAGGCTTCTTAGAGTCACGTTTAGAGCGCTTTTTACTAGGCGAGTCACCGCTTGCCATGATGCAAGGTATGATTGACAACTATTGGGCGCAGCAAGCTGAGCACCGCGCAGTAGCTACCCTTTACGGTATTCGTAACCTAGTTATGAACGACAGCAAGCTAAAAGAGAAGTTTGTTGTTGATAACTCTAAGACTACCGCAGCGACTGAGGATAACCGTTTCAGCGTTGACCAGTTTATTGATGTTGAAGCTACCTTACAGTCTCAGTATCGTGGTGCTGGTGCAATCATTGTTCACCCTAAGATTGCTGCTAAGATGCGTAAGCAAGCGTTGGTTGAGCAAGTGACTACTAGCGACAATCTACCGCCGATTACCGTTTACAATGGCCGTGCTGTAATTGAGGTTAACAGCCCGATGACTGTTATCGGTACAGGTGCTAATGCTCAATATGTATCTTACCTAGTGGGTGCAGGTGCATTCGTTGCAGACTCGCAGCAAGGCGTTGATGACCTTGAGATTGCACGCACTGCTGACACTGGTAACGGTGCAGGTCATACAGCACTATGGACGCGCCGTAACATGCTGGTTCACCCTCAAGGCTTTAACTTCATCGCTACCGATGAGCAGTTAACCGGCGGTACTAAGAACGAAGCACTGTCTGCATCGTGGACTGACTTACAGAATAAAGATTACTGGACACTTGGCACTGATGCTGAGCGTACCTCAATCCGTTTCTTAATCACTAATTTATAAGGAGTAACACATGGGACTGCCTAAGAGTGAAGTAAATCCGAGTTATAATTACACTTACCCTAGCGAAAGAGACTATCGCGACGAAAGTAAGTCTACTTTATTGGTTGCTCAGATGACAGACACAGCTAAGTCTGGTAAAGACTACGGTATTACAGACCCTGAGAAAACAAAGCCAGTGGAAGCAGGCGATACTGGCGGCGAATAACCGCTTAGTTAGACTTATAATTATATGCACTGGCTCAAGGGTCGGTGCATATTGTGATGAGTTTAGTGGTATAATATCGTTGTAGGCTAGAGATGTACACTCGAAAGTCTGTTAACCTGACAGACTGCCTACACCTAACTTATTCAGGTCAATAGCAGAGGTGTTATTATGAGCAACTATGAAGATAAATCGCACGCACAGGGTTTAAAAGACTTGATAACGGAATTTGTCGGTGAGCCAGTATCGCTTAGAACATATCTTAAGCTAGAGGTTTACGATAGGAATAAGAGTTTATTAGACATTCCGAACTTGCCTAGAGTATATAGCGACAAGTCAATGAAAGAGGCTGTGGCAATTGCCTTTAATCATGTCTTAGGCGCAGACGGCTATACTGATGTTTTTATGTATGACGAGCCTATCTACTACACAACCGACTACGACTATCAGGCTTATGTGCCAGAGATAGACGGAGAAAAGAGTCACGACAACAAGCTATACATTAGAGCTATCTTTGATGAAGTTGTTGAGTATGACTTTGACCCAAACTTTGACGGCGATATTGGAATTAAATAACGCTTAAAAGCACGATAAGTAAAAGCCTCGCTAGAAATAGTGGGGCTTTTTTATTACCAGATTAAAGAGGCTTGCTATGCCATTGATAGTACAAACAAACGACAGCGTGACCGGTGCTAACAGCTATGCGAGCGTGACGGATTTAACCACTTACGCAGATAGCAGGGGCATCACGTTAAAAGGCGCGCCTGAACAACTGCTGATGCTATCTATGGACGTGCTGGAGTCTAAGCAGTACAAGGGTGAGCCTGTCAAGTCTAATCAGTCCACAGCGTTCCCTCGCATGGGCTTAGGCATACCTCGCGCAATTAAGCAGGCTCAAGTCATGCTTGCGGTATCGCTTGATAATGCACCACCAGTTAACGAAGCGCCGACAGCTCAAATTAGCAGAGAGAAGGTTGACGTTATCGAAGTGCAATACTTTGAAGCTAAAGACAATCAGTCAGCACTGCTAAACATGGTTGACGAGCTGCTAGCGCCATATCTAGCAGGGGTTGGGGTTGGGGTTAACTTCAAAGTCTATAGGGGTTAAGCGATGACCGACTTTTACAACAGACTTGCCGAAACTGCCCACAAACTGATTGATGACAAGGGCACTGATTGCGTTATCACAAGCGCAGTTATACAAGGTTCATTTGACCCTGAAACCGGTATGCCGACAGATGACCTACCAGCAACAGTGCAGGTCGGTCGCTGTGTCGTACTCAATTACTCAGACAGCCTTTATAACTCACCTGAGAGCCTTGTAGAGGTCGGAGATAAGAAGATACTACTAAGCGCTAAGGGCGTGACTTTAGACAGCTTAAACGGCACTGTAGAGGCTATAGGCGATACTTACAGGGTGATAAGTGTTAAAGACTTAAATCCGGCGGGTACGATGCTCATCTATGAGGTGCATGGGAGAAAGTAATGTCAGACTTTGACCGGATCATACTTAACTTTGCAGAGCAGACCGCCGAGCAAATCAAAGAGCTGCGTATTAACGTACATAAGGAGCTGGTAGCTAGTGTAATAGGTGATACTCCGCTTGATACCGGCATGGCTAGGCGCAATTGGCAGGCAGCAAAAGACTCTATCCCCACAGGCATTGTACCTTATGCAGGCGACCCTAGTGCAGCAGGTGCTCAGGCAGTCAGTGAAGCACAGGCTCAGGCATTCGGTGAAGATGGCACATTCTACTTTGTGAATAATGTGCATTACGTACCGTACTTAGAGAATGGCACAAGCAAAATGGCTGCTGTAGGCATGGCCAGAAAAAACGTTGAACGAATTAAAAACAATTTAAGGCAGCAATATGGTTAACGAGCTACTACTCAAGCATTATCAGGCGGGTAAGTTTGGCATACCCATCGCGCTGCCTAATCACACGTTTAAGCCGCTTAACTATCCGATGTGGGCTAAGTGGCAGTTGTTTCCTACAAACGCCTACAAGGGCAATTTTAGAGAGACTGAGCAAGCAGGGTTATTGCAGATAACGCTATTTGTACCGGCAGGCACTAAGACAGACGCAATCGAGCGTAAAGCTCAAGATATTGTTGATTGGTTCGGTGTTGAGGTGCAGCACCACATTGATGGCAAAAACATTATGATAATGTCTAGCATAGCAAAAGATGCCATGCCAGACGGTGAGGGCTATTACATGCAGCCCATTGTGATTGCCTATAGGGTTATTTAGTCATCTCTAGCAAGGCTATATAAATCTTATCTAGCTTGCGGTGAATGTCGCTATCGGTCACATGGTCAGTGTTGTTTAGTGACTCCTCAAGGCGATGGACTAATTCAGCAGTCACTGAACGGTTATTTTCAGCCGCCGCTTGCTCTAGTCGCTCTTTGAGTCCAGCCGGAAACCTGTAGCTTACTGGTACTGTTTTAGACATTGTTGTTCCTTGTTGGTTTGTGTTAGTTTATTTTATACAAAAGTATTGCGTTAATCAATACCTAGTGATAAAATAGCATTGTGTTTAAGGAAATTTAGGCACAAAAAAGCCCTAGACGTTACCTACTAAAATACCGTCTAAGGCTGCTAACACAACATTTCACAGAGGAGCTAGCGATGTCTAGTTTAACAGCTATAAAACCAAAAATCACTAACTACGATAACAGAAAGCGTTTTTACGGTATCGGTTTTAACTCAAGAGGCAAGTACAAAACTAGAAGTAATGACAAACCCGCCAAGGAGTATGTCACTTGGTTTTGTATGATTCAGAGGTGTTACTCGCCTGATAGTCTATTAAGGCAGCCGACATATATTGATTGCGTGGTTGCTGATGAGTGGCTAGACTATCAAGTGTTTGCAGGATGGTATAGTAATCATGATTACGTCAATATGGGGTACGAATTAGATAAGGATATACTGCGCCCTGATAATAAAATCTACAGCCCTGAAACATGCTGTTTAGTTCCATCACAAATAAACTCTTTATTCACAGGCAAACAGTCGAATGCGGGTAACTGCCCGCAAGGTGTAAGTCTGTTTAAGCGGAACGGCACATATAGAGCAAGTATAACTATCAGGGGGGATGTGAAGAATCTTGGTTATTACAAAACCTCTGATGAGGCGTATCAAGCCTACAAGACCGCTAAAGAGGCTCATGTTAAGACTATGGCATTAGAGTGGCAAGACCGAATTGCTAGTAATGTTTTTGAGGCGTTAATGGCGTGGGAATTACCACAACCATTGCTTACTGGCTTTGACGAAGCTAAGCTGGTGGAGGGTAAGTAATGAGTACTTTTTACTTTTTTGACAACCATCTTACTGAGCATGACATAAAGGTATTGCGCTTATACTTAGATGGAGTTCCTGAGCGTGAAATAATCAAACAGACGCTGCCGCAAGGTTATGACCGTATGCCGATTGGCAAGACTGCTATCAATAAGATAATGCAAAAGCTAAGGCTTACTCTTTGTATGCCAGTAAGTAAGGCGGCTGCTATCGAACATAAAGAGCAGGTGCTAAAAAACCTATCCGAACACTTAGAGTACAGGAAGCGCTTGAAGCGATTTGAGCAGAGAGAGCAAAAAAGACTAACTAAGTCAGACTTTGCAGACCTATCTCATAAATAGAACAACAACCATCTTTGCCAGCTAGACAATGCAAGTCGAAAGCGGTTAACGCTAAGCCGTTGCTGGCAATCCTATCAGCGATTACTTGAGCGGAGTAATAAAGATGAAATTCACGAACAAAACCACCATTCTGGGGCGGCTAGTCGATTACGCAATGCTTGGCATAGCATTCTTCATGCTACTAATAGCTATCGCAATGATGACAACGGTTGGTGTAAACAAGCCTATATCTTTCCTTATCATGTTGCTTGCTGTAGGGTTGTGCTTACCACCTACGCAAAAAGAAATAAACGAGAAGACGAAAAAGAATTACAACCCATTTATATGCTTGGTTGCAGCTATAGCCTTGTTTGTAGTTGGAGTCCTAGTCTCAGCGCCGACAAAAGAGCAGGCTAAAGAAATTGAAGCAGCGCAAGCAGCACAAGCTCAGGCAGAAGCTCAAGAAAAAGCAGCTAAAGAGAGAGAAAAGGCCGACAAGATTGCCGCTAAAGAAAAAGAGAAGGCTGAAAAAGAAGCTGCCAAAGAGAGGGAGCACAACACTTCTGATGTGGTGCTGATAACTAATTGCCAATTGGCTATCAAGCCTAATTTAAAAAATCCTAAGTCAATGGACGTGGATATGGGGCAGAGTAGAGCCTTCCCTATCACTGGCGGCTATGGCGTTAATCTTTACTACTACGCCCAAAACGGCTTTGGCGCAATGATACTTAATACAGCCCAGTGCGAATTTAATAGCGATGGCGCTCTATTGAAGGTAAATGCCAAATAACACTTAACTAGATCTAACCAAGCCTTATCCAAAACTGGATAGGGCTTTTTTTATGCCTAAAGAAAACCCCTGCCCTCCATTGTGAGGGCTTTTTTGTATGGAGAAACACATGAAGAAGTTATTATCAGCCGGTACTGTTATTGAGCTGTCAAAAACCAAAGCCACAGACTTAACCGGCTTAACCTCAGCCACGTTTGACGACCTATCTTGTGCGTTAACAGGCTTTAGCACTGAGGTGTCAGAGAACGAGCAAATCGATACTACTACGCTTTGCGAGACTTACGCTAAGACATACTTAGACGGCCTGAAAGATGCTGACACAGCGTCAAGCGATGCGTTCTTTAACTTATCTAGTGCAGAAGGTAAAGCATTATCCGCCGCCGCCGCTGACAAAGAAAAACGCATCTTACGAGTGACGTTTGTTGACGGTTCAAAATGGGTGAGCTTAGCAACTGTGCAGCCGTTTGGTTTTAACACCTCAGTAGGTGATGCAGTTAAGACAACTATCAACTTCCGCCTACATGGCAAACCAACAATCACCCCAGCAGTAGCATAAGGATATAAGCAATGGATTTATCAACACTAAAAGGTACTGATAACAGTCAGTTTACTAATGACACGACCTTTAACGCTATCCACCCTGTTACTGGTGAAGATAGCTTAGTCATCACTATCAAGTCAGCTAAGAACCCTGCTGTGCGTGGCCGTCTAGCTAAGCTATTGACTCGCATGAATGAAGAAAGCGAGAAGCTGAAAAAGCCTACTTTGACCGATGACCAAGCCAACGCTATTAGCAACAAGGTTGATGCGTACAGCAAAGACATTGCGCATCTAGTCTTTGTTAGCTTTGACGGTCTAACAGACGGCGGTAAGCCGGTTAAGTGTACGGACGAGCTAAAGGCTCAGCTTGTTGATAACTATGATTGGTTACGTGACCAAATCGTTGAGCAGGCCGCGAGTTCTCAGGCTTTTTTTACAAGCTAGAGCAAGCGCTCTTTGATAACAGTGAGCACTACTGGAAGATTAGGAAGCCACAAAGAGGCGGCGGCTCTATCCTTTCAGATGCTTACGAGTTCTTAACACGAACAGGCGAGGTTGCTGACTGTATCAGTGACCCGCCTGTTATCCCTGATTTATTCGAGCACGTTTGGGATTGGTTTTTGGATCTAAACGCTCAGCGCAATGAGCTTAACTCCATCTCGTGGTCAGACATTCACGCCTATTTTTCATTAAAAAATCAGAGTCCGAATAACTGGGACTTAGAGCTTATCAGCAAGTTAGACCGACAGTATTTAGAGATTATGAGTAGCGATGCTCAAGAGATTAATTCAGCCACATTTTAGGAGTCTTGACTATGGATGTAGCAAGTTTAGTTATCAGGGTAGTCAATGATGGCTTAGATGTAGCAAACCGGAACCTGCGAGAGCTTGGCGATAGAGCTGAGAATGCACAAAAGCGAGTCGACAAGTTTAACAAGAATATGGAAGGGCTGCGCAATGCCGCTCTCGGTGTTGGGGCGGTCTTGACAGGTGTTCTTTATACATCAGCAAAAGCAGCAATGGACTTTGAGTCAGCCATGGCTGATGTTAAAAAGGTTGTTGATTTTGATACGCCTGATGGCTTTAAAAAGATGAGCGATGACCTGCTGGAGATGTCCACACGCATTCCTATTGCTGCTGACGGCTTGGCTCAGATTGCTGCTGCTGCGGGGCAGTCAGGCATTGCAGCAAATGAGATAACAAGATTTACCGAGGCGGCAGCCAAAATGGGTACGGCGTTTGATATTAGCGCTGAAGAAGCAGGCACAGCCATGGCAGAAATGCGAGTGGCTTTTGGCTTTACTCAAGATGAGGTTGAAACGCTTGCAGACAAAATCAACTACCTAGGCAATACCACGCCAAACGCTGCGTCCAAGATAACTCAGGTTGTGCAGCGTATCGGCTCGCTAGGTAAAATCTCAGGTGTAAGCGCTGACCAGATTGCAGCAATGGCGGCGAGTATCACGTCTCTTGAGCCGGAGGTGGTATCAACCGGTCTTAAAAATATGATGGTCAGGATGACGGCCGGCGCATCTGCAACTAAATCAATGAGGGGAGCATGGCATGAGCTTGGCTTTACTGCTGAAGAAGTAGCAGCAGGTATGCAGCGCGACTCTAAATCAATGATTGATGCAGTGCTAAAAGCGGTTAACGCAATGCCGAAAGAAGAGCAGACAGCCTATATCAATACTATTTTTGGCGCCGAAGCATTGCCGGTAGTTGCTCAGCTTGCCACTAACACAGAGCTGTTGACAACAAACCTAAACGCCATGGGTGATGCGTCAAAGTATGCAGGCTCAATGCAAGCGGAGTTTGATGCCAGAAGTAAGACAACTGCTAACCAGTTGAAATTATTAAGTCAAAACGTCAACGTGGCACAAATCGCTTTAGGCAGTGCATTGTTGCCGGCTATCAATGATATAGCCAAAGCCGTTATTCCTGTCATTCAATCGTTTGCACAGTGGGCGGACAAAAACCCTGAGCTTGTGCAGCAAATCCTACTAATCACAGGCGCGGTGACCGGCTTTGTGTTAGCGGTGTCTGGCATTGGTATTGTTGCATCGTCATTTTTAGCTATGGTAACTCCGGTAGGTATGGTTGTGACGGCATTAACCGCGCTTGTTGGTATTGGTGTCGCTCTATATCAAAACTGGGACATGGTGAAGGCTAAGGCTGATGAGGTTTGGGGCGGTATTGTTAAGCTGATAAACGACAATCAAGTTGCCTTTGTTGCGTTATCCGCAGTATTCGCCTCGATTGTCATAGGGCTTGTCGCGGTAAATGCGCAAGCTATTGCATCTGTCGCTGTGTTTACGGCAATGAGGGTGGCTACACTTGCTTACAATGCTGTTTTGGCTGTGACTAACGGCATCATGGCGGCATGGGCAGGCGCTAAGTTTATCGCTATGCTCGCAATGACAGGGGCAAAAGTTGCAGCTAATACTGTGATATTTATCGCTCATAACGCAATGTTGATTGCCATGAAGGGCGCAATGCTCGCATGGACTGCAACAATGGCAGTAGGCAAGTTTTTAGCACTAGGCGCTGTTGTAGCCGCAAACACAGCTAAGATAGTTATTCAGTCGACCGCCCTAGGTATCGCTAAGGTTGCAATGCTCGCATGGGGAGCTGCTGCCAAGATTGCCGCTGTTGGGGCCAATCTACTGGGTGTAGGCATTAAGTTTATGCTCGGGCCAATAGGTATCGCTATTACTGTTATTGGCTTGTTGGTGACCGCCGGTGTGTATCTCTACAAAAACTGGGATACAGTTAAGGCTAAAGCAACTCAAGTTTGGTCAACCGTTAAGACTGTCATCATAAACTCATTAAAAGATTTGCCCTCTAAGTTAATCAAGATGGGTCAAGATGCAGTACAAGGTTTAATCAACGGCATCAAGTCTAAGATTGCAGGTGTTAAGTCGGCAGCCAGTGAACTAGGCCAAGCAGCATGGGGCGGCGTTAAGTCATTCCTGCAAATCCGGTCGCCGTCTCGCAAGATGGCAGAACTAGGTAAGCATACAGCTGATGGTCTAGCTAAAGGTATTAAAGACAATAAAAAGAAGCCGGTAAGCGAAGCGCAGAAAATGGCTGAGCAAGCGGTTAAATCTGTCAAAGATACTATCGCAAACCTTAAAAAAGAGATTGCGTTATTCGGCAATGATGACCCACTAGCTGAAATCAACTATGACATTGGTGTCGGCAAGTACAAGGGCGTTGCTAACTCAGACCTTGAAGAACTAAAAGCACTAAAAACCACAAGGCATGAGTTAGATGAGGCTAAAAAAACTGCTGAAGAATTTAACAGAGCTAATGAGTCGGTAGCCAATAGTATTAAAGACATCAATAGACAGCTATCTTTGTTAGATGGCAGCGATGCTGTAAGCACCTTGATGTATGATTTAGCTTATACAGAGAAGTATGCGAATGTAACCGCTGAGAACATTCAGAAGCTAATCGACAAGACCACAGAGCTTGAGCTGATGAGAGCACAAGGTGCGGCCAATGATGCTTTCTATGAAATGACTGACGCAATGCAATCAGACTCACCGATGGGCAAGTTGATTGCAGAGCGTGATGAGAGATTGGCTATCCTAGAGCAAGCTCGTATGATGGAGGTTATCAGTGCGCAGCAACACGCTGACACGCTTCTAGCTATCGACCAAGCATACATGGACGGCAAAAGAGACTTACTGCTAAATCAGTCGCAAGATTTGTTTAGTGGATTAGCAGGGCTTGCTAAATCGTTTGCAGGTGAGCAATCAGGTGTTTATCGTGCATTGTTTGCCATTGAGAAAGGCTTTGCGATTGCTCAATCAGCTATCGCTATTCAGCAATCTATCGCTAAAGCAATGGCTGTGGGTTTTCCTGCTAATATCCCGCTTATTGGTCAGGCTATCGCACAGGGTGGTCAGATCATGGGCGCTATCAAGTCTGTTTCTATGCCAGTAGGTCAAGCGCATGACGGCATTATGTCAGTGCCTAAGTCAGGAACTTGGAACTTAGAGAAAGGCGAGCGAGTCTTACCGGCTCATACTGCAAAAGCGATGGATAAAAAGCTGGAACAAGGCGGCGGCACTACTGTAAACATCTACAACAATGCAGCAGGTGTTGAGGTAGAGCAGAAGATAAATAATGACGGCTCTATCGATGTCAAGATTGAGAAAAGAATACAACAGTCTTGGAATAACCTGCAAAACCCAAACAGCCACGAGTCCAAGATGCTAGGGCGTAACGTACAAGCTCCGAGGAGGCGTTAATGAGTTATTTAGACGAACTACCCAAACTACTGCTATGCCCGCTTCTTGACAGCTACAGCCCAACGCTAGGCAATGACGTGATAACCACTCAATACGAGTCAGGTATGCCACGTCAACGTTTAGCAGGGATAGGAAGGCCGCACGAAACGCCTCTAGAGTTTAGGCATAAAGGCATTCATCAAGAGTACCTTTTAGCTTTTTGGCGGCTTAATCGTAACAAGCCATTTGCTATGAGGTTAAAACTTGATAGCACAAGTATGGAATGGTACGAGTGTCGCTTTGTTGGTGCAGTACAGCCCACACCTTTAGGCGGCGATGCGTACTCATTTAGCTGTGCGATTGTCGCTAGACCTAAGCCGTTAGATGCTGTCACAGACCAAGACTTTATCGACGCCTATGAGTTAACCGGTGGTGATTTGCTAGGCTTCTTTAATCCGCTTGAGCGACTTGTGAACGTGGAATTATACGGTGCTACAAGGAGTCTAAATGCCTGATTATAATTATTGGCTAAACGGTACGCCGGACGATGTGCGACTGCAATTGGTCGAGATTAAGCACCCATCTTTTCAGCGTGTTTACCGCATTGTGCAAAACCATGCGGACGGTGTTAGGGTCAAACTGCCTGATGGTAAGTGGTACGACTTTGAGTACGTGCCTTTATCAATCCAAAAAGGCACAAACTCAGATGACTTAGATCAAGAAATTACTGTCGCTGTCGGTGACTTAGGTGAGATATTTCCAAAAGAGATACAACGGCTCAGAAACAGCGCACAGTACGCTCAGACCGAACCTATTCTCAATTACTATGAGTACAACCTAAGCGACCTATCTAAGCCACAGGTAAGCGTTACAGGGCTTAAAGTGACTGACTACGAGCCTAAGCGTGAGGGCGGTGTGTTCACGTGCAAAGCTAGGCAGATGAACGTCACTAAGACCGGTGAAACTTACAATCTTGATGACTATCCGACTTTGCGAGGGTTTATTTAGTATAATACCTCTAAAACTAAAGGAGTCGTTATGATTGCATGTGCAGCAATTGTGTTTTCTATAGTATATATAATTGCTTTTAGCATTATATTGTTTAGACCTATAAAGCCTGAAACAATCAGAAAGTGGCGAGAAAAAGAATATTAATACAACAAAGCCTTATCTTAATCGGTAAGGCTTTTTTAATGGGCGCAATATGTGGGATAACATAACTTACGATGCTAAAAGCTATTGCTGTGAGCACTTTGTGATAGATGCGTACCGGCATTATAAGGGAATTGATTTAACTGACAAGCTGCTAACAAGCGGCTTTTTTAATGCCTGCAATTTGCGAAGGTTTAAGCGGATTGATAAGCCTTACCAGTATTGCTTTGTGATGTTTAGAGCAAGCAATAAGGCTCATGTCGGGCTATGGGTGGACGGCAAAGTATTGCACCTTGAGCAGTCAGGGGTCACATGGCAGCCACTAGATTATATAAAACAACAATTTGACAGAGTGTATTTTTATGAGCCTATTTAAGCAAAAGGTTGAATTGATTGTCATACGTGACCCGTCAAACCCACAGCAAAGCATGGAGTATTACAGTGGTCGCAATCTTGAGGACTTAGTTAAGCAAGCGTTTAAAGATGGTATCAGTGACTCAGTGCGTTTCTACCATGCCGACTTAACGCGTGAGGTGTTTGGGCTAGACGAGCGTAAAGATAAGCAATCCATCAAAGCCTTTTGTGGGCTAAAAGGACGTGTCTATGCTCAAGTGGTACCGATGGGTCTTGACCCTGTGTCATGGATTATCATCGGTGTGTCAGTTGCTGTATCGCTTGCTGCTACCTTTTTGCTTGCGCCTAAAATGCCGGACGCTGGCAATCAGTCACAGCCACCATCACCTAACAATGCCTTAGCTAATCGCACTAACAGTCAGCGCTTAGGTGGACGTGTGCCCGATATATTTGGTGAAGTTTGGTCAGTGCCTGATCTTATTGCGCCCACATACAATACTTACATTGGCGGCAAGCAAGTCGAATACTCTTACATGTGCGTTGGGCGCGGCAAGTTTAACGTTAAGCAAGCGCTAGACGACACAACGCCAATAGCTCAAGTGTTTGGCTCAAGTGTGCTTGCTTATGACCCTGATACCAACTTAAAAGACTCACCAGCCTTTGTGTTTGGCAGCCAGTTCAATCCCGATGAGGCTGAGTTTGCAGCGCTGGCAGTTAAGCGCTACACAGCAGTAAATGGTCAGCTACTGCCGCCTAAGAATGACTACTTAGACGCTAATGACGTTATCTTTAGGCCGCCTAACATCATTGAGCTTAAAAACAATGGGGATGCGGCAAGGTTTACAGCGGGCAGCTCAGTGCTAGTCGAAGGCGCTGATAATTTGCAGTCTGGCAACAACTTACGTCAGCAGTACACACAGCCGCCCACATATGACGAGAACGGTGAAGAGATAGCGGGGGCAGTAATCCAAGGCGACCCCATCCTTTACACGCTTGATGGTCAGTATGAGGTCGAGTCAGTCACTGACAACAAGCTGATGTTAGTTAACCCTGCTCAGATAGTGAGCGACTGGCAGCGATTGACAGACAATGCAGACTTTACAAAGCCCAAAAACATTGTGCTCTCAACAAATGAAAAGGGTTCGTGGCAAGGTTGGTTTTACACTAATGCCAGAGACCACAGCAAGGCAATGATTAACATCCGCTATCCAAAGGGGTTGTTTACCGCTTACTACAAAGGCGGCTACAAGCCATTGGGTATAGCCGTGGATATTGAGACAGAGGTAGTTGATGCAGCGGGCACACCTATCAACGGCACTAGCGAGGTTTCAACTCATGTTGTTTACGGCTCAAAGTTTAATGCCTACTGGGAGAGTGTGGGCGGCCAAATTGTTGATGGTGAGCCGGTGGGTGCGCCAGGCTCGCCGACTGGTGGCTACAGCATCTATATGGATTATGTGCGCGATGACGAGCTAACTGAAAGTGGCGGTAAAACTATACTACTGCAAAACAGCCATTGGACTGACGGCAAGTATTTGCGCTTTAGAGTTAGACGCTCAGGCAATACATTCGGCGGCGACAAGCACCGGCCAACAACTGAGCTTAAGCTTGAGCAGTTTTACAGCTACAGAAACCTTGGGGCACAAGACATGCCAAAAGGCGTGACCACAGTTTATACAAAGACCCTAGCCACTGAGGGTGCGTTATCCATCAAAGAGCGCAAGTTGCGTTTATTAGTTGAGCGTTACGTGACTGACTACGCCACTAAAGCATTAAAGCTATCTAAACGTGCAGACGATATTATCTATCACATAGCGACTGACCCTAAAATCGGTAACTTGACCGATGAGCAAATCGACTTTGAGCAGATAAAAAACGAGATTGATATTCTTGTGGGTTACTTTGGATCAGAGAAGTTTGCCGAGTTTTGCTATACATTTGACGACAACAATCTATCAAGTGAGGAAATAATTCAAACCGTAGCTAGGGCAGTGTTTAGCAATGCCAAACGCTACGGCAATAAGCTAATGCTAGATTTTGAGCGAGAAGTGCCGGCGTCTGTGGCAGTGTTTAACTCGCACAATATCCTACCGGATAGCTATGCAGCTAGTGAGTCTTTTGGCGTGATTAATGAGTATGACGGGGCAAAAGTTGAGTACGCCGACCCTGTTGACGATGCTCAAGTTACTAAGAGCTATCCTAGTGATGCAGTATCAAACCCACATACCGAGAAGTTAATCGGGGTGCGTAACGAGCTACAAGCTACTGCCCACATGATGAGGCTCTATAACAAAGATAGGTTTACTTACAAGTCTTGCGAGATTACAGCCGGTGATGAGTCAAACATCGTGACACGTACTAACCGCATTACAGTAGCGAGTCAAACGGCGGTTGATGTGCAGCAGGGCACTGTTGAGGGCGTAGAGGTCATAGGTAGCGACATTGTGCTGCACACTAGCGACCCTGTTGACGTGTCAGATGGTAGCCATCTGTTTATACAGACTATCAACAATGGCGTTGAGTCAATCGCTTGTTCGCCTCGTGACGATTACAGCGTCACTCTAGCGAGGCTACCACAAGGTGAGATTAGCACTGATTGGCATAACGCTGTTAGAGCTGTTTATCAGATTGTCGGCTCAAATGATGGCGATAAAGATGCTTACATTGTGACTAAAAAAGACCCTTCTGAGGGTATGACCAACAAGCTGACTTGTACGAATTACAGCTCTAAGTTTTATCAAAACGATAAAGACTATCTTAACTCAATCTAACCCTAATTTATTACTGCCCTCATAACGAGGGCATTTTTTGGAGTCAAACATGGCTGAAAAGACAGAATTTTTACAAGCGATTGACGATGCTATCTTAGACGCGGATAGTCTTGAGAAGTTTATTAATGGCTCAGATAGCGAGACTGTCTTAACTCGTTTGAGTGCGCAATATCCTACAATTAAGAAAGCATTAAAGGAGCTGTTTGAGAGTGGCGGTATAGCAGGTCGCTTTGAGACTTTGGTAGAGTTGCAAGCAAGCCCTTTAGTTGACGGTGACTATGCAATAGTTTCAGATGACGTCGACAAGAATAACGGCATTTATATTAAAAAAAGTGGCGCTTGGGTTAAAAGTGCTTACGATACGAATGAAGTTGTATTGAAAATTCTTATTAAATATCTAGGTCTGAAGAACTTGTTTACGGGCGAATACCACAGGGTTTTTATTACTGGAGAGAATGATGACAAGCTGCAATTCAGTTTCCCTATAGTATCCCAATTTACTCCTAGCTCAGTCGCCCTCGCAGTTAAGCCTAATACTACTTACATAGTAGTTAATGAAACTATGACCGAGACATTTAGGGTGGGTCTGTTTAAAAATAAGATAACAGACACTGCACCAGGGGCTACAAAATCAAGGTTAATAGCACGAGATAACCCAATAAAAGGCTCTGTACAGTTTACTACTAAGTCAGATGAAACCTTGCTTGTCGTGACGATAGCTACCAAACAGCCCAATGACGATGCACCATTGGGTATTTACGAGCTTGGCGGTGTCAACAAGTGGTTAGAGCAGGGGAAGAATTTAATGCCTCCTGTCTACGAATTTGGCTGGGGTTTGCAGCCAAACTTAACAAATCCTGAGCTTGGAATAGCTAAGTTTGAGCCATTAGAGAAAGGCGTTGTTATGCGGTGCAATGTAAAGCCCAACACACTATACACGCTATCCAAAGGAACATCCGTCAGGTTTACTGTATTTGAGGTGATAAGTAAAGTAGTAAACAACCAATATATGTTGCGTACAAGGCAGATTGTAACAAGCCCCTCCGATACACAGGTTACGTTTACAACGTCAGCTGATGCCTTCATGCTAAAGGTTTATCTAAGTTATAGTGGCGAGACACCTTTTGTTCAACTAGAAGAAGGAGGGCAGAAGACAGCGTGGGAGGAATACGGATTGAGACCCATTGGCTTTGCTAAGCCTTACAGTTCTGATAGCAATAGCATTGATAATGGCAGTGTATTCCTTAAACTTAACCCATCTGATCCACAGCTTACCACTAAGTTTCTATCGACTGTATCAAATGCAAGCGGCAAGACTTTGTATATAAACACGGGAACCTATGTGCTGAACAGGCCAGTCCTAATCCCTAGTGATGTGCGAATAGTCGGGGTAGGTGATGTTGTCATAAAGATGGCTGATGATATGACGTTCACCTCTGACGAATACATAGACTGGCGTGGCTATAGTATTAAAAGCATACTAAGGACAGCTCCAGACTCCAAAAACATCACCTTGGAAAACTTGAGCGTAAAAGGGGCTAACAAAAAGGATTATAACTACATGCACTGGGGTATTGCACTTCAGGGTAGTGACCACGTTTTAAGGGATGTAAACGTAACAGATATTAATTTCATTGCAGACAATGCGTTTGACAGAAGGGCAGGTGGTGATGGTTGGTGTCTAACTCTGTTTAAAGCTAGTAAGTGCAAGGTTTATGGTGGTCGGTTTGAGCGTGGAGGTTACGAGAATATAGGAACTGAGGAGTCCGAGGATTTGTTGTTTGATGGCTTATTCCTTGGGGCGGGTTGGCGAACATCTATACAGTTTCACAGAGCAACAAAAAAAGCGAGGATTGTCAACTCAGTAATTAAGCAGATAAGAGTTAGTGAGGGCAGGACACATGCAGCTCTAACGATGCACGGCAAGCCCGATATGATAATAGAAGATATTGTTATAGCCAATAATATTATCGACTCTGATGTTAGTGAGACACTACTTAATCAATCTCCGACAAAGAAATATGGGGCTATACAAACAGTGGAAGGCCATGAGCATAACGTGACAATTGTTAATAATACAATCCGCACAAATAAGGATGGAATAACGAGCAACTCAGAAGGACTCGGTATGCCAAGAAACTGGGTAATATCGAACAACAGAATAGACGCAGGCAGACACTCTATATTTGTTGGCGGCGGTGTTAACGGCGTTATATCCTCTAATACTATAAAGGCGGCTCACGATATTTCACTCAATCCGCCACCTTTTCCTGAGGGTATCAGTTCTTTTGATAATAACTACATAGTGACTGACAACCTGATTGTTAATAAGTGATGGTGTCTTACGCTCATCTTAAAAGCATTAGATAAATTAGCCAGGCTTCGTGTCTGGCTTTTTTTATATGCGACAAACCAACTGCCTTAACCGGCAGTTTTTTTATATCTAAAAGGGGGGCGATATGCTCAAGGGGGCTAAATGGGAGTAAGACAAGCTGTTGGTCAGGTTGCGCTTGCAGTGTCGGGCTTTATCGGCTCTAAGACAGCAGCACTGGCAGCGGCAAATCCCGAGTACATAACACAGTTTACGACAAGCTATAGCCTTGTGGGGCTTAAGGTTCCAAACTGGTTTGGCGTTGTGTTTTTTTTAATATCACTATTATTTGGTACATGGGTGGGTGCTACTCAAAACTCACCGGTTGACCAGTATTTTAAGTACAAGTGGCTTAAATCAGTTTATGCGTTTGGCTTTGGCGTGCTTATGTCAGTGTTTGTTATGCCAAGATTTTATCCGGACATCACACTTTGGGGTCTAATCGCACCGGTGGCCTTTTTTAGTGCTATCGGCGGCGTGTCAGTTTACTACTTGGTTGCGATATTTACTAAGCCCGAGCTATGGAAGGTTGTCGAGAATGTAGTAAGAGCCAAGGCTAAAAAGCTAGGCGAAGGGGGTAGCGATGGAACTAATTAGTTTAGTGCTCGCAATACTTGGGTTTATCGGCTGGACATGGGTGTGGACTCGCAAAAAGTATCGTACAGGAGCTAAGTGGTCGGTGCAAATATCGCTGATATTGTTTGGCTTTATGTGGCTATCACTTATCTTAGCCGACACTGTGCAAGATCTACAGCCGACATCAGGTACTATATTTGCCCGCACTATTTTATTAATAGCGTGTGGGTTAATGACATCGCAGCTTAAAAGAGGGGTTAGGAATGACTAACAAGCAGTTTTTTGAATGGCTCAGGCAGCAGCAAACTGACAAGCGGCTAACTCAAGGCGAGGTTGATGCAGCCAATGCTCTACTCGAATACTTTGAGCCTGCTAAACTAAAAGAGCATCTGATTGAGCTTAATCGGTGGCATGATGGGCTAAAGCTGTCAAACAAAGGTCTTGAGTTAATCAAACAGTTTGAGGGGTTTAGATCAGCGCCATATCGTGATGCTGTGGGGGTCTGGACAGTGGGCTACGGTAATACCTACTACCCTAATGGCCGTAAAGTTTCAGGCAGTGACAAGCCTTTAACAATTGGTGAAGCAAACCAGTTAAAGCTCGATATCATCAATAAAGACTTTGCACCGGCTGTTAATACGCTGCTTGCTGACGAGATTAAAGCAGGTAAGGTCAACCAAAATATGTTCGATGCTTTAGTAAGTTTGAGTTATAACATAGGCACTGGCTCATTATCTCGCTCTAGTGTTATCCGTCATCTAAAGCAGGGCAACAAGCAAAAGGCTGCCGATGCTTTCTTGCTTTGGGTAAAAGCTGGGGGTCGCACTCTAAACGGTCTTGTGCGTAGGCGTGAAGCTGAGCGTAAGCTGTTTTTAAGTTAACCACTCCTCAACTATATCAGCCCACCACTGCATTAGCTCGACTCTGTGCTGCCAATACTCAGCCCTGTTGTAAGCGGCTCTGATTTTATTGCGTGGCACATGGGCTAGGCATCTTTCAATCACATCATCACTAAACTTTTGCGACTCATTAGCGTGTGTGCTAAATAACGACCTAAAGCCATGTGTCACCATCTGACCGGCATAACCTGAGCGCTTAATGGCTGCAAGCGGCGTTTCAATCGGCATTGGTCTTGATAGGTCGCTTGAGTGAGTGAACACGTACTTATCTTGCACTCTGTCAGTATAAATCTGCTTTAGTAATTCAAGCGGCTGCCTGGATAGTGGTACTAGGTGCTCTTTTTTCATCTTCATTCTGTGAGCAGGTATAAGCCACGTACCGGCTTCTAAATCAAACTCTGACCATTCTGCCTTAACGAGCTCGCTAGGTCTGACTGCTAGATAGTTAAATAGCATCAAGGCGTAGCGTGTTTGGTTATTCATCTGCATTTTGTTTACTGTCTGCCAAAACTCGGGCATATCATCAAACGCCAGGCTAGGCATGTTTTTGACTTCTCGGCTCGGGATAATCGCATCAACTTTAAAGCAGGGATTATCTTTCACATAGTCTTTAACTTGTGCATAGGTAAACACCGAATTTAGCAGTCTTAGGCTTCTGTTAGCTGTTTCAATCTTACCCTCAGCAACTAGGCGTTCTATTGCATTGGCGATGTCTGAGCGGGTAACGTCTGCTATATCTTTATGAGCATAGTCTTTAGTGACTAGATCAAGTCTATAACTAACAGTGTATTTATACTTCTCACTTGTCCACTGTCTGCTATACGTTGTAAACCAGTCATCTAACACTTGGCTTAATGATATTTGCACCAAGCCAAGCTCAGCTTCTCTAAGTAGCTTAGTGGCCTTTGCTCTAGCTTCTTTTAACGATATAAGCGGATAACTGCCAATCTTAATTCGTGTGCGCTTACCGTTTTTATTAAGCGTTAGAGTCCACGACTTTTTGCCAGTCGGCATAACATCAATAGACAAACCCTTGTTATCAGTTTTTGAGTATCGCTTATCTTTAGGCTTGAGCGACTTAACTTGGTGGTCGGTGAGTGCCATTACTATTCCTGTGTGCAAAATCGGTGTGCTGTGTGTAGCTGTGTGTGCATTATTATCTTGATAGTAAGCGATAGTCAATGATAGTTATTATCCGATTATTAAAGCTACAGGCATTAAAAAACCCCTAAAAGTTATTAGCTTAAAGGGGTTGTTGATAGTTACTAACTGTAAAAATAAGTTTGTAACAGTCTGTGATACTCAAAATTGGTGGAGATGGCGGCTACCGTATCATGGCTTAAAACTATTGCTGTATAAGGGCCTCAATCTCGGTAGTAACTCTGTGTGCATAATGTGTGCATTAGACCTCTAAATCTGCCATTTCTGACTCAATTCTGGCATCTTCTTCTGTCATGCCTACAATCTCACCGGACTGGATTTTGTTTAGCACTTCAAGCACTGTTTGCTCAGTCCAGTTCTTACGATTGCCATTAACTCGCTGTGGTTCAGGTAGCTGCCACAGATAGTTATCCTTAAAAGTATTTAAACAGACTCCAGCACGTTTAGCAAACTCAGTTAATGATACCCATTTAATTATCTTACTCATAATCTACTCCTTCCGGTAGTTCAGGTAAAAGCTGCCAGTGGGTTACATAATAAACATCATATAAATCGCCTTTACCATCACCATCCCATGTTTTTTGCATTTGATGATAAAAAGTAATATCGTGATAACCTTTGGTTTTCTTACTTTTATCTCTCATGTAAACTAGATAACGGTCAGAAGTATTAGGCAACCCATCTTTAACACTAATCCAACGACTATCTAGTAATGCTCTAGCAAAATCATAAACATAAGGATTTAAATCCTTATCGCCATTAGGCTGTTCTTTCAGTTTAAAACCGTTCGCTAATGCTATTTCTTTAATCTGCTCATTAGTCATTTTCACTACCTCCAACAAACTTATCCAATTCAGGCTTAAAATAGCCGCTGCCTTTAATTATCTTGCCGTTTTCATCTGTCACCGCTTTACCATCAACATCGCTCTCAACCCAGTTAGATAGAGACTGATACACTCTCTCGCTAACACTGTCTTTCCATTTCTCGGCGAGCTGTTTTCCGTACTCTTGTTTAGCTAGCACATAAGCTTCGATAGCGTCAGTCAAGCTGTCAAAAGCTCCTAGATACTTGCTCTTAGAGTCTATGTACAGTCTTGCAATAAACTTATCACCTCTTTTTGATACGCCCATTGGGATACCGTCGCTATTGAAACCAGACCTTGCAAAGACATTTAACTCTCTTGGGACTAACTCACAGTTTTTGGGACTGTACACCCTATTGCCTGCAGTCAAAATATCTTTATCTAACTCATAGTCAAGATCGTGATACGGGTTACTGTAAAACCATTCAGCAAAGTTTTGGAAGTTATGCCACTCACTCGCTACACTGCAGCCTTTATAGCTTGGTTTCTTTTTTTGGTACACCTCGCTATAGCAACGCTCAATCATGCTTCTCCATTTTTTATATGCACGGGTGTGCTTTCTACCTATGCTAACTTGGTGCTTTCCACTTCCGTTATACCCAGTTCCGTGAACACTAGGGAAGTACGGGTTCTTGATATTTCCTCTCTTGAGATGGCCTGCCTGAACCTGCTGAACATGACCAAACTTATCGTTATGCTTTATAACAACTCGATCTGAATGTTCGTACTCTACAACAGTGGCAGTACCGCCTTCTTTTAATTCATAAACATCTCCAATTTTAACTTTTGCCATTGTCATCACCTTCCTTAATAAAAACCCCATGCTCATTCGTATAGCCCTTGCGGTCTTTAATATCATTCCATGCTTGCTCTAAGCACTCCTGCCACGTATAACCTTGCATTTCGACTAAGTTATTCAGCACCACAAAGCTGTCGCCTATATCGTCTTTAGTATCTCGACCTTTTGCTATATTGTCAGCAAGTTCGCCTGTCTCGCTAACTAACTTCAAAGTCTGTGTTTGCAGATTGCCGTTTTGGATAATTTTCCTATCCTTAGCCCATTGGGTGAATTTAGCAGCGTACTCGGTCAGTGGGTCAGTGTTTAGCCATCTACTCAGCTTCTCACAGTGGTGGTTAAACGCCCATTCTTTAGCCTGCTCTAGCGTAGTAAAGCCGGTCGCTTCTTTTGCATAACCGTCAACAATCTTGCAGTAAGTGACAATGTACTTGCCGCCCAGCTCACCAATTCGGTAAGAGTGGGTCGCTGTGTTTGCTACTAAGTTTTTTGACCACTCCAAATCTTTAATTAAATGCTTCATTTATCAATCTCCAGCAAATCATCTTTATCTACATAACCATTGTTGTCTAAGTAAACAAATCCGACACACGAGCCATAACACTTCATACTACAAAAAACATGATGTTCGCACATGACAGCCTCACTACTGATAACATCATGACCACACTCCATGCAGTACAATACTTCGCTTTTCATCGCGCCATCACATTCGATTAAGTCACCTGCTTTTATTTTGTTGCTCATAGCTCCAGTCCTTTTCTATACGCTGCTAAAATATTCAAAAATACTTGTGGCTCATGCTTTGCAGTATCTCTTAAAAAGTCTCTGCAATTCTGATTACTGCCAAATCTATGCGGTAGCTTATTGCCGTACTTCTCAATCATTGCCTTAGACTCCTTCTTATATTCCTGCCAAGCTCGCTCCTTGATAGGCTTTTCTTGCTCAGCCTGCTGCTTTAGTCGCTCCTCATTGATAAACTTAATATCATCAAGTTTGCGTCTGTCATCTTTAGCCTTTTGAGCCTTGTACTTGTCCAGCTCTTTGTTAATGTTTTTGGTTCGATTTGGAATACTTAAAACGCCATGATCTAAACTCATTTATCACCCTCACTTAGTTAAACCATCTAATTAAATCGCTTAAATAAGTGGACTACTTACGGTAGTCAATCGGCTAAGCCCTCAGTCAAGGACTACACAAATCCCAATGCTTAGCTGCTGATGTTGTTTCAAATCGCATCACTATCAGCTTGACGCGTGTGGTATTAGCCCGCCACCTCGGTAATTAGTTAGAAGGGTATGCTTTGGTCAACTACCTGCTGCTGCATCGGCTGTGGTGCTTGCTGTTGCTGCTGACCCCATGCTTGTGGTGCTTGCTGCTGTGGTGCTTGCTGATAACCGGCATTGCCTTGCTGCTTGCCACCAACTAGCGTCACATCGTTAACCTTGCAGGTAATGTAAGTCTTGCCATTGTGTTCACGTGTGCCTAGTTCGCCGCTTACTGCCACTGTCTGCCCTTTGGTTAAGTAGGGGGCTAGGGCAGTAGCTCGATTGCCAAACAATGCACAATCTACCCATATTGTCTGCTCGTTCTGTCCGTAGCCTGATTTGACTGCTACACTAAAGTTGACCACTGCTGTTTGACCTGCTTGGCCTTGTCTGCAATCGTTGCCTAAGTTGCCGGTAAAGTTAAAGTTATTCATGTGTTACTCCTAGTTAAAAAGGTAAGTCGTATAAATAAGGTTTGCCTGCTAAGACAAGACCGTGTTGCTCATAAGGGTAAATCTCGTTAAATAGCTCTATCAATTCGTCCGCTGTTCGTGCTCTATCGTGTGCAAACTCTCTGACTTCGCCGGTTCTATCCATGATTGATACTATCCAAACTCCGTCAGTCACGGCAGGCACCTCCCTTGCTTAAAAAAATTCTCATAAACGTCATTGGCGTACAATCTGCAAGCCTCTACCTTTTCGATAAGCTGTTGCTCTTTTTCTAAATCACGTTCAATGATGTTGCCTATAATTACTCGGTCATGCTTAGGGATATGCGAGTAGTCTAAATGAGCAGCAAATCGCTCTAGTGACTCAGGGTAACCATCTGGCAATACGTGGGCTGTGCAAGCCTTAGACACGTCATACAGCCACATATAACCCCTTAGCTGCCACTCATAGCAGGTTGACTCTCTACGCTGTTGACTAAACGTGTTTAAATCCCAGCTAGTCTTAATGTCGATAACCAAATCATTGTCTTTATCAAGTAGATCACACTCACCGGTAATATAGTCATTGGTTAAACGCACTTCGTTTTTTGTTAGTGACTTAAAAAACACTTCATTAAAAATGGCGATGCTCTCATCTTCCATTTCAATACCTTTGGTCAGGTATTTGTTTTGCAGCAGTAGCCTTGTGCCATACACCTTTTCATCTACCAGCTTCTCGATGACAGACTGAGCGGTTTTGCTCAGTCCATAGGGTTGTTTGCCACGAGTCGCACCCATCAAGCTATCTAGGCTACTGCACCGTAGTATTAAGCCGTCCATGACATAACCTCGGCTCTCTGATTGTCAGTCAATGCAAACTGGGTGGCGTCTAGCAGATTAGATTTGTCGTACTTACCGGCTTCAACTGCTACCTTGGCGTTGTTAAAAGCCATATCATCAAGCTGTCTTGGCTGTGGTGCTGCTTGCTGTGTGTGCTGTTGGCTGTTATCCATGCTGTCAGCATCACTACTATCATCAATCGCAAACAAGCCGCCTAATGCGTACTTACGAGCGTATGATGACGTTGCACCTGTCAACTGGCTATCGTCCATGCCTTTACGACTTACCGCCTCTCTAGCGTAGGCTGAGGCGCTAACAGACTCACCTTCTGCATTGGTTAAAGTGGCGGTCGCTTTAACGTAAACCCTGCCGCCCACCTCTTGCATTTCATCATCTAACTTAATCGTGCAGTTGTGAGCCTTTAGGTGCGGCTTAAGTGACTCCAAGATGCTCTCAGCACTTCGGTAAGAGTAGCCACCAAACTTGTTAAACTTATCCTTCTTAGCTACCAGGCTTGTTTGGATTGCTGCTAATGTTTCATAAATGCTCATTTCACACCCCCTGTAAATTCCTGCCAACGCTGTTCAGCCGCTCTCTCAAACTCGCTTAGATCAGCCTCGTTGTAGTAATGCGAGCCAAACACTTCATCAAACTGCTTCTTTAACTGGCTATCATCAATCACCATGTTAAAGCGCTCCATCATTTCCAATTCTCGATAATCCCAATCTTTCCAGCCGTTGCTATTCATAGTCCTTTGCCTCCATTTCGGTCATTTCTGCTTCATATTCATCAATATAATGCTGCTGATTGTCAGCTTGCTTATCCATCGCCATGAGTGCGACATGGCTTGAGCAGCCGCCAAGGACTGCCACAAATAACGCTGTTAAGATAAATCTAATCATGCTGTTACCTCCTGTCTTTTAAGCCAGTTTTCAGCGTGCT
>Ga0098068_1000181_pt1 | contig 26526 bp, 25 predicted proteins | sample 26BtaG_FD_75059 | JGI IMG/M metagenome (GOLD analysis project Ga0098068, IMG submission 75059) | Marine viral communities from Cariaco Basin, Caribbean Sea - 26B_WHOI_OMZ_CsCl | ecosystem: Environmental > Aquatic > Marine > Oceanic | place: Caribbean Sea: Cariaco Basin | collected 2014-11-09 | reverse complement strand
CTTTGCTACATCGCCCCAACAGAGATTGGTAAGCGATACACCGAGTGAGCTGGCGTGCTCCACCTGGGTCCCCTTCGGGGGACTTTTTTTTGTCTGTGCTTTATACCTGACGCTTATAACCGACTCAGCTTGACGGCAGCCCTTTAGTTGTAAAACTTATATTAAAATAACACAACAAGTTTGGAAGCGCTGTTCGATTGGTATATATTGTATAAGTAGCTGGAGTTACCGGCACCAATCCCAAGCAAGATGTAAGAGGATGACCCTGATGAGTAAATTAAAATTAGTATCTGCTGCTGTCCTTTCCGCTAGCGCATTGATCGCCAGCCAAGCAGCGCTCGCTTACGAAGCAGGTGACGTTTTCGTACGTGGTGGTGTCGCCCAAACGGATACGGGCTCTGGAAATGGCAATGTTGGCGCGGCAGATTTAAACGTTCAAAGCGCGCGAGGATTTACGTTTGGCGCGGGTTACCTGTTCACCGATAAGCTTGGCGCTGAACTGAACAGCTCCGAGAAGTTTGAACACGACCTCAACACCCGCCCTGGTGGCAGCGCAGGCAGCGTAGACCGCCTACCGATTAATCTGTTGGTTAACTACTATCCGATGGGTGGTTTGGACTCTAAGGTTCAGCCTTATGTAGGCGTTGGCTTGAACTATACTCGCTTCTCCGGCGAGCCCACTGGCTTAAGCGTTGATGAAAGCTATGGCGCGATCGGTCAGGCGGGGGTTGATTTAGCGGTTACCGATAACATCATGTTAAACGGTTATGTTAGCTATGCAGACGTGAATGCCGACATCAATGCAGCTGGTAACAAGGTCGGTAAAGTAAACATGGAGCCCGTTACTATCGGTGGTGGCGTTACTTACCGCTTCTAACGAGAAGTGTGCAGGGTGATCTTGCCCTCGATCTGAAAGTCGCCCGGCCTGGGGAGTTAATCCTTGGGTCGGGCGTTTTTTTGGTTAAGGCGTTAAGTTTTTGAAGCCACTTTCTGTGACAACGACGTTATCTTCAATACGGATGCCGCCACAGTTGGCTAACGAATCAACGACTTTCCAGTTAATCGGTAGTGCTTTGTCGCGCAATGGGGCCAGCAACATAGGAATATAGTAGAACCCAGGCTCTATCGTTACTACCATGCCAGGGTGTAGCGTACGGGTTAAACGTAGCGCTGGGTGCTGCTCAGGAGCGGGTGAGGGCGTTCCATCTGGATGGCGAAGCCCTGCCACATCATGAACCTGCAGCCCCAGCGAATGGCCTAAACCGTGCGGGCAAAAAGCTCGCGTGATTCCTTCATCAATTGCCTGTTCTGCGCTGCCCTGAAAAAGGTCATTGGCAATAAGAATATCTGCCAACAAACCATGCATTTGCTCATGTAGGGCAATGAAATCGACGCCTGGAGCAACGCTTTCCACTAACGTGTCTTTTAACTGGTGGATACTATCAATTAAGTCACGATAGATACTCGGCGCGTCAGGGCCTGCATAAGTGCGTGTAATATCAGCGCAGTAACCGCGAAAACGGCGACCAGCATCAACCAATAGGCTATGTCGTTGCGTAGGGCTATTTAGATCATAGTGTTGGTAGTGTAATACGCCCGCATGATCATTTAGCCCAATAATATTCTGATAGGGGACATCAGATTCCCGCTGCCTGCTGGCAGCCAGATAGGCCAGTTGAATATCTAGCTCAGCTGATGCGCCAATAAAAGCAGCCTGAGCGGCTTGATGCCCTGCGATGGCAAGCCGGTTGGCTTCGCTTAAACAGGCTATTTCATAAGCAGTCTTAAACATGCGCAGTTCATCGAGGGCTCTAACCAGTGGTTCGGGCTGATACTGCGCGTCTAGTGCTAGGCGTGTGGTGGCCTCGATGTCACCGATCACTGCCGCGCGACCCGCTAACGCCGGTGTGGCCTTTTCGCTACATAGATGGATATCAAACTCAGTTACCCATGGCTCTTCAGGCAGGCAAGTAGGCAAATGCCAGAAATCTGCCGGCGCATACAAATACAGCTGCGGGCGCTTGCCGGGTTGAATCACCAGCCAACTGTGCTGAATATCGGCCATGCCTACCCAGTGCATAAAATGGCCGTACGTTTGGAAGGTTGGCGTTTGGTCGTCGCCAAAGTGTGCACTGGCGTGGCCGCTATAGATGGCTAAGCTATCGAGACCGTGTCTGGTTAATAGGTCTGCATAGGCTTGCTGTAAATGCGCAAGGTGTTCGCGCTGCAGGTTAAATAATGAAGCTGACATTCAAGTAGTGTCCTTTTTTCAGTACGGCTCGGCCATAAATCCTGATGACGGTAACAAGTCGGCTAATAACCTTAACGACTGGCTTAATTGCGCGGTGGAGCGAGCTCACTCCACAGGCTATCCAGCTCTGCGTGATGCTGATTTTGATGCCGGTATAGGCGCAGCTCCATCGGGACATCCCAACGGCTATCGCCAGCTCTGATTAATGTGCCATTGGATAGCTCAGCGGCAATGTTGCGTTCGGGTAACCAACTCATGCCGTAGCCTAGAAGCACCAGCTCTTTAATACCCGCCGCATAGAGGTTTTCACTTTGCGCCGTGAGATAGGTGCTTTGCGGTAAGCGGGCGAGGTGCGCTTTTACCGCTGAGCCCAATAAGCCACGCTTTGGATAAGCTAGGCAGGGTGTGGGTTGTTGGCGTGAGCCGGGGAGTAACGCGCAAGGTGTGCCATTCGCATCCAGGCCTGTGACAGGAATCAAGCGCTCGTGGCCAATGACCCGATACGTGCAGGCACTGGTATCAATGTCTAAATCGCAACGTCCGATTGGCCAATAGCAGATAGCAAGATCGCACTCTGCTCGACCAAGCGCTTGAAAATAGTCGCTCGCCGCCCATCCGGTTGCTCGCAAATAGGGCTGTATGCGCTCCTGCCAACCCGTAGCCGCCAGCTATTCTGGCAAAAACTGCGGGAGTAGGCTCTGTGGAGCAGCCACCATGATACGGCGCTGCTGTCCGGCGCTGATCTCTCGCACGCGGTCACGGGTTAAGCGCACACGATCAGTTACCTGTTCGCACAGTGTCAGGAACTCTTCTCCCGCCGGGGTTAGCGAAAGTGGCAACGTCTGCCGGTTGATCAGCGTCACGCCCATCTCTTCCTCTAGCAATTTAATGCGCCGGGAGAAGGTGGGCTGTGTGACGTGCTGTTCATCCGCTGCGCGAGAGAAGTGTCGCGTTCTGGCCAGGGCGATAAAGTCTTCTAGCCAGCGAATTTCCATGCCTTACCTCGTCGTCCTGCCAAACGTGATGCTGTCGTTAAAATTGGCGTCATAGCCGGCCTTCTTCAACAGCGTGGCACGCAACGCGAGTGCCGTCACCCTGTGTTTGCAGGGTCGGGATTTCCTGATGACAGCGGGCGTTGGCATGGGGGCAACGGCCATGGAAGACACAGCCGCTCGGTAAGTTGACCGGCGTGGGCACTTCTCCGCTAAGACGAATATGCTGGGGGCGGTCATCTTTTAAGCGGGGAATCGCGGATAGGAGCGCTTGAGTATAGGGGTGGCGCGGTTTAGCAAATAGCGTTGCCGTTGTAGCCACTTCACACACCGTGCCTAAGTACATCACCGCTACGCGGGTGCCAAAGTGCTCGACCACTGCCAAATCGTGAGTGATAAATAGATAGGTCAGGTTACGCGCTTGTTGCGCTTCCATCAGCAGGTTGAGTACTTGTGCCTGAATGGAGACATCCAGTGCCGATATGGGCTCGTCGGCAACAATAAACTCAGGGTCAACGGCTAGGGCGCGTGCTATGGCGATACGCTGGCGCTGACCACCGGAAAACTCATGCCCAAAGCGCTTGCCCCAGTCGGGGTCTATCCCCACTGAACCCATAACGTCCTTGACCTTGTCGAGTATCTTGTCACGGTTCCAGTCTGGGTGGTGCAAGCGCAGCGGCTCTTCCAGCGTTTGCTGAATCGTCATACGTGGATTAAGCGAGGCATAAGGATTTTGGAAAATCATCTGCATGCGCTTACGGTAAGGTAGCAGCTGGCGAGAGCTCAAATTATCAATGCGTTGCCCGTCATAGCGAATCTCACCCTCTGTGGGGGTGAGTAAGCCCATTACCGTGCGTGCTACGGTGGACTTACCGCAGCCAGATTCACCCACCACGCACAGCGCTTCACCGCGTTTAATATCAAGGTTAACACCATTAATGGCGTGAACATGCTCTTGGTGACGCACTAGTCTGCCGCCTTTAAAGCGCAGCTGTTCCAAAAAATCCCCTGATAATGAAAAGCGCTTCTTAAGGCCACGAATTTGTAGCAACGATTCGCTGCTCTGTTCATTTTGCGTGGGCGCAGCGTTGCGAGTTTCGACCTGAGCACTCATGACGTTTCCTCCTTCAGGCGACGATCTTTAAGCATTTCAGCCACCATATGGCAGGCGACACGGCAATTGCCGGATTCGACAAATTCAGGCACTTGCTGGGTGCAGGCAGGGCGTGGTTGACCATCGGCCCTATTGATGAAGTCGCAGCGAGGGTGAAACGCGCAGCCGCCAGGTAAGTTGGAGAGTGATGGCATGCTGCCACGGATCTGGTTGAGCTTTTCACCAGGGGGCGCCATTTGCGGTAACGCGTTGATCAGCCCTTGGGTATAGGGGTGCTGAGGATCGTTGATGATTTCCCGTGTGAGGCCTTGCTCAATAACGCGACCGGCGTACATAACCAGCATGCGCTGGGTGACCTGACTCACTACCCCCAGGTCGTGGGTGATGAGAATCAGACCTACGTTGTGCTGTTCGCATAGCTCAAGCAACAGCGCCATGATTTCCGCTTGGATGGTCACGTCCAGGGCGGTAGTCGGTTCATCGGCAATGATAATATCGGGGTCGAGCAGTAGCGCGATGGCGATAATAATACGCTGACGCATACCGCCGGAAAGCTCATGAGGGTACTGGTCCAAGCGTGTTTCTGGCGATGGGATTTGTACCTGCTGCAGCTTGTCCAGGGCAATCGCTCGGGCTTCTTTGGTGGAGATACGTCGGTGGGCTTTTAAGCACTCGACCATCTGCTCACCAATCGAGAGCACGGGATTTAGTGTCATCATCGGATCTTGAAAGATCATCGAGATGCGGTTGCCGCGTATTTTGCGCAGGCCGCGCTCAGACATGGCGTTAAGCGTCTGACCTTCAAACGTTATGCTGCCACCCGCTATAAAGCCGGGTTTGGCGATTAGGTTAAGTAGCGAGAAGGCGGCCACAGATTTACCCGCGCCAGATTCGCCTACGATGCCTAAGCGCTCACCGCGTTCCAGGGTAAAATTGACATCGCGTAGAGCGCGCACTTCACCTTGGCGAAGGGCAAAACGTACATCGAGTTGAGAGACTTCAAGTAGTGCCATGGTGTCCTCAGCCTTTATAGAGTCGTGGGTTCATGACATCACGTAGCCAATCGCCCAATAGATTGATAGACAGCACCAGCACAATGAGTACTGCTCCAGGAATCAGAGTGATCCACCAAGACCCTGATTGGATATAATCAAAGCCCGATTTAATGAGTGAGCCAAGCGACGGGTGGGTTTCGGGCATTCCCAAGCCTAAAAATGACAGCGCAGCCTCTGAAATAATCGCGTTGGCAATTTGCACCGTTGAAATAACAAAAATCGGCGACATGGTATTAGGCAGCACATGGCGGAACATAATGCGTTTGCTACGTAGGCCCATGACGCGTGCAGCATCAACATACTCTTTGTTTTTCTCAGCCAGCACTGAAGCGCGCACCGTGCGTGCATACTGCGGCCATTCGGCTAAACCGATAATCAAAATAAGCATGAGCACGGCATATTGGCTGTAAAACGCGCTGCCCATGGTGGCTTTCACTAGAGCGCCCACCACGATAGCGACCATCAGGGTAGAAAATGACAGCTGGATATCGGCCAAGCGCATTAACAACGCATCGACGCGGCCACCTAGATAGCCTGCCATTAGGCCGAACGTTACACCGAGCAGCGCTTGAAGTATGACCGCGCCAAAGCCAATGAGTAGCGATACGCGAGTGCCGTAGAGAATAATCGACCATAAATCGCGCCCTTGAGCGTCGGTGCCTAAGCTGTAACGCTCATCAGCACCCTCAATCCAAAAGGGAGGCAGCTCGGACGACATAATGTCGATCTGAGCCAGATCATAAGGGTCGGTAGGGGCTAGCAATGGCGCTGAAAACGCTGTAGTAACTAAGCAAATAAACATCGCGAGGCACAGTTGAGCCGTGCGGTCGCGTTTAAAGCTGTACCACAAGTAGGAGTCGCGCAGGCGTTCCCAGCGGCTAGGTGCAGTCGTTGTTGTGGGCGTTGTCATGCGGGCTTACCTGTCAGTTTTACGGTGGGGTTAACGAAGCCGTAGATCAAATCCACAATGGTGTTCGTGACCACGAAAATGACGCCGACAATCATCAGGTAGGTAACAATCAGCGGTATATCGGCGCGGTTAATGGCATCAAGAAACATCAGCCCCATGCCCGGCCACTGGAAAACGGTTTCGGTCAAAATGGTGTAAGCCACCATGGTGCCGATCTGTACGCCACCAACGGTGATAACCGGCAGCATGGTGTTTTTAAGCGCGTGTACAAAGTAAACGCGTCGCATTGAAATACCCTTGGCGCGGGCGTATTTCACGTACTCTGATTGCAGCACTTCCATCATTTCCGCACGAATCAGGCGGATAAACAGCGGTAACATAATTGATGCCAATGAAATCGCGGGCAAAGCTAGGTGCTGTAAACCACTCCAGGTGACTAAGTTAGTGTCCCAGTGGCCTACCACATGTACTAAATCATAGCCGCGACCAAACGACGGCATATTGCCCTCTGTCGATAGCAGAGCATTGAGCCAAGCTCCCCAACTGGTACTTTCAGGAAACGGCGTGATAGTGATGCCAATCGCAAAAATCTGAATCAATAAGATGGCGGTCAAAAACACCGGTATCGAAATGCCGATGATCGAAGCCCCCATAAAAAAACGTGATATAGGTGAGCGAGGTTTTATCGCGCTATAAACGCCAATCGGAACTGAGAAAAGCACAATAATCAGCGTGGCTGCGAACACTAGCTCAAGGGTTGCGGGCAAATGCCGGGCAATAACCTCTAGCGCAGGTTCACGATAAAAATATGAGTCACCAAAATCGCCTTGAACGGCGTTTTTCGCAAAGCGTACATACTGAACTAAAAATGGATCATTTAAGCCCAAGCGCTCGCGAATGGCTTCACGCTCGCTTTCGGGAACCGACTGACCGACCATCTGTTGTACAGGGTCACCCAGGTTATCCTGGATGGCGAAGGCCAGTACACTGATGACAAACATCACCAATATCGCGTGCATCAGGCGCTTGATTAAAAAAGCAATCATGGCGTACGCCACCTATGTAATAGGTTTAATAGAGCGTTAATTGCAAGTTAGGGCGAAGCCTATGATGAGGCTATTAACCACATACAACGCTTCGTCCCCCAAGACGTTGGGGAACGAAGCATCCTTGCAGGTGTGAAAGTAAGCGTGGTAATTAGCGGCTAATTACCAGGTCACCTAGATAGGGGAAGTCTAGGGCGTTAACAACTGGCTCGATATCAACGCCGTTAGCTGCACCATAGGCAAGGTTCTGCCAATGCAGAGTGATGTAGCCCACGTCTTCATAAAGCATGGCTTCGGCTTCACGCAGCATTTCATTGCGTTTTTCGAGATCGGTTTCGCTATCTGCCGCAGTCACAAGTGCGTCGATTTCTTCGTTGCAGTAGCTGCCGTAGTTGTACTGGCCAGCGCCAGTCTCTTCATCAATACAGAAAGAGAGGTACTGGAAGAAGTTGGCGGTGTCTTCGGTGTCAGCGTGCCAGCCAATCATCGCCATGTCGGAAGCACGCTCATCATACTCAGGCCAGTATTGAGCGAGGGGCATGGTGCGCAGATTAACGTTAATGTTAATTTGTGCCAGCATGTTTGCCACTGCTTGAGCGATTTGGGCATCGTTCACATAGCGGTTATTGGGCGCGATCATGTCAACGCTGAACCCTTCCTCGTAGCCCGCTTCAGCCATCAGCTCTTTAGCACGTTCAACGTCATAACGAGGCACTAAGTCAGGGTTGTGGCCTGAATAGCCTTCGGGAGAGAATTGGCTTGCAGGCGTAGCGAAACCGCGCATCAAGCGGTCGGCAATACCCTCTTGGTTAATCGCCAGGTCAACGGCTTGACGTACACGTGCATCCTGGAAGGCTTCAACGCGCTCTTCGTTCATTTGGAAGCCAATGATGCGCGTACCATCCACTTCTACTAGGTTGGCGTTATCGGCTTCGCGAACACGGTCTAGATCGTTGGGCGGTACGGCATCAATAAAGTCAACGCCGCCTGACAGCAGTGCCGCCACGCGTGAGGCATTCTCAGCAATAGGCGTCAGCACAATTTTAGAAACGTTACCTTCGCTTTCGGTATCCCAGTAATCTTCAAAGCGTTCAAAATCAACGCGGACACCTTGGCGGCGTTCAGTGATAATAAATGGGCCTGTGCCCGATGCATTACGCGAGGCGAATGAGTTGCCCGCTTTTACGATTTCTGCTTTTGCATTGCCGTTTTCCGTTTCCCCCGAGTAGAACTCGCTATCCATAGGGAAAATGTAAGTGGCCAGGTTGAGCAGGAGTGGGTAGGGCTCAGAGGTGGTAATTTCGACAGTATAATCGTCAACTGCTTCGGCGCCTGCGATAGGCTCGAAAATAGCGCGATAATCGGGGCTCTCTTTGAGACGCTCAATGGTCCATACCACGTCTTTGGCGGTGAATGCGTTACCAGAGTGGAACTTGACGCCTTCACGCAGCGTCATGCGTGTCGTGGTTTCGTCTACCTGTTCCCACTCGGTCGCCAGACGCGGTTCAAATTGAAAATCCTTTGTCCAACGTACCAATGGGTCAAACGCTAAGTGTGAAAGGCGCAACATGCCGCCAGATAACTGCTCGTGGATATCGAGAGTTTCAGGATCGGCAGAGTAACCAATGCGCAGGGTTTCTGCGCTTGCGGTCATGGGCAGCATCGTCGTGCCTGCAACCACAGCACCAATAACAGAAGCCAGTAGCGTTTTCTTGAACGTCATAATGTTTCCCTTTGTATTGTTTGTTGTTCACTTTGCTAGCCAACGCAATCAGTTTTAAAACGGAGCGCTTTAAAACTGATTGCGTTTGCAAGCTAGCAAAACAGACACGGTCAGCTTGTAAGCTGTTCTAACGGTATTGTGTTCTCTGTAAACATAGAGAGAGGGAGGCACGTCATACAATCGAAATAATGAGAGGTATCATTCATCTGCTGAATGACAGGGCTGGGCACGGCATTAAGAGGAAGGGAGGTTAGACGAAGGTGTAGGGGGTGTGAGCCGCTATTTAGGCGCTTCTGCTCAATAGCGGCATCTGTATAAAGGTGTTTTTAAGTGAAATGTTGGTGCAACCAGCGGTTAATGGCGTCTGACTCATAGAGCCACTCTTCACGGCCGTCTTCATGGTTGATTTTTAAACAAGGAACTTTCACCTTGCCACCGCCTTCTTGAAGGGCTTTTTTATGAGCTGGATCTAGCTGGGCATCGCGCAGTTCAATCTTAAGACCCAGGCGGGCGATCTCTTTGCGTACTTTGATGCAGAAAGGGCACGTCCGGAACTGGTAGAGGGCTAAGTGTTCACAGGCAGCATCGACCTTGGCTTGCTCTTCCTCGGTACGCTCTACCGCTTTGGGGGTTGAAAGCTTCTCAGAGATCAACATGACGGGGGCTAGAATAAGGCGAACACCTCTGAAGAAATAGCGAATTAAAACGCGCATCGTAAGCTCCCTCGTTAGCACTGACACTGGTCAGCGATAGGATATGTATGAATGATCGTGGCTAACAGATCATGAGCAAAAAGGTAGCCGCATCCTGCATCAAACTGGGCGTTTTGTCACTTCTGAACGAGCCTTGGCGCTAGTTTTAAAGTCCAGACCTGTCTTGAACTAGATGAGCCAGTTAACGTTGCATGCTAGTCTCAGCAGCTTAGTTAACTGGTTAAGTAAGGAGCGCTTCACCTATGCGTCTGCATATTATGGGTATCTGCGGCACTTTTATGGGCAGCCTGGCTTTGCTGGCGCGGGAGTTAGGGCATCAGGTGAGCGGCTCAGATACGAATGTGTACCCTCCCATGAGTACCCAGTTGGAAGAGGCCGGGATCACCTTGATGGAAGGGTATCGCGCTGAAAACCTTGCTGAGCAACCTGACCTTATCATTGTCGGTAATGCGCTATCGCGGGGTAATCCCGAAGTCGAGGCGTTGCTAAATAGCGGTTTGCCCTATACTTCTGGCGCTCAGTGGTTGGCTGAACATGTACTGCCTGGCAGGCAAGTCATTGCCGTTGCAGGTACTCACGGTAAGACCACCACTGCCAGCCTTTTGGCATGGCTATTGGAAAGCGCTGGCTTAACGCCTGGATTTTTGATTGGCGGCGTGCCGCGTAATTTTGGCGTGTCGGCACGCTTAGGCCATCACGATAGTCCCTTTATTGTCGAGGCTGACGAGTACGATACGGCGTTCTTTGACAAGCGCTCTAAGTTTGTTCACTACCGCCCCCAAATTGCGGTGATGAATAACTTGGAGTTTGACCATGCCGATATATTCCCTGACCTGGCGGCGATTGAACGCCAGTTTCACCATTTGGTGCGAACTGTGCCGAGCCAAGGCTGCTTGCTGGTTGCTGATCAGCAGCCAGCGCTGGAGCGTGTTCTGGAAATGGGAGCGTGGTCGTCGGTCGAGCATTTCGGCACGTTAGCCAGCAGCGAGTGGCAGCTGCGCTTGGAGCGTGAAGATGGTAGTCGCTTTCAGGTACTCCACATTGGGGAAAACAGCGAAGAGGACGGCGTGGTCGAGTGGTCGTTAACCGGTGAGCACAACGCGCGCAATGCACTTGCGGCACTTGCTGCAGCGAGCCGTTGCGGTGTGAATCTCGCTCGCGCTTGTGCTGCTCTGGCGCGTTTTAAAACGCCCCGTCGACGTCAGGAAATCATTGGTGAAGTGGACGGTGTGCAAGTCATCGATGACTTTGCTCATCATCCAACTGCGATTGCAGCGACCTTAAAAGGGCTGCGAGCTGCCACCACAAAAGGGCGGCTGCTCGCAGTGATTGAGCCGCGCTCCAACACCATGCGTTTAGGCGCTCTACGTGCTCGACTAAACGAGAGCGTTGCCGAAGCGGATGCAGTGTTCTGGTTTCAACCAGCAGGGCTTGACTGGTCCATGGAGGCGTTGGTGGCTGAGCAAGGCGAACATGCCGAGTTATATAGCGATATTAATGAACTTGTTAATGCGGTTGTGGCTCAAGCAACTCCGCTCGACCGTATTGTTGTAATGTCCAATGGCGGTTTCGAGGGCGTTCACCAGCGTCTATTGAGTGCGTTGTCTGCCAAGGAGCAAACTGAGTGACGGACTTTAAACCTCCGGTGACAGTGGCGCTGACAGGTGCTTCTGGGGCGCAATATGGCCTGCGCTTGATCGATGTATTGGTGGCCTCTGGGCATGAAGTATGGGTGATGATTTCAAAAGCGGCGCACATGGTCATTGCTACTGAGACGGATGTGTCGTTACCTGCCCAGCCAAAGCGCTTAGTCGAGGCGCTTACGGAGCAGAGTGGTGCCAAGCCCGGTCAAATCCGCTGTTTTGGTCGTGAAGACTGGATGGCGCCCGTTGCATCGGGGTCTGGGGCTCCCTCTGCGATGGTGATTTGTCCCTGCTCTACCGGTACGTTGTCTGCCGTTGCAACCGGCGCGAGCAACAACTTAATTGAGCGTGCCGCTGACGTTGCTATAAAAGAACGGCGGACACTAGTCGTGGTACCGCGTGAGAGTCCATTTTCGCCCATTCACTTAGAGCACATGCTAGCGCTAAGTCGTTTGGGTGTCGTGATTTTACCTGCGGCTCCAGGCTTTTATCATCGCCCAGAACGGATAGAAGATTTGATCGACTTTGTGGTCGCCCGAATACTCAATCAGCTAGGTATCACCCACCGTCTAGTGCCGCGTTGGGGAGAGGGCTATGAAACTGCCTCACGCGATACAGATAACGACGTAAACAGCACGGAAGAGCAATGATTATGTCATGGGCGACGCTGTCAGTGTTTGTACCCACTTTTTTATTCGTTTCACTAACGCCGGGAATGTGTATGACGCTGGCCATGGTGCTGGGGATGACTCAGGGAGTGAAGCGAACACTGTGGATGATGGTAGGGGAGCTAGTTGGTGTTGGCATCGTGGCAGCCGCTGCTGGTGCTGGCGTGGCCGCGTTAATGCTACGTCAGCCCGAGCTGTTCATTGCGTTTAAATGGGTCGGCGGCGCTTACCTAGCTTATTTGGGCGTTATGATGTGGCGCTCTAGAGGGCGCATGGCTATTCCTGCCGAGCTTAATGCCGGACCTGCTGCAGGACGAGTGCAGTTGGCCACTCAGGGGTTAGTCACGGCAGTGGCCAACCCTAAAGGCTGGGCCTTTTTCATGGTGCTGTTGCCGCCGTTTTTAGATAGTAGTCGAGCCCTTGCACCTCAGTTAAGCCTGCTGATTGCGGTTATTTTAGTAATCGAATTTGCCAGTATGCTGGTGTATGCCACTGGGGGAAAAACGTTGCGCAAAGTGCTGGGCAAAAGCGGCAATGTAAGGTTACTTAATCGAATTGCCGGGACATTAATGATTGGAGTGGGAATCTGGCTGGCCCTGGGATAACCACGAATGGCTAGACAGGTGGCAGCAGCATGATCCGCAGGACTACCAGCGAGATGGTGGATGCCATTAGTCTGCCCCACGGGCAATGAGGTAGCGGAGCTCTAACGCGTCGCTGCCAATTCAGCCGAGTGAGGGCGCATACCAGCAAGCCCAAGAGCGCGCCGCCGATGAGGTCACTTAGCCAATGAACGCCTAATATCAAGCGCGATAACGCCATGGGTGTTGCTAAGATAATGGCCAGCCAATAAACCCAAACGCGTTGTTTGCGGGGCAATTCTGCTGCAATGAAAGCCGCCGCTAGCCCCACAATAACAACCGTCGTGGAAGTGTGTGCACTTGGATATGAAAATGAGCCAATTAAGTGCTCTGGTGTTGCTGGCCGAGTACGTTCAAAAACCATTTTTCCGACTGTATTAAGTAGCGCAACGCCACCGATAGCAAAGACCCAATGGCAGAGAACATCCATGCGTTTATGGTGTATAAGCCAAACTGCCAAAGGCAGAAGCAGTGCGCTAACCCCAAGTGCATCCCCTATTTTAGCCAAGACTAGGCTGGTTAACTGAAGTGGTTCATTGGTTAACCAGCTAAACAGCCGCTGTGCTTGTAGGTCTAGCGCTAGTGGGCCTTGATGGTGGATGACTAGCAGGGTCCAGGCTGAGACACCTGCCAGTGTGATCAAAAACAGCAGTAACGAGGCTAGCGGCACTTCATCGTTAAGGCTCATTGAGAGCCACGACCGACGCATAAAGGGGGTACGGCGAATAAGGCGTGCTGTCGCTAAGTAAATGAATCCGTGGCGTCCAACCTGGGCTCTTCCCCAGGAAAAAATCACTGCCAGCACGACGATGCTGGCGCTTAATGTAATGATTGCTGTTTCTATATTTTGGGGGAGGTTGAGATGCTGTTGCCAGGTTCTTCCTAATAAGTAGCCAGGCAACACATAAGCGGGAGCCCACAGGACTGCGGAGGTGATGTTGGCCCACAAAAAAGTGCGCTTTGGCATCCGCATCATACCTGCAATAAGCGGAATAATTGGGCGGACTGGGCCTACGAATCGGCCAATAAAAACGGAATGGACACCATAACGGTTAAAAAAACGTGTGCCGCGTTCCAGCCATTCTGGATGCATGGATAAAGGCCAGCGATTAGTGACCTGTTCACGATGGTGGTAGCCGAGCAGGTAGCTAATGCTATCCCCTAAAATGGCGCCTATTAACGCAGCACCGATTAGCCATGGTAGGTCAATGGCCTCATGCCCCGCTACGGACGAAGCTGCGGTAATTAACACAACACCAGGGACCAGTAAGCCAACGAGCGCAAGGGATTCAAACAGTGAAATTAGTGCCACCAACAGTAATAACATGGCTGGCGAAAGTGACAGGGCAAAAAGCGTATCAGCCATGAAAAATAATGCTCCATTGGATCCGCATTAGGCTATAGATAATGCGTTGGCACGAGCTTCCAAGCGACTGATATAGCGTTCAAAGCTCTCATTTCGGCATGGCAGGCAAACAGCAATACGGGTTTCTAGCTGCCCAGTTTCGACTAGAACACGTTGGGATAATGCGCGTTGAAGCCGCTCGCGCACCAACATGGCACCGCTCTCACTTGTGTCAGGCAGCACTAGCCAGAACGTAGCGTTATCTGCTCGGCCTAACAGATCGTGGTCGCGACAACGGCTATTTACTTCATTACACAGAGCCCCCAGCAGTGCTGTTTTTGCACGTGAACCAAACTGTTCTTCCGCCATATCAAGCTGGGGTAAATGCATCACTAAGACCGCCAAGCGTTTGTTAAGCATTGCGGCGCGCAGGAACTCATTGTGTAGTCGTTCTTTAAGCGTATCAATATGGTAGGCATTGCAATCATTGTCGTTGGGATCTGTTGCCCTCAACAATGCTCTTTGGCGTGCGTGTTCCCATGGTGGTAGGGCCATCAGCAGAATGAGCGCGGTATAAGCAATCACTGTCTCTGAAGCTGCATCGCTGTGACGGGTTAGTAGCCACCACAAGGGGCTGGACAATACCGTTAGTAATAAAGCGCTCGATAGTGGTAGTAAAAAAAAGGCAGCGGCTGTGGGCAGTCCGATCCAAATCGTCGAGGTGCTAGGGTTATGGTAGAAAGCGGCCAGGGTAATCACATAACTGCTGCTCAACAAAATAGCGCGGGGAACAACAGGGTTTAACGCTTGGCTATGGTGCATTAACAACGCAGTAAGTAGCAGCAGTGTCACAAACATGGGCACTAAGAGGTCATGATAATTTCCCATGCTATAAAGCCAGAATGTGTACCCTGCTACTAGAATCACACTGACGGTGTAAGCAAACGTCATCAGGTGTCTTTGCCGCGGTTGATCAATCATCGTTAGCTTTCCGTTGTTGAAGCGGGAGCTGAACTAACGCCTCGACGGATAGGCGTGATAGCTCTATATCCATGAGTGGTAGGTAGTGGGAGTGCTGTGTTTCTGGGAGGCCAGCGCAGAGAAGCTTGCGGCGATGGGCGGCTTCTTTGGGATTATGTGACAACATTAAAGCGGCAAGCGTCTGATTGTTTAAGCGATAAACGTGTTCGAAGCTGTATATGAGGTTGCATAATTTTTGCGCCGTCGACCAAAGCTGATGGCGTTTAACTTGGATAATTAATAACTCGGCATAGATGGCTTCACGTTCAGAGCGGGTTTGTTCACGGCTCAGGTCTCTCAGAAGCTGGCCGCTTGGCCATAGATTTAGCCCGGGGATTAGCCGAAGGCGTTTGCGAATGGAGCCGTTAATATCGATTAACTGGCACGCTTTGGCACTGGATAGTACGCCTAGCGTGATTAATGTCGCCAACAGTAGTAGCGCTTCGGGTAAGCTAAGAAGAGGGGCAATTAATGACCAGCTAATCAACGCAGTGAAGGTATTTAATACGGCTACCCAGCGTTGCTGAGGCAGCATGAACATTGCTGCCCAAGCCCATATTAAAAAGCTATGGCGTTCTGGAGCTACGGCAATCAGACCCAACAGTAGCGCCCCGGTGATTACTTGCCAAGGTAGGGCTTTAGAACGACGATGGCTAAAATCGAGCAATAGCGCAGTAACAAAAAGCCAGCCTACAGACAACCAGAGGACTAGCGCGGCCACTGGCTGCGCCATATATGTCCAGTACGCTAATGCTAACGCCGCTGCGAACAAGTTAGCTCTCAGTAGGCGTATTTTGTACTTGCTTTGCATGGTGGCTTACTATTCACCTTTAATTCAGGGTTGCCCATGCAACACTTTGACTAGGCGTGGGCATCGAAATGTAATCATTAATAGCATCAGTATAACGCTCTAATGGCGTAACATACTGCCAAACACCTAGTACCACTACCATAGAATGCAATTTGCCTTGCATACACGATAAGACAGGGAGAAAGTATGAGCGGTTCAAACGCACGCCAAAACGTAGCCCTACAGCAATTAGCTGCGGGGGATGTGCCCGCTTATATCCAGGTGCTTGGTCAAGGCGCTAGGGCGGCTGCTCGAGAGTTGCGCCGCGCTGATACGGGATTAAAAAATCGTGCGCTTGAAGCAATGGCATCACGCCTGACGGCATCTAGGCAATTAATACTAGAAGCGAACGCGCTTGATTTGCAGCGTGGCAAAGAAAGCGGCTTAGACACTGCCTTGCTCGATCGTCTGGCACTTAATGATGGGCGAATTGATGCCATGGTTGAAGGCCTTCTCCAAGTGGCTGCATTGCCAGACCCCGTTGGCGAAATTGACGATATGCGCTACCGCCCAAGCGGCATTCAAGTTGGCAAAATGCGCGTGCCACTTGGGGTTATTGGCATTATTTATGAATCTCGCCCGAATGTTACTCTTGAAGCAGCAAGCCTGTGCTTAAAATCGGGTAATGCTTGCTTGCTACGCGGCGGTTCTGAGGCCAGTGCGTCAAATGCGGCGATTAGTAGTTGTATTCAGGAGGGGCTAGCTGAGGTTGGCTTACCGGCTGAATCTGTTCAGGTTGTTGCCACCATCGATCGCGCGGCGGTGGGGGCGATGATCAGCATGCCCGAGTACGTCGACGTCATAATTCCAAGAGGTGGAAAGTCGCTAATCGAGCGCATCTCCCGGGAAGCAACGGTGCCCGTCATTAAGCACCTTGATGGGGTTTGTCACGTTTACATCGACACTACGGCCGATCCCGCTAAAGCGTTGGCCATCGCAGTAAACGCCAAAACGCATCGCTATGGCACCTGCAATACGATGGAGACGCTGCTGGTGGATGCGCCGATTGCCGATCTCGTGCTGCCAGAGTTGGCTCGTGCCTACGCCGAGCACCATGTTGAGCTACGTGGTTGCGAGCGTACACAAGCTTTGCTGCCCCAAGCGGCGCTGGCCACCGAGGAAGACTGGGGCGCTGAGTACCTTGCGCCTATTCTAGCGATTAAGGTCGTTGATGGCATGGATGAGGCGATTCAGCATATCGAGCAATATGGCTCCCACCATACTGACGCCATTGTGACTCAAGACATCAGTCTAGCGAGACGCTTTATGGCTGAGGTCGACTCAAGCTCAGTCATCGTAAATGCCTCAACACGCTTTGCTGATGGCTTTGAGTATGGGCTGGGCGCTGAAATCGGTATCTCAACCGATAAGTTACATGCTCGAGGGCCGGTTGGGTTAGAAGGGCTTACAACGCAAAAATATGTCGTCTTTGGTGATGGGCAAATCAGGCAATGAGTTCAACACCCATGCGAATAGGCATGCTGGGGGGCACCTTTGATCCTGTGCATCTGGGGCATTTGCGAAGTGCTGTTGAGATTCGTGAAGCCCTTGAGCTGGATCGTTTGCACATGATTCCCGCGCCTCAGCCGCCGCTGCGCGATACGCCTCAGGTATCACCGGAGCAGCGTTTTGAGTTGTTAAGGCTAGGTATTGGCGACACGCCTGGTGTGATGGCTGATGACCGAGAGCTACGCCGCGAAGGGCCTTCTTATAGTGTGGATACGCTTGCCGAGCTGCGGCAAGCGTATGGCGATAGTGCGCGTCTGGTGATGATTATCGGGTTCGATGCTTTTCTGCGGTTAGCTAAATGGTACAAAGTTAATCAGATATTCTCCTTAGCACATCTCGTTGTAATCGCTCGACCTGGCTATAACGAACGCTGGCCTGAAGCATTAAGGGAACTGGTGGATGATCGTGAAGTCGATAGTGTAGATGAACTGATGCGAAGTCCTCATGGAAATGTTCTGACGCTGGCTTTGCCCTCCATGATGGCGATTTCGGCTACTTATATTAGAGAGCGTTTAGAAAAGGGCGAAAGCGTTCGTTATCTACTGCCTGAGGCCGTCGAGGAAACCATTGTGCGGCATGGTCTCTATCATTCTGGCGAATAGCACTGGCAGTCAGGAAAGAAGCCGTTACAATGGCCGGCTGATTGACTGACTATCACCGAGCTTGCTTTTGCTGAGCTTGCGACAACAAGGGGTTGCCTTTAGGAGCTATGCACATCGATACACTTAAAAGTCTAGCGGTTGATGCCCTAGAAGAACTTAAAGCACGAGATATTACGCAGTTAGATGTTTCCAAGCTGACTGAAGTCACTGACTTGATGCTGATCGCCAGTGGTACGTCTACTCGCCACGTGGCTGCTTTAGCGCAAAATGTTGTTGAAAAGGCTAAAGCGTCAGGGCTTTCGCCTCGTGGGGTTGAAGGTGGCGATAATGCTGACTGGGTATTGGTCGACCTAGGCGATGTGGTTGTCCATATTATGTTGCCTGAAGCTCGAGCCCTCTATGATCTTGAGCGCTTATGGGCAGACCTGCCTAATGACGCTGGGGCTATTGGTGAGTCGCTGAAGCGGTTTGAAGAGCGAGCCACAATGTCATGAAGATCAGGCTGTTAGCGGTGGGCACCAAAATGCCTGGCTGGGTTGAGGAGGGCATTGAGACCTACCGCAAACGGCTACCTCGAGACTTTTCGCTTGAAATTGAAGAGATTCCACTGGGTCAGCGTGGCAAAAATGCCGATATAGCCAAAGCACGTGCGCAAGAAGCTCAGCGTATACGTGACAAACTGCGTGGCGATGAGTATATCGTGGCACTTGAGGTTAAGGGTAAAACCTGGAGTACCGAGCAACTTGCTGACGAAGCCGACGCTTGGCGCATGTTGGGCAAAGATATCGTGCTGTTGGTGGGAGGGCCTGATGGCTTAGAGCCATCCCTTTCAGCAATGGCTGATAAAGCGTGGTCTTTGTCGCCCCTCACATTACCGCACCCTCTGGTACGCATCATGCTGGCTGAGCAGCTTTACCGGGCGTGGACCCTGCTAGTAGGTCATCCCTATCATCGATAACTGCTTTTTGTCTGATTTGAGAGTCATCTTTACCCATGCCTAAGCGCCATGACACGCTTAAAAACCCTGAGCAAGAATTGCGCATTTTTCGTGTCAGGGCGCTACTTGCCGTCTTAGTGGTGGTCGTTTTGACGGGGCTGCTGACGGGGCGTCTGGCTTATTTGCAGATCGTTCAGCACGACTTATACAGTACTCGCTCTGAAAAAAACCGTGTCCGTGTTGAACCGCTGCCCCCTAACCGGGGATTGATTTACGATCGCAACGGCGTCCTCCTTGCCGAAAATCGCCCTACTTATAACCTCACATTGGTGCGCGAACGCGTTGATGATTTAGATGAAACGCTGGCGTTGTTAGTTGAGCTTCTAGATCTACCCGAAGATGATATTGAAGCGTTTAATGTCCGTTCCAGGCAGCGCCAGCGCCCGTACCAGCCAGCGCTTTTAATGAGCGATTTGAGTGAAGACCAAATTGCCCGGCTAGCGGTGAATCGACATCGTCTACCAGGGGTCGAAGTAGAGGCACAACTGCTTCGTTACTATCCCGATGCCGAAATGATGGCTCATTCGCTGGGCTATGTAGGACGTATCAACGCAGAAGAGATGCAAACCCTAGATGCTGGGCGATATGCGGGAACACACTTTATTGGTAAAACGGGGATTGAGCGGTTTTACGAGACAGAGCTGCATGGGCAGGCTGGGCTGCGTAAAGTTGAAACGAACGCACGTGGGCGTGTACTCAGAGAGCTGGGTCGTACTGATCCGGTACCTGGAGCGAATCTTACATTAACGCTTGATAAGTCAATGCAAATGCTCGCTTACGAGCTATTAGATGATCGGCGTGGATCTATCGTTGCTATCGTTCCTGGGACAGGTGAAATCCTTGCCATGGTATCGACGCCTGGTTTTGATAGTAATCAGTTTGTAACGGGAATTGATGTCGCTTCTTATCGTGGCTTACAGGAAAATATCGACCTCCCGTTATTTAATCGAGCAATTCGTGGCCATTATCCACCAGGCTCAACCATTAAGCCCTTTTTGGCACTTGCGGGGCTCGTAGAGGGAGTTGTCACTCCCGATAGCACGATTAATGATCCTGGTTTTTATCAGTTGCCCAACGACTCTCGTCGCTATCGTAATTGGCTACGCTGGGGGCACGGCCGGGTAGATATGGAGCGGTCTCTTGCCGTTTCAAACAACACTTATTACTACACTCTCGCCCATGACCTTGGGATCGATAACCTGCATGAACAAATGACCAACTTTGGTTTTGGCCAACGTGTTGCTCATGATGTGCAGGGTGAAAGTACCGGCCTGATGCCGTCTCGTGACTGGAAGCGGGCGCGTTTTAATCAGCCCTGGTATCCCGGTGAAACACTCTCGGTGGGGATTGGGCAAGGTTATTGGCAGGTAACTCCGTTACAGCTAGCGAGTGCAACGGCGACCTTGGCTAATCGTGGTCATTGGGTAAAACCACGCCTTGCGCTAGCAATAGGCGACGAGCCCTTAGCGCTGGATTTGCCAGAGACGCTGCCCGATATTCAGTTGGATAATGACAATTGGTGGGACCGTGTTTTCAGCGGCATGGAAAAAGTGCTCAGCGGGAGAGAAGGCACGGCACGCCGCACCGGGGTGGGGCTAGAGTACCGTATGGGGGGGAAATCAGGCACGGCTCAGGTATTCTCGCTTGGCCAAGACCAGCGTTACAACGCCGCAGAACTTGAGGAGCGCCTGCGCGATCACGCTCTTTTTATGGCGTTTGCGCCTATCGATGATCCGCAAATTGCGGTTTCAGTTATTGTTGAAAATGCTGGCGGTGGTAGTACGCATGCCGCCCATTTGGCACGTGCGATGACCGATGCATGGATATTAAGAGACGATGCGCCAGACGCTGAGGAAGTTAAAGAAGCACTAGTAGACGATACCGCCAGAGTGGAGGGCAATTAATGAGTTCATGGCAAACCCTCTCTCGCCCACTACGTCGTTATCCCGTACGCCCGCCAGATAGCGGTATTGCTAGGCGCAAAAGCATCTGGGAGCGGATTCACCTCGACCCGTGGTTGCTAGGGTTGCTGCTGTTGCTGATGGGCGGCGGTTTGTTAGTGCTTTATAGCGCTTCCGGGCAGCGTATTGATACGGTAATTGCGCAAGCGATACGTTTCGGTGTTGCCATTGTGGTTATGGTGGTTATTGCTCAATTGTCGCCTTCCACGTTTCTGCGCTGGGCTCCCTTTGCCTACGGCCTGGGCTTAGCTATGTTGTTGGCAGTTGAGATAGCTGGCGATGTGGGGATGGGAGCAAAGCGGTGGCTTGAAATACCGGGCGTTATTCGATTTCAACCATCTGAGATGATGAAGCTAGCGGTGCCTCTGATGGTGGCTGCCTATCTGAATCGTTGCCAATTACCGCCACGCTTCAAGCATATTTTTGTCTGTGCGGTAATTATCGGCTTGCCGGTGGTGCTTACGGCTATTCAGCCGGATCTTGGGACGTCGCTTTTAGTGGCTAGCGCGGCGGTGATTGTTGTGCTTCTGGCAGGTTTGTCCTGGCGCTTGATTGGTTTGATTGGCGCCTTAATTGCAGCAGGGCTTCCTGTGTTATGGATGAATATGCACAACTATCAGCGTCAACGGGTCTTAACGTTCCTGGATCCGGACAGTGACCCGTTAGGAGCAGGTTGGAATATTATTCAATCAACAACAGCAATAGGTAGCGGTGGCTTATGGGGGAAGGGCTGGCTTGAGGGTACCCAGTCTCAATTAGAATTCCTGCCTGAGCGCCATACAGATTTTATTATTGCCGTGCTAGGTGAAGAGTTTGGCCTAGTGGGAATGCTAGTGCTGCTATCTCTGTATGTCATGATTGTGGGACGAGGGCTGTGGCTAGCAACGTCTGCCCAGGACACTTTTGGGCGACTTTTTGCAGGCAGTATTATCCTGACATTTTTTATATATGTGTTTGTCAATGTCGGCATGGTGAGTGGTATTTTGCCCGTTGTTGGCGTGCCGCTGCCGCTAGTGAGCTATGGCGGGACTTCCAGCGTGACCTTGCTGGCAGGGTTCGGTATTCTCATGTCAATACATGCCCATCGGCGGTTGTTGCCGCGCTAGTATCGAATAGATAGGTAGCGGTGCTTTTTCACAGGAGTGGTAAGTTAATGAAATGGGCCCGAAGTAAAGCAAGTGGCTGCGTGGCAGCTGTGTTATTGGCGTGCTCCTACACGGCTGCATGGGCTGACGACGCGTCGCCTTTTGATCCGCAGCAGCACGAAGGTAGTCAACAGTTAGTTGACGAGTTAACAGCACAAGGAATTCCTCGACAATGGCTAACTGATGCCCTGAATCAGGCCAGCTTTAGCCAATCCGTTTTGGATGCGATGGAAGGTGCGGCTGAACGCCGCTTACGTTGGTATGAGTATCGGGATATTTTTTTAACCCAGCAACGTATTGAGGAAGGGGCCGAATTCATCAGTGAGTATCAGGATGCGTTTATCCGGGCTGAGGACGTGTATGGTGTCCCGCCAGAGATCATTGCTGCCATTATTGGTGTTGAAACCTATTACGGTAAGCATAAAGGGAGCCACCTCGTATTAGATTCGTTAGCAACATTAGCCTTCAATCATCCTGTTCGCGGTAGCTTTTTTCGCGGCGAACTGGCGGCTTTTTTGAAAATCGCTCATGAGCAAGGCGTTGAGGTTGACGAGCTGTATGGTTCGTATGCCGGCGCAATGGGGTATCCCCAGTTTATTCCCACAAGTTATCAAGCCTATGCCGTTGATTTTGACGGTGATGGTAAACGAGATTTATGGGAGAATCCGGTCGATGCTATTGGTAGTGTGGCGAACTACTTTGCGGTACATGGTTGGCAGCGTGATGGGACAATCTATCATGAGGCCGATGGCCCTGATTCAGCGCCTGAGACGCTTCCTATTAACCAAACCAGCAAGCCTGAAGTGACTGTGTCTGAAGCGATTGAAGCTGGCATTGAGCCACAGAATGCGCTGGATTCAGAGCTGCTTGTGGTGCCTTTAAGGCTCGAGCTTGCCGATGATAGTATTCAATATCGCTTGGGGGAGTATAACTTTTACGTTATTACCCGTTACAACCACAGCCACCTCTATGCAATGGCAGTGACTGAGCTGTCAGAGGCGATTGCACAGCAAGTTGAGGGCTAACTATGAGAACAGTGCTGTCTGAGGCTCGTGGCATAGGTGGTGCGGCGATCATCATAGCGTTGGTTAGCGGCTGTGCCAGCCATGAAGCTCAACAAAATAACGCTAATCAGCCTGCTAGTAAGCCTGCTGAGAGTACGACCGGTGCGCCCAGCAGTGGAGCAAGTAGTGGTGGTGCATCATCGGGAGAGCGCTATGCAATGACGGGCGACGCCTATCCATTAGAGCCGCCGGATGTGAGCAAGGTGCCAAACGCTGAGCCGCGCATAGAACCGCTATCGCGCTCCGGCAATCGCTCCAGTTATGAAGTGTGGGGTGAAACCTATCATGTGTTGCCGGATGCAACGGGTTATGTGAAGCAAGGCACGGCCTCCTGGTACGGTGAAAAATTCCATGGCTATGCCACATCAAACGGTGAGATTTATGACATGTATAAAATGTCTGCGGCTCACCGCTCGCTGCCATTGCCAACCTTTGCCCGTGTTACCAGTTTAGACAGCGGTCAATCTGTTATTGTCCGCGTCAACGACAGGGGGCCGTTTCATAGTGATCGTGAAATAGATCTTTCCTATGCAGCGGCTGCACGGCTAGGCTTTTTAGATAATGGTACGGGAGCCGTTCGGGTCGAGGCGATCGAGCCTGAGCAATGGCTGGCTCAGCAAGGTAGAAGTCGCCAGCCCGTTGATGAGGTGACTTCGCCATCTTCCACTGTGAATGAGCGGCCTGTTCGAGATGCTGCTGATCAGCGAAGAGTGGCAGCCGATGATGCTATTTATCTACAAATTGCGGCATTGGGCAGTGAAGAAGGAGCCCAGCAACTGCAGCAACGTTTGGTCAGTGAGCTGCCGCATAGCGTACGGGTGATGAGTGATGCAGACGTGCATCGTGTGCAGGTTGGGCCAGTGAGTCCTAAGCAGGAAACCCAAGCACGTGAAGAACTCCGTCGGGCGGGCTTCCCACAAGTGTTTATCGTGAGATAGCTCTCCCCAATTATTAGCTAAATTAAACGTGCTTCGTTGACGTTTTTTCTTTGTTGTGAGAAGTAAGAAATGAATGTATTGATGTCTATTCGCCGTACCGCAGGGCTTTGCTTGTTTGCGGTTTTTGCTGTGGTGTCTTCACCGGCCGTGGCCCAGGTGATACCGCAGCCGCAAACGATTATTCCTTCCGCTCCTCAGCTGGCGGCGAGCTCATGGATTCTGATGGATGCCAACAGCGGTCGCATTCTTGCTGAACATAATTCTGATGAACGCTTACCACCAGCCAGCCTGACTAAACTGATGACCGCCTATCTGGTCGAGCGTGAGTTAGATCGCGGTACAATTAGCTTGACGGATATGGTTAATATCAGTGAGAAAGCTTGGCGTACTGGCGGCTCCAAGATGTTCATCGAGGTAGGCGACCAGGTCTCGGTCGATAATCTACTGCATGGCATCATTATTGTATCGGGTAACGATGCTAGCGTGGCGATGGCTGAGCACCTAGCGGGTGGTGAAGCGCCATTTGCCGATTTGATGAATCAGCATGCTACGCGCTTAGGGATGCACAATACGAATTTCCAAAACCCGACAGGTCTTCCTGGCGAGAATCACTACTCCACTGCTCGTGATATGGCACTGTTGTCACAGCATATTATTAATGATTACCCCGAGCACTATACTATTTACTCTCAGCGCAACTTCGCGTTTGGTGGTATCGATCAGACAAACCGCAACCGTTTGTTGTGGCGTGACCCGAGTGTCGATGGTCTGAAAACCGGTTGGACAACCGAGGCGGGTTACTGTCTTGTCTCTTCGGCCGAGCGTGATGGCATGCGGCTAATTTCAGTCGTGATGGGCACTAATTCAGAGGAGGCAAGAGCTCAGGAGACGCAAAAGCTCCTTAGTTACGGTTTCCGCTTCTATGAAACGATGAAGCTCTATGAGCGTGGTGCAGTGCTTGCAACGCCGCGTGTGTGGGGGGGAGATATCAATGAACTGCGTGTTGGCGTTGACGGCGAAGTATTTATGACGCTTCCGCGCAACCGCAACGAAGAGTTGCGTGCTCGCTTGAACCTGGATGAAGATCTTCAAGCGCCGATTGCCGTAGGTGATGATGTCGGTACGCTAGAAGTATATTTAGGCGAAGAAATGGTCGGTGAGCGCCAGCTAGTGGCACTAGAAAGTGTTGAAGAGGGTGGCTTGTTTAAGCGGCTATTTGATCAAGTAAGGCGTTTCTTCAGTGGTTTGTTGAGTAGCTTTACTGATTAGTAGCTGCGAGCTTAAGCGCAGGATTTCTAATTTTTTGCGCTTAAGCTACTAATCTTACAAGGCTTTACTGTATTCGTACCCTGAGCAAAAGTATCAATATATTGCGTATAAGGTGAGCTATGAAAAAAGGCGCGAAAAATGGGCTAAAAGATTTACGTCAGCCTCAAGTCAATGAGCCACCTAAAATCACTTTTCCCTGCGATTACTCATTGAAAGTGGTTGGCGACGCCGCTGAGGATTTTCCAGCCTGTGTGTGTCAGGTGATTGTTAAACATTCTCCGGAATTTGATGAGACGTCACTTCAGGTCGTCGACAGCCGTAACGGCCGTTTTCAATCTGTGCGTGTCACTATTGTGGCCACTGGCGAGCATCAGTTGCGACAGCTGTTCGATGACTTGAAGGCGACAGGTCGCGTTCACATGGTGGTGTAACCTTGGCTAGTCAACTTATTGAGCTGCACCAGCTTGGCCATCGTGCCTATTTGCCTGTGTGGAGCGCGATGCGCGAACTCACTGATACGCGGGACGAGACAACGCCTGATCAATTCTGGCTAGTTGAGCATGATCCCGTTTTTACTCAAGGTCAGGCAGGTAAACCAGAGCATGTGTTAATGCCAGGTGATATCCCTGTGGTGAAAGCGGATCGTGGGGGGCAGGTAACCTACCATGGCCCAGGTCAAGTTGTGTTATATCCATTGCTGGACGTTCGGCGTGGCAAGATCGGGGTTCGTCAGCTAGTAACTGCGCTCGAAAATTCAGTGATTGACGTACTTGCGCTTTATGGCGTTTCTGCCTGGGCTAAGCCAGATGCACCTGGCGTCTATGTTGATACGCTGCAAGGTGAAGCGAAGATCGCCTCGCTTGGGTTACGCATTCGGCGGGGGGCAAGTTATCACGGGGTTGCACTAAATGTAGATGGCGACTTATCCCCCTTCGGGCGTATCAATCCCTGTGGCTATGCGGGTATGCAGGTAACGCGATTGGCTGATTTAGTGGCGCTGCCTGCCGTTCATCAGGTCGGTGATCAACTAGCGTCTGCGCTAGCCCGGCGGTTGGATCGTCAGTTGGTAG
>Ga0098068_1000175_pt1 | contig 26919 bp, 24 predicted proteins | sample 26BtaG_FD_75059 | JGI IMG/M metagenome (GOLD analysis project Ga0098068, IMG submission 75059) | Marine viral communities from Cariaco Basin, Caribbean Sea - 26B_WHOI_OMZ_CsCl | ecosystem: Environmental > Aquatic > Marine > Oceanic | place: Caribbean Sea: Cariaco Basin | collected 2014-11-09 | reverse complement strand
CTCTCGGCAATACTTTTCTGTATTTCACATAGTTCTTTGCTGGCTTCTTATTTTGAGGCTTTAAAAGACTGTTTTCTTTCATTAAACGGTAGGTTTTTTTATGATTGATTTGATAACCCAAAAGCTGTAATTGTTTGCTCATGGCATAATAACCATAATCTAAGTCAGGGTCTGATTTTATAGATTCAATCTCTTGTATAACCTTTCCGTTTTCAACATCTTGAGCGACCTCATCGTCAATCTTCAGAACATGAGTACTGGGCTTTCTACCTCGTTTTCCATTCTTAGGAACGTAGTAATACTGATGTTTTGTGATTCTGGCTATTTCAAAAGCACGTTTTGTTCTTAGGCCTTGTGAGATATAACGCGTTACTGTTTCTTTCCTTTCTCCAAGGCCCATTTCTTTTTTAGCAATTCATCTTTTAATCTGCCTTCTAATTCCTTCTCCGCTACGATTTCCTTGAGTTGAGAGTTCTCTTTTTCTAACTCTCGAATACGCTTCAAATGCTCCTTAGTCATTCCATGATCAAGACCTACTTCGCCCATTTCATTGAATTTTTTACGCCAACTATAGTAAGTTGCTGGATAAATCCCGTGTTTCTCCAAAGTCACATTTACACCGTTTTCTGATGCTTCTTGTAGAATGGACAACTTTTCTTCTTTTTTGAATATTCTTTTTGTGTTCATAATGACAAATATATACTAGATTATTTAATATAATTCTGTCCGATGATTTACGGGGCTGGAACACTGCACGAACGTATTTGTTGCATCCGTCGTCCTTAAGTTCCGAAGCTTTTCCATCGGTTCCGCGCGAAGGTATTCAAATTACCTTTGACCGAAAACGAGCGATTCTTCGAGACGATATCAGTTTCCTAAGTTGGGAACATCCGATTACCACGGGTGCGATTGATAAAGTATTGAGTTCCGGTTTGGGAAGTGCGAGCTTTGGAATTATAAAAGAAAAAGGAAATCCAGGACTACTTTTGGAATTGATTTTTGTTTTGGAAACGGCAGGCGAAGAAAGCTTAGCCATCGACCGTTTTCTTCCGGACACACCGATTCGAATTGTAGTCGATCACAGCGAAGATGACGTGACGGAAGACTATCCGATCGAAAGTCTTACAAAAAATATCGTTTCGGGCAATCTGGATAATTTGCTTGAGAATGAAACTTTTGTCAATGTTTTACTTCCGAATATGCTATCCACCGCTACTGAAATAGCACAAGAAAGAGCAGAAGAGGAAATTGAAAAAGGCATGGAAGCAATGAACCGCACACTCGATCATGAAATCCATCGATTGATTTCTTTGTACGAAAAAAACAGTCACATTCGCCCCGACGAAATTCAAACAGCTATTGAGGAAAAAAAGCATTTGTCTCACTTAATTCAAAAAGCACGGATCCGATTGGATGCTTTGCAGCTGATTCGGAGGGAGTGAGTTTTGTTTTGGGAATTTAGTTATATTTGGATGAACGAATGAGAGAGGCGTAAGTCGTTGCGTGTATCCAATTGTTAGGTGTTATGCTGAAAAAAACCAATCCCAATGAGAAATTTTAGTGAGTACGAAAAGAAATTAATCCAAGAAATTGTAAAAACGGATTTACAAAAATCTAATGTTCTTGATGTTATATCTAACATTACATTGATTGATAGAGGTATTCAATTAAAAGAGAAAGAAATTGCTCTAGTTTATTTTAAATCGGACAAAAATGCGCTAAATGAATTTTTCGAAACTTTGTCTTTAATAAAATATTTGGAACGTAATGATTTAATATTTATTCATACAAACTATGATTTTCCGAATGAGGGCAATTATATTTCAAAGAATTTGGACCAAAATACAATCACAAAAAAAGCATCAGAATTAATTTCTCAACCTATACCTACAAATATCTTTGACATTATTTCTGATTACAGAAAAAGCTATTTAGTTGTTGGAACAGAATTAAAAAAACTTGTCGAAAATAAATTTAAAACAAATGAACAAATTCATCACGAAACGGAAATAGCTGAATCGAGAAAACAAACAATAATATCTAGATACTCTTTCTACATTGCTTTGGCTGCTTTATTATTTTCATTTTTAACACCATTTATTTTCGATACGAAATTAGATAAAAATCAAATAGACTCTATCAAACACGAATTAAAAAATAATTCAAAGAATCAAATTCAGGGATTAGAAAAAATTCGTGAAGAATTAAAAATAATATCTGATTCAATTAAAATAAAAGCACAAACACCTAACAATGTATATAAAAAATAGGCGAAACATTTATAAAATCAAGGATTTTGGCTCGTTTCAAACTTTGTACTTAAATGAAAGTTTTGTACTTCGTAATCGCCTACTTTTCATATACTAGCCGTTGGTAATCATTGTAAAACTACACCAAAACTATACATTCAAAAATTCATCTAATCCCTTACCACCCAAAAATCTTTATAAAATCTTTATAAATACCAACTGATTTTTTATAGCAAACAAACACTTACCGTGCGAACTTTGTGTTGTGAATCCGTAAGAGGAAAACAGCATGGAACAAGCGAAAGGTTTTAGAAATAAAGTTACAGGTTTGGGTTTATTAATCGCATTGGGGATTATTTATGGGGACATAGGTACTAGTCCCTTGTATGTGTTCAAAGCGATTATTGGTGTGGATGAAATAAATAAAACTTTGGTTTTTGGAGGTGTTTCGTGTGTGTTTTGGACGTTGGTTTTTCAGACTTCTATCAAATACGTTTGGTTGACCTTAAAAGCAGACAACGAAGGGGAAGGTGGTGTATTTTCTTTGTATTCTTTGGTTCGTCGATACGGTAAGAAACTGGTGATTCCTACGATGATCGGTGCTTCGGCCTTGCTTGCAGATGGAATTATTACCCCTGCTGTAACGGTCACTTCGGCCATCGAAGGTTTGGGAATGGTTAAAGGATTGGATCATTTGCCAGTTGTATTTCTTGTTTTCCTAATTATTTCGGGCGTGTTTTTTATGCAACGATTTGGAACGGAAAAAGTAGGAAAAATCTTCGGTCCGATTATGTCAGTTTGGTTTTTTCTTCTTTTCATCATGGGTTTCATTTGGGTTGTTAAATATCCAGAGATCATTGTGGCACTGAGTCCGCATTACGGCTATGAATTGTTGGTAAATTATCCACACGGATTCTGGTTATTGGGTGCGGTGTTTTTATGTACAACGGGAGCCGAAGCCTTGTATTCAGACATGGGTCATTGCGGGCGAAAAAACATTCGAATTACTTGGGGATTTGTAAAAATATGTTTGGTAGTGAATTATTTAGGGCAAGCGGCTTGGTTGATGCATCAAGAAAACCCACTTTTAGAGGGACGAAATCCATTTTTCGAAATCATCCCTTGGTGGTTTTTAATGCCTGCAATTGTCATAGCCACCTTGGCAGCGATTGTTGCTTCCCAAGCTCTAATAAGTGGTTCTTTTACATTGATAAGCGAAGCGATGAACTTGAATTTTTGGCAAAGAGCTGTCATTCGTCAACCGACTGAAACCAAGGGGCAAATCTATATTCCAAGTATTAATTTCATCTTATGGGTAGGTTGTATTTTCGTAGTATTCTTTTTCCAAACGTCCGCGCGTATGGAAGCTGCCTATGGATTAGCGATTACGATTGCAATGTTAATGACTACCTTTCTTTTGTATTACTTTTTGCGTTACCGACTCAAATGGAACAAATGGACAGTTGCGCTATTAATGTTTGGTTTTTTACTGATTGAATTGTCGTTTTTGACAGCGAACATTGTGAAATTCAAAGAAGGCGGTTACATCACTATTTTGGTCGGTGGCGTTTTCTTTGGGGTCATGTATGTTACATATTTCGGAAAGAAAATCAACAACCGAAGTACAAAATTCACCGATTTAGGAAAATATGCAAAACTGATTGAGGAATTGAGTACAGATAATGAAATTCCCAAATATGCAACTCATTTGGTTTTTCTAACGAAATCGGGTCAACGGGAAATGATTGAAGAAACCGTCATTCATTCCATCTTAAATAAACAGCCAAAACGTGCCGATGTGTATTGGTATTTTCACATCAACCGGACCGACAATCCGTACACTTTAAATTACGAAGTCACTGAATTGTTGGAAAGGAAAATGTTGAAAATCATTTTAAATATCGGTTTTCGTATTCCCCCGCGTACCGAATTGTATTTCAAACATATTTTGACAAGTTTGATACGTAACAAAGAATTCGGATTGGACAAAGTTCGCAACAGTTCATTTAAATACAACCACGAATTGGATTTCAAATTTATTGTGATCGAAAAATTCCTATCGGTGGAAAATGAATTTGGATTTTTAGAAGGAATTATCATTAAAATGTATTATTTGCTGAAAAAATACGCACAGAAAGATGTACAAGCTTTTGGATTGGATAAAAGTGATGTTTTGATTGAACAAATTCCGTTTGTATTTCAGCCGGTTCAAGATTTAAATTTAATCCGACGCCATCATTGAAAAGAAAAGCTATGACAAGGAAAACCAAAGGTTTTAAATTCAAGGAATGCGAATATAAATCCTTAAATTTGCAAAAAAATTGAAGCAATGAATTTTCACAGTTTGAAAGTTAAAAATATAAAAAGATTAACCCCTGCATCCGTTCGTGTTGACTTTGAGATTCCCAGCGAATTAAAAGAAAGCTATGCATTCACGGCAGGACAATATGTAACCCTAGAAATTGATGGAGTTCGTAGAGATTATTCGTTGTGTTCGAGTCCGTTATCGGGAAAATGGTCGATTGGGGTCAAAGAAAAATCGGAAGGTTATATTTCCCGATTTATCAATTCCGAATTAAAAATAGGGGATGCTTTACGCGTTTCTACGCCCAAAGGTCGATTTGGAATTCCTACCAAGCCGGATGAGAAAAGAACGATTTTGGCTTTTGCTGCGGGAAGTGGAATTACACCCATTTTAAGTGTTTTGAAATATACATTGGAAACCGAAGAATGGGTGAGTTTTTATTTATTCTTTTCGAACCGAACGCCCCAAGACGTGATGTTTAAAGAAGAAATCGATAAAATAAAAGAAGAATATCCGTATAATTTCTTTCCGTATTTATTTTATTCCCAACATAAAGTAGGAAATTGGTTGTTTGAAGGCCGTTTGGATGGACCGAAATTTCAATTGATTGTAAACCAATTGGTCGATTTAAACGAAGTGGATGAGACCATCGTTTGTGGACCGAATGAAATGATTTCGGTTATTACCGATGAAGTTCATTCGTCCGGAATTCCCAAAGAAAACATTCATTTTGAATTGTTTACCGTGGTGAAAGATCCAAATGCACCCGAAGAAATTCCAACCGAAAATAAAGAACTTGAAACGGTAGAAGTTACTGTAGAGTTGGATGGCGAAGTTTCCCACTTAACTTGGGATACCACCAAGAATTTGGTGGATGCAATGGTAGATGCTGGAATTGATGCACCGTATTCGTGCAAAGGTGGAATTTGCAGCAGCTGTATGTGTAAGATCGAAGAAGGAGAAGTGACCTTAAGTGAAAACTTTGTTTTGACCGACTCCGATCATGAGCAAGGAATCATTTTGGCGTGTTGTTCACGACCGAAATCAAAAGAAATTCGAATTAATTTTGATGATGTTTAAATCCATTGATTTCCGAAATGAAGAAGTGTGGAATACAATAACACATGGCATCGGCGCCGTTTTATCGGTGGTCGCCATGGTGCTTATGGTCGTTTATTCTGTAATGAGTGATTCACTCACAGCAATTCTCAGTTCGGTTATTTTTGGTTTTGGATTGATTTCACTTTACACCGCTTCTACGCTGTATCATGCCGCAAAAAATCCGCGCAGGAAAAACATTTTACAGAAAGTAGATCATCTGTGTATCTACCTTTTAATCGCAGGAACCTACTCACCGGTAATGTTGATAGGACTAAAAGGAAGTTGGGGTTGGATTATGTTTTCAGCCATTTGGGGATTGACTGTGCTCGGATTTGTATTTAAATTTTCACCTTTGCAAAAGAACCAAAGGCTTTCTTTGATTTTGTATGCGCTCATGGGTTGGTTTGCGATTTTCGCCTTAAAACCTTTGTTGGAATCTTTGCCCAACGAAGCGCTAATTCTTTTAGGCTCAGGCGGATTGGCATATACAATGGGAATTTATTTTTTTGTGAATCACCGGATTCGATTCAATCACCTTATTTGGCATTTGTTTGTTTTGGCTGGAAGTACACTTCATTTCTTTGCTATATTTCTTTATATTTTGTAAAAAATAACCCGCACATTCCAATTGAATCTACGGGTTACAAACCATTATGAAAATGAATTTATTACCATTCAAAAACGAGATTTATATACATATTTCGTCCCATTCGGGGGATATTGTTCCAATCCGAAAATGTCGAATAATTCTCATCAAAAAGATTCTCAGCACCTACTTTTGCCGTTAATTTTTGTTTTCCCAAATTGAAGTTTTTGGACAAACCTACATTCGCAATCACATAACTATCTTTGGGTGTTTCTCCAAAATCGGAATTGTAGTTGGAATGTTTCGCACTTCCGTTCATATTCGCATCGACGATCCAACTTTCTTTTTGAAACCGAAGTCCGAATCGGAAATTGAAAGGTTGAATCAAGGGTAAATTGTTGCTGTTTAAATCTTCCCCAAATCGATAGGAAGCACTTCCGTTCAAAGTCCAATTGGGATTGATTGTATAATCCACTTCCAAATCCGTATTGAAAATATGCACATACTCTAAGGCTTCATACCTTTTGATTCCATGGGCGCCAATCGTCATTGGAAGTAAAGAGTGATCGGGAATTCCTAAGATATAATCAAATATGCGGAAGTAATTTCCTTGCCATTTTATGGAAATGTTTTTCGCTTTGAATTGGGTCGAAAGGGAAAAGTCCAACGATTTTTCATTCTTCAAAAATGGATTTCCTACATAATCATAGGCGTCAAAACTATTGAATAAATAAAATCCATAGCCTTCCGAAACCGAAGGAGCGCGCTCACCGTATCCCATACCTAAAGAATGAGTGAATTTCCCGTGATGAAAACTAAGTTGCGAACTTACATTCTTTAGAATTCGAAGTTTGGAATCGTCCATGTCGGAATAAAAAATTCGTAAACTTTCTATACCAAATTCACTTTCTATGCTATTGAAATGGGTTCCAATTCCTGCACTCACCATCAATTTCAAATGGTGATTTAAATTGATTTTATCTTCCATAAACAATCCACCATACATCGTATTCACATCCGGCCAAGTCAGCATAAACATATCACTTTCTTTCGGGTCGTTGGGAAACATTGTCATTTCTGCCAGCGAATTATTGAAATGTCCCGAAAGCGTTGCACTGAATTGATGTTCATTGTATTTTCCTTTCAGTCTGGAATACATACCCCATGTTTTACTCCAACCGGGCATATCCATTCGGATCGGCACCACAGGACGCGTTGTATCATCCATTTTGTGTTTTACATTGTTGTAGTAGAATTTTGTTTCCAACGAATTCAAATGCTCCGTCAAACCAAAATATTTATGTTCAACAGATCCGATAAATGCTTGAGCCAGTGAAACATCCATAGGCAAAGCTGGATAGCCCACATCGGTGGCACGGTCAAAAATAAACGAAGTTTCCAATTGGTGTTTTTCACTCAACTTCACACCTGAAATGACTGATGCATTGTATTTTGTGAATTGAGAATACATAATTTCTTCATTTCCCCCCGCTTTGTAATTGTCGGCATCTCTAAAGGTGAAATCAACATTCGTATAAAAACGTTCTTTGGAATAATTCAAACCGGTTCCCGCTATGATTTGATTGTTTCCGGTTTCAAATCCGCTAAAAATCGTTCCCGACCAACCTTTATTCGAAAAACCTGCTTTTTTTCGCACCAAATCTATACTTCCTGCAATGGTTCCACCGTGTTCTGCACCCGCCTGACCGCTGCTAATGTTGGCTTTGACAAAATTGGATATTTCCACATAGGAAGTAACGGGATCCATTTTATCGGTACATGCACCGTAAATCCGCATTCCGTCGAGGGTGATGACACTTCGTTCGGTTGCCATTCCTTGAAGCATTGGCTCCCATGCATAAGCACCTCTTTTTATCATATTGACAGACGGTGAATTCTCCAAATAATTATCGATGGAACCCAAAATTTTAGACTCTTTGACCTTGGAATCGACTGATTTTGAAATAATAATGACTTCTTCCATCACCACTGTTTCCAAACTATCTTTTTCCTCCACTTGTGCATATAAACTGATTCCAGATAGAACCCATACCAAAGAAACTATATACTTTTTCATACTTTAATTGCTAATGAATGTGATTCTTTATTCGAAATGAAATTAGAATTCGATTTCAAAATAAATACTACTGCTTTGGTTGGAATCCGTTACGGGTTCTCCTTTTAGAATTTCACCGTTATGATTTTCCAACATCAAATTAATTTTCCAATACCCACTCATCGTTAGACTGAGTTTTCCTTGATACAATCCATTGGAATTCTGGGTTAAATCTTCATTATTCGGTGAACCGTGATTTCCCATTCCAGGCATTCTTGGATCAATTTTCACTTTGAATTGATTTACCATTGGAAAATCCATCATTGATTCCATTTTGAAAACACCTGCAAACATATCATTCACCGCTACTTTTGGCGAAGAAGGTTCCATATATGCAAGGATGTATTTTTGGTTGTCACTTCCCATAAAACTCACCACTCTTCGTTTGGAAGAAGGCATTACATCGATGGATTCCACCATTTCATAATCCACACCATTTAAAGTATAGTTGAATTTTAATTCCCAATATTCAGAGTTATTTCCTGCCATTTGAAAAACTACATAAGCTTCATACAAAGTTTGTTTTCCTTGCACTTTTCCAATGGTGGAATGCGGTCCAGAATGCATCATATTCATCATGTGCATCATCGGTTTCCAGTTGAATGTTGCGTTGGAAACATATTCATTTTCCGAATCTTTAAGTTGAAGGTATACCTTATTATATCCTTCTGTAAATTTTCCGTCTTGGGTAAAAACGGCTAAGGTGTGATCACTGTTAGAAAATGTTTGGGCCAGAACTAAATCTGCAGTTTCATCAATTAGAGTAGGTTTCTGATTATCGTCATCGTCTGAACAAGACAGAATAAGTGTGCTCGCTAAAATAGCGAATGCATATTTTAAGAATTTCATAATTTTTTATTTTAATTTAGTACGTATTCGATAGTTTGTTGAAGAACGAAACATTCAACAACGAAGTGATTTAAGTTCAATAAATGAACTAACGATGGACGTATTAAAAAATAGGTGGATGCGAAATCGGCTGAGAATACAAGTATACATAATGGTTTTGGTAATTAAAACCATTGTTTATGTGTAATTTAATTGAAAAGATAGAGGATTCGAAAGCGGTGGCATAATACACCCATTCATTCTGTAAATTATCGATGAGTGAAGTACGTTCTGGTTTTTGGTCGTCTTGATTTGCCATTTTGGACAATTCACACTTTCCATTGCATTCCAATTCCGGCATTTCTTTGTTTTCACAGAATAATTCAACAAAATCTTCGGTATCGACCAAATACAAACTAAGCATCAACGAATTCCGTACGATGCTAAAAAGCAGTACGAAAATCAATGTGAATATTATGCCTAATCGATATCCTTTCATTTCGAAACAAATGTATTAATACCTTTGGGTCTTTTATATGACCAAAGTCAATTGGAGTCTAATTTTTAAGTGACTTTCATCACAAATATACGAAGTTGTTATTTATTTTACCCGAATCAACGAAGCCTTACTTATAATCTTTAAATTTGCACTACCGAGAATAGGGAAGGAGTTCACCATTTTGGATTGAAATTTTCTTATTTATTCAAAAATAGAAGCAAACTATGAAAACATCCCAATTATCTGAGAAATTAAAAGGATCTGAAATTATTAAAATTGCTGGTGACGTCCGAACCATGCAATCCCAAGGAGAGCAGATATTTAATCTAACCATTGGCGATTTCGATTCCGAAATTTTCCCGATTCCATCCGAATTAAAAAATCAAATTATCGAAGCCTATCAGTCGGATTTAACGAATTATCCCGCTGGAAATGGTGAATTGGTTTTGCGTAAAAGTGTATCTGACTATTTAAATCGGAATTTGGGATTGGATTATTCCGAAAATGAGATATTAATTTCAGGGGGAGCGCGCCCTTTAATTTATGCCGTTTATCAAACGATTTTGGATTTAGATGATACGGTATTGTATCCCGTTCCTTCGTGGAACAATGATGCGTACACTTATTTATCGCGAAATAATGAAATTGCAATTGAAACCAAAGTCGAGAATAAATTCATGCCAACGGCGGAAGAGATGAAACCCCATATTCAGAAAGCGAATTTAATTGCGGTTTGTTCACCTTTAAATCCCACCGGAACGACTTTTGAAAAATTGGAATTGGAACAGATTTGTGAATTGATTCTTTCTGAAAATAGAAGGCGTAAAGAGCTGGATTTAAAACCTTTGTATCTTTTGTATGATCAGATTTACTGGCAATTGACATATGGCGAAACCGAACATTACAATCCGGTTTCCTTACATCCTGAAATGAGAAATTACACGATTTTTATCGATGGGATTTCTAAAGCCTTTGCCTCCACGGGTGTTCGTGTGGGATGGGCTTTTGGTCCAACGGATATCATCAATAAAATGAAAGATATTTTGAGTCACATCGGTGCGTGGGCGCCGAAACCCGAACAGGTGGCTACTGCAAAGTTTTTGGAAATGCAACCTGAGGTCGTGAAATATTTACTCTACATCAAATCTGAATTGAATTTTCGATTGAATGCTTTTTACAAAGAATTCAATCAAATGAAATCCGATGGATATGCGGTGGATGTCATTCAACCCGAAGCTGCTTTGTATTTAACCGTGAAATTTGACTTGATTGGAAAAGAAACCGCAGATGGAAGGAAATTGAATTCCGTAAAAGAAATAACCACTTATTTATTAAGTGAAGCGAAAGTCGCCTTGGTTCCTTTTTATGCTTTCGGTGCATCGAATGATGTGAATTGGTTCCGATTGTCTGTGGGTACTACTAAACGAAGTGATATTTCAAAAATCAGTGAGAATTTGAAAAAAGCAATGGATCTTTTGAAATAATAGGTAATTAATTCCGTGGATTCTTTGAGATCATGCTTTTCTTATCCGTCCCAAATTGTTTGCTAACATATTCCGTTTTCTGGAAAATTATACTTAAGGAAGTTGCAGAATAGAGTCTGAAGTTCGCTTCAGATTTCGACCAATAATAGCGAACGGTGGGCATAATCCCCGTGGAATTTTGTGGGCTAATTTGTTTTGTTTTTTGAAAATGCTCCATCGTTAAATCTGCACCATACGCCCATTTTTCATTGGAAGTGTTAAAAAAAAGCTAGCAGTAATTACTCTCTTTTTACTGGGTTTCTCACTGAAAAAGTGCTGAAAACAACGCTGGAATAAACCGAAAGTGCACCGTATCCTAAATTAACTTCAAATTTTTTTGCCCTTATAGCGGAAATGGAAAGAATGAAAAGTATACTAAAGATTCATTTTTTCATGCATGATTTTAATCTATTCATTTTTCTAATTGAGTTAAGTTCAAATAGAAAAGAAACATTTATAAGTATTTGAGGATTTGTAAACCTTTCTTTACTTCAAAGTTTTCACGATTTTATCACTGATATCCAACAGCCATTTCAATTGCTCTAAAACCATATGAGCTTCTTCGACCTTGGAATTGAAATCCTGATCATCAAATTCCCCAATAGACAAAAGAAAATCTGCTTTTTTACCATAAGTTTTTTCCAAAACTTCGTCCGAACTAAGTCGATTCAATTGGGATAAATCTTTATTTTGGATGTAATCTTCCGTTGCTTGTAGGTTTTCTTTGATGTATTCAATGACTTTATTGAAACTTGAAGAAGCCGGTGTGGTTGGATTATTTACAATATAAGTTCCAAAAGAAGCAGTGGCTACCAAGAAACTTTGATTCAACATGGCTAAATTATAGACTCTTTCAAGTTCGGTTTGTTTGGATTTCGGTTCTTGTGCCATTCGCTGAAAGGAAGAACTCAATTCGGACATAGCTAAAAATGCTTTCTTACGGCACAATCTATATTCATTCGTGATTTCTCCGCCTTCGTTGTAATATTTTACAATCTGAATCAAATAATTTCGGTTTGCTTTGATGGTTTCTAAAAGTGTATTCTCAATACTTTTAGTTTCCCAAGCTGGCCAGAGAACTAAATTCCCAACAATTGCCAATCCTGTTCCTATTAAGGTATCTATGACTCGGTATTGAATTACATGCAAAACATTGGGTTCCAACAGTGCATATATGAAAACAACATTCAGTGTAAAAAATGCTGCAGCGGCTTTGTAATTTTTCTGAATCATGGTGAAGGCTATCACCAAAGTTACGATTCCAAGTACCGCATAGATATACGGATTATGAACGATGTAAACTACACCTACAGCAACCAATCCTCCAATAAGCGTTCCGATGGTTCGCTCCATGGATCGGCTTTTAGTCAGTCCATATGTCGGTCGCATAATGACTATGATGGTCAATAAAATCCAATACGAATTTTGGAGATTAAAGAATATCCCGATGAGATAACCCACCATGGTAACAACAGCGATCCGAAGGGAATGTCTGAAAAAGGCAGAATTGAAATTGAAATTCTCAATAACCACTTCCAGATTGTAATTGGGCTGAGTTATAAATCGACTGAAATCTTTTTTCGCTACTTTTCGTAATTCTTTTTGCTGTGTGTTTTTCAGTAAGCGTTCAATCTTTATAATCTTTCGATATTGTAACTTCTGGTATTTCAAGAAGTTTTTGAGTAGTACAATATCTTCATTGAATTCTCTAGTGCTTCTCGCGTTAATGGAATCAATATCTTTCTCTAATTTATTCAGCAATCGGCGGATTTCTTTGTTTTCACCTATTCGATTCGGTGTAGCTAAATGATTTGAAATCACTTCCATTTGACTACTCATTTTAAAAAGTAATTGCTGGAAATCATCGACTAAATGTAAATTGTGACTAAAAAACCGATCGGCTTTATCATAATTAACCGGATGGGTTACAGCGAGTTCGAGCATGTCGATCAGCTCAATTAAAATCAACAAACGTTTGGTTTGATAATCTGATTTCCCGGTTTCTTTTCTTCGGTTTAGAAGTAATTCTCTTAGTTTTTCATGGTTTTCAGTCAATTCCGATTGAATGCTTAGCAATTCTTTGGAAAGTTCAACTCGTTCAATTCCTGGTTCAATTAATTCAGCTCTCGTTTTTAGAAAATTCGCAGTGAGTTTAAAGGTTTTTGATAATAATTCTTCGGTCGCTGCTTTCGGGAAAATGAGATAAAAAGAGACCGCTAAAAATAAGTACCATAATCCACCTGCTCCAATTAAAAGGGTTTGATGAATGACTGAAAAGTCGGATTGACCCAAGGAGGAAAGGCTAATCACGAATGCGAATAATCCTGAAAAACTAATCAAAGAAGCGCGGAAACCAAAGATGGATAGATAGGAAATCACAAACATCATCAATCCCAAAGTAGGTAGGAAAAACCAAGGGGAGAAATGTAGAAAACGACTGATAAAAGTGATGAACATCGCTAAAAAAGTAGATAGTAAAATCCCACTAACTTTTAAGCGTATACTTCCGGGAATATCACTGGGTGAAGCAAGTACAGCTCCAAGTGTAATTAAAATCCCAATTTCCAATACATCGAATACTACACCCACAACTATGGGAAGGGTCAACGCAAGCGTAACCGTTATCGCCGTTGTGAAATGGGTGCTTTTAAAAAATCGTATAAGATTTGTGGATTGCATGTACGTTTTAGTTTGTTTTGGAATTTTACTAATCCATCGATTAAAAAATTCAACACGAGGAACCGCCTTCTATTTCTCTTTTAAATAGAAGACTTGTTCCCAATATCGAATATAAATGTAAGTCAAATTCTGTTAAAACGGTTTGATCTCCTAACTTTCTTTCTTTTAGCGAATGGTTTTGAGGATGTCGTGTTTGGTAACGATTTGATAATTTTCTTTATCCATTTCCACCAAAACCGCTTGATTTTCTGAATTTATTAATTTAGAAATCTCGGAAATCGATGTCTCCGGTTTTACGATTGGAAACGCTTTTTCCATCACGGTACGAATCGGACGATTAGCCAATTCCAAATCTTCAAAAAACAGTTCAAAAAGTTTGGTTTCATTCAAGGATCCTACAATGCCGTTGGCATCGGTTACCACCAATTGAGAAACTTGATTTTTCTTCATTCTCTCAATCGCGTGTGAAACCAATTCTTCAGTACGAACGCTCAGCAAAGCTTGATTTTTATCTTTAATCAAATCTGAAACGGTTATGAAATCTTCATCCATAAATCCTTGTTCCCTCATCCAATCATCGTTGAACATTTTCCCCACATATCTGCTTCCATGGTCGTGAAATAAAACCACCACTACATCATCCGGTTTGAAATGCTCTTTCAATTGAAGAACTCCTTTAATCGCTGAGCCTGCTGAATTTCCAACGAAAATTCCTTCTTCTTTTGCCAAACGACGCGTATAAACAGCGGCATCTTTGTCGGTTACTTTTGTAAAGCCATCGATTAAAGAAAAATCCACGTTTTTTGGTAAAATATCTTCGCCAATTCCTTCGGTTACGTAGGAATAAATTTCATTTTCATCGAAAATTCCGGTTTCATGGTATTTCTTAAAAACCGAACCGTAAGTATCCACACCCCATATTTTGATGTTTGGATTGCGTTCTTTTAAATATTTAGCGATTCCAGAAATGGTTCCACCTGTTCCCACACCGACTACAAAATGGGTGATTTTCCCATCGGTTTGCTCCCATATTTCAGGTGCGGTTTGTTCGTAGTGCGCAAGTGCGTTTGAAGGATTGTCGTACTGATTGACATACCAAGAAGTCGGAGTTTCTTCTGCCAGTCTTTTTGAAACGGAATAGTAGGAGCGAGGGTCATCGGGTTCCACATCCGTTGGGCAAACGACAACTTCCGAACCGACAGCACGTAAAATATCCATTTTCTCTTTGGATTGTTTATCTGAAATCACACAAATTAATTTGTATCCTTTAATAATGGCCGCCAATGCCAATCCCATTCCTGTATTTCCAGAAGTGCCTTCTATAATCGTTCCCCCGGGTTTCAAACGACCGTCTGCTTCGGCATCTTCAATCATTTTCAACGCCATTCTATCTTTAACGGAATTTCCGGGATTGAAGGTTTCAATTTTGGCCAACACCAAAGCTGGAATTTCTTCTGTGATTTTATTTATTTGGACCAAAGGTGTATTGCCAATGGTTCCCAATATGTTTTTATAGTATTTCATTTCTTCTAAAATTGGATGCAAAGGTACTTATATAAACTTAAAATGAGACTCAAAAAAGATGAACTTTGGATTGGAAAGGGCTTTGAGAAGGATGCTACTTCTTTAATTTACTCGGAAATGGAAAACCGTTGAAATCAACTCAACAACTCGTTCCAATGACTTTAATCACACTGAATTTCTAGGGTATTTGAGCCGAAATGGCTATCTTAGTATAGTTGATAAAAAGGATGAATTAGCGAAGTTAATTTATAATAATTACTAAATAATTAGAATATGAAGAAAGCATTATTTTTAATGACTGTCTTGTTGTTCATCGCATGTAGTGATAAAAAACAAGCAGCATCGGAAGCCACAGAAATGGCTTTTACAGAGTTGCAGACCAAAGCAAGAGCTTTGTTTGGTGAAATTCCTGAATTTGTAGAAAATCCAGATAATCCTTTGACGGAAGAAAAGATTTTATTGGGACAAACCTTGTACTTTGATCCGATTTTATCAAAGAATCAAACGCAAAGTTGCAATACCTGTCACAATATGAGTACGTATGGCGTGGACAATCAACCTTTTTCTGTGGGAGACAAAGAAGGTACGATTGGCGGACGAAATTCTCCTACAACTTTTAATGCTGCTCTTCACATTGCTCAATTCTGGGATGGTCGTGCAGCCACGGTGGAAGAGCAAGCAGGTGGTCCGATTTTGAATCCAGTAGAAATGGGAATGCCTAGCGAAGAAGCAGCATTGGAAAGATTGAGAAACAGTCCAAAATACCAAGATTTGTTTGCAAAAACTTTTCCGAGTGAAGAAAATCCAATCAATTGGAAAAATTTGACGGATGCTATTGGTGCTTTTGAGCGAATGCTAATTACACCTTCTCGTTTTGATGATTACATCGCGGGTAATGACAATGCGTTGACCAACAGAGAGAAACAAGGTTTGGAAGACTTTATTGAAAACGGTTGCATTGCTTGTCACAGTGGTGTGGCTTTGGGAGGTGCTTCCTTCCATAAATTTGGAGTATATGCAGACTATTGGGTGGAAACAAAAAGTGACAATGTAGATGCGGGAAAGAGAGATGTGAGTCAATTGGAAGCGGATGACAATGTATTTAAAGTGCCATCCCTACGAAATATAACCAAAACCTATCCGTATTTTCACGACGGAAGTGTACGCGATTTGAAAGAGTCAATTCGAATCATGGGGAAACTTCAATTAAACAGAGAATTAACCACAGAACAAGTCGAAAATATCGCGGTTTTCTTTGATGCTTTAACAGGAGAAGTCGATGAAAAGTATACAAAAGACCCAAATAATAAATAGATTTCTTACCTTGTAAAGAATTTAAAATAATCGAAAAAAACATAGAAATAAATTAGAATAATTATGAAGAATGAACTTTTAGAAAAAATTGCAAGTGCACACAGTAATCCAAGTGTAACTGTATCAATGAAAACACACCGTACGTTCCCAGACTGTGAAAAGGATCAAATCCGAATGAAGAATCTTTTCAAAGAAGCTTCCGAGAGATTGACCAATGAATTCGGGAAAAAAGAAGTGAGTGTAATCATTGATAAAATGAATGAAATTTCAGAAACCTACGACATCAGACATAGTTTAGATAGTCTTCATATCTTTTTGTCAAATGAGATGACTGAGATTGTAAAATCGCCGTGGACAGTGGATGAAAGCAAAGTGCAAATTTCAGAACGTTTTGCAATTAAACCTCTGATTGTTATGAATAATCGAATGGCTGATTATTTGATTTTGATTCTTTCAAAATCAGGAACGAAATTGTTCAAAGCACAAAATGATCAAATGGTTGAAGAAATCAAAAATGATACTTTCCCATCGACTGAAAATCCATACACAACTGTGAATAAAATTCAGCAGAGCGATAGCGACAGAATGGATAAACTATTGTTGGAATACTACAATACCATTGATAAAGCGGTGGTGAAAGTACATTTGGAAACAGGTTTGAATTGTGTTGTAATGACGACGGATGATAACTTTGCAAAATTGAAAAAAGTGGCAGATAAACCCACAATCTACAAAGGATACTCCACCTTTAATACCAATGATAATTCTGAAAAGGCTATCGTTACTGCGGCTTGGGGAATTGTTCAAGAATCGCAAAAAGCGAATAGAACCGCAGCGATTGCTGAAGTTCAATCTGCGGTAAGCAAAGGACAAGTTCTTACCGATTTGGGTGAAATTTACCGTGCAGCAAAAGAAGGAAGAGCCGATTTATTTGTAGCTCACAACGATTTCCGTCAAGCTGTAAAAATGACAAGTGATACCACTTTTGATTTGGTAGACGATGTTACAACTGCTGGAGCAATTGATGATATCACCAGCGAAATCGCTCGTGAAGTGATTGCTCGAAAAGGAAGAGTTGTTTTCACCAACCAAGATGAAATCAAAGACCTCGGGGTAATCGCTTTAAAATTGAGATTCTAATTCCAAGAAATTCAAAAAACAAATCATAAAAAAAACGGCGCGAACTCAATTCGCGCCGTTTTTTTTATAATCCCTTTACATATTATTTTTTACAGACTACAGAATAAATAATATGCTGTACTTTATATGTGAATCGCATGGCCATATGCGTCCATAACCGCTTCCAAAATAGCTTCTGACATGGTAGGATGTGGATGAATTGAACTCATGATTTCTTGAGCCGTCGTTTCTAATTTTCGAGCTACAACCACTTCGGCAATCATCTCTGTTACGCCATCACCAATCATGTGACAACCCAACCATTCCCCATATTTTGCATCGAAAATCACTTTTACAAATCCATCTGCTGCTCCGTTGGCAACCGCTCTACCGTTAGCAGAGAATGGGAATTTCCCAACTTTTACATCGTATCCTGCTTCTTTTGCTTTCGCTTCGGTCATTCCAACTGAGGCAATTTCAGGAGAACAATAGGTACAACCTGGAACATTTCCAAAGTCGATGGCTTCTACATGCATTCCGGCAATTTTTTCTACACAGAGAATAGCTTGCGCAGAGGCTAAATGCGCCAAATCTTGTCCGTGAACTACATCACCAATTGCATAATATCCTGCCACATTGGTTTGACAGAAATCGTTGATTGCAATTTTTCCTTTCTCGATTTGAATTCCTACTTCTTCCAATCCTATATTTTCAATATTGGCTACCACACCTACTGCAGATAGCAAGATATCCGCTTCTAATACTTCTTCTCCTTTTTTGGTTTTAACCGTCGCTTTTACACCTGATCCAGAAGTGTCCACCGAAGTAACCTCTGTCCCTGTCATAATTTTAACTTTACTTTTCTTGAAGGATCTTTCCAATTGTTTTGAAATATCTTCATCCTCAACAGGAACGATGCGAGGCATGTATTCCACAATCGTTACATCTACACCCAATGAATGATAGAAATTTGCGAATTCAACACCAATTGCACCACTTCCAACCACAATCATACTTTTGGGTTGTTCTTCCAAAGCCAAAGCACCGCGGTAACCGATGATTTTTTTACCATCCTGAGGCATACTAGGTAATTCACGCGAGCGACCCCCTGTCGCAATAATGATATGATCGGCAGAAACTTCGTTTGAAACGCCATCTTCTCCTTTCACCATGATTTTCTTTCCAGGTTTAAGCGTAGCTTCTCCTTGAATAATTTCAATTTTATTCTTCTTCATTAAGAATTGAACTCCTTTACTCATGGTATCGGCTACACCTCGACTTCTTTTGATGATGTTTCCGAATTCATACGAAATGTTTTCAGGTTTATTGAAACCAAAATCTTCGGCATTGTTCAAATAGTTAAAAACATGAGCGCTTTTCAACAAAGCTTTGGTAGGAATACACCCCCAGTTTAAACAAATCCCACCCAATTCGGCTTTTTCAACGATGGCTACTTTTTTACCCAATTGAGCCGCACGAATCGCTGCTACATATCCGCCGGGTCCACTTCCGATTACTGCTATATCAAATTTCATCTCTATATTGTTTTTTCAGATACTTTTAAAATCTTTATTTTCGTTGGCTAAATTAAGAATTCTTAAAGGATTTTTGATAATGTGGTATAAAGTAATCGGATTTTTATAAATTTACTCTAATGAAATTGTTTTACGAAAATATAAGTGCGTGTGATAAGGTGTCGCGACAATCCGCCTTGGAGTGCTCTGTAGAACAGGCTATTGAGGTTTTTGAGTACTTGCCGGAGGACGATGGAAGTTCCATGGGATTCATCCATGAGGACAATATAGTGATTCAAATTCTGAAGTATAATCGATTCTTATGGTTGATTGAAATTCCTGTTTTTGCCGAAAATGGTGCTTTTCAAGCCACTTGCAATCGAAATCAATGCAAACGGATTATTGCTCGCTTATTTTCGGGCGATGATCCTTTTTCGGTCTGTGATTTTAAATTCGAAAGTAATTTGTGATTACAAAACCAATTCTTCAAAAAGTCGATCCAAGGTTTCTTCTAAGTTTTCTGAAATCCCAATATGGGGACGTGAAGTCTGAATGCAAGAACTTCGAACGGCTGTGATCCATCGAAAACGAGAGGGTAAATCCATTTGAGATATAGGTCCGCCTTCTTTGGATCCTGAAGCGATTAATTCAAAGGATTTCAAATTTAATATTACTTGTTCCGCCTCCAATTCGGATTCAAAAGAATGGAATTTAGCTTCATCAAAATGCGTTTTGACCAATAATTTCCTTGCGGTTTTTGAATGAATGATAATTCCTGCATTGATGAATTCTTCTCTTTCCACCTTGGGTAAGATCCGAATTACAGCATATTCATATACTATTTTGTCGTGCATTTTGAATCTCTTTTACAAAATTTATAGAATGATCTCTTCGCATTTTTAAAAAGTCAGCATAAACTTTACGCAGTTCTTCGGACGAATAATTTAAGTCAAAATTCATCCATTCATCGGGAAGAAGTTGAACGAGCTCATCGATGAATTCATCGGTTATGAGGGTCCGGAATTTTTCATCAACCTCTTCTATATCCGTTGCTTGTTCCAAAAGAACATGGTCTTTAATATAGGCAAAGGGACTTTGTGCATGCTTCTCCCAATTGTCCCAAGAATGATGGAAGAAAAATGCCGAACCGTGATCAATTAACCACAACTCCTTGTTCCACATCATCATATTGGTATTTTTAGCTGTCCGATCTACATTGGTAATAAATGCATCCAACCATACAATTTTTGAAGCGAGTTCTGAATCGATTTTCATTACATTTGGATCGTAATTTACAGCACCCGATAAAAAGTGCAACCCTAAATTCAAACCTTGACTTGCTTTCAGTAAATCCTGAATTTCTTCATCGCCTTCCAGTCTACCAAAGGCTTCGTCCAAATGGAGAAAAACCAATTCAGGAACGAGAAATCCTAATTTCCGCGCAATTTCTCCACCCAAAAGTTCGGCAATCACAGATTTCTCCCGATGACCTGACCCTTTGAATTTTACAACATATTTAAAACCATCTTCCGCCTCCGCCAATGCAGGTAGAGAACCTCCTTCGCGCAAGGGCAAAATGTATCGAGTAAGGTTTGTGCTTCTTAATTCCATTTCGTATGATTCCTGTTAAATTTCATTTCGGTATAATATTACAATAAATTTCAAAAATGTACCTCTTATTTTAAGTGCCACGATTTCAATCGAGTTAAATAAGTCGGTGCCAAACGATTGAATTCAATCATAATCCCTAGAAAATTTTGTTGCGTATAAAGTTGAGGAATCTGAGAGGATTCGTAACTGTAAAAAATAAAATCTCTGATTTTTTCTTCTGGAATTTTTAAATCTTCTATAAAATAATCTTTTCCAAAATACTTCTGAATTTGCTCAATGATTGCTTCACGACCTTCGAAAGCGTATAAACTTTGCCTTCTTCTTAGATCACCGGTTATCGATTCTAAAACTCGCTCCACATTGAAGTGCAAAGGAGAGTAATCCTTCCAGAATGATAAGGATGTTGAATCACGAAGTTTACTTACATCCGGGTTAAATCCTAATTCTTTGTAAAGTTTGGCCAATTGATCTTTGCTGAGATCGTATTTTACATCCTTATCCAAATAGCCCGTGAGTTTGGGCATAATGACTGCCTCTTCCAACACAACGGGTTGAAGGCTTAAATGAATTTTCACCTCGTCGTTTTTCATTAAACTTTCCGTAACCGTAAAACGTCGTGATTCATAGAGAAATGATCGAATCAATAAATCGTCCCCTGCAGCTACACGAATTGAAAAACTTCCTGTCAAATCGGTAACTGTGGTAATCTGAGTTCTGGAGTTGGTTACATAAATTCCTTCGGCCGATGAGTCTTCAAAGTCAATGACAATCAGTCCTTTCATCGTCTTTTCTTGTCCGAAAGAAAGACTGAATTGACTGAGAAATAGAAAGGCATACAGTAAATACCTCATTTCGACAAAATTTTAGGATGTGGGAAAACCAATTTTCGGGAATTCATGTAATAACGAAGTATAAAAAAATAGTTGTATTTCAATTTTTGAATTGTTTAGTCCTTTTGCCAACAAAGAAAACAAATTCTATAAATTAAACCTTCTAATTAGTAAACAATTAACAATGTTTGGCAATCCATAAATAAATACGATTGCTACTGATTTTTCAGTTTTTGAAAAAAGAAAGTGATTTGGGATAAATAGACGCTTCTCGGGTGTCCTTCTTGTTTAAAATGTAAATGACTTAGTTTGATAACTTTTGAAGAACTAGAAAAACACCCAAAAAGCTCGTGGTTAATTACCACAATTTAATAACGATAGATTGTATGAATTAGTATAGACGAAATGAATTTATTTCTGTACTCTATGAATAGTAAGAAAATAAGGATTTTTAGAATTTAAAATTACCTTATTTACTTAAAAAAAACGTTTGAAAATTTGTTTCCATCGGTATTTTCGAATGAATTTCCCTTCTTCTTTTGTGACTATTTTGGTATCTGAAATGGAAACGGATTGAATGTACGCTTTGGAAATGTCATAAAATAGCGCAAGGCTTTTCTTCTTGTAACTCGCTTTCAGTGCAGCAATCAGACTAATTGTAAAACCATAATCCATTCGATAAAACGCTTGACCGGTTTTCAGTCCATGAATTTCTTTGTAATCTTTTCCCGTCGGCTTTTGCAATTTCACTTCCAATTCGGGAAGTACACAAACTTCAAAACCATAATAGCGTGCAAGTAGCTCATCTACCATGTCCCAACCGATTGATTTTTTCAGACCCCCTATTTTCTCAAAACATTTTTTGGAATAACTTTTAAACGGCCCGCGCACTTGTTTCTTATTTCCGATTTTTTCATACGTCCACTTTCCATTTTCTGCGATCATCGCCAATCCACCTGCAATTCCAATTGATGAATTTGAAGCAAAGGTTTCAATGACTTTTTCAAAGTAATTGTGAGGCAGAATTACATCCGAATCCAACTTTACAATAATGTCCCAATCGGATTTTAAGTGTTCAAAACCTTTGTAAAAAGCAGATATAATCTTAGCTCCGGGTTGGTGTTCCGTAGATTTGGAATTGGAAGAAATCACTTTAATAAAAGAAAAGTCCTTTTGAAATTTCGACAGGATTTCTTGAGTTCCATCCGTCGAATTATCATTGACTACAATGAGTTCTTCGGGCAAATATCTTTGATTGACGACGGAATTCAACGCTTTCCCAATGTACTTTTCTTCATTGTGAACCGGAATTATAATGCAGTATTTTAGATTTTTATTGAGAGACATTCGGTGGAACTTAAAGCAAGTACTTTTATTTAATATGTTAATTTTTCTCGGGTTTTAGCATGGGCGAATATTTTAAGCTAAAATTCTTCGATAGTTCCGCAAAAATAACGATTTTTACCACAGATGATGAATACAAACTCGAAATATCGTTTACGTTTAAATATCCGCATTATTGGATATGCTGAATCGACGGAAGATGGACTTCTATTCAAAGGGCTTGAACCTTTGGGGTGGATGCGAGGAAAACCGAATTACAATCACATCGATAGTTTTACAGGTATTCAAGATAAATTCCATCGAGACATTTACGAAAATGATTTGGTTAATTACCGATTGAATGCCGATTCACCCATGCGAAAAGGAGTTATTCTGATTGATAAATACGCTTCTTTTGGTATATTTGATTTGGAGTCCGAACATTTCACGCAACTTTTTATGCAGGAATTGTGTTTATTTCAATCCGAAAAGATGGAGATTTATTCTCATTTATTCAATCATCCCGAATTGGAGGAATGGATTCAACAATCCTAATTAATTAAAAAGTTCTATAATGAGTCAAATACATATCAAATTAAAGAAACGGAAATTTTACAAATTCGGAATAATGAGTGCATTCATGCTTGTTTTGAGTTTTTTATTTCTCCTCTTCCCAAAAGCATTCACTTCGAATATTATCACAAGCACGTATCTTGTTTCAGGGATTGGAATTGTTGGAGTCGCATTTTTTGGAATCGCCACACTTTACAATTGGCGAAAAATTTTAAATTCGAAATTAGGAATTTACATTTCGGAGGAAGGAATGATGGATTTGACTTCCGTTTTTAGAATTGGATGGATTGAATGGAAAGATATTGTGGGATTTACAACGAAAAAAATCTCTAAAACCGAAGTGATTTGCATTGAAACATCAAACCCTGAGAAATATTTAGAACGACTTAAAAGTCCAGTATTAAGAAAGGCTTCAGAGCAGAATTTAAGAATATATGGAACTCCTTTTTTTATAAATACAAGCTCACTATCAATCAGTTCGGAAGAGCTAGAGAAAGTGTTGAATAGGGAATTGAATAATCGAAAGGTTTAGATAATAGCGTGGGTTTTTAGAATGGATTACTTTTCGAAGTTAAGAATTTAAAAAACATTGGTTTTCGAAATGTGAACATCCAATAAAAAGCCTTATTTTTGATTTTTATTAAAATGAAAACTATGTCATACGGGTTATTAAAAGGGAAGAAAGGAATTATATTCGGAGCTTTGGATGAGAAATCAATTGCATGGAAGGCAGCCGAAAGATGTCACGAAGAAGGCGCTGAATTTATTTTAAGTAACGCACCAGTTGCTTTACGAATGGGTGAATTGAATAAATTAGCCGAAAAAACAGGCTCGGAAGTCGTAGGAGCAGATGCAACTTCGATGGAAGATTTAACTGCTTTGTTTGACAGAGCGAAAGAAAAATACGGGAAAATTGATTTCATTTTGCACTCGATTGGAATGAGTGTCAATGTTCGAAAAGGAATTCATTATACCGAAATGGATTACAATTTTCTAAATAAGGGCTGGGATATTTCAGCGGTTTCTTTTCATAAAGTAATGAAAGCAGCCTGGGATAAGGATATAATGAACGAATGGGGAAGCATTTTAGCTCTGAGTTATATTGCAGCTCAACGAAGTTTTCCAGATTACAACGACATGGCGGATAACAAAGCATATTTGGAATCCATCACACGTAGTTTTGGCTATTTCTGGGGGAAAGAAAAAAACGTTCGGGTAAATACAATTTCGCAATCGCCTACACCTACAACAGCAGGACAAGGAGTGAAAGGTTTCACTGGTTTCTTGAAGTTTGCTGATGAAATGTCACCGCTTGGAAATGCGACGGCTGATGATTGTGCAAATTACATTGTAAGTATGTTCTCTGATCTTACCAAAAAAGTTACTATGCAGAATCTTTTCAACGACGGTGGTTACTCGACAACTGGAGTGTCTGAAAAAGTGGCCGAAAGATTTATATAAATTACATATTATATATGGTATACAAAAGCCGTCTTCTTGTAAAAGTGACGGCTTTTTTTGTTTAAATGAATTGTGAGATAAGGCTTCGATTATTGTTTTTCAAAATAGGACGATTACTTTTTTAAAAATTTTGAGTAAATAAGATAGAAGTACATCTCAAAATTTATACATCGCACTGAATTTTCATGGAAATTATTGAAACTCAATATAAAGAAAGATTTTTAACGTAATTTTTCGTATATTTAGGGGATAAAAATACAACCATGAAAACATTCCTACTAACACTTATTATTATATTAAATGGATTTGGAGTGAAAGCGCAAGAGGTCTCCCTTGAGCTATTTGCCGAAGGGTTTAATTCGGTTGTTGAAATGGCACATGCCGGAGATAGCCGAATATTCGTTGTAGAGAAATCAGGAAAAATAATAATTCTTCAATCAGACGGAAGTACAAACTCGGTTCCCTTTTTAGATGTAACAAATTTGATTTCAAATGGAGGAGAACAAGGACTGTTGGGATTAGCTTTTCCACCCGATTATCAAACATCGGGTCGATTTTATATTAATTATACCGATACGTCAGGCAACACAAATATTGCCAGATATACTGTAAGTTCAAATCCAGATGTATCGAATCCAACGGGAGAAATCTTACTTACTATTCCTCAGCCTTTTACCAACCACAACGGAGGGACTTTGAAATTTGGACCCGATCATTACTTATGGATTTCCTCGGGCGATGGAGGAGGAGGGGGCGATCCGAATGGAAATGGACAGAATATAAATTCTAAATTGGGGAAAATTCTTCGAATCGATGTCAGTGGAACCACTTACACTTCTCCAGCTGACAATCCATTCGTCGGTCAAGATGGTGCAGATGAAATATGGGCATTCGGAGCAAGAAACCCATGGAAATTCTCATTTGATCGAGAAACGGGTGATTTTTGGATGGCCGATGTGGGGCAAAATGCAATTGAAGAAATTAATCATAGTCTATCCACTCAGGGTGGTTTGAATTACGGTTGGCGTTGTTATGAAGGGAATGATCCATACTATACAGCAGGATGTGATGCGCCAGATTCAATGACTTTTCCTGTAGCAGTTTACAATCACTCTTCGGGGCGTTGCTCTATAACGGGTGGTTATGTATATAGAGGTGCTCTATATTCCAATTTAGTAGGAAGTTATTTCTTTGGTGACTTTTGTTCAGGTGAAATAGGATGGGTTCAGCCCAACGGGGAAATGTCTTTCCTTTTGAATTCGGGAATCTCAATTACCTCCTTTGGCGAAGATGCAAATGGAGAGCTTTATGTTTTGGGAAATGGAAAAGTGTTTAAAATAAAGGGGGAAGAAATGGGTTTACTAGAGCAAAATGAATGGAAGGTTGCTATTTTTCCCAATCCTGTTTCAGACATTTTAACGATTCAAAGTAAAAAATCGGTTGATTTGATACATATATATAATAGAGATGGGAGAATGGTAAAAGAACAAATGGGGAATACCAAACAAATTGAAATTTCCGATCTTCCATCGGGTGCATACCTAATTGTTATGCATTATGGAAGGAGCACAAAGACCTTAAAGTTCTTGAAAAAATGATTTCATTCAAAATGTTCAATGAAATTGAATGAAATTCCCAATTGCTAATAACTTGAATTTAAATCGAGTGCAAAATACTTTTCTACATTCTCCAAAAAAGGTAAAAAAACATTTGGTAAAGAAGGAATGAGTAGCTTATCTTTGCACTCCTTTTCCGAAAGGAATG
>Ga0098068_1000174_pt1 | contig 26927 bp, 39 predicted proteins | sample 26BtaG_FD_75059 | JGI IMG/M metagenome (GOLD analysis project Ga0098068, IMG submission 75059) | Marine viral communities from Cariaco Basin, Caribbean Sea - 26B_WHOI_OMZ_CsCl | ecosystem: Environmental > Aquatic > Marine > Oceanic | place: Caribbean Sea: Cariaco Basin | collected 2014-11-09 | reverse complement strand
AAACATGGAGGAAAAAGCTAAGATGTACAAGACTTTGACTGAAGCTGGTATATTAAGCAGAAATGAAGTGAGGGAGGAGCTAAACCTTGACCCTGTAGAAGGTGGTGATGATTTATATGTGCCATTTAATGTAGTGCCTATTGGTACAGCAGAAAGACAAAAGTTAAAAAATAATTTTAATGTAAAGCGATATAAAAGAACTAGACAGGAAAAGATTAATGATAAAGTAAAAGAGAAAGTTAAAGAATTGGGGTGGGACAAGGAAAAAGTTAATAAACAGGCTAAACCAGTAAAAAAAAACGCTAGAAGCGCGAAATGGCTAGATAAAAAGTTCAAAGAGTCTATATGGAAGCAATTAGTTTTGGGCATGGACAGGGAAGAGGAATTATTAAAATATAAGATATCAGAACATTTTAAAAAACAAGAACGTAAAGTTTTAGCTAGTCTTAGCAAAAAAGCAATAAAAGAAATAGTTTTTGAATTAGATATTGACAAAGAGAATGAGGCTTTAATGGCAATACTTGAGCCAATATCGAGGGGGCAAATTGATGAGCACGCAAGAAGCACTTTAATTTTATTAGGTATTAATCCTGACACCTTTGTCAGCACAAGTGCTAATATAGAAAATTTTATTAAAAAATTTACTTTCAAGTTTGCCAATGAAGTCAATGAAGTTACTGTTAAGAAATTAAAAAAGCAATTAATTGAAGCTGAAAGGTTAGGCGAGAGTATACCAAAAATTAGAAATAGAGTAAAAGAAGTATTTAGTGAAGCCTCTACTACAAGGGCGACTTTAATAGCAAGAACAGAAATAAGCAGAGCTGACAATTTTGGTATAACAGAGGCTTATAAGCAAAGTGGAGTGGTTAGGGCAAAAGAATGGTTTACCGCATTAGATGAAAGGGTCTGCCCTTATTGTGGGCCTTTGCATGGCAAGGTAGTCAGTATAGATAAAAACTATTTCAATCAAGGGGATAGTTATAGGGGGGAAGCAGATCGATCTTATAACTTTGATTACAGTTCAGTTGGCGAACCGCCACTACATCCACGTTGTCGCTGTACAACAATCCCGGTCTTAAAAAGCTAATATAATTAAATATTAACTAGCGAAAAATATGTCAAAGAAATTATATGCCAAAGGCTATGTTCAAAAAGATGAAGATGGCCAATTAAAGGTAGCAGTAGCTTCTTCCGGTTCTTTAGATAGAGACGGAGAAGTTTTAGATACTAAGGGCTGGGAATTAAACAATTTTATAAAAAATCCTATTTTATTATGGTCTCATCAGGCTCATGAAATGCCAGTTGGCAAAGTCTCTAATCTTAGGATAGAAGGCGATCAACTGCTTTTTGAGCCTGTTTTTGCGTCTGATATAGATGAAAAGGCAGCCAAAATAGAAAAATTTTATCATGCTGGGATTCTAAATGCTTTTTCGGTTGGTTTCTTACCTAAAGAGCGTAATGATAATACTTATACGAAGCAAGAGTTACTGGAAGTCTCTGTTGTTAATGTCCCGGCGAACCCGGAGGCATTAGCATTGACTAGAGAATTTAAAGAGTTTTTAGATGAGAAGGGGGAAGAAGAATGCACAGAATGTCCAAAAGAAAATGAAGAAGATAATAAAGAACCAGATATTTTACCAGAAAAAACTTTAAATTTAGTGAGATTAACTAAGGACTCCTTAGTAGAGCTATTAAATAACTCTAAACCTCAAAAGGGAGTTAAAGATATAAAGGTCGTTCCCCGTAAGGCTAAAAAAGAAGATAGCATTAAAAAGGCTTTGCGGTTAGTCGATAAGGCAACAGAGCATGCGCTCCATTGCCTTAAGGAGAAATAAAATGCCCGATGAAGAAAAACAACCAGAAGAAGAAGTTGTAGAGGAAGAAGAAACCAAAGAAGAAGAAGCTGTTGAAGAACCTGCCGAAGAAAAAGAAGAGAAAGCAGAGGAAACAGAGGAAACAGAGGAAGCAGAGGAGGAATCAGCAGAAGAAGAGGAAAAAAGAGTGGAAGCCTTGGGTGTGAAAATTGCTCAAATTATTGACACTCAATTAAAAGCCTCTGACGAGAAGAAAAAGAAAGCGTTGAGTGCTGCGTCAAAAGTTAGCATTAAGGATACTAAAGTAAAACTTTTCACCACACAAAAAGGGGAAAAAGTTGAATTAGAAAAAAGCAAAGTAGATGCGCTTGGTGAATACATGCGTTCTATTATGCTCAAGGATTATAGTGGCGCTAGAAAGTGGCGACAAAAGTTAGAGCCATTGAATGTTACCACTGGTGCTGACGGCGGTACTTTAGTGCCTACTGTCCTGTCCAATATTCTCGTTCCTTTGCTGGAGGACAAGGCTGTTATTCGTGGACTGTCAACTGTATTGCAAGTGCCAACCGATGCGTTGGATTTGCCTATTGTTGATACTAAGCCATTAGCAGCTTGGAGTGGCGTTGAGCAACTTACCGCAGACAAGGCGACTTCTTCCATGCAGTTTGATTATCTGACACTTACTCCATATACTTTAGCGGTTGTAGTAACCTTAACAAATCAGTTGGTAGAGGATTCACCTTTCAACATTGTTAAGATCGTCAGCCAAGCTATGGCTGAATCAATCGTTAGAGTTGAAGAGCAAGCGTTTGCAATCGGTTCTGGTGTCGGTCAGCCTACTGGCTTCTCCACTTATGGTTTTGGTACTACAAATGCTGGCGGTGCTTTAGCATATAACCATGTAAATACAGCCTTCTATACTATGCCTCAAGCATATAGAGATGGTGCTGTATGGATTGCTAATGGCAGGGCTATTGAGCTATTGACCAATATGGTTGACAGCAACAATCAGCCTATCATGAGAATTGATCACGCCTTGTATAACGGACTGCCAACTATGAGAGGTAAGCCAATTTACGAATGTAATGCTTTGGGTCAAGATGACATTTATCTTGTCAACTTCAAGTATTACTACATTGGCGACAAGCACGGAATCCGAATGAAAGTGTCTGAAGATGCAACTGTCGGTACAGATTCAGGTGGCAATAGCGTCAATCTCTTTATGAGAAACATGATGGCGTTGCGCCTTGAAAAACGTACTGATGGTGAATTTGCCAGACTGCAAGCTGCACACGGAATTACCAATATTCGATAGTTAGCTGTTGTATTTCCGCCTCTGCGATAAAGGTAGGGGCGGAGGAAATAACTAACTAACCTTAAAGACATGCCTTTTAGAAAAGTTAAAATGCTCGTTCCTTACAGGGATAAACCTGCTGGAGAGGAAATGGTGCATCCTGAGAGCAAAGCTGCTTATCTAGTAGAAGTTAAAAATGCTGAATATATTGATGATGTTTTATATGGCGAGAACGGCAAAAAGTATAGAAAGCCACGCAAGAAAAAAAAGGAAATGAAGCCACGCAAAAAACGAGGTTATAAAACTAAATAAATAAACAATGGCTTTGAGTTACGCCCTAACAACAGTCGCAAGGACTAAAACTTTTTTAGGTATAAGTGTTGCCACTTATGATACTGTTTTAGATTATTTAGTAGATTCGGCTACTGAATTTATAGAAAATTACTGCGATAGGCGCTTTATGCAAACTGCTTATAGCAATGAAGAATATAACGGCAATGATACTAGAAAATTACTTTTAAAAAATTACCCTGTTGCGTCAGGATCAACTTTTACATTGGATAGGCGAGATAACATAGACAATCGAGCTAATTGGACAGAAATAGACAGCGAGGATTATTTTGTACATTGGGATGAAGGGATAGTTGAATTAGTTGGTAGTAGATTTTATCAATATCCTCGCCATTATCGTGTAACTTATACTGCTGGGATTAATTTTGACAATGCTGCTACTTTTTTGACTGATGCTGGCGGCGGTGATTTAGAGATGGCTTGCTGGAAATTAGTCGGGCAAGTTTTTAATACAAGAGAAATAGCTGACAATGTAAGATCAGAAAGTTTAGGTGAGTATAGTGTAACATTCGCAAGAGAATTAGAATTATCACCAGAAATTAAAATGATATTAGATAAATATAAACGACCCTATGGGAATTGATAGGTTTTATGACAAATCATTTATCGTCCAAAGAATCAAAACTTCTTCAGGCTATAAAAAAACTATGTGGAGTACAGGGACTGTTGATGCGCACATACAAAATATTAGTGAGGAGGATGCTGGCGTTGGTTATGGCGGTTATGAAGCTACGCATAAAGCGTGGATTGACATTAGTGATCCTTTGGTTCAAGAAGGTGATAGGCTACATTTGTCTTCCACTGATGTTTATTATGAGGTCGTTGAAGTACATGAAAAAGACTTTGGTCTCGCTGTTCAGCACAAAGAATTGATACTAAAAGAGATTAAAGAATAATGGCTACTATAACTTTAAAAGTTAAAGGGCTAACTGAATTGCAGGGGGCGCTAAGGAAATGGCCTAGTATTGCTACTAAACATACGCAGGAAGCTATAACAAGGTCTATATTTGAAGTACAGCGAGAAGCAGTACCAAAAACGCCAGTTGATACCGGGAGGCTTAGAAGAAGTTATCGCACTAAATTTGGCTTATTAAAAGGTGAATTATGGCCTAGCGCAGAATATGCTTTTTATGTACATGAAGGGACAAGATATATGCGTGGACGACCATATCTCAAGCAGGGAGTGGACGCCGCCAAAAACAAGATTGAAAAAAACTTTAGAGACGCGCTTAAAAAGACTACCAAGGAGGTCGCTAAAAAAGCTAAATATTTCTAATATGGCTAAAAAGACTAAAAAATCATATTCATTGAAAAATAAGGATATAAATAGGATTGATGACGTGTTAGAGCAATTAGAATGGACTGATGATTTTGGTTTTTTATCGGAAGATAAGCAAAGAGAAGTAATCGCTAATGACGATACTCAATACTTTGAAAAACTTTATGAATTAAAGGAAAAGTTAAGTGTTTTGCCAAATTTATGATTAAAGATAAAAATTTTAGTTTCAAAACTTTGGTTGACTTGCATGATGAAATTATTGAAGAATGCAATTTAACACAAGAAGAGCCACACACAAATCCTTTTCAACGTTGTAGCAATTTAACAATTCGTAGCTGTAATTTAAAAAATTGTGATTGGCCTGATGATTTTATAATAGAAGACTGCTTTGTTGGTCATTTTACAAAAGAAATCAAAGAGACTGAAATTGAAATTAAAGCACCGGACGGAACAAAAACCACTGAAATTGTTGAAGAAATAATTGAAACTAAAATAGATTAAATATGGCTACATATTATGTAAAAACCGATGGTAGCGATGTGGCTGATGGTTTGTCTTGGGCTAATGGTTGGGCGACTATACAAAAAGCGGCTGATACGGCTACGGCCGGTGACACTGTTTATGTAGCTGGTAACGACGGTACTTATGGGACAGGTACTTATACGCTTTCTGCGTCTATTGATTTCGATACTAATACTGGAAATTCATCGTCTTACATTTTTTTTATAGCAATCAATGGAACAGTTATTATTGATGGAGACAGTACGGCAGTTTTTGGTTTTAATTTTGCATCAGGCAAACATTATCAAGTTTTTTTAAAGTCAGCCGCTACTGATGGATGGGAAATTAAAAATACAACATCGCACGGCATTGCAGTGTTTGGATATAATAATATTCGATTTTTTAGTGGAATGGCTATACATAATACTGGATCAAGGGGAATAGCTGGCACAAGAACTTCGACCATTGTCTTTAATTGTGATATATACAGCAATTCATCTGGAGGTATTTGGGATTCATCTTCCTCGCATTCACTTTTTAGGACAATTTATTGCAGAGTAAGGAATAATTCAGGCGAGGGAATCATGGAAAGGTCTTCTTACGGAATGCATATTAATAATTTAGTATATGGTAATAGTTATGATGGTATTACTACTATAAATGGCGGTTTTATCGCATTGATAATACAAAATACAGTTCATGGCAATGCTACTGGCGCTTCAGACGCAGGGATATTGTCTGGTACTCATGGACAAATTATTGTTAATAATATTATAAAGGGACATAATGGTGCAGGCGATAGTGGGTTAAATGCAGGGAACAAGACACCATTTATATTAAATTATAATTGTTATCATGATAATACTGATGATTTAATTGGAACGGCTGGGGGTGCTGCTAAGGGTTATGGCGCAGTTAATAGTGATCCATCTTTTACCGATGCAGCAGGTGAGGATTTTTCATTGGCAAGTGGTAGTCCCTGTATTGCTACTGGATTACCTGATTCGAATGAGGCTTATGATGCTAAACGTGACATTGGTGCTGTCGGTCAGGTAGTTGCAGTATCGGCAGACCCAGTAATTAGCAACCAACAATTAAATACTTACGCCATTGACTTAACAGGTGAAGTGATTGCCACTTGCGATGTAACATTGATGACTGCTACTGATGAGGTTTATGTAGAAATAAATGGCAAGGTATGGAAGCTAGATACAACAGATAATGCCGCTTTCACAAAGACAATAAATGGTTATGACATAGGGGAATGCAGTGCACAAGACGTTAAATTTATTGCTAAAAATGCTACTGGCGCTGATGAGGATAATGCTGGAAGCACTTTAACTGTTAGTAACACCGGCACTGCCTATACTGTCATAAAAAACAAACTGATTTCTAAATTACAGACCGTTAGTAAATTACAGGAAGTAGTTGATAGTTGGGAGTTTAAATTTGATGGCTTTCCTTCAGCTAACGTTATCCCAGTAGAGGGCGAAGCAGATTATGAAACTACCGCAGAGAACGAAAGGATATACAATTTTGAAATAAATTTGATTTACGCAAATGATGATGTAGATAATGCAAAGGATGCTTTACTGGATTTAGTTGATGACGTTTTGGATACCTTAGACCAAGACCAGACATTAACAGGCATTACTTTGCCTAGTGCCTATGCAATGATTGCGGTACAGCCTACTTTTGCAGGCTGGGAAGAAATTGAAAGCCGTAAATATTTAGTGGCTAAGATAAACACAAGGGTTAGGGTCAGCGTTGATATAACTTAATATACTAATAAACTAAACAATAAACACATGGCACATATTGGACGATTAGTTAATTTAGGTATTGCCAGAGAGTCTAGCAGGGGCGCAGGTGCTGCTGCTACTTATTGGCTGCCTAAGACTGAATTTACCTTTGCTAGTAAAGCAGACAAGCTAGACTCAATGGAAGCTCATGGCGTAATTGAAGATGCTACTGACGGCTTTGTTGCCCAAAAGTATGCTGAAGGTAATGTTGGCGGTGAAATTAGGGACACTTCTTTTGGGTTGTTTCTCTATTCGCTTTTAGGTTCGGTTAGCTCCGCCGTACTAGAAACTACCGCCTATAATCACACATTCACCGTCAGCAACAGCAATCAGCATCAGAGTCTATGCTTTACAGTGGACAGCCCTATTGACGACATTTTATTCAAGCTAGTTGCAATTAATTCGCTTGAAATCAATGTTGAGTTAGGGGAGTTGGTTAAATATACAGCCAACTTTATGAGTCGTACTCATACTGATTCTACTGGATTGTCAGCAAGCTACACTTCCGAGAATCGCTTTTTGTCAAAGCACGCGACAATAAAAACAGCCGCCGCAAGGGGCGACTTAGCTGCTGCTTCCGGGCTTACAGTAAAGGGGGTCAGGCTGACTATTAGCAAAAACCTAGAAAGAGACAACAAGTTAGGCAGTATTGAGGCTGATGACTTCCTGAATAAGCAATTATCAGTAGAGGGAGAAATTACACTAAACGAAACGGACAGGACTTACAGGGATTATATGCTGGACGAAGGCACTTATCGAGCATTGTCGATTGATTTGGCTAATACTGATGTAACTATTGGTGCGACATCAAATCCAAGATTGCAGATTATAATGCCGCGAGTACATTTCTTTGATTGGACACCGGATAGAACGCTTGATGAGATTGCTAAGCAGACGATTCGTTTTAAAGGCTTATATGACGTAGCCAATAGCGAAAATAGTATATACGAAACAATCCTGACAAACGAAGCCACCAGTTACTAAGAATAAAGAAGGGGCGGTAGCCCCGCCCCTTTTAGATTACCGCGAGAATAAGAAAGAGAGCAAAAAGAATAAAAAAGAATAAACATCCCCAACTAGCTGCTTGGGAGATAAAATCGCGACTTTGTTTGATATTTACGACTTCAACTTTTTTAGCTTTGTCTTTAGACATTTTGGCTAAGATTAGTTAATTATTGTATTACCTATACAGTATAATATAATTAAAATAATAAGTCAAATCTATGCCACAATTAGACAATTTTAGAAAAACAGAAAAAATAAAACTACCCTCTTTTGAAGATTCTGAATTAGAAATTTATACTTCACTTTTATATGGTGATACTATCGGGATTACAGGGGTGGCCGATAATGCCGAACAGCTAGTTGTGATATTGACAAAAATAATTAAAAGTTGGAATTTTACTGACAAGGAAAACGAAACATTACCCATTACTGTGGAGAATATTAAAAAATTACCAGTTGAGGATATTAATTTTTTAGCGGAAAAGATTACTAATATTTATAGTAAAAAAAAATAGATGAAACAGCATTTTTTTTATGTAAAGAATTTGGCTGGACGCAAAAACAACTTTACGAAGAGAATGAAATTGATTTTATAAATTCATTAATCGATGCTTATAAAAAATGGCAGGAGCAGACACAAAATTAAAAGTTATTTTAGAGGCCCAAGACAGGACTGGCGGTGTTATTGGTAAAACAACAGATAAGCTGGGCGGAATGAAAAAAGCCGCTACTGCTGCTATTGGTGCTATTGGAATTTATGGATTAGGGAAAGCATTTAAAGATACAATAGCGAAGGCTGCAAATTTTGAAAAATCAATGTCAAATATAGCAACATTGGTTGATACTAATGTCGAAAGCATGGAGGAAATGAGTAATGCTGTATTAGATTTATCGAAAACAGTGCCAATCAGCGCAGAGGAATTATCGACTTCATTATATCAAGTAAGATCGGCTGGTATTGAAGCTGCTGGAGCAATAGATACTCTAGAGGCATCTAGCAAGCTAGCAGTAGCTGGTCTTGGGTCTACGGAAGAAGCTACAAATATTTTAACATCAGCTATTAATGCTTTTCAAATAGACGCATCTGATGCAGAAAAAGTAGCAAATACTTTTTTTCTTGCAGTGAAAAGCGGCAAAACGACTGTAAGTGAATTAGCACAGGGCTTCGGACAAGTAGCCCCGTTGGCACAACAATTAGGTGTGGAATTTGAAGAATTGATGGGCATAACTGCCGCCATGACTACTTCTGGATTGAAAGCATCTATTGCATATACACAGCAAAGAGCGGTATTGGCTAATTTACTGAAACCAACTAAGGAAATGCAAGAATTGATGGATAAAGTTGGGATGAGTAGCGTAAAAGCGTCAATAGAAATGGATGGGTTACAAGAAACAGTAAGAGCTTTATATAACGCAACAGATGGAAACAATCAAATGCTAGCTAAAGCGTTTGGTTCGGTAGAAGCATTAAATGCTGTGATGATGTTAATGAATGAAACGGGGAAGGACGCTTGGGAAATAATGGGAGATATGTATCAAAGTACAGAAACTTTAAATGAGGCATTTGAAAAACAAACTAGCACCGCTAGTGCGCAATATGAAATATTAAAAAATAACTTAAACGCTGAATTAATTAAGTTAGGCAATGAAATTCTACCGGTTTTAGTTTCAGCGTTGCCGGTCGTAACAAGATTTATGGAGGAAGCTAAATATTCTATTAATGCGTTAGGCGAATCGATTGGAACTATTATTTATCATTTTATTAATTTAATAAATGTGATTAAATCTTTGCCGGGTCGTGCAGGTGCTTTTATGGGTAAAATGCTAGGCTTCCAAGCTGGCGGTATCGTCCCCGGGCCAGTAGGTGCACCAATGCCTGCAATAGTACATGGTGGAGAGAGAATAATACCAACGCACGAAAAAGGCGGTGGTTCACAAATAACTATAAACATAAATGACCCCGTTGTAAGGGAAGAGCAAGACTTAAATAGGATTGCTGACTATGTAATGGACGCAATATCACGCAGAACAGAATTAGCTAATTTAGGGGCAGTTTAAAATATGGCAATAGATATTATATTTAACAATTATGAATTGCAGAATGTTAATGTCGTTTCTAATAAAGCCGTACATACTCAATTTCCTGAAAGGAAAATTGATATTAGGCAAAAGGCTAGAGACGATGATTTTAGAATACTTGGCAACTTTTTTATTATTAAAAGAATAGTTGTTGAGGGGATTATAAAAGATTCTAGCAATGCCTTGCTAAGAACAAGAATTGACGCACTGAAAAGAAATATACAGGGTGAAGACAAGATTTTAGATATTGATTATGGTGATTCAACAAGACGTTATACTGCTACAGTAGAAAAATTAAATATAGACGAGGCGCATTATAACATTGACTTTGTACCTTTTACAATAAGTTTTTTGTGTCATGCTTTTGGCAGAGCAACTAGCGACCAGAATGTTAGTCGAGACACAATTTCGTCAGTTACGATTACTGATGAAACTGGCTCTTTAGTTGGTTCTGTAGGCCCAAGGCCAACTATTACTATTACAGTCGTGTCAGAGACTAATATGGTAATGATCAAATTTAAGAATACGACTACCAACGAAGAGATTGAAGTTGAAGAGAGTTTTAATGCTAGCGATGTACTGGTAATTGATTGTGATGAAATGACAGTACAACTTAATGGTAGCGACCATGACTTTAATGGTGTTTTTCCGACATTTACTTCAGGCAATAATGGCTATCAGGTTTCTGTTTCAGATAGCGGCGCTTTTTCAATCAATTTAGATATTGATTATACGCCTTTATATTTATAATTATGCCGGGAATCACATTACACAAATATGGGGCAAGATGGAAATATGGCAGTGGCGCTAAGTATGGTACTTATAGCGGACAAAAGTCAGTTAAGGTTGTTTATAAAATTTACGAACCCAATGGGACTTATGTTGGGATTTTAAATGATGTTGTTAGCGATTTAAGAATTGAAAAAAATATAAATGGAGGGTTAGGTGAATTAAGGGTTGTTACTGATAAATCAATAGACGATTATAGTCAAGGGACATTATTGAACTTTAATAATCGTATTAAAATTTATGTTAATGATAGATATAACGATTGGTTGTTAGTTTATGAAGGATACATTTCTGCTTACAACCCTTTTCTAAATGAGCGCAGAGAGGGAACAGAGATAACAGTGTTGCCGGCAGTAGCAAAACTAAATAATGATTTTTACAGAACTGCTAGTGATTTAGAAAAAGTACATAGTAGTCAAGACCCTGCGGATATTGTACGAGACATAATTGACAATTATAGTGTGTTGACGGCTAACTCAATGGTTAGTTATTCCGATGCTTCTATTGATAATACTACCGAAAGTGTTAGCTATACTTTTAACGCCAGAAAACATTTAAGCTGTATTCAGAAAATTTCCGAGTTTTTTCCTGACGGCTGGTATTGGTACTTGGGAGCTGACGGATTAATGAAGGTTAAGCAAACAACTGATGGCGACCATACTTTAAAATTAAAACGCGAGATTAAAGGCTTGAGGGTGCATAAAAATATTGAGACCCTTATAAATAAAGTATTCTTTTGGAATGCCAAAGATTCAAATGACGCAGATTATATTTATAGCACTTATGATGATAATAATTCGCAGAATGATTATGATATTAGAGCGACTTACGAAGTAGATGGCCGTGTAACTAATCAAGCAACTGCTAATGCTTTCGGTAATGCTAGAGTTAATAGCGGTAAAGACCCTAAAATCAGAACGGAGGTTGTTGTTGACGGCGACAGATATGATATTGCCGCAATAGAACCGGGAGAAACAGTTAATATTCGCAATATTGATAAAAGCACACAGACTACATTTGATGACAATTTGGTTATACATAAGATTGTTTATACGCCATATACAGCAACGCTTTACTTAGAAGAAAAAGGCGCGGACATTACAACATCAGTAGAGACTGCCCAGCACAAAGTTGAAAATCGGTTAGGTGATTTTGAAAATTTTTGGACAGACACACCGACTGCAAACTTAGCGCTTGCTGGCAAAGAATGGGTTACTGATTTAATTTTTTCGGCTACTGATTCTAATACTATTTCGTGGGGTAACAGGACTATTACTTTCTCTGATGGCACTACCAGAAGCATTACGGCTGGTAATACAGGTAATATGCCAGATACGACTGTTATTTATTTAGATGATGATATTAGCCAAACAGTTTTGCAAACTTCGCAAACAATGGGAGATGCGATTGGTGATAATAAGATACCTCTTTGCTTAGGCATGCCAAATGCTGATGTAACTAAAAATGCAAGGACAATGCCATATAAGTTGGGTTCTGGCTGGCAATGGGGGACTGAGGACTTAGGCGATGATGCTATAACGGCCGTGAAGGTAGATACAGCGCAATTATCGGCTATTACGGCCGATTTAGGGACTATTACGGCAGGGACAGTAACAGGTATTACTTTTACGGGTGGGACTTTTCAAACAGCAACCGCCGGAGCAAGGAGAGTATTAATTGATGCTGCGACCAATAGAATAAATTTTTATGATGCGGGCGGAACTTTATTTGCTTTCATGGGTGCTGACGAAACTTCTGATATTGTATTTGATATTAACCAGACGAGAGTATTGGCAAACAACGAACACCTTTTTAGGATTAGGTATTCTCCGACTGGCGCTTCTGATGAGGTAATGTGTTACTTTTTAACAACTGGCGCTAATGCAGAAGGCCCAACAGTAGAAATAGAAAATTCATCTACTGCCGCAAACAGAACAGCAAATAGTATTCCTACGTTATTGGTAGACAATTTGCAATTAGGAAGAGCCGTACAAATTAGAGATACCAATAATTCTAGTAATGAAACAGTTTATATCGGCAGTACGTCCACTATAAATACCGGTGCTGTAGTTATTGATAGAACTGGTGCGGGCGCAGATGGCATAGCTCAACTTATAAAATCTACTAATGTTAATAGCGCAACTGATTTAACAGCATTAACGATTGATATATCTAATGCAGGTGCAGGCTTGGAGTATGCTTTCGAATTTGCTAATGCTTCGCTTGAGAGAGCTTTAGGTGCGGCAACTACAACAAAATATATACGCGTAAAGGATAGCGGTGGAGCTGAATACACATTAGAAATAAAATCTGTAGCATAATTAAATTATAAAAAAATGGCAACAAGAAATTATCCAACTTCACTGGACGGTTTAACAAATGATATCCATGAAATATTAGCTGAAGATATAAACAATTTACAATCTCATGTAGGGACGCTTAGTGCTGGCTTTCCTAGTGGAAAAACTTTTCAACCATCGTCAGCCGTAACAGCTTTAACTGTTGACCAAGATTATAATGCTAAGGGAATATTTGTTGATAATGCTGGTACGCAATATGGCATACATATAAGTCAAGTCGGAGTTTTAGCTACCGACAGGCATGCGTTATATATTCATTCTAATGCTGTTCAGGTTAATACCTCGAAATTACTTTATGTTTATCATCAAAATACAAATTCTACACAAGGAGCGGCACAAATAGATAATAATAGTACAGGAGACGGGTTAGAGATAAACCAAGGTGGCGTATTGGCAGCTAGTAACTATGGATTAAAGGTTCATTCTACCGTTAATCAACAAAATTCACCTCTTGTTTTTCTGCACCAAGATCATGCTTCGTCTAACCAAGAAGTGTTAAGCATTACACAAGATGCAGTGGCGATAGGTTTTATAGACTTTGTTGGTTCAGATAGGGGAGTGATTACTGGTGCTACTAACTCGACCGGCTCTGTGAGGGTAGAACTAAATGGTGTCGTTGTTAGATTAGCTACTTACGTTGATGCTTAAACAAATTATAGAATTGTTGAGATTTATTTTTTGCTGGGGAGATTTTGACTGGTCAGCAGATTTAACTGACGAGGAAATACATAACGAATTAGATAAATATAATCTATGAATGAAGAAGAAATGACAAAAAAAATTATACAACAAGGAGCAGATATAAAGAATATTAAAGAAAATTTAAGTGAATTTAGGGAAGAGAACCGCAATCAGTTTTACGCAGTTAGAAATCTTATATCTGAATGGAAAGCTTTAACTGAAAAGCGCATGGATAAAACTGATGATAAATTAGAAACAAAAGCAGATAAAGATAATTTTGAATTTTGGAGAAACATTTTAGTTGCTGGTATTTTAATTACAATATTTACTGCTGTTATAATTGGTTTTATAACTAAGTAATCATTAGGAGAAAGGAGGACTCTGATGAAGATTCGCTGTGGTTGTGGTACGAAGATGATTAGAAGGGTGGAAAGCAGAGAGGATGTGTATTATCATTGTCCTCGATGTGGTAACGTCATTCCGTTTTGGGTAGCTGAAATAATAAGGTATTACCTAAAAGGAGGTCGTTTTGAAGACATTAAAAAAGAAGATTGTGTATCATAGCTGCGGCATGCCAATGACAACGATAGAAGTCAACAAAAAACAATTCTATTATTGTTATCGGTGTAGAGTCAAGCTAGACCGAGAGGCGCTCATGAAGGCAGGTCTTACATTCCTGCGAGCAGTCGGCAATGCTTGAGGGGCAAATGGGGGGCAGCCTAAACACAATAGTCCCCCGCTAATTTAGAAAAAATATATGAAAATTATCAACATTGAAGACAAATTACCAAAGAAAGGTTCAAATGGGGTTATAAGTCAAGTTAAATATATTGTGGTTCATCATGATGCGCAATGGAGACCGACAGTATATAATTCAATTAAACGTTATATTAATCAAGCATATTATCATTTAAATAAAAATTATAATCATCTTAGTTATCATTTTAAAATTGATAACGTAGGAGATGTATTTCAATGTGTTAATTTAAAAGAAGTTTGTTATCATGCTGGAGATTTAGAAACTAATAGGGTATCATTATCAATTTGTCTAGATGGCTATTTAGAGGATAGGCAACAATTAACTCCTCAGCAAAAACAAGCATTGTTTGATTTGTTGACTTATTTAAAAAACAAATATCCAAATGCAAAAATTGAAGGACACGAGAGATTTAGCTCAACTCTTTGTCCCGGCAATAATGTTATGACTGAATTAAAAGAATTTAAAGAAAGTGCGATGCCTTCTAATGTAGAAATACGAAAATCTGTATTAGATAAATTATTAGAGATTCAAAAATTATTAACTAAACTAAAATTATGAAAAAAGTTTTAGATTTCTTTAAAGGTAAAAAAACTTATTTATGTGCGTTGGGCGTAGGTGCTGTGTCGGTATTACTTTATTTAGGTTATATTACCGAAGAATTAGCTGTAATGTTGTATGGTTTACTTGGTGCTGGTAGTGTTGCTGCTGTTAGAGCAGGTGTTTCAAAAATAAAGGTTTAACCGCCGCCAAAAATCCCGGATATAAAACGGGGTTTTTGGTTACTTGACAAATGTATAGGTTATAATATAATAGAGTATATGGCAGGACGACCACCACTTACAAGTAGGAATAATAAATTAATAGCTTTGCGAAACAGTAACCCTAAAAAATATTCATACAGGAAGCTGGCAAAGAGATTTAATATTTCCCACGGAAGGGTGCAACAAATAATCAATTATTACGCTAACATTAGCGATAAATAGGCTGTATATGTTATCCACAGGTAATGGCTTGCAATAATGTATAGGTTATGGTATCATTAAGGTGACAGTGGATAAGTTCTTTACATACTAAATAACTAAACCTGCGCTGATGAATCGCAGGTGAAAGGACAAAAAAATGGTTAAACCTTGGGCAACAGCCAAGCAAAGGTGGTTTATAACCTACCATGTTTTTGGCGAAGATGCCCCGTTTATAAGGCTCAAATCTATGAGTAAATGTATAACCCTTCCTCCCGGGATCATGAATGCTGAAAAGTATTTTGCCGAACAGGTATTATATACAATGGGCAAAACCTTAGCATCAAGAATAATCGGGTATATTAAGGGAGAGGACATTACAAAAGCCGCAGAGCTTTTAAAACCTTTTATTAAATAATAACCTATGCTGAAAAATCATAGGTAAGGAGTAAAAAATGACAGACGAAAAAACAACGGAAATTATCCCTGCGGATAATAAGAACTTAGCGCCACCTTTAGAAGGTAATCCGGAAGTAGTAATAGAGTTTGCTACTAAAGCATCGAAGGCGTTAAAAAACATTGTAGACACAAAGCCTAAAAAAGTAATTATAAATAAGGAGCAATATCTTGAATTTGAGGATTGGCAGACAGTGGCGCGATTTTATGGCGGTAGCGTTGGTACTGATTGGACTAAACCTATAAACAAGGATGGCAAGGTATTCGGGTTTGAGGCCAGAGCCGTAGTATATAACCATGGTGAGATAATCGGATCGGCAGAGGCTTCCTGCACGCGCGAGGAAAAGAATTGGGTTAGTAAACCGGAGTTCCAGCTAAAATCAATGGCACAGACTAGGGCGTGTGCTAAGGCTTTGCGACAAGTATATGGTTGGGTGGTAGTCTTGGCAGGGTATAAATCAACGCCGGCAGAAGAAATGGATGGGATTACTAATGGTCATGAAAAAACATTTAATGAAGAAATAACAGTCGTGCCAGAACCAACAGTAACAAGGGCAAAAATGTCAGATCAGGATTGTGAGGCATGTGGCGTAAAATTAACTAAAAGGGTATGTGATTATAGCGTGGGTCGTTATAAAAAAGCGCTTTGCTTTGACTGCCAAAAGAAGGAGGGCTAACAAATGACATTAGCCCATGAAACTTTGCTTAAAAAGTTAGGTAAAATAAACGCTGAAATAGCCAGTGTTAAAAAGCTATATGCTAAAGCTATTAAAATGCAAGAACCTTATAAGGACATGATCCGATTAGCTAAAAACACTTATGATTACCTTTATAAGGAAAAAAACGAGTTAATGGAGTCTATTGAGGAGGAAAAATTAAAATATAAGATAACAAACTAAAAGTAAAATTATGTACTTTGACGAACCACAGGCAGAAGTAGCAGAAGAAGCTACCGAGGAGGCAACAGCAGAAACTGCTGAAGAGACTACTGAAGAAGCTACTGAGTAAGCCTTTACATAACCAAGCCCTTTGTGGCTTGGTTGGCCTCGCTTAATTCCTTGCATGGGTTTTAAGCAGGGCAACTAAGCCGGAAAGTATTAAAAAAATTGTTAACAGCTAAAATAAATAACTACAGTTAAATAACAAGTTTTCCACAATCTGTTAACAATTTAGAAAAAACTATTTGATAATTTATTTTTTAACTTTTCACGTGTTCCTTTCATCCATTTTGGTGGTTCAGATTTATAACCAAGCATAAAATATAAATATTCCTGTATGCGTAGATCGTCCGGCTTTTTAGCTTTATAGTAGTCAATTAACAATAATAATAAATGCTCAATTTTGGCTAACTCTTCAGTATTTAATAGCCCGTAGTCCATTAATTTATGATGATTGGGGCAAAGAATAAGTTTATTTATAGGCGTATCACCGCCACCAATTCTTTTAGGGACAACATGACATACTTCAAGATAGCGATCAAAATTACAAATTTCACATTTAGCGTCTAAAATTAAATTTCTATAGGAATTGGGCATATATTTAAAAGTTATCCACATATTAAATTTTAGCAAAAATACTAAAGAAAGTCAAAAACCTTAGCAAAGAATTAATAGTTTTATCTAAAAAGTGCTTATTACTATTATATATATAAATATATACGTCGTACGACGTCGTATTAACGTAGTATTATAAATAATAAGGCGAAAAAAAATTTGAGCGCCGAACAAAAAAATGGGCAAAAATGATTTTTCAAAACAGATATTAGAAAGTTGTAATAGGATTTTAACACCGAGGGAATGTAAAATACTAGAATTAAGGCTAGGTCTAGACAATGGAGAAGAAAAGACATTACAAGAAGTTGCTACTTATTTTGATGTTACAAGAGAAAGAATTAGACAAAAAGAAGCGCTGGCTATTGAAAAAATATGTAGTTGTTTGGAAAGTTTTTACTGGTCAGAATCTGATAAAAAAATAATTTTAAAAAAATGACATCCTACGAAAAAATCAAAATGCTTTTAGCGGACGGGGAATGGCATTTGATTAGCGATTGGATGCAGGAAGGGACGGGACATTTTATCGGCTATAAAGCGCCGAGCCGTATTTCAGAATTTATGAGAAAATATCCCGGGGAGGTTGAGACGAAACAGATGGGCAAGTTTACTGCTTATCGGCTAAAAGAGAAACCTGAGCAGGTTGGGCTTTTTAAAAGCCTTAGAAACACACCTGTCAGGTTTTTTGGTTGATCTGGGGCAATATGGCGTATTTAGCATATAAACGCCGGACAGGGCAAATAAAAGCGAAAAAGGGCATTATAATTCTTATACCTTTGCTGGCTCTTGGGATAAGTGGTAGTGCGGAGGGTAGGCCTGCTCAAGAAGCGGGCGAACAGATAGCCCCTATTCAAAAGCCTAAGAGCTGGCAGGTTGTACATATACCTCTTATAAAAAATGACCAAGAAAACCAAGAAATCTTGGATGGACAAACCAGTCAAGATAAATCAAGACTACAAAACCAAAGGCAAAACAATAGAACAATGGATTCGGAACAAGTACAAACAGGAATCTTCACCTGCTACACGTCAAGAGCTTCTGAATGCGATTCAAGCCCAACTATTACAGCTTCATCAGAAAGAGTTAGAAATGGTATTACAGCTAATAACTGTCTTGAATTTGGCAAAAACATACGAATTGTTAGCAGAGAATATAAAAGAAGATATGAAGGAAGACATAGAACGATATTGGAGATACAGGATAGAATGAATAGTCGCTACAATGACTGCTGTAATTGCTTCGACATCTACTGGGGCGGAGAAGAGGCAGTAGAATCCTGCCTAGAATTCGGGAGGCAGGAGATGGAATATATAATAATTAATTGAATAAAAAACAATGCCAACAATCGAAATTAGTGAAACAACACTAGAAAAAATTAAAGACCAATTAGGAGAAGAAATCCAAATCAAGGAAATTGAAAACTTAAACGACTTAATCGGACAGGTTTATCTTTTCCAATGTGCTAGGTATATTTATCACGGAGAAGTTAAAAAAGTTACTTCTGATTATATTGAACTTAAAAATGCTAGTGTAATTTTTGAGACAGGAGCTTATGACAATAAAGAAGCTCAAGATAAACAAGCATTGCCTAAAAATTGTTTTATTATGCGTCAATCTATCGAAGCCTTTTACAAAATGAAATGGTAAAATGATGAATCAACTTACTAAATCTGGGTCTGGGTCTTGGTCTTGGTCTGGGTCTAGGTCTAGGCCTGGGTCTAGGTCTGGGTCTAGGTCTAGGTCTTGGTCTAGGTCTTGGTCTAGGTCTGGGTCTAGGTCTAGGTCTGGGTCTTGGTCTGGGAAATATAATAATTAATTGAATATCAGTTGTTTATCTTCGACCAATTAAGATAAACAATGATAACATAATTGGTAGGGGTAATAGTTGTATGCACTACTTTGGTATGAGAACGCTGGCTATTGCCCCCAGCTGATAATTAATTAATAATTGAATAAAAAACAATGAGTAAAAACAAACTTATTATCAATGGCAAAGAAATAGAAATTTCTAATGAAACTGCTAAGAATTTAGAAGAACAATTTTACAAGAAAGAAGAAAAGAAAGGCGTTACAATTTATAAAAAAGATGGTTCAGTTTTATATAAAACTGATTGTAAAACAATGAAAGAAGCTGTTGAGCAAAATAAGGCTAACCTGTATGATGCTAACCTGTGTGGGGCTAACCTGCGTGAGGCTAACCTGCGTGAGGCTGACCTGCGTGAGGCTGACCTGCGTGAGGCTGACCTGTGTGATGCTAACCTGCGTGGGGCTAACCTGTATGATGCTAACCTGTGTGGGGCTGATCTGTGTGGGGCTGACCTGTGTGATGCTGACCTGTGTGGGGCTGACTTAAATAATGCTAAATTCTACGGCAGAGGCGGTACAAAAAAACTAAAAAAAGAACAGGTTAAAGATTTTCTATTAGCTTTAGGATTTATTATCGAAGAATAATTGAATAGAAATATGACACAAGAAATATTACTTGGCTTTACTATAGGAGTTACAATAACTAATTTAGTTTGGATTATTGCAATGAGTATTTGGTTAAGAAATAACCCTAAATAAATTTATGAAGAAAGAAGAATGTAAACATAATTTTGTTCCTGCGCCAGTAGAAAAAAAACAAAAATTTTCTCCTGTATATTCAGGAAGTCAAAAAAATGAAGTAGCAATACTTAATATTGAACATATTTATATTTTTTGTACTAAATGTGGAAAAGTAAAAAAATTATCACTTTCCAATGAATAAAATAATACTTGATTTATGCGGAGGAACAGGCTCTTGGAACAAGCCCTACAAAGATGCAGGATACGATATTTATAATATTACTTGGCCAGAATATGATGTGCTTAATACAAGAATAGTTGGCAATAGAATAGAATTTAGAAATTATAATTATAAATGTAAATTAGCTTTAAACAAAAAGAATATTTATGGAATATTGGCTGCACCCCCTTGTACAATGTTCAGCTTTGCAAGAACTAAAGCAAAAACATTACGAGATTTAAGACAAGGAATGTTAATTGTAAGAGCTTGTTTAGATTTAATTTGGAAATGTATGGAGATTAAACAAGAAACAAAATATAAAGCAGTTCCTTTAAAATTTTGGGCATTAGAAAATCCAAACGGAATGCTCAAATACTTTTTAGGAAAACCAGCCTTTGAATTTTCACCTTATGAATTTGGCGACCCTTATAAAAAAAGAACTCATCTTTGGGGATATTTCAATATACCAAAGAAAAAATGCGCTGATTATAAAAGCGCTGAAGTTTTAAGCAAGTTTGATAAAATGAAAACTAAAGAAATACATCCTGAATATTATGGCAAATTAACTAGAACAGAACGTAGAGCTATCACCCCGCAAGGATTCGCACAAGCCTTTTTTAAAGCTAATCAATAAAAATATAGACTAAACGTCGCTTAAGCACCAAAATAAAAGAAATAACACCATTAACAGACATAAAATATGCAAACTACATTTTCATTAATAATTATCGCAATCATAGTAATGTATGCAGTAATAATTATTAAAATATTACATAGAATTGAAGATTTGTTATTACTTAATTGTTCCTAGTTTGCTGTCTAGGGTTTATATATAGTCAGATAAGCTGAATTAAATTCTTGTTTATCTCCTAGACAGCAATTTGGGAAGAATATTCTTAGTTTCTTTCCTGCCTGAAGGTTTCCTTCAAACATGGTTTCATCATATCCCTCTAACCCTTTGCATGGGTAAAGCTAAAAGTTTCCTTCAGGTAGGGAAAAAGTTATGAAAAAGACAGCATTAATAACAGGTATTTTAGGTCAAGATGGAGCATATCTAGCACAATTTTTACTACAAAAAGATTATAAAGTATATGGCATGTTCCGGAGGAATGCTAACCCGAGCTTTGAAAATACTGATTTTTTAGAAGTAACTAGCGATATTGAATTTGTTTGTGGAGATATGACTGATGAAGCGTCCCTTATAAACTTAATTAAAAGTATAAGGCCGAGTGAGGTATATAATTTAGCGGCACAATCATTTGTAGGGTGTTCTTGGGAGCAGGCGAGACTGACAACGGAAGTTAATGCAATGGGAGTGTTATATTTATTAAACGCAATTAAGTTTTTTTCACCGACTACTAAATTTTATCAAGCGTCAACTAGCGAGATGTTTGGAAATGCCAGAAGTAGTCCACAATGTGAGCATACTCCTTTTGAGCCGGAAAGCCCTTACGCTATATCAAAACTTTATTCTTATTGGCTAGTAAGAAATTTTAGAGAAAGTTATAGAATGTTTTGTTGCAATGGTATTTTGTTTAATCACGAATCGCCAATCCGGGGCAAAGAATTTGTTACTAGGAAAATAAGTGATGGTGTGGCGCGAATTAAATTAGGATTAGCAAAGAGTATAAAACTAGGAAATTTGAGCGCTAAAAGAGATTGGGGCTATGCCGGAGATTATGTAAGAGCTATGTGGTTGATGATGCAACAAGTACATCCGGATGATTATGTTATTGCTACTGGTAAAAGTCATTATATCAGAGAATTTTTAAAAATAGCTTTCGAGTTTGCAGAAATTAAAGATTGGGAAAAATATGTAAAAATAGACCCTCGTTTCAAGAGACCAGCAGAAGTATATGATTTGTGTGGTGATGCCGGCAAAGCTAGAAAAAAATTAGGGTGGAAGCCCGAGAAAAGTTTTGAAGATTTAGTCGAATATATGGTAGCAAGTGATTTACAAAGATTAATAAATTAATAATAAACAAATGAAAAAAGTAAATTTAAACATTCAGTATCCAAAGAGAGAATACGGAGCAGGGGAAGGTAAAAAGGTTGATAGCAAAGAGATAACCCTAAATGTTATAAATTACGGGGTTAATAATAAGTATGGTATTTCGTCAGAACGCGGCATGGGCGGTGGCGTTAAGGTTGAAAGCATGACACGGGAACAGCGCAGGATGTGGAGTAAGGTACAGGACAAGCTAGATGAAAACACTGATGTAATTGAATTAAGCGATGAGCAATTTGATTTTATTTATGATGTAGTTCATGACTTTAATTTCCCAGCACAGTTTGCAAGGGCGGCTGATTATTTGGATGAGGAATTAAGTAAAATTAAGGACGAAGCGGAAAAGAAGGAAGGCAAAAAAGATGCTGACAATAATTGAGGTAGATATAAATTTACTGAAGCCGGCAGAGTATAACCCCCGGCAGATGACCGAAAAGCAGGCTTTGGATTTGGAGAAAAGCATTAAAAGGTTTGGCATGGTTGATCCTTTAATTGTGAATAAGGATAATACTGTCATAGGAGGCCACCAGAGGCTTAAAATTGCGCAAAAAATGGATTTTAAGACTGTTCCGGTGGTTTATGTCGACTTAGACAAGGAAAAAGAAAAGGAGTTAAATTTGAGGCTGAATAATAATTTGGGAGAGTGGGATTGGGATTTGTTGGCTAATTTTGATATAGGGGTTTTGGAGGATGTTGGGTTTGATAGGAGTGAGTTGGAGGTTAAGTTGGACTTAGGGGTTGAGGAAGATGATTTTGATGCGGAGGAGGAGGTTGGGAAAATTGAAGAGCCTGTAAGTAAGCTGGGAGAGGTTTATGAATTGGGGCGACATAGGTTAATGTGTGGGGATAGTACGAAAAGGGAGGATGTTGAGAAGTTGATGAACGGGAAGTTGGCTAATATGGTTTTTACTGATCCGCCGTATGGAATTAACTTGGATACAGATTTTTCTGACATGAAAGGGATCGGAGTAGGGAAGAAGTATGAGAAAGTGAAGGGGGACGAAATAAGTTATAACCCGAAGCATATATTTGATTTTTTTGGATATTGTAAGGAAATATTTTTGTGGGGGGCTGATTATTATGCTGAATTTATAAAAGATAGAAACAATGGTGCATTCATAGTATGGGACAAAATGTCTGGAGGTGAGGGCGTGAACGATAATTACGATAAAATGTTTGGCTCTAATTTTGAATTATGCTGGTCGAAAGCTAAACATAAAAGAGCTATTGCTAGAGTATTATGGAAAGGTATATTCGGACTATCTAAAGAGCCTGATAAAAAGAAGTTTCATCCTACTCAAAAACCAGTATTATTATCCGAATGGTTTTTAAAAAAGTTTAGCAAAAAAGAAGATATTGTAGTTGATTTATTCGGCGGTAGCGGTAGCACTTTAATAGCCTGTGAACAGTTAGATAGGACTTGTTATATGATGGAATTAGACCCTAAATATTGTGATGTAATACGCAAGAGATATGAGCAATACACCGAACCAAAAAATACTTAAGGGAAAAGAAACGCTAGCATTAGAGTTAAAATGGAAAGGATATAAATATGAGGAAATAGCTAAAAGGACAGGATTTTCAAAGAGCTGGATTAAGCAATGTTTTTATAAGGAGGGTTCGCTTTTTAAAAAATATCAAGACTACGAAAAAGAACAGAACAGGCGCGAACAGGAAATGGCTATGCAAATCCTTAAAAGTAATTTACGAAATGCCATATTAACCTATGTTAAAGAATTGCAGTCAGAGGATAGTAGTGTGAGAATAAGAGCCGCAGAAAAGATTATTGACAGGTGCATGGGCAAAGTACCGGATAAACTAGAAGGCGATATATTACATAAACACGTTGATATGCTTGAGCTATTTAAAATGCTACCAAATGGACAACCAACTGCTGACCAAGATAAAATTGAGCAGGGATAGCTTTGACTATTTCGTTTTGAATATTTTTAGCAAATCGTTTCCGAAGTTTATAGGCGGACAGCACATTACAAACACAGCTAAATTTTTACAGGCTAGTAATAGGACAGCTAGAATATCAGCCCGGGATCATTTTAAAAGCACTTCACTTTATGCTTTTATTATGTGGCGGTTATGGTGTGATTGGGATAGAAACGTTGAAGCGCATTATTTTAGCTTTAGTCAGAAAATGTCAGAATATCATATCAGAAAGATAAAGTCGTTTATAGCGACTAATCCATTTTTTATACAATGCCAAGACTTGAAAAGGAATGCGGAGGGTGTAATGAAGTATAGCTGGGACGGACAACATTTTTTCAGTTTAGATCCGCACGGGCTTTTAACTTTTAAACGCGGTATTCATTGTGAAGATATCTATATTGATGACCCTTTCCAAGACCCGGAAAATAAGATGTTGCTGACAAACATAATGAAGATTAACAGGATTGTTACTAGCAATATTTTAGAAATGCCTAACAGGTATTTGCATATTGTAGGCACGCCGCAGACTAATGATGACTTCTTTTTTGACAAAAAGGTTATGAGTAGATTTGCGGTTGACATTATGCCGGCAATACAAAATGAGGCGGAAAGGAAAGTCTTGTGGGAAGAGTATATTGATTGGGATGAGCTGATGAGCCGTAAAGGCGAAAAAGGCGAGAAGATATTTAATTGCGAGTATATGTGTAGTCCGGTATATGCGGAAGAAGCATTTTTTACAAGGACACAGTTAATGCCGGTAGTTAAGGATATAAAGCCGTTGGATATAGGGCAGAAGCATAATTTAGACGGCGAGGTGGTTGGTGGGTTTGATATAGGCAAGAAAGCGCACCCTAGCCATTTGTCAGTTTTTCAAGTTAATGGCGAGAAGTGGAAAATGATTTATCAGTTGTTTATGGATAGCTGGGATTATAATAGGCAGTTAGAATATTTGGAAATGGCTATTGAGAATTTAGGAATTGATTATTTGTACTATGATGATACTCGGGGCGAGCTGGAAAGCCTAAAAGAACAGAATAAAATACCACACCAAATGAAGCCTATAAATTTTAATACTAAAACAAAGTTTTCAATGGCATCAGAGTTTGACAAATTAGTAAGCAATAATAATATTGAGCTTATAAACGATAGGCGGTTTATTGAGCAGATGTTATTGGTTACTAATGATTTGCAGGCATTAGAAACGCCGGAGGGGCATGCAGATAGTTTTTGGTCAACGTGCTTGTGCTTTAATTATTTATTACAACCTAAGCCTGAAATTAGATTTATATGATCTTATTTTCTTGGGACGATTATCACCCAGACAATTTAAAAGTAGCGGAATTGTTTAAAAAATACGGGATACATTGCATTTGGTTTATAGAATGCGGAGGGAATGAAAAACATGAACAAATTAAGGCAATAGAGGATATTGGTTATGAGATAGGGTGTCATGTGTTTGAGTTTGGAAGCCATACAGTTAATCATAGATTTTTAAGAGAGTTGCCGTTTAAAGACCAGCATTATGAAATATTTGAATCAAAAAAGGTATTAGAAACTTTTTTGGAAAAGCCAGTGGAATGGTTTTGTTATCCGAGAGGACGATATAACGAGATAACAAAGCAATTAGTAAAAAAGGCTGGATATAAATATGCAAGGACTACTGATGTTTTTAATAAGAATTTAGATGATGATTTTGCAAAAAGTACAACTGTGCATTTATTTCCTAGAAAAGAATATACGGGGCGTGACCCATTTGAGTTAGCAGAGTGGTGGATAGATGACCAAACAAAATATTTAAATGATCCTTATGTTCATTTTTGGGGACATACTAAAGAAATAATCGAATATAATTATTGGGACAAGTTAGAGGGCTTGTGTAAAAAAATACAAGAATGTCAAAAATCATAGTAACTGGCGGTGCAGGATTTATCGGTTCTCATTTGGTTGATGAACTAGTAAAAAATAGTAATCATAAAATTTTGGTTTTAGATAATTTAAGTACCGGCAATATTAATTACGTAAATAAAAGTGCAGACCTTATTATGATTGGCTTAAATGATATGGAAGATTTGGAGGCTATTTTTCACGATTTTAAGCCCGATTACGTTTTTCATCTAGCGGCTTTGCCCAGAATACAACCGTCAATTAAAGACCCCATCGAAAGCCATAAGGTTAATGTTGAAGGCTTTTTAAATATACTTGAGCTATCGCGAAAGTATAAAGTAAAAAAATTTATATATTCTGCTTCATCTTCTGCTTATGGTGACCAAGAAAAAATGCCATTGAGGGAAGATATGAAACCTGAACCTAAAAATCCTTATGCCTTACAAAAATATGTCGGGGAACAATATTGTCAGCTTTATTCAAAACTTTATGGATTACCGACTGTTTGTCTTAGATATTTTAATGTTTATGGGAAACGCCAGTCATGTGAGGGCGCTTATGCCACAGTGATTGGTGTTTTTTTAAAACAAAAAGCAGAAGGCAAAAAATTTACTGTAGTAGGAAATGGCATACAAAAAAGAGATTTT
>Ga0098068_1000173_pt1 | contig 27165 bp, 19 predicted proteins | sample 26BtaG_FD_75059 | JGI IMG/M metagenome (GOLD analysis project Ga0098068, IMG submission 75059) | Marine viral communities from Cariaco Basin, Caribbean Sea - 26B_WHOI_OMZ_CsCl | ecosystem: Environmental > Aquatic > Marine > Oceanic | place: Caribbean Sea: Cariaco Basin | collected 2014-11-09 | reverse complement strand
CCTAAAAAGGTTTCCAGTCCATAACCAAGCGCATACCCCGTGTACGGGGAGGAGAACCAATCTCCCGATTCAAAAAGCCCATAACCTACATTAGCATAATTAGCAGCAAAAGTAATATGGTTTTTTTTGAAGATTTCAAAATCCAGATTCAACGTCCCTTTCACGAAACTATCTCCAGTAAGCGTTATGTAGTCATAACCATAAAAGGAAATAAAATTATTAATGAAATTATTGCCATAGCCCCCTAAGGCAAAATCCAACGATTGTGTATTGTTGTCGCCAATTTTAAATCCACCCTGGGTAAAAATATTGGCTGATAACTTATTCGAAATTCCAAATGCATAACCTATGTCGGCCTTAGCCATTGAGAACTTGTTGAAATCCTTATTAAAATGTGATGCGTGAAGATACAAATGAAAGTCACCACTAAAGTACACTCCGTTTTTTGGATAGTATTTATTGTCGTAAGTATCCAGTCTTAAAGTCCCAAAAACCGACAAATAATCGGTGTTTTCAAAATATTGCTTGTCACCCGGCACATTGACCAATACCGTCTCTGATTTTATTTTCAACCGTTTATGTTCGCCTCCTAAACTCAGTGCAAAATCCTTTCTAAACAAAGTCTGCAAATAAATTTGATTGGTTTGATCCTGAAGCTCAACGCCAATCTTATTCAAGCCTGTAAGTGATTGTTCATAATCATTCAAAAACAACTTTACATTGATGTTTTTACTGAATTGGTTAAATCTTGAGCGGAGTCCAATACTCCAATAGAATCCTTTGTCTATATAATATTCAAAATTATAGCGCACGTGATCTCCCAGTATCAAATCCAACGACATGACATCATCATCCAACAAAGCTCGTTTTTTGGTAAAGTTGACCAAGGCCGCACTTTTATAAAGACCGTCGTAATGTAATCCAAATTTTAAAAAGCTGGTGATTTCGCTTTCATCAACCGTAGCCGATAAGTCATAAACATTTGGACGGTCCGTCTTTTGGAATTCATAATAAAAGGTGGTAAAGTTATTGGTGGCCACTAAATTATTGACACCTTCGTTAAAATCGGCATAACTCACCTTTGCATCTTCCTCAAGCTTCATTTTCCCTAAAATATAGGCCCGTGAATACCGGTTATTTCCACGGATGATAACCTCGTTAATGGCGATACTATCTTTAGAGGCTAGATCCAATTCTATCCCTCTTGAGCTTTTATATTTTGGAAGCTGTTCTAAACCTTCCATCTTACTACGTGCAGCCCTCGCTCCACTTTCAATAATCTTTCGACCTTCGCTAAATGATACCACCGTATAATCCGTAATATCCGGCTTAATGTAGATATCTGTTTTTTCAACCTTCTTGATCATATCATTGATTGTACGATAGTTGTTGATCTGAAGTAAAATTGCGGGTGCAGAGTTCAAGTCTTCCCGTTTTGCCAATCCATCTTGCACATCCACCCCAATAATCACATCCATCCCCTTGGCCTTAAGCTCGTCAATAGGATAGTTGTTGATGACACCGCCGTCAATAAGGACGCGATCATCAATAATAACTGGTTGAAATAAAGATGGGAATGCCCCGCTTGCAGTAACGGCTTGTGCTAAATTTCCATGATCCAAAATAACCGCTTTGCCAGTTTCAACATCGGTAGCCACACAAAAGAAAGGAATTGGCAATTGATCAAAATCGGAAATATCGGTGACATGTAAGGTTAGTTTTGATAATAGATTAAATACGTTTTGACCTCTGGATAAGGCTGAAGGCAATTTCAGCTTAAAATTATTGAACGGCAAGGTTACGGCGTATCGTTCGGAATTGTCCCGCTCATAAAATGTTTTGGCAGACCTCGGAAGATTATCATTAATAACATCATCAAAATAAAGGGAACTAAAAATGGAATCCAATTGTTTGCCTGAATAACCAGAAGCATACAACGAGCCTATAATAGCACCCATACTGGTTCCTGCAATATAATCCACTTTAATGTTCAAGCTGTCGATCACTTTTAACACTCCAATATGCGCAAACCCCTTTGCACCTCCACCACTTAACACCAATCCGATCTTGGGTGCTTTTTGGGGCTGCTCCAAAATGGTGTCCTGGCCCTTCATTGACAGGGAGATGAACAGCGCAAGAAATATTATATAAGTGAACTTTTTCAAATTTTTTGTTATTTAAACCTGCACGTCCAGATGCTATAAACTGAAGACCTTGTAGGTTAATTTCCCTCCCGATATTTCGGGATTTGTAGGCTACTTATTATAAAAATCAAGTATTTTTTTTGCTCTTGACGCTCCGATAACCGGCTCCAGTTCTTCAAGGCTCGCTTTACTGATTCTTTTGACCGTTTTAAAATGCGTCATCAAGTCGACGATTGATTGTTCTCCAATACCAGGTATCAGCTCCAGCTCTGTGGTCAGGGCGCCTTTGCTGCGTTTGTTACGATGATGCTCGATCCCGAACCGATGGGCCTCATTCCGCAATTGCTGAATGACTTTTAAGGTTTCGCTTTTTTTATCTAAATATAGCGGAATTGGATCATCTGGATAAAATAATTCTTCCAAACGTTTCGCAATTCCGATGATCGCAATTTTTCCTCTTAAATTTAAAAGCTCCAGACTTTTTAAGGCTGAGGACAGTTGGCCTTTGCCACCATCAATAATAATGAGTTGTGGCAAGGGCTGCTCTTCTTCCAACAAACGCTTGTATCGTCTGTATACCACCTCTTCCATGGAAGCAAAATCATCAGGCCCATCAACGGTTTTGATATTAAAATGGCGATAGTCCTTTTTACTCGGTTTACCGTTCTTAAACACCACACAGGCCGCCACCGGATTGGTGCCTTGAATATTGGAGTTGTCAAAACATTCAATATGTCGCGGCTCTTCCTTGAGACGAAGGTCGGTCTTCATTTGAGCCATGATCCGATTGGCGTGACGGTCAGGGTCTATAATCTTGACCTGTTTGAATCGCTCCATCCTATAGTATTTGGCATTGCGTTCAGACAGTTCTAAAATACGTCTTTTATCGCCCAATTTCGGAATACTGACTTTAATTTCTTCACCTAAATCCAATTCGAAAGGCACATACACCTCTTTGCTCGTAGAATGGAACCGCTGTCTGATTTCGGTAATAGCCAACTGCAATAAATCTTCATCAGTTTCATCCAGTTTCTTTTTAATTTCCATGGTATGAGAGCGAATAATGGACCCATAGGACAACTGTAAAAAATTGATATAAGCATAACTCTCATCAGAAACAATGGAAAACACATCAACATTACTTATTTTCGGATTGACCACGGTAGATTTTGCCTGGTAATTTTCAAGAATATCAATTTTTTCTTTGATGCGTTGGGCTTCTTCAAATTCCATGGCCTCAGCATGAGCTTTCATTTGCTGTTTGAACTGTGCCAATGAATCTTTGAAATTTCCTTTTAAAATTTCTCTGATGGCTGCAATATCTTCTTGATAATCTTCCTCAGATTGATAGCCTTCACAGGGGCCCTTACAATTCCCCAAATGGTATTCCAAACAAACCTTAAATTTTCCGGTGTGAATTTTATCCGGCGCCAAGTCGTAATTACAGGTTCTTAACATATAGACTCCTTTGATGAGATCGAGGAGTGTTTTTACCGTCTTCATGCTCGTATATGGCCCAAAATACTCCGAACCATCCTTGATCACCCGGCGTGTTGAAAATACTCGAGGGAAACGTTCTTTCTTGATACAGATCCATGGATACGATTTGTCATCTTTGAGCAGGACATTGTAACGTGGTTGGTACTTTTTGATGAGATTGTTTTCAAGAAGCAAGGCATCGGTCTCCGTTTGGACCACAATATGTTTGATGGTGGCTATTTTTTTGACCAGTACTTTGGTCTTGCCATCCCGATAGTTATCGGGATGGTTTTTAGTAAAATAAGAACTGACACGTTTCTTCAGATCCTTAGCTTTACCTACATACAATATCTTATCATTGGCATCAAAATATTGATACACTCCAGGTTGATGGGGCAAGGTCTGCAATTGGATTTCTAAGGTAGGCTTACTCATATCCCAAAGATACTATATCTTCAAAACTTTTCAATGGAAAGGATTTTAAGTCTTTCAATAAAGGAACGGATTTTTATTATCTTGCGACCCAATTGTAATTAACACCCATGCCAAAAAAAATCATAGGCAGAATTGACAAGGCAGATTTCCCTGAACTTAATCTTTTTGATATTGACATCAAAATAGATACGGGTGCTTATACCTCTTCCATTCACACCCATAAAGTATGGATAGACAATAATGAGCTGGTGTGTTTATTTTATGACAAAGGCCATCCTCATTATAGCGGAAAGGAAATCAGATTTAAAGAATACACCTTTGCTAAGGTAAAAAGTAGTAATGGGCTTGTTCAGAAACGCTATAAAGTAAAGACCACCATTATTCTATTTGAGAAAAAATACCGAATTTCACTTACTTTGAGCACGAGAGAAGACATGCGATTTCCGATTTTAATTGGTCGAAAATTTATCAGTAAGAAATTTATTGTAGATGTCACACAAAAACATTTATCTTATAACAACAAAAACAAATAAGCATTGGGGTGAGCACTTTTTGGGCTATCACATTAATTCTTATCGATTAACAACTTAAAGCAAATTAAACCCAATGAACATTATTATTTTATCCAGAAATCCCCATTTATATTCTACCCGACGTTTAGTTGAAGCGGCCAGACAACGCAAACATACTTGCGAGGTTATAGACCCTTTGAAGTGTGATATCATTATTGAAAAGAAGAATCCGGCCATTTTATACAAAGGGCGTATCTTAGAAAATGTGGATGCAATTATTCCACGAATTGGTGCTTCGGTGACCTTTTATGGCACTGCGGTAGTGCGACAGTTTGAAATGATGAAGGTGTTTTCAGTGGTCGAGTCGCAAGCCTTGGTTAGGTCACGCGATAAATTGAGAAGTCTTCAGGTACTTTCGCGTGCGGGATTGGGCATGCCAAAAACGGTATTTTCAAATTACACCAAAGATGCTTCAGAGGTCATTGCGTCAGTGGGCGGAGCGCCATTGGTGATCAAACTTTTGGAAGGTACTCAAGGGCTTGGGGTGGTCTTGGCTGAAACCAACAATGCCGCAGAATCTGTAATTGAAGCTTTTCATGGTTTGCAGGCGCGCGTCATCATACAGGAATTCATCAAGGAAGCCAAAGGTGCAGATATCAGGGCATTCATTGTGGATGGCAATATTGTAGGTGCCATGAAACGCCAAGGTAAGGATGGTGAGTTTAGATCCAATCTCCACCGAGGTGGCAGTGCAGAAATTATTCAATTGACTGACGAAGAAGAGAACGCTGCCCTTAAAGCAGCAAAAGCATTAGGTTTGGGCGTTTGTGGCGTGGACATGTTGCAATCGGCACGTGGGCCATTAATTTTAGAGGTCAATTCTTCTCCAGGACTTGAAGGCATTGAGGCGGCCACCAAAAAGGATATTGCCAAAAGCATCATAAGATATATTGAACGTAATGTCTAACTTTATTGATATTGGAAGAAAATAGAAATATAATCACCATTTTAGGGGAAGAAATTCCATTGGGTGCGTCTCGGGAGATCAATTTTAATATTGCGAAACTCCATACCGCAACAAAAATTGAAATTCCCATAATTATTGAGCGCTCCAAGATTCCAGGACCGACGATTTTATTTTCAGCCGGCATTCATGGTGACGAAATCAATGGTGTTGACATTGTCAGGCAATTGATTGCACGACGCATTAACCAACCAAAGCGCGGCACCATCATTTGCATGCCCATTTTAAATATTTTCGGGTTTTTAAACAGCAAACGTGCCTTTCCCGATGGTCGCGACTTGAACCGGATGTTTCCAGGATCTGCCAATGGGTCCTTGGCAAGCCGAGTAGCGCATAGACTGATGCATGAGATCATTCCCGATGTGGACTTGATTATCGATTTCCATACCGGGGGCGCCAGCCGATTTAATGCGGCACAAATAAGAATCGTCAAAAACCAACCTGAACTGGATGACTTGGCGCGCATTTTCGGAGCACCATTTGTTCTGTATTCGAATCATATTGCGAAATCCTTTAGAAATGCCTGTTTTCAGTTGGGCAAACCAATTTTACTTTATGAAGGTGGAAAATCATTTTTTGTGGATGACAACATTTCTAAATTTGGCGTAGAAGGTGTCAAACGAATTTTAGCACATTATGGCATGCTGCATCATCGCATTAAGGCCAATGTGCCCAAGTCACCCACTGTTTTTATTGAAGAAAGCAAATGGATAAGAGCCAGACAATCTGGGATGTTTAAAGCTGTAGTTTCTGTAAACACAAAAGTTAAGGTTGATGATGTTTTGGGCCAGATTACGGATCCTTATGGCAAAGTGTACCACGAAGTAAAATCGACACTTGAAGGTTATGTGATTAACGTGAATGAAGCGTCATTGGTCTATCAAGGTGATGCACTTTTTCATATAACCAAAGTGATTAGCCATTAATGAATTAGCCATGACCAAATCAGAATTAAGACGTCTCTACAAGCAAAAGCGACAGGAACTATCGTTAGAAATGATTGAAACTGAAAGTTTGGCCATTTCCAACCAATTATTACAGTTACCTATTTGGGATTTTTCGTTTTATCATATTTTTTTAAGCATCACTGAACACAAGGAAATCAACACAGATTATATTCTCAATATTTTATCGGGGAAAGATAAAAACATCGTTATTTCAAAAAGTCATTTTAAAAGCTTAAGAATGACCAATTATCTTTTAACGGATAGCACGGTCATTAAAAAGAATTCTTGGAACATTCCTGAACCAGTAGATGGTATTGACATTGATTCTCAGAAAATAGATGTGGTTTTTGTGCCGCTGTTGGCATTTGACAAACGAGGTCATCGCGTTGGCTATGGAAAGGGTTTCTATGATAAATTCTTATCGGAATGTAGGCCTGAAACCCTAAAAATAGGGCTTTCATTCTTTGAAGCCGAAGAAATAATTAATGATATATCTGATAGTGATGTGGTCTTGGATTACTGTGTGACCCCATATCAACACTATATTTTCAAAAAAAGTATCGATTAACGGCATATTTATTCGATTAATTGTAAATTATTATTATATTTGGTACAATCAACCCCAACCATCCCCATTTTTATGTATCAAGAACAATTATTACGTGGCTTAATCCAAAATTCTGAGTTAGGATATTGGGAAATAAATGGTGAATATGTAGGCTGGTCCTCTGGGTTTCTTAAAATTACAGGGTATGACATTGAAGATATCGAATTAAACCTCAATTATTTTCTCTACACCTTATTGAATAAGGATCAGCGTGATCTTTTCAGGGATAATTATTTCAATTTATTAAACGATGACCAGGATTTTGAACAAACAATAACACTTACATGCAAAAATGGTCAGCTCCAGGAACTTAAATGCCAATCGTCAAGCACATTCCCTGTCAAAAAAAAGTATCCAAATTCTAAGATCCTAACGTTCAGCCCAGTCAAAATGGCACTCAACAATCGGGTGAAAAACGATAATTTTTATTATCGTGAAACTGCTGAAATGACGTCTTCAGGGAGTTGGTATGTTGATTTGGTAAAGAAGAAAACCTATTGGGACCATGAATGCAGACGCATTCTTGAGTATCCAGAAGATTATATTCCGTCCCTAAGATATGCTTCGCAATATATCCCCGAAGAGTTCTATGACATCTCTTACAATCTATTTTATAATTGTACCATGCGGGGAAAATCCTTCAGCACGGAAATAAAAATGCTAACCGCAAATAACCGCTCATTCTGGGTACGAGCCATAGGCAAGCCTGTCTATAATGACTATAATGACATTGTTGGCATCAGGGGTGTCTTTCAGGATATAGACGACATTAAGATCAAAGAGCTGGATTTAAAAAACACGGCGGAAATCATTTCTTCCCAAAATAAAAGGCTCTTTAACTTTGCTCATATCGTATCCCATAACCTGAGGTCCCATACCAGCAATCTTTCGCTCATTATGCAATTAATGGATGAAACCAATGATGAAGACGAAAAAAAAGATCTCATAGCAAGCATTAAGGATGTTTCTGAAAGCCTAAATGAGACCATACAGCACCTCAATGAAGTAGTTACCATTCAAACCAGGACAGATCACAATAAGATTGAAGTGAGTTTTCAGGACTCCTTGGATCGCGTCTTAAAATCAATCATTAGTCTTATTGTTAAGAATGATGTGACCATCCACGCCGATTTTCAGAAAGTCAAAGTTATTAACTATATTCCAGCTTATTTGGATAGTATCTTCTTGAACCTAATAACAAATGCCATAAAATACGGTCAGAAAAATAGAGCGGTCATCATTGCTATTAGGACTTATACGAAAGACAATAGGATCTTTCTGGAGATCAGTGATAACGGTATGGGTATTGACCTTAAAAAACATGGCCATAAGCTGTTTGAAATGTATAAAACATTCCATCAGAACAAAGATGCGGTTGGTATTGGATTGTTTATCACAAAAAATCAAATTGAATCATTGAACGGGGAGATTTTTGTTGAAAGTGGAATCCAACAAGGCACGACCTTCACAATAAAACTGTAAATCATGAAAAAAAAGACTTCATTGGCATGCATTATTGATGATGACGGCATGTACATTAGGCTCCTTAAAAAAATTATCGAGGCCCGAAAACTATGCGATAACCTTTTAATTTTCAATAATGGGAAAGAAAGTATCGATTATTTTGAAGCCATTTTGAAGAATTTACATGAAGAAGAGGTTCCGGACATAATGTTTATTGACCTCAACATGCCCATCATGGATGGTTGGGAGTTTATAGAGCGCTTCACTAAGATTGAAAATAAGTTTAACAAACTAATTTCTCTATATATTGTCAGCTCATCTATTAATCCGGTCGATATTGACCGTGCGAAATCGCTCTCCAATATTAAGGATTACTTAGTGAAACCGGTTAGAATAACTGAATTGGAAACGATCTTCAAAAAATCCGCCTAGTATATAACTATTGGGATTCTATCCGATTTTGGACTGAATTTTCCTCGGTTTTTTCCTCTTCTTGATGAAATGCCTTTTTATTGAAGACGATCAATAATCCTATCCCAGTACTTATAGCCATATCCGCAACATTAAATACGGGTTCAAAAAAGGTGAAATAATCTCCACCAACAAACGGAATCCAATTCGGCAAGAACCCTTTCCAAATTGGAAAGTGAAGCATATCTACTACCTTCCCGTGAAATAAGCTATCATAACCCATTTCAGGAAGAAACACCGCCACTTGACTATAGCTATCGTTAAATAGGATGCCATAAAAAGCGGAGTCAATGATATTGCCCAATGCACCGGCAAAAATCAAGGCAATGGCAACAATAAGAATCTGAGGACCTTTTTTTCTAACCGAAGCGACCAACCAATAACCAATTCCTACTACCGCCACAATTCGAAAGATGGTCAATGCCAATTTTGCCGTACGATCTGAGATCCCTGCGATAAAATCGCTCAGTTTTGTACCCCAAGCCATGCCATCATTTTCAACAAATAAGATATGAAACCAATCAAATACTTCAATGCGATGGTGTAAGGCAAAATGGGTCTTAATGTAAAATTTACTGATTTGATCAATCAATAAGATGGTGACAATTAAAAGGGCAGCTTTTTTTAGGGACATAATACTGAAAGTGGGAATTTTTTTTAATGACAGAGTTACAAATGAAACTCTTCTGATTGAAATTCCGTTAATTTATTTCCAGACAAAGTGCAAAAATAGTATTATTATTGAACAACTTGCTTCAATTACAAAATGAACTAAAACAAAAAACACTTCTGTTTGAGAAGTGTTTTTTGTTTTAAAGCAATTTAAACGACACTTTACGGGAATAATTATCTAAATCCTCGTTTCCCATTTTCATGGGAATTTTACTGTTGCATGTTTTTAGCTTCAATACTTAAAGTTGCGTGTGGTACAAGCTTTAAACGTTCCTTTCCGATGAGTTTCCCGGTTACACGACATACGCCATAGGTTTTGTTTTCTATGCGGATCAAAGCGTTTTTAAGGTCACGAATAAATTTCTCTTGACGAATCGCCAATTGTGAATTAGCTTCCTTGCTCATCGTTTCACTGCCCTCTTCAAAAGCCTTAAACGTTGGCGATGTATCATCAGTACCATTGTTAAGGTCATTCATGTACGCACTCTTTATTAATTCTAAATCTCGTACAGCTTTTTCAATTTTCTCTTGAATCAGTACTTTAAATTCTGCCAAATCTTTATCAGAATACCTGATGTTTGCATCTACTTCCATAATTTTAAAATTTTTTAATAAACAACTTGGTATTTACATCATCAAAAGCAATTTCTATACCGTTATCTAAGTGTTCTAAAATCTCCAACTTTTCGGTTAAGGTTTCGGTTTTTATGTAATCTAAGTTTGTGTTTATTGCGTTAATAATATGTTCATCTTCCTGAAAGTGTACCACAATTCGATCCGTAAGCTCATATCCCGAATCTTTTCTTAAATTTTGGATTCGGTTTACCAATTCTCTTGCAATACCTTCTTTTCTTAATTCTTCTGTAATCGTCACATCCAAAGCTACCGTTAATGGACCTGAACTTGCAACAAGCCAGCCTTCAATATCTTGTGAGGTAATTTCTACATCAGAAAGCTCCAAAATAATACTTTTTCCATTAACTTCCACATCTAAAGTGCCGTTTTGTTCAATTTCCTTGATATTCTTCGCATCAAAACCACTTATTACCTGAGCTATCGCTTTCATATCCTGTCCAAAACGGGGGCCAAGCACCTTAAAGTTGGGTTTTATCTGTTTTACCAAAATATCTGACGCATCTTCCAATACTTCGATTTCCTTGACATTTACCTCAGATTTTATCAAATCGGCCACCGCCAAAATCTCATTTTTCTGAGCCTCACTTGAGATTGGGATCATGATTTTCTGTAGGGGCTGACGCACTTTTATTTTCTCTTTAGCTCTTAAGGATAAAACTAAGGAAGAAATGGTCTGTGCGGCTTCCATTTTTCGCTCCAATTCTTTGTCAATAAGTGTCTCATCATAGATGGGGAAATTTGACAAATGTACACTTTCAAAGGTTTCCTTTTTGGTGACGGCGTTTAAATCAAGATAAAGCCGATCCATATAGAACGGTGCAATTGGTGCACCAAGTTTTGCAATGGTCAGCATGCAAGTGTACAAGGTTTGATAGGCCGAAACCTTATCTTGTTGGTAATCGCCTTTCCAAAAGCGTCTTCTGCTCAATCTCACATACCAATTGCTTAAATGGTCTTGCGTAAAATCTGATATGGCGCGGGCAGCCCTGGTCGGTTCATAATCTGCATAATACTCATCAACCTTTTGAATCAGGGTGTGCAGTTCAGATAAAATCCAACGGTCAATCTCCGGCCGATCTTCCAAAGGTATTTCAGCCTCAGAATAATTGAAATTATCTAAATTGGTATATAGTGTAAAAAAGGAATATGTATTGTAAAGTGTTCCAAAAAACTTGCGTTTCACCTCTTCAATACCTTCCAAATCAAATTTTAGGTTGTCCCACGGATTGGCGTTAGATATCATATACCAACGTGTGGCATCTGCACCATAATCATCCAAGGTGGCAAAAGGATCTATTGCATTCCCCAATCGTTTGGACATTTTCTGTCCATTTTTGTCCAAGACCAATCCGTTAGAAACGACATTTTTATAAGCAACGGAATCAAAAACCATGGTCGCAATGGCGTGCAAGGTATAGAACCATCCTCGGGTTTGGTCAACACCTTCTGCAATGAAATCGGCAGGAAAGGCTTTTTTCTCATCAATAAGCTCGGCGTTTTCAAATGGATAGTGCCACTGCGCATAAGGCATCGCCCCTGAATCGAACCAAACATCAATCAAGTCAGCTTCACGCTTCATTGGTTTTCCTGAAGGAGACACCAGGACAATTTCGTCAACTATGTTTTTATGCAAGTCTATTTTTGCATAGTTATCTTCTGATTGGTTTCCGACTTCAAAATCTTCAAAAATATCAGCTGGCATGAATGCCATCTCAACAGCTTTTTGCATCTCGGCCTTCAATTCTGCAACAGACCCAATACAGATTTCCTCCTTGCCATCTTCGGTTCTCCAGATTGGCAAAGGTATTCCCCAATACCGTGAACGTGACAAATTCCAATCGTTCGCATTGGCCAGCCAATTCCCAAAACGGCCCGTTCCGGTCGATTTTGGTTTCCAATTGATGGTTTCGTTAAGCTCAAACATCCTGTCTTTGACATCGGTCACTTTAATAAACCAAGAGTCCAATGGATAATACAAAATTGGTTTGTCAGTTCGCCAGCAATTTGGGTAACTGTGCTTATATTTTTCAACCTTAAAGGCCTTGTTTTCATTCTTTAATTTGAGTGCCAAACGTTCATCAACACTCAAATACTCTTTCAGATTGGAAATCACCGATTGTAAGCCCACTTTCTGTTTTTCATATTCAGAAACTAGTTCATCATCAGATAAATATTCAGATTTCACGTATTCTCCAGCAAAACCATACAATTCATCATAGACCTCTTTTCTAAATCGTCCCTGCAAGTCTACCAGTGGCACCAAATTCCCGTTTTCATCTTTCACCAACATTGGCGGCACTTCAGGAACGGCCTGTTTTGCCACCAAGGCATCATCCGCGCCAAAAGTTGGGGCGGTGTGGACAATCCCGGTTCCGTCTTCGGTCGTCACGAAATCGCCAGAAATGACCCTAAAGGCATTTTCTGGATGATCGTTTGGAAGTGCGTAGGGCAATAATTGTTCGTAGGTGATGCCAACCAAATCCTTTCCTTTGAATTCCTTGACAATGAAATATGGGATTTTCTCCGTCTTGCCGGCAGGTAGGTTATCGCCCGATCTGTACTTCAACAACTCCGACTTAGCATCAACTCTTTTGAACTTCCCGTCAAATTGATTATTGACCAAGGCCTTGGCAAGGATGACATTTAGCGGTTCAAACGTATATTGATTGTAGGTTTCCACCAATACATAGTCAATTTTTGGCCCAACGGTCAATGCCGTATTACTTGGCAATGTCCAAGGCGTGGTCGTCCAGGCTAAAAAGTAAATATCTCCTTCATCTCGTAAAAAGTGTGGAAGCGATTCGGGATTGGCCTTAAACTGGGCCACCGCCGTCGTATCCGTTACATCCTGATAAGTGCCTGGTTGATTAAGCTCATGACTGCTTAATCCAGTACCTGCTTTTGGAGAATAAGGCTGAATGGTGTATCCTTTATAAATCAGCTGTTTATCATAGATTTGCTTTAACAACCACCAAACACTCTCCATATATTTTGGCTCATAGGTAATGTACGGATTGTCCATATCTACCCAATAACCCATTTTTTCAGTAAGATCATTCCACACGTCCGTGTAACGCATGACCGCTTTACGACAGGCTGCGTTATAATCTTCTATGGAAATGGTTTTTCCGATATCTTCTTTGGTAATCCCGAGTTCCTTTTCTACACCCAATTCAATCGGTAGGCCGTGCGTATCCCATCCTGCTTTACGCTTCACCTGAAAGCCTTTCATGGTCTTATAACGTGGGAAAATATCTTTAATAGCACGTGCCAAAACATGGTGCACGCCCGGCAATCCGTTAGCAGAAGGCGGCCCTTCAAAAAAGACAAATGGGGTGCTGCCCTCTCTTGTAGTTACGCTTTTGTCAAAAATATTGTTCTCTTTCCAATAATTGCCGATTTCTTCCGCAACTTTCGGCAAGTCAAGTCCTTTATATTCAGTGAATCTCATTATTAATTACCTTAATTCTAATCGAAGTGCGAAATTAATGATTTTTGATAAATTAGAAGTCTTAAATGACGGAAAAAGACAACTCATAAATTTGATCCAAAAATGTATCGATAGATGCCTAAAATGTGTTGGTGAAAAACAGCCTTAAAAACAGAAATCTTTTAGCTACGACCAATCATGCGTTCACATATCCAACCAATGGGTTGATTCATATTCTTAACCAGCTATTCCACGAAGCAAACTTTCAGTCTGTGAATTTAGACTAATGGAATTCCAATCCTTAATAGTCAATTATAGGTCAAAACGGAAGTCGTTAAGCCTATAGAACTCCAAATTTCTTATAAAATGGATCATCCACTCCATAGGTTTATAATGGTCTAATTGAATACCCTAATTGCTAAGTTTCATGATTAAGCACCTATTAATTACAAAATAAATTCAGGCTGCTAGACCAAAAAACTCACCAAATCTTCAATTTTCGAAATCAATTGGATTTTGATTCGCGTATTTTTCAAAGCGATTTTATTGTATTTAGAGACAAAAATTGTAGAAAACCCTAGTTTTTCGGCCTCTAACACCCGTTGTTCCACCCGTTGCACAGGGCGGATTTCTCCAGAAAGCCCCACTTCAGCAGCAAAACAATAGTCCTTAGGAATGGCAACATCTTCATTGGAGGATAAAACCGAAGCTACCACGGCCAAATCGATCGCGGGATCATCCACTGAAATACCTCCAGTAATATTCAAGAAGACGTCTTTAGCCCCCAACCGGAATCCGGCACGTTTTTCCAAGACCGCAAGCAGCATGTTCAAGCGCTTGGCATTAAAACCTGTTGCGGAGCGTTGTGGCGTGCCATAAACTGCAGTGCTGACCAAGGCTTGCACTTCAATCATCAGCGGGCGCATGCCCTCTAAAGTAGAAGCCACTGCATTTCCCGAAAGCTCTTCGTCCTTCTTGGAAATTAAAATTTCTGAAGGATTTGAAACTTCTCGTAATCCTGAGCCTTGCATTTCATAAATTCCCAATTCATTGGTCGATCCGAAACGATTTTTATGAGCTCTTAAAATCCGAAAGACATGATTTCTGTCGCCTTCAAATTGCAAAACGGTATCCACCATGTGTTCCAAAATTTTTGGTCCGGCGATATGGCCATCCTTGGTAATATGGCCAATCAGAATAACTGGTGTTGCAGTTTCCTTGGCAAATTTTATCAGCTCTGTAGTACATTCCTTGATTTGTGAAATACTCCCGGAAGATGATTCTATATATTCGGTATGCAGGGTCTGAATGGAATCAATAACTACTATATCTGGCTCAAGCGCTTCAATTTGCTTAAAGATATTTTGGGTCTTGGTTTCGGTCAGAATATAGCAGTTGGCGCTATTAGGGTTGATGCGCTCTGCCCGCATTTTGATTTGCTGTTGGCTTTCCTCACCAGAAACATACAGCGTTTTGTAAGGTAATTTCAATGAAATTTGAAGTAAAAGCGTACTCTTTCCAATGCCCGGTTCGCCTCCTAACAAAATCAAGGAGCCAGGAACAATGCCGCCTCCAAGAACCCGGTTGAATTCCTGATCATCGGTTTGCATTCGGGCTTCCTGAGACACGTCAATTTCATTGATCCGCAATGGCTTGGAAGCGCGTTTTACTGCTGAGGTAGGTGTTTTCCAACTGGATTTCTCTTCCTTTTGGATGACCTCCTCAACAATCGTATTCCATTCTTTGCAGGCCGTACACTGGCCTTGCCATTTAGAATATTGACTGCCACAGTTTTGACAGAAAAAAGTTGTTTTAATTTTAGCCATCCTTTAAAGTTTGAGCTAAATTAAAACTATTTGCGGTATTAGTTATGATTATAAATCGTAATTCAAAAGTTTATTAGTCAATATCACTTTCCTTATCGTCACCTGCCAAAGTAAGTCCCTCCACTTTTAAAAGGATAAGATCTTTATTGATATGTGGCGTTGATTCTAAATCCAATGCCGTTTCATACAGTTTTTTGGCGCGTTTGGTTTTGCCAATCCTTTCAGCATGGAGCGCCATATAATAAGTTCCATATGATGTTGTTGGATCTTGTTTGTTGGCCAGTTTCCCAATTTTTTCAAGAGAAGCCAAATCATCGCGCTGTTCGGCCGCTTTCACGATTTTTTCAAATTCGTCTTCTGAAATGGGCTTGGTTATCCCGAACAGATCTTCGATTTTTTTGTAGCGTTTACTGATATAGGTGTCCAAGGTCCCTTCATAAGTAAGAATATCCTCTTTAAATTCTCGATCACTGATGGGTTTATAAAGCTCAAATATTTTATCCAAGGCTTGCGATAAACCGCCAGTTACCAAAGTATAATGAGAGTGACCTTCAAAATCCTCAAAATAATACTTCAAGGCTTTGTTGTCTATCTGTTTCAGTTTTTGATTGGCGTCAAGAATGCCATTTCGAAGAGAGGCTACATCATCACCACTGGTCACCATATAATAAAAGATGTCTTCTTTCAACCATTTTAATCGGCCACTGATATTATCATCCATTTCTCCCTTATAATCGGGACTCAAATTGACATATGCCTTAAATATCGGATCCTCTTTTAAAAGGAAAGCATTCATAAAATTTGCCATAAGATCATGACCAACAGCAACTTTAAATTTACTGGTTTTGTAAGTTCTGTCAAGGTGAGGTATCAGTTCTGTACTTATAAACTCATAAAATCGCGCCCCGAACTCTATAGGCAGTCCTGTAACCTCATCGTGATAAGCATCATAAAAGCGGTCTTTTCCTTGGATCAACCCTACGACGATAGCTTCTGGCATCTTATCAAAGTAAGTTTGAAAAGCCACCTGACCAACAACAGGTTCAAACAGGTAGTCGCCATCAAATACCAAAATCACAGGGTATTTTAAATTGGATGAGGGATCGTAGTTATTTGGTAGCCGAATTTTTAAATCTCTAGTGGCATTTAATTTTCGGGATTCGAAACTTTCATAGATTGTTTGTGCGTTAAAAGACATAGCGCACAGCATGATGAAGAGAAAAAGTAGGGCTTTTTTCATCGTAAGTAGGTTTAAGGTTTGGGACGGTAAATATATACAAATATAGTTGATCTGTATAAATTATTCGATGAAATGCACGAATCTGCTAATTTTTATCCTTTATGGTGTAGATTTTATCTAGCAACATATCCTTGTCGATAAAATCAGAAGCTTTTAAAAGTAGGCCAGATTGATAGTTGTGTAAGGCTCTTTTTAGATTGTTTTCATTTTCATAATACATTCCTGTATAATAGGCACTGATCATTGAATCTGGAAATTCTTTTCTCGCCAATCGCGACAATTCTCTCAGGGCGTCCCGATCATCTTTCTTCATGGCAGCTGCCGCGACTGCGCGAATATCGTTCTCAACTACTTTCTTTTCAAAACCGTAAAAAAACTTGATGTCGGCATATTTCTTTTCAAGATACTTATACGGTCCTTCGGGATAGGTCAAAACCAAGTCTGTATACTCTTGTTTGTTGATGGGTTTGTACAAAGAAAAGATTTCATTTAAGGCTTTTGGAATACCCAAGCCCACTAACGAATAATGGTCGGCGTCATTAAAATTATCAAACCTGTAATGCACCTTCGGATTATCAAACGTTCCCATTTGTGCATTATGTGCAATAATGCGTTCCTTTAAGCCATCAATATCATTTTCGGCGGTGGCTACATAATAGAAGGTATCGGTTTTGATGGTGGAAAGCCGCTCTTGAACCCTAACCGTCATTTCTGGCGCCAAATCTGGACTTAACAAAATAAACGCTCTAAAAATGGGATTTTCCTTAAATAAATAATAATTGATAAAATTTGCGCTTAGATCGTGCCCCGCGACTATCCTAAATTTAGAAACATTGTATTTACTTTCAATATAAGGAATGAGCTCCATCCCTATAAATTCAAAAAAGGACGCCCCTTCATGGGCAGGAAAATAAATTTCCTTGTCATAAAAAAGATCTTTTTCACGACTGTTTCTTTGGTTGACACCAACAACGACAGCATTGGGCATCTCCCCCCAATATGCGTGATAATCTGCATTTCCTGCAAAAGGCTCAAACAGGTAATCACCATCCAAAACGATAATTAAGGGGTATTGCGATTTATCCTCCGGATTATAATTCCTCGGTAACTGAATCTTCAGTTCTCTCTTTTCCCCTAATTTTTCGGAATCAAAAGGTTGATAAATAACCTGGGCCCCCATCGAGGTACTAATGAGAAACATTAGGAGTAGCGTAATCTTGTGCATATAATTAGGGATTAATATTAGCTATGGCAAGGTAAAAAAATATTCGGATTGTTCCGCCTTGCCTTTTAAATGTTTAACAAAGACATCACTTTTCTATTTCAATTTTTGTTTAGCATTATAGATCGGTAAAAACAAAAAAGAAAGACTCCCAAGAACAATAATCATTAACGTTTGGGAAGCCCACATGATCCAACCAAAAGCGATACTTGGGTTTTCTGGAATATCAAAAATTGAAAAGGCGGCTCCAATGGCCAATGGATATACAAAAATACCACCATTAGTGGCTGCAATAGTAAAGCTACCTGCAATAAACCCTATCAATAATGCCCCAATGGACACCCCACTTAAATCATCAACCGCTAAGGTGGTGACATAAAACATCAAAACATACATAGTCCAGATAAAGAGGGTATGAAATATAAAAAGCCATTTTTGCTCCATCTTAAAAATGCTCAAAATACCTTCCAATAAACCCCGCACAAAGTTTCTTGCTTTTAAGGCGATTTTAGAGGCACTATTTTTTAGATATAAAAAAACAAGTATTGACAAAATGACGCCGATAGTTCCAATTAAGACGAGTTTCTTCGGTTGAAAAGCCGATTCCAAGAGCCCATAAATAAAATCAAATTGGATTAAAAGCGTGATGGCTACAATCCCAAGAAGTATCAACATATCGGCCATTCGTTCTGCTATAATAGTGCCAAATGCCTTCTGAAATGGGACATCCTCATAGTTTGTCAAGACGGCAGCTCTTAGCACTTCTCCAGATCTTGGAATGCCAAAATTGGCCAAATAGGCAATAAAAACAGCCATGATGCTGTTAGGAAGTTTTACGCTATAGCCCATAGGCGCCAGCAAATATTTCCATCGATAAGCTCGTGATAAATTGCTGAGCAGGCCTAAGAGCATGCCCAAACCAATCCAACCATAATTGGCCGATTTGAAATAGGGAATGATCTGATCAATAGGTAGTTTTGAAAAGGTGTACCAACCAAAAAAAGCGGCCAATAAAATCGGGAGCCCGATCCTTAATGTTCTTTTGGTCCTGGCGTTCAATTCTATTTGAGTAAGTTGGTCTCTTCATCCGGAAAAACCAATGAAGGCTTAAACGTCCTTGCCTCTTCCAATTCCATAAAAGCATAGGTAATTAAAATGAGGGTGTCTCCAACAGCGACTTTTCTTGCAGCCGCACCATTTAGAGTTATTTCTCCAGAATTTCTTGGCCCAGGGATAACATAAGTGTCCAGGCGTTCACCATTGTCATTGTTGACCACTTGTATCTTTTCGCCTTGAATAATATTGGCAGCCTCCATTAAATCCTCATCAATGGTAATGCTTCCAATATAATTTAGCTCAGCACCTGTACACTTGACACGGTGTATTTTTGATTTTACAACTTGTATTTGCATTTGGCAAAGGTAATTAATTAAGTGCTATATTGTCAATAAGTCGGATATCACCCGCAAATACGGCAATAAAAGCTCTATACGATTTAGTTTTGGTTTTTCTTCGAACGGTTTTTAAACTCACTTCATCAGCAATTGTGAAATATTCCAAAGTCAACAAGTCATGCTGAGCAAACTGTTTTTCAACCCATTCCGTTATCTTATTTACACTTTCCGTGCCAAAACGTTTTTTGGCAGCTTTTAGTGTTTTGTATATAAATGGCGCTGCCTCTCGCTGTGCTTTGCTTAAGCGTTCATTTCTTGAACTCAGGGCCAAACCGTCTTTGTCTCTAAAAATCTCGACACCTTTCACCTGAACAGGAATTTGATGCTTTTTGATCAATTCTTGAATAATTCGAAATTGCTGAAAATCCTTTTTTCCGAAGTAGGCAATATCTGGTTGAACAATTTCAAACAAACGTTTTACGACCGTCCCAACGCCGTCAAAATGACCTTTTCGAAATCGCCCTTCCATCTGATTTTCCAGTCCACTAAAATCAAAATGTTCTGATACGACCGCGTTGCCATAAATATCATCTGCCACAGGTGCATAAACGATGATATCTTTGGATAAGCTCTGCAATAATTCCAAATCCTTTTCTAAGGATCTTGGATACTTCTCCAGGTCTAGGGTGTTGTCAAATTGCGTCGGATTAACAAAAATACTGACTACCATCCGGGAGTTTTCCTCTAATCCCTTCCTGATTAACGACAAATGCCCATCATGCAATGCACCCATTGTAGGTACGAAACCAAGGGTTTGGTTTTCACGCCTCAGCCCATCTATAGCCCGTCTTAAATCTTCTTTTTTATGGCAAATTATCATTATATAACAAAACATTAACAGCGTGCAAACTTAAGATTTTACTATCAATCTGCATAAAATTTTGTACTTTTGCGTGTTTTAATTTTAATTTTTTTTAAACTCCGTGATTTATGAAAGATAAGAGGATATTGTACGTGTCTTCCGAGGTTGTACCCTATTTACCTGAAACTGAAATTTCTTCAATGTCATTTGAAGCTCCAAGAATGGTGAATAAACAAGGAGGACAAATACGGATATTCATGCCTAGGTATGGAAACATAAATGAGCGAAGACACCAATTGCATGAGGTAATTAGACTATCAGGGATCAATTTGGTCATCAATGACCTGGATATGCCATTGATTATTAAAGTGGCTTCAATTCCTAAGGAAAGAATCCAAGTGTATTTTATTGACAATGAAGAATATTTTAAGAGAAAAGCGACATTGACCGATGAAGATGGAAGTCTTTATCCTGATAACGATGAACGCGCCATATTTTTTGCCAAAGGCGTCATTGAAACGGTCAAGAAATTGAATTGGGCACCAGATATCATACATGTCAACGGATGGTTGGCCTCCCTATTACCTGTTTACCTTAAGGAATATTATAAAAACGAACCGCTGTTCTCCGACAGTAAAATTGTGACTTCCATATACAATCAAAGCTTCGAAGGCACGTTAGATATGGATATGATCAAAAAAGTGAAGTTTGACAATATCGATGAGTCTGCCATTAAAGTCTTAGAGAAACCTAATTTCATCAATATGATGAAGATTGCAATTGATTACTCTGACGCCTTGATAAAAGGGTCTTACGAGCTAGATCAGGAATTGGAAGATTATCTAGAGGCATCAAACAAACCAGTTTTGGACTATTATTCCCAGGAAGATTTTGCTGAGCCATACGCTGAATTCTATAATAACAAAGTTCTTAAATAAAAAAACACTATTCGTTTTTAAATCCACTTACCGATAGTAATGAAAAACAAAAAAATCGCCTTGAAAAACCTATTTATCCTTGCTGTATTGATGACAGCGTTCATTGCATGTGATAAGGACTTTGTATCTCTTGATTCGGATATTTCTGGTCTAAATAATTTTGATGTTGCGGAAAACAAGTATGACGTCATCGCTTATACCAACAAATTGAAACCTATTCAGACCAACAATTTACCATCCAATTTGTTTGGATATTACAAAGACTTGGTTTACGGAAATACTACTGCCAGTTTGGTGACGCAATTGTCGCCAACTACAATGGACCCAACATTTCCTGAAGAGGTCAGATTGGATTCAGTGGTCTTGACCATTCCATATTTCAGTAAATCTACAGGGATCGAGAATGAGGTCACCTCTTACAAATTGGATTCCGTTTATGGTGATGGTTTTATCAACTTTAAACTTTATGAAAATACCTATTTTTTAAGAAGTTTTGATCCAAATGCAGGATTTGATCAGCCTCAAAAATACTATTCTGACCGTTCACTATCAGCTTCAAACCAAATACCCCTGGCCTCCTTACGAGGTACAGTTTTAAAGGCCGTAGATAGTTTTAAACCGAGCAATAAAGAAATCAAACTTATAAAAGGAGAGGAGGTTACGCGTCTGGCGCCTGCATTACGTTTTAAAATGGACACCACATTTTGGAAAAATAAAATCCTTCTTAAAGAAGGTGACCCTGTATTGAGCAACGTCAATAACTTCCAAAACTATTTTAGAGGTATTTATTTTGAAGCGGAGGCGGTCAACAATGACGGCACTATGATGATGCTCAATTTTGCATCATCCAATGCCAATATCACTCTGCATTATAGCTCACCTTCTACATCAACCGCAGCTGATGCCGAGCGGGTAACTGGCACCTATAGATTAAATTTTCCAAGTTATAACCCTACTACCAGCAGTGCGACATATAATATAGTCAACTTTTTAAACAACGATTTCACATTAACTATTCCTGAAGGCAACCCAACTACTGGCGATGAGAGATTATACCTAAAAGGTGGACAAGGCTCTATGGCCGTAATAAATTTATTTGGAGGTACAGATCTCGACACCGATGAAGGCACAATGACTGCTTTTGAAGCCTTTAAAAATGATTATGTTCAAACGGACGCTTCGGGAAAATTTGTAAAAGCGAAGCGATTGATCAACGAAGCCAATTTGGTCTTCTATGTAGATCAAAGCCTTACGCAAGGTCAAGAACCCGATAGAATTTATATCTACGATGCCAAAAACAATATTCCTTTATTGGATTATAGCTTCGATTCCGCTGACAACGGCAGGATCAATCATCTTGGAAAACTGCAACATGTCAGCGACGATGAAAACTCACAAGGCGTGAAATACAAAATCAAGATTACCGAACATATTAAGAACCTCTTATTGAAGGATTCTACAAATGTCAGTTTAGGATTGGCTGTATCCACCAACGTGAATATTGAAGGTTCTGTAGCGCAGGGTTCTATACTCAACTCAGACAACAATTCAATTAAGAAATTACCTATAAGTTCGATTTTATCACCAAAGGGTACCGTGTTATTTGGAAACAACACCTCAGGTACGAATGAAAATAAAAAGTTATATTTGGAGATCTTTTATACTGAACCAAACAATTAATAATCAACCTAATACCTAATACAAGATGTGCGGAATTGTCGGTTACATAGGCCATAGAGAGGCTTATCCCATTGTTTTAAAAGGATTACAACGCTTAGAATACAGAGGCTATGACAGCGCTGGAATTGCTTTATACGACGGCAAGGATCTCAACCTATGTAAGACCAAAGGCAAGGTTGCTGACCTAAAGACGCTCTTGGAAAAAGAGATATCCACTAGCGGGAAACTTGGTATTGGGCATACGCGTTGGGCCACTCATGGTGTTCCCAATGACGTGAATTCACATCCACACTATTCCAATTCAGGCAATTTAGTGATCATTCACAACGGGATCATTGAAAATTACGATTCCTTAAAAAAAGAACTCATAAAACGTGGCTATACGTTTCAATCGGATACAGACACTGAGGTTTTGGTCAATTTGATAGAAGATGTTATGACCAATGAAAACATCAAACTCGGAAAAGCGGTGCAATTAGCTTTAAACCAGGTCATCGGTGCCTATGCTATTGCAGTCTTTGATAAAAACAAACCAAATGAGATTGTCGTAGCCAAATTAGGAAGTCCCTTGGCCATCGGTATCGGTGAAGGTGAGTTTTTTATCGCTAGTGATGCCTCTCCTTTCATAGAATTTACTGACAATGCCATCTACCTTGAAGATCATGAAATGGCCATCGTTAGGTTGGACAAAGACATTAAAATCAGAAAAATAGAAGACGACTCTCTGGTGAATCCATATATCCAAAAGCTGCAACTCAATTTGGAACAAATTGAAAAAGGAGGCTACCCTCATTTTATGCTTAAGGAGATCTACGAACAACCTTTGGCCATAAAAGATACCTATAGAGGCCGATTGTTGGCGGATGAAGGTATTATCAAAATGGCTGGCATAGAAGACAATATGAAGCGTTTTTTAAATGCCGACCGTATCATTATTGTAGCTTGTGGCACCTCTTGGCATGCGGGACTGGTTGCTGAATATATTTTTGAAGACTTGGCAAGAATACCTGTTGAAGTAGAGTATGCCTCTGAATTTAGATATAGAAATCCAGTTATTACCGAAAAGGACATAGTGATTTCAATTTCCCAATCCGGTGAAACCGCCGACACCTTGGCTGCCATCAAATTGGCAAAATCAAAAGGAGCTTTCGTATTTGGCGTTTGCAATGTCGTAGGATCATCCATAGCAAGAGAAACCGATGCTGGAGCGTATACACACGCCGGACCGGAAATTGGCGTGGCCTCAACAAAAGCATTTACGACTCAAATAACAGTTCTAACTTTAATTGCATTGCGTTTAGCGAGGGCAAAAGGAACCATGTCAAGTTCAGACTATCGCAGACATTTGCACGAATTGGAACTCATCCCTGAAAAAGTAACTGAAGCTTTAAAAGCCGACAAACATATCCAAGCTATTTCAGAATTATATAAAGATTCAAGAAACATGCTTTATTTAGGTAGAGGATATAATTTTCCGGTAGCCTTAGAAGGCGCCCTAAAGCTAAAGGAAATCTCCTATATACATGCCGAAGGCTATCCTGCAGCAGAAATGAAACATGGACCAATTGCTCTAATCGATGAGAATATGCCGGTCATCATCATCGCCACTAAAAAAGGTCATTACGATAAAGTAGTGAGTAATATCCAAGAAATCAAAGCCAGAAAAGGCAAGATTATTGGCATCGTTACCGAGGGAGACGTAAACGTCAGGGAACTCGCTGATCACGTGATTGAAGTGCCAGAAACTTTAGAGAATTTATCTCCATTGTTGACCACCATTCCTCTCCAACTTTTATCTTATCATATTGCAGTATTGTTGGGTAAAAATGTGGATCAACCACGAAATCTTGCAAAATCAGTCACAGTAGAATAATATTTTTACCGCTGTAAATTCAAAAATTTCACCTTTAAACAAGTCTAAAACCCGCATAATTGTGGGTTTTAGACATTTTAAACCTTATCAGGCAAATAGTGTTGTGCTTTCTTCCCGAATAATACTATGCACGCATAATTTTTAAAAAAAACAATTCAAAGTATCATTTTATTATTTATATTGGTATCCAAAATTAACTAATCTCCTAAAATGAAAACAATTCTTAAGATTATGATGCTGTTAAGTGTTACGCTCACTTATTCGCAAACCACAGTATCCGGAAAAATAACCGATGGAACCGGTCAACCCTTGCCTGGCGCCAATGTTATTATTGTAGGCACTTCCACTGGAACTATTTCAGACTTTGACGGAAACTACAGTTTAAGCACTTCTCAAGCACCTCCATTTTCCATTCAGGTAAGTAGTGTGGGTTTTGAATCGGTAACCAAAGAAGTGACCTCTACAACACAAGTTCTCGATTTCCAGTTACAGGAAGGCACCTCTTTGGACGAAGTGATTATTTCTGCTTCCAGAACACCAGAACGCGTTTTCGAATCGCCGGTAACCGTGGAAAGATTTGGTCTTAAGGAAATTAAAAATACGGCTTCTGCCGGGTTTTATGACGGACTGGAAAACTTAAAAGGCGTTGATGTCAACACCAACAGTTTAACGTTTAAATCCATTAACACGAGAGGTTTCGCAACTTTTGCCAATACGCGTTTTATGCAGTTGGTAGATGGAATGGACAATTCCTCACCTGCATTGAACTTTCCGATTGGAAACTTAGTGGGAATGAATGAAACCGATGTATTAAGTGTGGAGTTATTGCCAGGTGCTGCATCAGCTTTATACGGGGCGAATGCATTTAATGGTATCCTCTTCATGCAAAGTAAAAATCCTTTCGATTTTCAAGGGATCAGCGGTTATCACAAACAAGGCATCACTTCTCAGGATGCTAGTGGAGATAATACCTATAGAGATTCAGGGATAAGAATGGCCTATAAATTCAGTGATTATTTTGCCGCCAAAGTAAATTTTGGATGGTTGAAAGGAACCGATTGGACCGCTAACAACTACGATGGAAAACCTAGTGGTGGAGCCACAAGAGCCAGCATTGATTACGATGGCTATAACATTTATGGAGATGAAGTATCAACTAACATAAGAGCCGCTTCCGGAGGATTAGGAATTATTCCAGATGTCGTGGTCAGTAGAACAGGATATGAAGAACGTGATTTGACCGATTACAATGCGGAAAGTGTCAAAGCAGACTGGGGATTATATTACAGACCATGGGCCAACGATTTTGAAATTCAGTATGTTGGTAAAATTGGAACAGGTTCCACTATATATCAAGGGACCAATAGATATGCCATTACTAATTTCACGCAACAACAACATAAAATTGAACTTAAGAACGATAATTTCTTCGTAAGGGGCTATGTGGTTGCAGATAAGGCCGGTGATTCCTATGACATGGTTTTTACTGGAATCAATATTAACCGTGCGTGGAAATCAGACACACAATGGTTTGGAGAGTACATTCAAACTTATGCTGGCGCAACTTTAGGTGGCGCAACTGACGCCCAGGCACACGCCGCAGCAAGAGCAGTAGCTGAAACCGGTAGGTTTGAACCTGGGACTCCAGAATTCCAAGCAGCTTTCGACAGAATCATCAAGGATCCAGATTTTGCATCCGGTTCACAGTTTAAAGATCAATCTAAATACTATCATGCGGATGGTAACTACAACTTCAGTCACTTATGGGACGCCATCGATATCCAGGTAGGTGGATCTTACAGAAAATATGAATTGAATTCTTCTGGAACCATTTACACCGATTTTGACGGTTCTATCCCTTATTCTGAATTTGGAATTTACACACAAATGCAGAAAGAATTTGACTTAGGTGCCGAAATGAAATTGAAATTGACAGGCTCTGCACGTTACGATAAATCTGAGTTTTTCGATGGGTTCTTATCCCCAAGAATTTCTGCAGGTTTTACAGTAAACCCAAACCACAATATCAGAGCTTCGGTTCAAACCGGTTTTAGAAACCCAACTACCCAGGATTTATTTATTGGTTTAGATGCTGGTCGTGCCATTTTAGTGGGCTCGGCGCCAAGCAACTTAGATCGATACGTCAGAGATTACGATATTAGTGCTGCTGGTCAAATTGGTTTCGGACAACCTGCACAAATCACTCAAACTGGTGGTGCAGCTTATACCAATTCGTATTTGGCATCTTCAGTAACCGCTTTTGCACAATCTGAAAATCCTGCCGATTTGGAGATTGGAAATTCAGCCCT
>Ga0098068_1000169_pt1 | contig 27600 bp, 23 predicted proteins | sample 26BtaG_FD_75059 | JGI IMG/M metagenome (GOLD analysis project Ga0098068, IMG submission 75059) | Marine viral communities from Cariaco Basin, Caribbean Sea - 26B_WHOI_OMZ_CsCl | ecosystem: Environmental > Aquatic > Marine > Oceanic | place: Caribbean Sea: Cariaco Basin | collected 2014-11-09 | reverse complement strand
CTCATTGTTTTATATCTTTAAAATAATCTTGTATTGTCTAAAATTCCGTCTTGATACTTTCTCCAAAACTGCGGGCAAATATACAAAGACTTTTTACTTTGGCAAATCTAAAATTAAAATATTTTTTTGAAATTTTCATCCTCCAGTTTAAGTTTCAAAATGACGGCCAATTTATGTGAAAGTTCGACTTTAATAAGATAGAATATATCAATGCCAACTTAAAAAAAATTAGTTTCTTTGTGATTTGAAAAAAGACACTATAATACGTCATATGAAAAGCTTTTCCATTTTGCTATTTTTTCTTTCATCTTTGGGTGTGGTTGCGCAGCAAATGCTTCAATATGACCTTAAAGTGAATGATACGTTTCAAGTCGAACAACAGGCCAAACAACATATCATACAAGATATTAATGGGGTGGATCAGATTATTGACAACCATTTAAAAAGCGCTATGCAGTTTAAGGTTGTCAAAGTAGAAAACGACATCATCACTATGGAAATGACCTTTAAGCATTTAAAAATGACCATGAGCTCTCCAGAACTTGGTGAACTTCTCAACGCAGATACGGCGCTTAAGGATGACGCTGACCTTACCTCAAAAATGTTTAGGGGCACCTTAAATATTCCTGTAACTATGATCATGGAAAGATCAGGAAAAATCCAATCCATTTCTGGGGGTGAACAACTTATTGCTTCCATGTTCAAAGCTGCAGATATTACTGATAAGGCCACCATTGACGCTAACAAAGCACAATTTGAAAAACAATTTGGCAGCGAAGCACTCTCCAATAGTTTTGAGCAAATGACCTATTTCTTGCCTGCCAAGATCGTAACTATTAACGATACTTGGGATAATGTTTATCAAGGTGATTTGCAAGCCAAAAACAAATGGACCTTAACATCATATGACGACAACACTTACACAGTTTCTGGAAATGCAGACACTACGATGTCCAATATGGACGATAACGTCATAATGGTGCTAACCGGAACCCAAAAAACAACCATTAATGCCAACTCAAAAACAGGCTTGTTTAAGGAGATAACTGTTGAAGGCGTTTATAGTGGTGACACTCAGGTCAATGCTCAAAACATGACCATACCAACAAAAATAACATCTACTATTACTTATAAAATATTAAATTAATCATGTATAATAAAAACATAAAACTCGTTATAACAGCTTTAATCATAGCTTATGCCGTATATCAATTCACTGAGGGATATATCGGAAATGGCATCATGTTTATTTTATTATCTACAATTTTTGTATTTCTATATTTTAAGAATGAATTTATTCTGTTGGCATTTTTAAGATTAAGAAAACAGGATTTTGTTGGTGCCAAAAAGTGGTTGGACATGATCAAAAATCCTTCTAGTGCCCTAGTGAAAAAGCAAGAAGGTTATTACAATTACCTCCATGGCATTATGGTCTCACAAACCAATATGAATGAAGCCGAAAAATATTTTAAAAAGGCAATCAGCTTCGGGCTGACAATGGATCACGATATGGCTATGGCAAAATTGAATTTGGCGGGAATTGCCTTTAGCAAAAGACGTCCGCAAGAAGCCAAAATGTTATTGAAAGAAGCACAAAAGCTGGATAAACGCAACATGCTTGCAGATCAAATTAAGATGATGAAGGACAGTATGAAAAAGGCACAAATGCCCAATCAGCATTACGGTGGAAATAGACAAGGGAGACGGCGCTAAATCCCTTGTGCTAGAAGCTCATGGCAAGAGCATCATATCATTATCTAGTTGATGAAATCTCAGGCACTTCCGTTGGAAGTGCTTTTTTAATGGCAATCAACAGTGTTTTTCAATCAGTTATCGAGAAGTTTTGAGAATGACCTGAATAAAACCTAAGTTGCACATTCTTTAAAAAACCCTCACGCCTATGGTCCTTAAAAGACTACTCACTCTTTTATTCTTTGCTTATATTCCTCTGCTCCTTGCTCAAGAGGAAAAAGTGTATTTTGATAACGCGCTTTCCCAACATTTAAGAAAGTACAACAACAAATCAGATTTGGCCATTAAAAATCAAATGCCACCACATGAGGTCGATGCCATATTTGATACGCTCATAAACTCTCATTTAAGGAGTACGTATATTTCTGAATTAAAGCTCAAAAAGGTGTCGGGTGGAACACTGTATACCGAAAATATTGACAAACCCTTTCTTCTGATCACAAAAAATTCCGCAATCATCCAAACCGAAGAGGAAATAAAAACAATCAACGCCATAGCCAACGAGTATTACGGAAAGGTGGACATTATAATTTTATATTGGAACAGCAGAGATATTGCCAAAAGAGAAGCTCGCCAATACAATAAAAATGTTACCGTAGTCTACGCTGATGAACGCCATAATAATTTTAACAAAGCGCTTTCAGCATTAAAACATTCCTTTGGTGTACCTGCATGTTTTTATATCAATCAAGACAAGCAGATTTCTGATATTGATAGAAAATTCTTCTTAAAAAATGTGAATACACTAACCAAAGAACTGTTTGAAGAAAAGGCCCACAGAGGTATTTCTGAGTTGTTGGCAAGTCAAATTGACACAGCTCAACACAATACTCCAAAAAATCATCGTTAGAAAAAGACCTCAGATTAGAGTAAGGGTGCCCATAGGCGGCAATAGGATTCTTTCAGCTTTTCGATCCTTGGCCTTTTTAGCCACCTTTCTTGATCAATGGCTTCGCTTTCTTTGAGATCCTCGAAGAAATGTGATTTCAGCTCCAAACTTTTTTCTTTGTTGTAGATCATCGCATTGATTTCAAAATTGATATTGAAGCTTCTATAATCCATATTGGTGGTCCCCACCGTACAAAATACATCATCAATCACAATGGTTTTGGCATGTATAAAACCCTTACAATATCGATAAATTTTAATATTGGCCTCTAATAACGACTCAATATAGGAATTAGTCGCATATTTGGCAGTCCAAGAATCAGATTCCTTAGGAATAAGCAATCGCACATCAACCCCGCTTTTTGAAGCCACCTGTAATGCGGTAATGATCTGTTCGTTGGGAATGAAATAAGGTGTGGTCAAATAGACATATTTTTCAGAGGTAACAATGGCCGTAAAAATCACCTCCATGATATTGGCCCAATCTGTATCAGGCCCACTGGCAGCAATTTGCATTGCCACACACTCCTCGCAATGATCTCTTGGAAAGAAGTGTTCTTCTATGTCAACCTTCTCATTGGAAACGAATTCCCAGGTCATCAGGAAATGAATTTGCAAGGATTTCACAGATTCTCCGGTAATCCTTAAATGAGTATCTCGCCAAAAGATATCAGAATCGGCATAATTGACATAAGTATCAGACACATTGATACCGCCTATATACCCTTTTATCCCATCAATGATTACAATTTTACGATGGTTTCTGTAATTCATTTTTCCCGTAAAGCCTGGAAAAAGAACTGGCATAAACGGATGCCATTCCACACCGCTTTCCACCATCCTGTTCTTGTTTTTCCTTGAAATACTACTCCCTACATCGTCAATACTCAATCTTACCTTAACCCCTTCTTTTGCTTTATCACAAAGAATATCAATAACCTGCATTCCAATCTTATCATCACGTAAAATGTAATATTCCATGTGAATGTGTTTCTTCGCTTTTTTCAAATCGGCCAGAAGCAATTTGAATTTATTTTCTCCGTTTTTAATGATTTTTACATCATTATAAATCGTTAATGGCGCGTTCTGACTCCTGTGAAGAAGTTTTACAAGTTTTATTTTCTCATCCAGAAGATCATCCTTCAACTCTCTGACCTCCACTTTATCAGGCTTTAAACGTTCGCTGACATCTGCAATTATTTTTCGATTGAGAATGTGTTTTCTATTGAAGATTTTATTTTTACGATATTCCTGACCGAATAGGTAATAGACGACAAGACCAAAAAATGGAAAAAAAACCAAAACGATAATATAGGATATCGTTTTGGTTGGATTAATATTTTTAGTGAGCACCGTAAATGCAGCCAAAATCACCAAGAGATAATTTATAGCTATTAGGATGATCCATATATTACTTGAGAGGATTTCAAGCATCAATTGTTGGAATAATATCCCTTTTCAGGAATTTCTATGACGTATTTTTTTCCAGATCTATTGTTCAAACGGGTTTCCCTAAGCCAAGGATTATGAATTTTAAGAACTTTATAGTTGATTCCATATTCTTGGGCAAATAGGGCGAAATCAGACACTTCTTTATCTACCACAACATTAAAGGTGGGGATGTTGGCATAGAGGTCATCCTCATCAAAATTGAATCCGTAAGTTTTAGGATTGGTCATAATCTCCTTCAGAGCCACAATTCTGAACATATAACGTCCTGTTTCTTCTCCCAACAACAAATCATAATAATCAGTTACACCTTGTTCTTTAAGACGTCTTGATATTCCTGCATTTCCGGCATTATAGGCTGCAGCAGCCAAAGTCCAAGATCCTAAATTCCTTTTAGACTGTAGAAGATATTTACAAGCTACTTCAGTAGATTTTTCCAGATGGTAACGTTCATCGACATTATCATTGACCTCTAAACCATTTTCCCTCGCGGTAGCTGGCATGATCTGCCAAATACCTCTTGCGCCTGCTGGAGAAACCGCATTGGTCAACCCGCTCTCTATGACCGCCAAATACTTAAAGTCGTCAGGAATACCATGCTTTTTCAAGATGGGCTCAATAACAGGAAAATACTTTTGGGCACGTTTGAACATCAAAAGCGCGTTTGATTGCCAATAAGTATTGACCAAAAGCTCCCTATCCATTCGCTCATAAACATCTGGAATTGACAATGGCAATGGTTCATCCGCAAAATTAAGGTCTTCAGGAATTTTTAAAGCATGGATATTATAACCATTGTCCATTTTTTGCTCAACTTTTATATCCTTATCTACAGGTGTCTGAACAGCAAATATGAACAATCCCGAAATACTGATAAGTCCCACAACCGCTAATAAATTCTTAATAATTTTCATTTTTCAAGTTTTTTATAAATGTAAAAAATAATTCAACAATATTCACTTAGAGCCTGTTATTAATTCAGGAAGATGTTTATTAAACCACTTGTATTTTGTAACAATCATAATATGCGTTCCTCCTTTCACAACAATACAATCTCCTTCACATGAATGGGTAAAAATAGCATCTTTGTCTCCATGTATATAAATGGCATCCTTATTCGATTTTTCTTGGTCCCATAGCAACATTTCTTTAATGGCCCAATCCAAATACCGCTTATCATTTACAGCCAGATAAGTTTTGTAAAGATCAATACGCTTAGAAATAGTCTCGTTGAAGGCATACTTTTTCAGAACGTCCAAATTTGACAGCAATTGCGTTGGGACATATTTATAGGCTTTAATGAACTTTGCAAGCTTCATTCGTTTAGGAAGTTCATGTCGTGATTTGACACTGCTTACCACAATCAATTTCCTTACGGTCATATATTTGCTCATTTCCTGTACCAAAATCCCACCAAAGGAGACTCCCAAAAGAACTGGGTTTTCATGATCAATCTTTTGAATCATACGTTTGGCATAACTTTCCAAACTTTCGTTTTCTTCAGGAATCATCCATTCCAACCAATAAATTTTAAACTGGTCTTCAGGTAATTTGATTCGTTCAAATATAGTTGGTTTCGCCGCCATTCCTGGCATAAGATAAACAGGTATAATGTTTTTCTCCATTTGAAATTATAAATCTTTGTACAAACTCCTTTAACCAAGTGTTGACGAAAAATACTCGTTCAAAGCTGCTGTAAACATTTACATCTTAAGTATTTAACATTCAAGAAATCGATTGCTAAGGTTATTTTTCGTAAATTTGCGTTGCAAAGCTATATAAAAATGTAGTGACCACCCCTTCCAGCCCAATGAAATAAAATTAAATATATAATTATGATTGATGCAGCAGAATTAGTTGACAATGACTTCTTACGTCAATTTGAGCTTAAAATTGAAGATGATTTGGCAAAAATCGAATACTCTCTTCAAGACCGTAAAATTTTTCTGACCAAAATATGTATTCCTGAGAGTATTTCCTCAGAGAAATTTGAAACAGAATTTTTAACCTTGGTATTTGAAAGTATTTCTGAACGAAATATTAGCGTTGTACCAACGAGTCCAGAAATCGCTAAATTTGTGAGGAGGAACAGGAAATACCAAAAGATGCTTCCAGTAGGCATCAGAATCTAAAATTAAAAATCCGAAGTTTAACCTTCGGTTTTTTTTTACCCTTTCTTTGTATACACCAACGTCAGATCTTTATTTTCAATCACTTCTGTCAATGCTTCGTTGTAGATCTTAATAGCATCCTTGTAAATAACGGTCAGTTGCTTGTTGGCTACAACTCCCACTATACTATTAAATTCAACATTCCCATTACTGTCGTACGAATAATCAGTGGCATAGCCAATTCGTCCTTCAGCACAAATTTCTTCAACTAAATAAACATCAGAGGTGCCATCTTTCAAGCGGATAATAATTTGGGGACTGAACGTATCTTCAGAGATTACGATGCCGTCCTTGTCAAAACTTAATATCTCATTGACATTGCAAGAGGTTTGATCCAAGAGATTTGTAGTGAAGTGCTTACTATCCTTTAACTGAATAGGGATACCGACGGTCCAAGTGGTCAATTCCCACCCGCCAATTAATGGGTTTTTTACAACCTGTTTTGAACTGCTCAATAATATAAAAAAGGTGAAAGTAAAAAAAAGTAGGCGTATTGAAGTTTTCATTTCAAGTTATTAGATTAGGGATCAACTTCGAAATTATCGATAAACGTTGATTATCTAAAAAAAAAAGGATAAATAACCTAAAAGACGGATAAAAAACACTTTAACCCGTTGATTTAGACAATTTAGTGAGCAAGAACTGGGATAAATTCAAACCTTACAATGCCATCGGAATCAATCTTAGTGAGTTCAACTTGATGAAGGGTGTTTACAAGTTCTGGGTTCCATGGGGTTTTCACCTTGACATAGTTTTCCGTAAATCCATGGATATATCCTTCTTTGTTTTCGCCTTCAAACAGAACGGTTCTTGTGCATCCCAATTGGCTTTCGTAAAATGCACGACGTTTTTTAACCGATAATCCCCTTAGCATTTTACTCCGTTTCATTCTCACATTTTTGGAAACTACGCCATCCATTACGGCCGCTTCAGTATTATCACGTTCAGAATACGTAAACACGTGCAAATAAGAAATATCTAAGCCATTTAGAAAGTTATAGGTTTCTAAAAAGTGGCCATCCGTCTCTCCAGGAAAACCAACGATTACGTCAACACCTATACAAGCATCTGGCATGACTTCTCTAATTTTTGAAACGCGATCTATATAAAGCTCTTTCATATAACGACGTTTCATTTTTTTAAGAATGTCGTTACTGCCACTTTGTAAAGGAATATGGAAATGTGGCACAAAGGCTCTCGATTTAGCTACCAAATCAATGGTTTCATTCTTGAGCAAGTTTGGTTCAATAGATGAAATTCTTAAGCGTTCAATACCTTCCACCTTATCTAATTCAGTAACCAAATCCAGGAAGGTATGCTCATGTTTTTTATTGCCAAATTCCCCTTTCCCATAATCGCCAATATTCACTCCAGTCAATACAATTTCCTTGATATTTTGACTGGCAATCTCTTTAGCGTTCTCAATAACACTTTCCATAGTATCACTTCGCGAGATACCTCGAGCCAAAGGAATAGTGCAATAAGTACATTTATAGTCACAGCCATCTTGGACCTTTAAAAAAGCGCGTGTTCTATCGCCTATGGAATAACTTCCCACGTAAAAATCGGCCTCCTCAATTTCACACGAATGCACCTCTCCCATATCATTTTTTGAAAGGTCATTTAAATAATCAGTAATCTTGAATTTCTCTGTCGCTCCAAGGACTAAATCCACACCATTGACATCTGCCAACTCATGAGGTTTTAGCTGGGCATAACATCCCACCGCTGCCACAAAGGCCTTTGGATTGACTTTCTGCGCTTGCTTTACGATAGATTTGAAACGTTTATCGGCATTTTCTGTAACAGAACATGTATTGATCACATAAATATCAGCCACTTCATTAAATTCTACCCGATCAAAGCCCTCATTTACAAAAGTTCTTGCAATCGTCGAGGTTTCTGAAAAATTCAGTTTGCACCCTAAAGTATAAAACGCTACTTTTTTTCTCATAATTCAGTTTTCATTTTCTAAAAATAGACGCTTCTTCCATTGAAAAATCTCTACTTTCAAAAGTAAAATACAAATTTAACCTGTTTTTGGATTTTGAAGCGCAAAGTTACGCAATTGTTTGAAAGTAATTTACATATCACGGAATTAGTAAAGAGAATTGTAAAAGCAGATATCAGTACTTTGGATAAAGTAATGGCGATGTCCGTACTGGATATCTCTTATCAAATAGAGTAATGGCGATTAAAAGAGCATATGGCCATTTATTCTCATCCAATAAAACAAAACAGGAAACTATCTAAAGCTATCATAATCTGGAATGAGCTACACTGTCCCAAGAGTACAAGGCCTCAAATGATAAATATTCTTTTCACTTCAACTTAGAGCGTCGAGAATAGAACCCAAAGATCCTGCTAAAAAGTGGGATTAGTTAAACTGTCAATTTTCAATCCATGGCTCCCCCATATTTAAAAATTGAGTTTTATTAATTTAATCCCTTCTGAATTTCCTAGTAATCTCAAAGATATGGTTCATAATATCTTTGTCAAGCTCGCAGAACTCTATTTCACGTCTGGACATTACCTTTTTGGCCACATCAAAGGCCTTATTTGTTTGGTAGGTCGTAAATCCAGCTGCGCCTCCCCAACTAAAACTTGGTATAAAATTGCGCGGGTACCCACTTCCAAAGATGTTTGCACTAACGCCAATTACTGTTCCTGTATTGAACATGGTGTTAATGCCACATTTACTATGATCACCCATCATAAGGCCACAAAATTGTAGTCCGGTTCTTCCAAAGCTTTCAGTAGTATAATCCCATATTTTCACCTCAGCATAATTGTTTTTAAGGTTGGAATTATTGGTATCAGCTCCCAAATTGCACCATTCGCCTATTACCGAATTTCCCAAAAAACCTTCGTGTCCCTTATTGGCATGAGAAAACAAAACCGAATTATTGACTTCGCCTCCTATCTTAGAATAAGGTCCTACTGTAGTGGGTCCATAAACCTTTGCTCCCATTTTGACAATAGAATGTTCACAAAGCGCAAATGGTCCTCTAATCATGGCGCCTTCCATGATCTCGGCATCTTTGCCAATATAAATTGGCCCCTTAGCAGCATTAAGGGTGGCAAATTCCATTACAGCACCTTCCTCGATAAAAATGTTATGTGGGGCTATAATATTATTGGTGGCAGAGATAGGTTGTGAATCCCTTCCGTTGGTAATCAATTCAAAATCCTCCTGAATGGCCTCACCATTTTTGGCAAAAATATCCCAAACATGCTCTAACTTAATGGCTTGGCCATCATATTCAATGGCATCAAACGTATTAAAATCAATATCCTCCTGAGCATCCTTCGTGAAGAATGCGATCACATCTTCATCCTGAAAAATGGCTTGATTCTCTTTAAGGTTCTCCACCAATTGCACCAACTCATTATTGGGCAGATAGGAAGCGTTGATCATGATGTTTTCTTCCATTTCCACCATTGGATATTTTTCCGAAAGATAATCTTCAGTTATAGTGGTAGTGGTATAGCCTAAATGCATTTCCCATTTTTCCCGTACGGTCAAAATACCTATTCTGAGATCAGCCACTGGGCGTGTATAGGTAAAAGGAAGTAGATTATCTCTATAAGGACCGTCAAAAAGGATGTAGTTCATTTATTAAAATAAAAGTTAATTAGCAATCAAATAGCAAATATTATAAACGGTAGATTCTCAACCTAAGAGAAGAAATGCCTCTCCCAAATATGGCAACTATTTCGATTTCGAAAATTTCAAGGCTCAAAAGTAGTGTATTTATAGAAAACAAAAAAGCCTCCAGAAAATATCTGAAGGCTTTTGCTATTTTGGACACTAAAATTACTTTTTGAATTTAGCGTATTTGCTTTTAAATTTATCAATACGACCAGCAGTATCTACCAACTTGGATTTACCAGTGTAGAACGGGTGAGATGTTCTTGAAATCTCCATCTTTACAAGTGGATACTCAACACCATCAACGTCAATAGTTTCATTTGTATCAGCTGTAGATTTAGTTAAAAACACGTCTTCATTCGACATGTCCTTAAATGCTACAAGTCTATAATTTTCTGGATGTATACCTTTTTTCATCTCTAAATACTTTATAATCGTTCAATTTTTGAAAGTGCAAATTTAAGTAATTTTTACAAATGCGCAATAGATTTAGTTTAAATTTTCACTTTTAACTTTGGATTGGATATTGCCTTTATATTTCCTTGGCAAAAGTAACTCTTTTAAATCGCAAGATTACACACTTAACCAAAAATAGTTTGTAACGTTTTTCTATATTTGCTTACTAACTAATATATAAACTAATTAAACCAATTATTATGGATATCATGGAAACACAAAAATTTCCTCCAGGGAAATTCGCCATTAACTACGGTGTGATCTTAGGGCTTGTTATGGTCCTTATCTCAGTCTTCACTTACGTAACAGGATTAGCTATAGAAGGTGCACAATGGCCTACGGCCATTTACTATCTTATCTTTCCTATTGTCATTTTTTATGCAATTTCGCAGTATAAAAAACGAAATGCCAATCTTTTAAGCTTGAGTGATGCTCTTAAAGTAGGTGTTTTGATTGGTGTGATAAGCGCCATTGTTTTCGTGATCTATTCTCTAATATTTAATTATATCATAGATCCTGATTTTATTAACCAAATGATGGATGTAGCCAAAGATAAAATGCTTGAAGACAATCCGGAAATGACCCAAGAAATGATTGATCAAGGAATGAAGTTTGTTGAAATGTTTGCCAATCCTTGGTTAATGGGAGCTTTTTGGGTGGCTATGAGTGGACTTTTCGCTCTTATTTATTCGCTTATTGGCGGTTTGGTAATGAAAAAAGAATAGTATCATTTACAAGTAAATTTGTACTTTTGACTCATTACAACTTGAAACATCTTAAATGAACATATCAGTAGTTATACCACTACTCAACGAAAAGGAATCGTTAACTGAATTATATGATTGGATTGCAAAAGTTATGCAGTCCAATCATTTTTCTTATGAAATTATCTTTATTGATGATGGCAGTACTGATGGTTCGTGGAAAGTCATAAAAAAATTATCCGAGAAAGATCCTAACGTAAAGGGTATTCGCTTTATACGGAATTTCGGAAAATCACAAGCACTTCATGCGGGATTTGAAAAGGCGCAAGGTGATGTGGTCATTACCATGGATGCTGATTTGCAGGATAGCCCAGACGAAATCCCAGAACTTTATGATATGATCGTCAAAGACCATTACGACCTGGTTTCAGGTTGGAAGAAAAAACGCTATGATTCTGTGGTTTCAAAAAATCTACCCTCCAAGCTGTTCAATTGGGCGGCACGGAGCACCTCAGGAGTCAAACTGAACGATTTTAACTGTGGACTCAAAGCATACAACCATAAAGTTGTAAAAAATATTGACGTACATGGCGAAATGCACCGTTACATTCCAGTGTTGGCCAAAAACGCTGGATTTTCAAATATCGGAGAAAAAGTCGTGCATCATCAAGCCCGAAAATACGGCACTACGAAATTCGGAATGAACCGATTTATTCATGGTTTTCTCGATTTATTGACTATTTGGTTTATCTCGCGTTTTGCGAGACGTCCCATGCATCTGTTTGGTGCCCTGGGTGCCATCATGTTGGTCATTGGATTAGGTTTTACACTTTATCTAGGCATTGACAAACTCTTTTTAAATACTACCGGCCGACTGATTACCGATCGCCCTCAATTCTATATTGCGCTATCCACGATGATTATTGGAACTCAATTTTTCATTGCTGGCTTTTTGGGTGAAATCATTTTACGCAACAAAGACGATAGAAAACGTTATCTTGTTCATGATGAATTGAATTTTTGACCCATTAAATTAATAGTCTTTAATCAATCAACATTTGCTTAATTGCCTATTTTTGTAATATTAACTTTAATCATACCGCCATGATCCACATTGAACCAAAAATTTTAGAACGCATCAACACTTGGCTAACACCAACTTTTGATAAAGAAACACAAGATAAAATCAAGGACAGTATTGCTTTTCACCCTAAGGAAATTCAAGAAGCATTTTATAAGGATTTAGAATTTGGAACGGGTGGCATGCGTGGCATAATGGGTGTAGGCACCAATCGTATCAATAAATATACTCTTGGACGAAACACACAGGGCCTGAGCAATTACTTGCATGAGCAGTTTCCAAATGAAACGCCTAAGGTGGTGATTGCTTATGATTGCCGACATAACAGTAAAACCTTGGCCAAGGTTGTGGCCGACGTGTTTTCAGCAAACGACATTCAAGTTTTTTTGTTTGAAGATCTGCGCACCACTCCTGAATTATCTTTTTCAGTAAGACATTTGGGCTGTCATTGTGGGATTGTTTTGACAGCTTCCCATAATCCTCCAGAATACAACGGTTTTAAAGTGTATTGGCAAGATGGTGGACAATTGGTACCCCCTCAAGATGCAGCCATAGTGGATGAAATCAACAGTTTGGAGTATTCCGAGATTAATTTTAAATCTAAGGACAAATTCATAAAAATCATTGGCAAGGAAGTAGATGACGCTTTTATAGACGCTTCGGTAAAAAACGGAAACTATACCACCCAAAAAGCCAAAGACGACATCACCGTTGTTTTTACCTCGCTTCATGGAACTTCTATTGTCACAATCCCTGAAACGCTCAAACGCGCAGGTTATAAAAATGTTCATATTGTCAAAGAACAAGCGGTTCCAGATGGCGACTTCCCAACGGTACAATCTCCAAACCCTGAAGAGCCTGAGGCTTTGAAAATGGCTTTGGAACTTGCAGAAAAAGTGAATGCGGATATTGTGATTGGGACAGACCCTGACTGTGATCGTTTAGGAGTTGCGGTGAGAGATTTAAACGGCAAATTAATCCTACTCAATGGCAATCAAGCCATGTTGGTAATGACCGATTTCTTGTTAAAACAATGGAAGAAACAAGGCAAACTCGATGGCAATGAGTTTGTAGGCTCTACCATAGTTTCCACGCCAATGGTGGAGGTCTTAACAAAATCCTACGGTGTTGAATACAAAGAAGTCTTGACTGGATTTAAATGGATTGCCAAAATGATCAAAGATTTTCCTGAGCTCGACTTTATTGGAGGTGGTGAGGAAAGTTTTGGATTTATGGTGGGCGATTTTGTACGAGATAAGGACGCAGTGACCTCTACCCTATTGGCCTGCGAGATAGAAGCTCAAGCAAAGGCCGATGGCAGCTCATTTTATGAAACCCTATTACAATTGTACGTCACCCATGGACTATATAAAGAACATCTGGTTTCAATTACCAAAAAAGGCAGAGAGGGCGCCCAAGAAATCAAGCAAATGATGATTGACGCCAGAGAGAACCCATTTATGGAAATCAACGGATCCAAAGTGATAAGAATTGAGGATTACCAAACTTCAAAAGCAAAAAACTTTATCACCAATAAAGAGGAAGCTATTGATATTCCAAAATCAAACGTCATTATATACTATACCGAAGATGGCAGCAAAATAGCCTTGAGACCAAGTGGAACTGAACCTAAAATTAAGTTTTATATGAGCGTTAATACGCCTTTGTCTTCTATTGAAGCCTACGCTTCTGTGGATAGCCAGTTGCAGAAAAAAATTGATGCCATTCTAAAAGACATGAAACTCAGCTAAATGGAGTATTTAAAGAAGTTTTATCGGTTTATTATTCCGTATAAAAAATATGCTTACCTCAACATTTTTTTCAACATCCTCTATGCGCTTTTTAGCACACTTTCATTTGTTGCTCTAATTCCTGTATTTAAGGTTATTTTTAGCGATCAACGGGAGACAGTAGTTAAACCTACATTTGAAGGGTTGGGGAGCATAAAAAGTTTTGTGGAAAATTACCTAAACTTTTTCATAGCCGATAAAATAGAGAGGTATGGCGATTTTAAAGTCCTCATGCTCATGGTTGGAGTCATCATCAGTATGTTTCTACTTAAAAATCTCTTTAATTATCTGGCCATGTATTATATCACTTTTTTGAGAAATGGCGTTTTAAAGGATATCCGGAATGTACTCTTCGATAAAATCGTCAGTCTGCCTCTTGCTTTCTATTCTGAAAAAACCAAAGGCGATACCATCTCTCGGGTCAGCGCAGATGTGGATGAGGTCAAAAATTCGTTTTTAGCCGTATTGGAAATGATTGTTAGAGAGCCTCTGACCATTTTATTTTCATTGATTGCGATGCTGATCTTGAGTGCTAAACTGACCTTATTTGTTTTTGTTTTTATTCCAATATCAGGATTCATCATTTCCAAAGTCGGAAAATCGCTCAAAAAAGGATCATTGAAAGTACAACAGGAACAAGGAACTTTCTTATCGATTCTTGAAGAAACCATGTCGGGACTTCGTATTATCAAAGCTTTCGACGTAGAACATGTGTTTGCCAAGAAGTTTGAAGACTCTAATGAACGCTACTATAAATATTCAAACGCACTATTGAACCGTCAAAACCTAGCGTCGCCCATCAGCGAGTTTTTAGGAATTATCGTCATTGGGATACTTTTGGTCTATGGTGGATTTTTGGTTTTTATAGACAATTCCATGGATCCGAGTTTCTTTATAGGTTATATTACACTTGCCTATAATATTTTAACCCCTGCAAAAGCCATCGCCAAGGCAAGTTATGGGGTCAAAAAAGGAAATGGTGCGGCCAATCGGATTCTGGAATTTCTGGAATCTGAGAACACCATTAAGGAAATTGAAAATCCAGTAATTAAAAATGAATTTGAATCCAATATTAGTATCGATAATATTTCTTTCAAATACGACGACCAATTAGTGCTTAAAAACTTCAATCTGAACGTTCCCAAAGGAAAAACCGTGGCGCTTGTTGGACAATCAGGAAGTGGAAAAAGCACTATCGCCAATTTGATCACCCGGTTTTATGATGTCACTGAAGGCTCCATTTCTATTGATGATATTGATATTAAAAACCTATCCCAGTCTTCCCTAAGAGGCATGCTTGGGGTCGTATCACAAGATTCCATTCTTTTCAATGACACCATTAGCAACAATATTAAAATTGGTAAGCAGGACGCAAGCGATAAAGAAGTCATTGATGCCTTAAAAATTGCCAACGCCTGGGAATTTGTAAAAGACCTACCCGGTGGAATTCACTCCAATATAGGTGATTCTGGAAATAAACTATCCGGAGGTCAAAAGCAACGCTTAAGTATTGCCCGAGCGGTCCTTAAAAATCCTCCGATCATGATTCTTGATGAAGCCACATCAGCTTTAGACACAGAAAGTGAGCGTCTGGTCCAATCTGCCCTAGAAAATATGATGCGAAATAGAACTTCCATTGTCATAGCCCATAGATTATCAACGATTCAGAATGCCGATGAAATTGTAGTCATGCAAAAGGGAGAAATTGTTGAGCAAGGCAAACACAATGATCTCATGGCAAAAGATGGCGTGTACAAAATGCTGGTAGAGATGCAGAGTTTCGAGTAAGACAATCAATTATTAAAACTAAAAGTCGGCTCGTAATGGAGCTTTTAAGTGGGTTTGATCTCCAATCTGTTTCAGCCTTCGTCAGATGGATATTGATGAATGAGCTTAACTAAATAAACCATTCTATGGTTTGGAAATGCTAGTTTTATAATGGTCGACTGAAAGTCTGCTTCGTGAAATAGTTGGAAAAGAATATGAGAAAAACATATATTCATTCGTGAATTCGTGGCCAATACATCTTTAGAAACTAAAGTAGCTGAAATGAATCCGATAGCTATCGGGACAACCATCTGTTTTAAATGCGGAGTTTTGCTCCTTTTCAAAACAGTGTTTTACTAATAAGAAAAGGATGCCACTACCAATGCGCATCCTTTTCATTTTACTGTCAGTGCTTGGGTCGACACTGACGATTAAGTAGGTTAGTTAATGTAAATTTATTGCTTTTAATATTACTAAACAAGAAAAAAATGCGATTCGTCGATAAATTTTACTTTTAATCGATATAAATTAATATAACCTATTGATTATCAGTAAAATTATTTTTAAAAAAAATTAAAATAATTATATTAAACTTTTCCTACCTTCAACAGTCCTATTAAAAAACATTTTTGTGCATAACGAAAAAGAGCTCATTTTAAGATTAACCTCCGAAGCAACCAAAGACTCTGCTTTTAAGGAGTTACTTCAGTTATATAAGGAGCGGCTCTATTGGCATATTCGGAAAATTGTCGTGAGCCACGATGATACGGATGACATCTTACAGAACACCTTTATCAAGGTATATAAAAACATCCATAGTTTTAAAGGCGAGAGTAAGTTATTCTCTTGGATATACCGCATTGCGACGAATGAGGCGTTTACGCATCTAAAACGAAATTCAAAATTAAGGAGTGTTGACAACGAGGAGTTACAGGATCAAACCATTGATAATCTTGAAGCCGATGTATATTTTGAAGGTAGTGAGATTCAATTGAAATTACAAAAGGCCATTGCAACACTACCCGAAAAACAAAAATTAGTTTTTAATATGCGCTATTTTGATGATTTAAAATACTCCGATATGTCAGAGATTTTGGAAACCAGTGAAGGGGCACTAAAGGCCTCCTATCACATTGCCGTCAAAAAAATAGAGGCCTATTTAACAAACGATTAAACCTTTTGCAAAATAAAAAGTCATAGTAATAGCATGAAGAAAAGTCAGTTACATAATATAAATGAGACAGGGTTTACAACCCCTGATTCTTATTTCGATACTTTTGATCAGCGTCTGCTTAAAAAGCTGGAGGTTCAAAAGGAGATGGCTTCTATGTCAGATCCTGGTTACATCGTACCGGAAAATTACTTTGAAGATTTTGATGCTAGATTACAGGCCCGTCTTAAAAATGAAGAAAAACCAAAAGTCATATCGCTTATATCATGGCGAAATACAGCCTACATTTCAGGTGTTGCTGCTATTTTGGTGTTGATGCTTACGGTATTTTTTAGACCTAATGATCCTTTATCTATCAATCAAGTTGAAACGGCTTCGATTGAAGATTATCTGAATAATGAAAACCTCAACATCGATGATATTGCATCACTTTTAAATGAAGACGATCTTAACTTCGACAACTTTGTGTCTAATACACTTACGGAAGAGTCCTTAGAAAACTACCTCCTTAACAATGCTTCTATTGAAGATTTAATATTTGGAAAATGAAAAAAATAACGTTTATATTTTTGGTGATTTTGACTTCTTGGTCAACATTCTCACAGAACTCAGATAAAAGAGAAAGAATAAAAGCGCTTAAAGTCGCGTTTATTACTGAGCGTTTGGCCTTGACCCAAACCGAAGCCCAAAAATTTTGGCCTATTTACAACGCCTATGAAACTGAAAAAGATAATCAACGAAGACTTGGTTATGAAAAGCGCAAACAGATTTCGGAAAACATCACTGAAGCAGAAGCCAGAGTTGCACTGAATGATCTCATAAAATTTGAAAGAAACAGAGAGAATTTGAGAATCGATTTTATTGAATCTCTATTGAAGCAAAATGTATTGCCTGCAAGAAAAATTCTTCAGTTGAGAACGGCTGAGGAGGAATTTAACCGAAAGATGCTCCAGGAGTACAGGAAACGTCATGGCGATCAACATGGAAAACAATAAACTCAGAGTTTTAAATTCAATTAAAAAATCTCGAATTCCAATCATTTAGACTTGGAATTTGGGATTTTTATTTATTGGGATTTCTTTTGTTTTATTGAAATTTCAAACGTGCTATTCTCCCCTTGCCCGCAGCATAGGCCACACTATCATTTAAAAATCGGAGGGTATAAAATCCTTCATCGCTTAAATGGGTCCAAGTGCTACCAGAATCCGAAGAATAGTCAATACCCTTAAAACCTATAGCTACAAGCTTCTTCCCATTAGCATTTGGAATATATTGCACGCAACTTCGATATCCCGGTTCTACCCCATCACCCACCAATTGCCAGGTTTTTCCACCATCTGATGTTCTCATCTTATTGGCCTTTGTTCCATCTGGTTTTGTATAGTCGCCACCAATGGCAAAACCATTAGTTTCATCATAAAAATCAACGGAATATGTGCCTGTCGTGTTTTCACCATTGATCATTGGCGTTTCAAAAATCTCCCAAGACTTGCCTTTATCACCAGAAAATAATATTCTACTCGTTTTCCCACCAGTAGCTACCCAGGTTTTGTTGCCTACGATAGCAATATTGGTATTGCTTGCTGCAAACGCAGCCTCACCTTCCATGCTTTTCGGCAAGACTTCACAAGGAAGTTTATTCCAAGTTTCGCCACCATCTCGGGTGATGATGATACTCATACATCCATCAATAGGGTCTCCTATGGCAATACCCTCTTCTGAATTCCAAAAGCTCAAGGCATCATAAAACACCTTTTCATGTTCCTCTTTATATACCACTTCCATTTCACCGTTCTCGCCTGTCTTAAATAATAATGCAGGATTCTCTACACTTAGCATGAAAAAATCATTGGATGTCCTTGCCACCGCTCTAAATTGCAGATTTAAAGTGTCATAATTTTGGGTTGCTGTTGCCCATTCTTCTGTTTGAGGGTTATACAATCCAAAAACGCCGTTGTTAGCGGCAAAAGCCAAACTTTTGTCCGAAGCAACATCAATCGCTCTGATACTTAAGGTACTGTCTTTAAAAATCTCTTCAATCTCAACTGAGGAGATCTCAGGCTTTATAGGTGTTTCTTTTTGTTTACAAGATAAAATTGTTGTTAACAATAATAGATTGGTCAATATTCGCATGGTCTCATTTTTTGCCGAAAGATAATCGATTTAGAATCAAAAATATAAAATAGTCGCGCAGTCGTAGCATTTTAACGTAACTTTGCAGTCGCAATTTTTATAGAAAAGCTTGCAGTCGTTCAATCTAACGACAAACAATTAACAAAATTAAACAATGAGATTACACAGAAATATATCTTTTGCAGTTATAGATGGACTGATGTTGATATTTAATGAGGGCCAATATGCGGATAAGGTCATCCAGCAACTTTTAAAACGTGACAAACGTTGGGGTGCCCGGGATCGCGCCTTTGTTGCAGAAACCACTTATGACATTGTAAGATGGAAGCGTTTATATGCCGAAATAGCAGAAGTGAAGGAACCTTTTGATAGAGATAATATTTGGAGATTGTTTGCCGTTTGGGCAACCCTAAGAGGAATTAAACTTCCTGATTGGCCTTATTTTGAGAACACGCCTACCAGAAAAATAAAGGGACGGTTTGATGAACTTTCCAAAATCAGAAAGTTCAAGGAATCCATTCCCGATTGGTTGGACGAATTGGGCGAAAAAGAATTGGGCAACGACCTATGGACCAAGGAAGTCAGTGCTTTAAACGAACAGGCAGATGTCATTTTAAGAGTCAACACCCTAAAAACGACCAAAGAAGCGTTACAGGCCGTATTGTTTGATTTGGACATTGAAACCGATTTTATTCCAAACTATCCCGATGCCTTAAAATTAAAAGAACGCGCCAACGTGTTTCAAACGGAGGCTTTTAAAGATGGACATTTTGAAGTTCAGGATGCCTCATCACAATTGGTAGCAAAGTTTTTAAACGTAGAACCTGGAATGCGCGTGGTGGATGCCTGTGCAGGTGCCGGAGGAAAAGCATTGCACATTGCCGCTTTAATGGAAAATAAGGGTCAGGTAATTGCACTCGACATTTACAATAACAAACTCAACGAACTCAAAAGAAGAGCCAAACGTAACGGTGTATTTAATGTAGAAACAAGAGTTATCGATTCGACGAAAGTCATCAAGAAGCTTTATGACACAGCCGATCGTGTGCTGATAGACGCACCCTGTTCAGGTTTGGGCGTATTGAGAAGAAATCCGGATGCCAAATGGAAACTGCAACCTGAGTTCATTGATCAAATTAAGATAACCCAACAGGAGATCCTACAACAATATTCAAGAATGGTCAAATCGGGCGGGCAAATGGTCTATGCAACCTGTTCCATATTGCCTTCTGAAAACCAGGATCAGGTGAAAGCATTTTTAGCTTCAGAAGCCGGACAGGATTTTACGTTTGTAAAAGAAGAAAAACTATTGGCACACACCTCTGGCTTTGATGGTTTCTATATGGCGCTCTTACAAAAGAAATAAAAATAAAAAGAGTTAAGGGTCTTTGGCAAAATCATAACGCAAATTGCTATGACTCTGATATTTGATTTGAAGAATAGACCTGAGACTAATCGTGGGATTTTATTATTTCTATACGTAGTAAAAGTCTCTTAGATTTATATCTGATTATTAAATAATTTCCTTAAAAAAGATTAATTTTGCACTTTCAAAATACAAACTGTCTGCCCAAAAAGTCAGGCATAAACTAAGACATAATGATTCATTTCTTCGGAAACCAAAACAGCAAGGTATTTGCTGTTCAAGCCACAAAAGAATTAACAACAGAAACCATCGATAAATTGGTGTGGTTATTTGGCAACCAGCCTAAAATTGAACAAGCATCTCTCGATGCTTTTTTTGTTGGCCCCCGTGCTGCCATGATCACTCCCTGGAGTACGAATGCTGTTGAAATCACGCAGAACATGGGTATTTCCGACATCATCCGTATTGAAGAATTTCAGTCTGTAACCGAAGATTTCACAGACTTTGACCCAATGATCTCTGAAAAATATAAAGGGATTGACCAGAAGTCATTCACCATTCATATCCAACCGGAGCCTATCATCGATATCGATGATATTTCGGCGTACAACCAACAAGAAGGTTTGGCTTTGAATGATGAAGAAATCGACTATTTAGAAGGGATTTCAAAAAAGATCGGCAGAAAGCTGACCGACTCGGAAGTCTTCGGATTCTCACAAGTCAATAGCGAACATTGTCGCCATAAGATTTTCAATGGTACTTTTGTGATTGATGGCGAAGAAAAGGAGCACTCCCTATTCAAGATGATTCGTGAAACTTCGAATAGAAACCCGAATACGATTGTTTCAGCCTACAAGGACAACGTCGCTTTTGTAAAAGGTCCGGTCGTTGAACAATTTGCACCAAAAACTGCTGACAAACCTGATTTTTATAAAACCTCAGACTTTGAATCCGTTATTTCCTTAAAAGCAGAAACGCATAATTTTCCAACTACGGTAGAGCCTTTTAACGGGGCTGCTACAGGTTCAGGGGGAGAAATCAGGGATCGATTGGCTGGTGGGAAAGGCTCTTTGCCATTAGCGGGAACTGCGGTTTATATGACGGCTTATTCACGATTGGAGGCAGATCGCTCTTGGGAGCAAAAAATGAAAGCCCGTCCGTGGCTGTATCAAACCCCAATGGATATTTTAATTAAGGCCAGTAATGGGGCCTCGGACTTTGGTAATAAATTTGGCCAACCGCTAATTTGTGGTTCTGTTTTGACTTTTGAACATGATGAAAGTTCAGATATCACAATGGGTGAAGTCGAAGGATCACCACGTAAACTGGGTTATGATAAAGTCATCATGCAAGCAGGAGGAATTGGTTATGGAAAAGCAGATCAAGCTCTGAAAGACACACCTGAGATTGGTGATAAAGTTGTCATCCTTGGTGGTGAAAATTACCGAATTGGGATGGGTGGTGCTGCCGTATCCTCCGCTGATACTGGTGAATTCTCAACAGGTATCGAATTGAATGCCGTTCAACGTTCCAATCCGGAAATGCAAAAACGTGCCGCCAATGCCGTTCGTGGCATGGTTGAAAGTGAAGAAAACTATATCGTTTCCATTCATGATCATGGTGCAGGTGGCCATTTGAATTGTTTAAGTGAACTGGTTGAAGATACTGGCGGACTGATCGATTTAGATAAATTACCAGTTGGTGACCCAACACTTTCTGCAAAGGAAATTATCGGCAATGAATCCCAAGAACGCATGGGCTTGGTCATTGCTGAAAAACATCTGGAAACACTTCAAAAAATAGCCGACCGCGAGCGTTCACCAATGTACACGGTTGGAGATGTTACCGGAAACCACCGTTTTACTTTTGAATCCAAAACCACAGGCCAAAAACCAATGGACTTGGAAATTAATGACATGTTTGGAAGCTCTCCAAAAACAATCATGACGGATAAAACGATCCACAGAAATTACGACGCGATCACTTATAAAAAGGATAAATTTTACGATTATTTAGACCAATTATTACAATTGGAAGCCGTTGCCTGTAAAGATTGGCTGACCAATAAAGTGGACCGTTGCGTGGGTGGTAAGGTTGCCAAACAACAGTGTGCCGGACCGCTTCAATTACCACTTAATAATGTTGCTGTTATGGCCTTGGATTATCAAGGTAAAGAAGGCGTCGCCACTTCCGTAGGTCATTCCCCTATTTCGGGCTTGATCGATCCAATCGCAGGAAGCAGAAATGGAATTACTGAAGCACTTACAAATATAATTTGGGCACCATTGAAGGATGGCCTGCAAAGTGTTTCACTTTCAGCCAACTGGATGTGGCCTTGTAAAAATGAAGGTGAGGATGCCCGACTTTACACCGCAGTAAAAGCCGTTTCTGAATTTTCCATTGACTTGGGCATCAATGTTCCTACAGGAAAGGATTCACTTTCCATGAAGCAGAAATATCCAAAAGAAGAAGTGATTTCTCCTGGCACCGTCATTATTTCGGCAGCCGCACACTGTAACGACATTAATAAAGTTGTCGAACCTGTCTTAAGGAGAAATTCAGGAAACATCTATTATATCAACCTGTCTCAAGATGGATTTAAATTGGGCGGTAGCTCTTTTGCGCAAATCCTGAATAAAATTGGTAACGAAACTCCAACGGTACAGAATGCAACTTATGTGAAAACTGTTTTCAATACGATTCAAGCCTTAATTAAGGATGAACACATTACTGCAGGACATGATGTGGCTTCTGGAGGATTGGTTACCACCTTATTGGAAATGTGTTTTGCCGATAACAATTTAGGGGCAGAATATGATCTGACTGACATCGGAGAAAAGGATTCTTTCAAATTACTTTTTGCTGAAAATGCAGGAATCGTTTTTCAGACCAAACCAGATACCTATCGTGATACAGAAAAGATATTAACCGATGCAGATATTGAATTTTTCACGATTGGAAAGGTTGTGGAAGGCGATTTCCTAAATATTATCAATGGAAGCGATGTGTTTAGCATGACGGTATCGAAGTTGCGTGATATGTGGTACAAAACCTCTTTCCTACTCGATCAAAAGCAAACCGCAAACGGATTGGCAGAAGCTCGCTTTGATAATTATAAGAATCAGCCATTACGTTATAAATTTCCAGAGCATTTCACAGGAAAATTGGAAGGTACTGTCAAGTCGCGACTTGACCCTGCTACACGCCCCAAAGCAGCCATTTTAAGAGAAAAAGGCTCCAACTCAGAGCGTGAGATGGCAAACGCCATGTACCTGGCAGGATTTGATGTCAAAGACGTGCATATGACCGATTTGATTTCGGGACGTGAAACCTTGGAAGACATTCAGTTTATTGGTGCCGTTGGAGGATTTTCAAACTCGGATGTTTTAGGTTCTGCGAAGGGATGGGCCGGTGCATTTTTATACAACGAAAAAGCCAATCTCGCCTTAAAGAATTTCTTCAGAAGAGAAGACACGCTGTCAGTAGGCATTTGCAATGGCGCACAGTTATGGATGGAATTGGGCTTGGTAAATCCAGAACATGAAACTCATGGAAAACTGACCTATAATACCTCCAATAAACATGAAAGCAGTTTTGGATCTGTGAAAATACAAGAAAACAATTCGGTGATGCTGTCCAGTCTGGCCGGGAGCACCCTTGGTGTTTGGATTTCACACGGCGAAGGCAAATTCAAGCTTCCGCTCTCCGAAGAACACTATAACATCGTGGCCAAATATGGTTATGAGGCCTATCCAGCCAATCCAAATGGTTCTGATTTTAATACCGCAATGATGTGCGATAAAACTGGACGCCATTTAGTGACCATGCCGCATATTGAGCGTTCAATATTTCAATGGAACTGGCCGTATTATCCTGAAGACCGAAAAGATGAAGCCTCTCCATGGTTGGAAGCTTTTGTCAATGCACGAAAATGGATTGAAAATCAATAGAAATCAGTTGTCACATTATGAATATAAAGGGGGTTTTCTTATTAAAAGCCCCTTTTTTTATGTCCTCATTTGAATATCCTATTTATTTTCATACTTTGCATATCCTAAACTTAGTAAGACTAATGACTGACGTTACGAGAATTTTTGATTTTCCTAGATATCAATTAAAACACTATAACCTTGAGAAGGCGTTTACAACAAAGTACGACGGCTTATGGACCTCAATTTCCACTCAAGAATATATTGAACAAGCCAATGCCATAAGTAGAGGCTTGTTGCGCTTAGGGGTTCAGCCTAATGATAAAATAGCGGTTATCTCCTCCAATAATAGAACAGAATGGAACGTTATGGATATTGGTATTTTGCAAATAGGGGCGCAAAACACACCTATTTATCCTACAATTTCTGAATCCGATTACGAATATATCCTCAACCATTCCGGATCAATAATCTGTTTTGTTTCAGATGAAGAAGTGTTGGCAAAAATCAATGCCATTAAATCAAAAACCAAACTGAAAGCTGTTTACACCTTCGATGATATCAAAGCTGAAAAAAGTTGGAAAGAGATCTTAGAATTAGGTAAAGACGAGAGCAATCAACGCGAGGTGGAAGCACGAATGGAGGCAGTGAAACCACACGATTTAGCCACTTTAATCTATACTTCCGGAACAACGGGAAAACCAAAGGGGGTTATGCTTTCGCACAACAACTTGGTCTCAAATGTGTTGGACAGCAAGAAACGCGTCCCTTTTGAATACGGAAAATCGAAGGCTTTAAGTTTTTTGCCTGTTTGCCATGTGTTTGAACGTATGATTTTATACCTGTACCAATACTGTGGCGTGGAAATATATTTTGCTGAATCCATTGAGAAAATGAGTGAAAACCTTCAAGAAGTCAAACCGAATGTTATGACAGCGGTACCGCGACTTTATGAAAAGGTCTATGATAAAATTGTTGCCAAAGGAGGTGAATTGACCGGCATCAAAAAGAAATTATTTTTCTGGGCCATTGATCTCGGACTCAAATATGAGCCTTATGGCGCTAACGGATGGTGGTATGAATTGCAACTCAAACTTGCAAGAAAACTTATTTTCAGCAAATGGAAAGAGGGTCTTGGAGGTCAATTGGATATGATGGTTTCTGGAAGTGCAGCATTGCAACCTCGATTGACACGAACTTTTGCCGCTGCCGAAATGCCAATCATGGAAGGTTACGGATTGACAGAAACCTCCCCGGTAATTTCAGTAAACGACATGAGAAACAAGGGTTTTAAAGTAGGTACAGTTGGAAAAATCATCGATAATGTGGAGGTGAAAATTGCAGAGGACGGAGAAATTCTGGTGAAAGGTCCAAACATCATGTTGGGCTATTATAACGAACCTGAGCAAACGAAATCTGTCATGTCCGGCGATTATTTCCACACTGGTGACATTGGTGAAATTGATGAAGACGGCTTTTTGAAAATTACAGATCGAAAGAAAGAAATGTTCAAAACCTCGGGAGGAAAATATGTGGCTCCTGCCCTATTGGAAAACGAATTAAAGCAATCGCGATTTATTGAACAGATCATGATTATAGGTGAAGGTGAAAAAATGCCGGCTGCACTGATCCAGCCAAATTTTGAATTTATTAAAGAGTGGATCAAGCATAAAGACAAAAATGTTCCATTGGATAATAAATCCATAATAAAATCAGAAGTCGTTTTGGCGCGAATCCAAAAGGAAATTGATAATGCCAATGAGCATTTTGGGAAATGGGAACAAATTAAGAAATTTGAACTGACTCCTGATATATGGTCCATTGAAGGAGGTCAACTAACTCCAACCATGAAAATGAAACGAAAAGTGATCAAGGAAATGTACAAAGATCTAATTGAGAAAATATATAGACCGTAAACCAAGGAGCTTCTTAAAACGAAGCTCTTTTTTATTGCTCCAAGCTCAACTTCTTATCCACAATACGTTCAAAATAGTCTTCCAAAAATGCTTTGCAGGCTTTCTCGGTTTCATCCATTTCAGGTGTTCTATTGGCAATCAAATTGTTTTCAAGACTTTTATCGTTAATATCATAAAACCCTGTAGCATTCTTGCCGTTAAAAGTACAGATGTAGTTGCCTCTTAACATGTGGTATTGCGATGCATTATGGTTAATCGCAAAAGGCACAACACCATCGTCAGAAACGAGGCTCCTTCCCCAACTTCTAAAAGGCTTATCGTAGCCTATGAGATCCATTAAGGTAGGATAAATATCTATTTGTTGCGCCAATTCATTATCTACACCTATTAAACTACCATCCGATTTATAAAACAGAATCGGTACCGCACGCCTATTGATGACCTTGTTATACTCATCATAATACACTTGGTTAGGATGATCGGCAGTAATGACAAATATGGTATTGTCAAACCACGGCTCCTTCTTAGCAGCATTGAAAAATTGCTTGAACGCATAATCTGTATAGCCAACAGGTTCGTGCATTTTAATATGTCCCTTTGGAAATTTACCATCATATTTTTTAGGAATTTTAAAAGGTTCATGTGATGATACTGTAAAAACGGTGCTAAAAAATGGCTGCTGTTTATGATCTAAAGTAGATTTCATGTACTGCAAAAAGGGTTCATCCCAAATGCCCCAACTGCCATCAAAATCATCATCGTTGCCGTACTCTTCCATCCCATAATAATGATCGAATCCCAAAATATTACTAAAGCCTAAAAATCCCATCGACCCGTTGGGTGCACCATGAAAAAAAGATGTATCATAATCCAAATCGTTCAAAACAGAGACCAAACTCTGAATCTTTTGATTGGAATAACTTGAAGATGTAAACGCATCAACAAATGATGGAATCCCGGATAAAACAGAGGACATTCCATGAATGGACTTTGCACCATTGGCAAAGGCATTCGGAAAAATAAGACTGTGTTGCGCCAAAGAATCTAAAAATGGCGTGTAGCTTACATAGTTTTCCACTCCGATGTCCTTATTAAAAGCTCCCAAATATTCCCTACCCATACTTTCCGTGATGATCACGACAATATTCGGTTTTGTGGGCGGATTATTTTTATAGTGCTTAATAGGCTTAATATAAAATTGAATTTCTTCATCGGAAATATCATAATCTACTTTCTTAAAGCTATTGTTACCAAAGGTCCTGATAAATGCAAATGTGGTATTGAGCACCAAATCTGCCTGTTCCATTTTTTTGACATGCTTACTGGCATCCACCAAATTGATGGGACGCGTGCTTTTTTTGAAATCGCCTCCTCT
>Ga0098068_1000167_pt1 | contig 27652 bp, 49 predicted proteins | sample 26BtaG_FD_75059 | JGI IMG/M metagenome (GOLD analysis project Ga0098068, IMG submission 75059) | Marine viral communities from Cariaco Basin, Caribbean Sea - 26B_WHOI_OMZ_CsCl | ecosystem: Environmental > Aquatic > Marine > Oceanic | place: Caribbean Sea: Cariaco Basin | collected 2014-11-09 | reverse complement strand
CTACGAGGTTGCCCTGCGTGTTCAGTGCCGTGACATCTATTATATTAGCTGTCGTGGCCGCACTGTCGATGCTGATAGTGATACCGTTGCCGTTGGTATCGAGGAACAATGTATCACCGGTCCCCGCGTTCACGATGTCGAATGCGTTGCCGTTATTTGTGACATCGTTCTGAGTCCAGGTACCGCACTTCACATTATCCCCATCAGCGACAGTCACGTCAAGCGGAGCCGTGGGCGTAAGCGGACCTACGATAGATGTACCTGTGATAACTCCGTTGCTGTCGATGCTGGCGACTTCACTAGTACCAGAGTCCAGTATATAGAACTTCTTAGCACCCGCCGCATCGCCTAGCTTGACCTTGAAGTCAGTAGTCACGGTCAGCGTGAACGGGTCTTTTGACGCTGTAGCGTCACCGGCGATTATCAAGCCACCGTCACTATCGACAGTGAACACAGCATTTGAGCCCGAGTCCTGCACCTTGAAACTGTTGCTACCGCTATTATCCCCTAGCTTGATGTCCCAGTCAGCCGCCGTGATGCCCTGGAAGCTGGAGCTTGCCTGGATCGTGCCTAGAACGTGATTGGTCCCGTCCTCGTCCACGTACCACTTGGTGACTCCTGCTTCCTTCAGTATCAACGGGATGTTAGCTCCTGTGTTGTTCGCTACATCAATCAAGATTCCTGTGAGCGCGTTACCCCCGGGAGCCATGCTGGTGGCATCTATTGACAAGACAGTCATATCCCCTGTCTGTGTTGCGGTCCCTAGTATCTCCACTACAGTGCCGCTGACGTTGGTATGATCTATGTTAAGCATCTTGCCGGTGCCAGTGGCATCGTTACTGTCGATAAAGATGATGTCCTGATTATTGTTGTCCGTGTTCACTATCTGAAGGAACGCTTTATCGGAATCGTTCTTGTTCCGTGTCCATAGCATCTGCGACGATGTCTGGTCAAAGGTCTGCACCTTCAGGCAGCACTCCCCGAAATTGGTATCCACCTCTGACGCAGTAGCGACCGTGCCTGCTGTGAAATCGTATGTGACTGTAGTGTCTGCCATGAATATCACCTAAACTTGACTCATTGATTTATCCAGATCATCTTTCTGTGCTGTCAGCACGCCCGGTACTGTCGGCATACTCGTGCTGTAACTATCACCGACACACTCGACCGTGATAACGCCGTCCGGTACCCGTCGCGTGATGGCTATTATCTTAAGACTAATGCCTGCCGACTTGTTCACGGAATCTGAATATAACGTCAACGGGTATAGGATTTGTAATGGCGTAGCGGAGTCCAGCGGCATGAACTTGTAAACATCAACAGGGTCTTTCAGTTCATCGACCAAAGCCCGGGCCTTCTCCGTGCACGCTGCCGAGGAATCTATGTTAGGGTTGAATGTCTGTTGGATAACGTTCTTCACACCATAGTCGGTTTGACTCGTGGAATCAGCATACGATCCTGATACGACCGTCGAGGTTACTGCGCTCACTATCGTGGCCTGATTGATTATTCTGGATGTGTCCCGTTCCCGCGTCACTTGGGTGCAGTTGAACCCCTCGGTCCACGGTTCTTTCGCTCCGCACCCCGGAGCCCAGACCTTCTCGTCCCAGTTACCCGAGTCCCATATTAGCACTGTTTGTGATGCGATCTTATTCTCCATCAAGAGATAGTTGTCCCCGTCCCTGTAATCGAAATAATAAAATTTCCCTGCCTCTTCACACAATGCTCTGAGCCGTGTCAGGTACGGTATCCGGTCCCATGTCTGTGATATTGAGATCGTATTCCCGTTCGCGTCCACGTTACTGGCTGCGACCTTTATCCCTGACTTGAACATTAATCCGTTGGCGAAATAACCATCGCTATCAACTGCGTGCATCTCGCTCTCACCGTTCACGAAGAACCCGAGAAGGTCGCCGCTGGTGCTTTCTGTGATTTGAGTATAACTGGTCAGGTTTGAGTCTGCGCTGATTATGTAAAGTTCCTTCCACGTAACGGTCGATATTGTATGGGTTGAGCTCCCCGGCGCGGCCATCCTGTGATAGTGAAACGTATCATCGTCTTTGATCCCGTAAATGTCCATTGCCGGGAGATCGGTCCCTGCGGTATTATTGATTGTGATTGTATCGTCCGTGCTGAGTACCGATACTATGAACTGGACATCCGTGTACCCTTTCAAAGTCTGTAATACTGTCACGGCATCATGTACGACTTTCCCCCGACTTAAACTCTTTAACAGTCTTGGCCCGTACATCTCGCCTGCTACTTCGAGCTTTCGGTCATCCTTCCGCGTGACCTTACCGACCTCGCCCTGATACTCTAGGGTTCCATCCCGATATATGTCCACTCTGGCACCTACTGCGTAGCTTGCCGTTGGTACTGACTCGCCAGGAACAAGTAGCTTAAACCCACCTGTAGTGTTAGCCCTGTTCGTGTACGTGCCGCTCACCCCCTGCGGGTAGTACGTGGTCCCACTGCTCACTATCTGAACGGTTATATCGCTCACGCTATCATATCCATGTATGCCGTGTTCTCATCCTGACCTCGATGTCATCACAGTCTGCTGCTTTGACATTGAACTTGAAGTCTCTTGTATCGTCTGCTCCCGGCTCTACTCCAGGCATCCGTTTAATGCTATTCCCGCCACTACCGACCGTGACCTTGACCTGATTATTGGCTGCGGTCTCGCTACCGTTCCGTGCGACGAAAGCATTGTATAGGAAATAATCACCTATTGTGTACGGGTAAATGTAAAGACTCGCATTCTTGGCAAGGCTACCGGTCCATTCTATCATGTAGTTGTAAGTCGTATCATCATCCACATCAGGAGCATTCGTGCCAAACTGGTCACATATCTTGACACTGGTTGACGCTGTGGTCCCCGTGTCTACATTCTTTATCTTCCATATAGGTAAGCTCCACGCGTTACCATCGTTCTGTACGGCAGCACTTGCGTCCTCGTTAGAATCGTCAATAACGACATCAGCAGAGGACAAGGAAGTGTAAGTATAAGTTAACTCTTCGTTGGAATAAATGTGAGGATCGGGAGCCACCAGATGAAGCACGTAAGGCCGGAGAATGTCAGAACCCTGTTTAGCTGACTTCGTGAACTTATGATCGACATAATGACATTTGACGAATCTTGTATTAGTACCATCGTTCTCCATGAACAAGACCAGCACCCCGGGCCAGCGTATCGTTCTGAGTAAGGTGTCCTTATTACTCCATCCGTTAATTTTTCCCTGGATGACTATATCCCTCGCTTCCATGCCCCGGAACGTAGCGAAGTTAATGTCGCGCCCGGGTGTCGGAGTCCCTATCATGGTCTGGCGTAAGGTCTCATCGTACAGCGGAGGGTTCATGTTCGGTGAGCTTGGGAACGTGTATCCGCAAGACGCAAGCCAGGATGAAGTATTAGTCAAAGTGGTGAGGTAGGCATCAGTACCTAGCATCCTTCTATAATCAGTGTCACCGCTAAAGCTACCATAGTACGCAGTGTCGCCCATTGCGCCTATCTTCCAAGATAGGTTAGTTGCCATTAGGTCGGCCCCGTTGAGTTGCTATAAAACTGTTCTGCCCCTTTCTTTAGCGTTTCCTCTGCCCAGTTAGCAAAGTCGCGTGTATCCGCTCTGACATTAACATCAATATTCAGGTTGCGAGCGGTCTCTACAGCACCGTATGCACCCCCTATAGCAGTCGCACCGGTTAGCGCAAGTGGAGAAGTTACCCCTAACGCCAGCGCCCCCATCCCCGCAAATATTGCAGTCGATATACCAGTGGTTATGACCTGCGCCATCTTCGCGCCTTGGGTTTCTTCCTCGAACCCGAATCTACCTACTTCCTGCGCCCTACCCCAGAGCGTCTGCGCTTCCTCTGGGAACATAGTAGCACCTGTAACTAATGCGGTTCCTGCTGCTGCTGTCGGTCCACCATATCTATATGCTGCCGCTGTCGCCCCTGCCACTATAGAAATTCTGAACAGTTTCTCTAATCGTTCTGGATCAATGTCATCGAACGCTTCACTGATTTGGTTCACTCTCATTAACACATCGTCCAGTATCGGTGCTATTGCCGGTGCTAGTTTACGCAGTCCCTCGCCCATTGCCAGACCTATCTCCGCCATCTTCGTTTGAAGTAAGGGACTCGCAGCGATTATCGAGCTCATCGCGCCTGCACCCATCGCGCCCATCTTGGCGAAGTACCCCGCCATCTGGTCGAGGCTCGGTGCCATGCGTACCATGTCAGAGAATAGTCCTTCGACTCCCTGCTCGGCTTTCTCCAGGTCACGGTACAGGTCTTCCAGTCCTGCCTTTAACGCGTTGCCGTCGTACTCGGCCTTGAACTCTACGCTCGATACCTCGTCTGCCATGCTATCACCTGAACATTCGTGCTAGATGTGCCATGCCTCGGTTTATCCTGTCCGTGTCCTTGTTATCCTCTGACTCGGGATCGTTCCGCCGTATCGCCTCGTCCATCATGGCCTCCGCAACCTGATAGTAATACTCATCCATCTCCCGTACTTCAAACCCCATGAAACGTGAAACCATCGTCTCACGAACCGCGTTAATCGCTTCAATCTCGATAGGCGTGCCATGTTTAAAGTGCTCCTCTAGTTTTTTTTTACCTCCACCAATCGTACCAGTTCGAGCAGTATCTTATCGTACTCCGTCGAGTCCATCGAATAGATGACCTCTGTCTTCTGCTCCAGCGTCAGATCGTCCCACTTGGTAGCCTCGGGATATATCGCCTTGACATCCTCGACGGTCGGACCTTTCACGATGTGAGCCGCTACGTACACCGACTGTAGGTGCATCTTCAGCCTTGGGTCTATCGAATCATCTACAGCTTTCGCCTCTTCCGCTGTCGTGATGTTCCCTATCTTGTACTGTACTGCTTTCATCTCCGCTTTCTCGCGGACGCTTAATCGTCTTAGTTGGTATTTCATGCTCCTCCCTCAGTTTGCGCTTGCGCTTGTACTCGATGTGGTTAATGCGTAGATATAGATTTTATCCGGTATCAATGTGATACTATGGTCTAGTGGTCGCTTGGTCACGTCGAGATCGTAGTCGGGGTATGTTCCTATCCTCGCGTTCTCGAAATATATATGGATTTCCCGGTTGTTATCGTTATCCTTCAGCATCAATAAAGCGTCCTTGGTGCCTGTTCGTGCCAGGAAGTCATCAAGCCAGTCATCGTTCTCTAACCGTCCGGTGAACTGGGCCGCCAGCTTAATACCTACGACGGTAGGCTCCCTTATCTCTTGCTGGTTACTAGCGTCCATACCAGGCTCAGTATCAATAACCTTCTCGTATGTGAACCGGGCCCGGATAAGTTCTGACACTTCCTGCGGTGTACCGGTCACGTCCCACCATAACTTAGACATCCAGCCACGGAACGGTGGGAAGGTTGATATTGCCAGGGGAGTGATCGAGGGTAAGCTATTATCAGCGGTAGGGCTACGGCTGACCCATGTAGTAGTTAATGTGAGCGGCCCGTCTGCTCCTGCTACCTCAAACTCTCCCTTCACAGGGAACATGCCCGGGACGGTCATACCGTTATCGGTTGTGCCCTCCGCACCGAACTGACCAGTAAGCGACGGGAACCCGAGAGCACTGCCGCCAGTGCTAATGTTGACATCAGTCTCGAACGTAGAGATATTATGCACATACCGCATATCAGTCGAGGCTATAGTAGTGTCACCCGTGATGGTACGGATGCAGCAGATGACCGCTTCCGCTGGCGAGATCGCGTTGACCGTGGCCCAGTCAGGATAGGCTTTCCCTATATCGCGGTTAGTCCCTTGCGTATTGGTCAGGGCTCCCGAGGTCGTGCCATCCGTGCAACTGAATAAATCATACTTCTCCTGCGAGCTCCCGCCCGGTGCTACTGCCGTCGCTGTAAGGTTGCCGGTGCTAGTGGTGAGCGTGTTATCTTCTCGATACTTTAACCCAGTGGGGAACGTAGCTATCATATTAGCGAACGTGGCCGTCGTCCAAGTATCAATAAAATCATCACGTCGGCTGAACGATCCACCTTCCTTAATACCGTAAGTATTCCCTCTGGTACTCTGACCGTCAGCCTGGGTTATCCCTGTGCTGCTAGTATGGAACCCGAACAGGTAACGGAGAAAGTTAACTTTCTGGAGTAGACTTATCCATACCCCTCCGTTCTTCCGAACAGTAGCGAACCATGTCTGGTCATACAGAACGTTGCCGCCGTCCATACCTTTTTCATCTACCCAAGCATTATCTAGCGTTGCCGGGTGGAACCTTCGGCTTATCATATCCGGGTAAGTTTCAGCCGTCACAGCGGTTCCGTATGTCGCTTCCTTACCGTATGATGCGGTTAATCGTGCTCCGGTCTTAGTATCTCGTGCCATTTTAACTACCTGCGTCGATTGATTTGACTTCAACTACTGCGTCCATTGCGTAAAGGAACTTGTCCCAGTCATAAGGACGTGGTTTGATATTGATGATCTTAAAGAGTAACCTATCGGTTACTGATATATTCTCTCTCCAGTTCGTCGTGATGGTGTCCACGATGTCACGCATCACGGTCCTACAAATTTCCATACCTTCCACCGAACCGATGACGTAATCACGCACCGCAAACACCGATACCATTAATCTCGTGGTGTCAATGGTGGCGGTCTGTCCCATACCGAGTATATCATCCTGGGACTCGTCCATCAGATTGACAGTGACCAAAGGAAAGTAATTCTTATTGTTCTCGACAGCATCTATTGAGCCCATCAGCACCCAGTTCGTGCCTAGTTGTGGATGCGTGGCCCTGTTCGTGACGTTCAGGTCTGTCAGGTTCGCTGCCATGTATGTAGTGACTGTGACGATTATCTCGGCCATACTGTACCCCCGTTCTTGAAAACATCATCTATATGTGCTATCTGTTTACGTGCCTGTGAGCTCCATGTCCAGAACGCGCACGCCGTGCACCTAACTGCTGTGAATTTGCCCACCGCCTGACAGTCACTAATATAAACCTTTTCATATTCGACCAGCCTCCCGTCGTCACACTCTGGGCATCTCATGCGTAAGCCTCCTTAACTATCTGGCTGACCCTTAAATTTATTTGTGACGGTGCCCAGTCCTTGAGCGCCATCTGCGTGTTCAGGAATACATGATAAGCTGGCGTGCTCGGTCGAAGGAACCAGAACTTGCGCAACTTTGATAAGGACCATTTCCGCTTGCGTTTCATATACCTACCGAACCCGGTAAGATCGTGGATGTTCCATAACCGTCTGGGCTTGCCCTTCGTGGACTTCCCCCAGAGATAGACCTTATGGGGACGGCTACCGTGCTCTAGCATGATGCCATAACTCACACCGTCGTGCACGATGACGAACTTGGTAGTCGCCAGGAAGTTGATACTGCGCTTGAAGTCTCCGGTATCGCTAATACCGAAGCTATCGCACAACCCCTTGGCGTGCTTGATGGAGAACAAGCCGAAGTCATAGTGCAGCATCTCCTTAAACTCAGGACTCTCTATAGCTTCCTTTAGGTTGCGCGTCTTGCGCTTTGCGTCTTGAAAGTCTGCGCTGAAACGTAACAGGAAAGACATCAGCCTCACCTACTATCATGGAGTGGGTATGCTGTAAGCACGGGGTCAGGCTTAGATCATGGGCTGCTCACGTAATGCGAACAAATGCGGTACTACTTCACCTTCGTGGTCTGTGCGTTCACCCCCTTTCAGTATTGTGTGAATTTCCCATAGTTTAGTGGGTGTTGCGGCATCTCCCACGATGCCCTTGAGCGTGATTGATGTGGCGGTCACTACTGCATCGTCAACGTTCATCAGGAAGTCACCGACTTCGACTAGACCACCATAGTCTTCAAGGTCTTTTTCGGTGGTGGGCCGGAGCCAACCCTCGAACGCAGTCCCCGAGCCATCTGAGATAGCTGTGATAGGCCCTAGACTGCTGCGAGTCTTCGTTCTGCTGAAGTAGTAGAGAGTTGTCCCGAAAGTCGTCACGATCTGCTCGAACGCGCTCGCCATTACCAGTCCCAACTCCCGCCAGTGCTGAACACAGTATGCGCTCGCCACTTGCCGACAATCTGCCACTGCTCGTCGAGGAGGGCAGCCTTTCCAGTTATCATGTTGGATGCTTCTTTAAAGTTCATGTAAGGAACACCAAAGCTTAGACTGGCACCGTCAAGGCTCACAGTAGCGGGATAACTGTAGCTGCCTCCGGCTTTAGCAACCAGACATAGCACTGTGGCCAGGAGCGTGCTTAATGTCTCTATCTCCTGCGGCACACTAGCCCATCCATACGTTCCGGTGCAGCGAAGCCCTTTGATAGTCCCCGGGGGTAGGCTGAAATTATCGCTGAACGTGACGATCCCGGTCTCCACATCGAGCCAGTAATCAGCAGTATCATTGAGCGTGTCACCCGTGGCAGTGTCCACTAGGTCTCTATTGCTGTCATAGGTACGGAACGATGTGATGGATGTCGGAGGTACGAACTTTAACCTGATGACTTTCGGGATTCTCCCTAAAGCGTCGGCATTGTCAGGTGTGACGTAATAGTCAAAAGCGTTGGTAGAACTTGAATACGCACCCGCATCGACGTGAGTTTGCTTATCTATGATGTTGTCAGCCTCGGTGATGGCCTGGGTAACCTCGCCAGTGAGGAGAAAGCTAGTGCTAGTGATACCTATTGCCGCTCTTACTTTCGCCTCACTAGTGTACGCCATAGCATCACGCAGGAGTATAGTACACGTAGAACGTTCCTGTCTTGGTAGCACCGCCCGAAACGACGGTCACCTTAATCTTACCCTCTACATAGGCTTTATCATATACAGGATACCCACTTGCATATTCAATGTCCGCACTAGCAGCCGGTTCATGTGTCTTTACACGAGGATATAAGACCGTGTCCGCTGATAAGGCCGCACTTTGGATTATATCCTCTGTGGCAAGACCGGACTGCTCGACCGCTTGGAAGAGTGCGGTGAAACTGTTATCTAGTGTGCCCTGTATACAGATGACTTTTTGGACATGACCTGCAACCATGATGGTGCTTTCCCCGGTGCCGCCGCCACCCGCTGCGGTAGTAACACTTATTGGCCCTATGAGTGCCATTACTTCACCTTCTTACTGGCTTTCTTGCGTCCGCGTTTCTTACGTGTCTTCTTGGGCTTCTCTTTCTTTGGCTTCTCCTCGACCTTCTCAGGCTCCGGCTCGGGCTCGTTCTTATGGAATACTCGGTCCTTGACGGCATCCACGAGTCCGGCGAATGTCTCCGGGTTCTTTGTGGAACAGCCCCCCTTGATAACATGCTTGGGCTTCCACGGTTCGGGCTCTTCGGGTTCCGGCTCGGGGGCGTGCTCCACGATGAGCTCACCACCCCGGCTATCTTCCTCGAACGAGTCGTTGACAACCATAAGCTGCATTAATTGTTTCTTCTCAGGGTCAGTCAGCTTCTCGCAAGCGTTATCCCCCGGGAGTGCTTCAAGGTCTTCGATGAGTTCGCCCTCCTCGAATACTAGATGCTTGGATGAGCGGAGTTCCGGATCGTCAAGTCGGAAACTCACGCGCTTGGTAACGTGCATTTTCTTCATGTTATCACCGTGAAAATAAAAGGGGACCGAAGTCCCCTACTTAATCGCTCCTATCTGATTCTGCATCTCGGATAATACTAGATTTCGTTCCATTAGATGCGCTGCCTCTTGCAGTTTCAGTGGCAGTTTATCCAGCGTGATAATGTTCGAGGGTCGCCCCTGCGAATCTATAACCTGCACTTGGAACGTTTCCAGATGCGAGTCCTTATACAATATCTGTATCCCGCAGTAAGCGGGGGTGGACTGGTCGGTCTGTTCCTGTTTCTCTTTGTCCTTAGCTTTCTTCTTTGCCATTTTCGTATCCTCCTTGCCCTCTTTAAGGGGGACTGACTAGGCGAGAGCCGGGAGGAACCTTAGCCCACCTAGCCAGTCCACTTTACCTATACGTCCTTTCCTTATATTCCTATGCCTACGAGTACGCTGCTATCCAGACCGTCACGCATACATGACCCACTGCGGTCAGCGTGCCAGCAGTCACCAGACCCAGTCGATCTCCTGCCGCCAGGTCTTCGGCTCCGCTCGTCACGAGGGTACCGTTCTGCACGGTCTCGGCAGTTCCTTTCAGATCGAACCCTGCGTTAGAGTTGTCCGTCAGGAGGTCATCGCCGTTACCCTTAGTCTCGGTACCTTGCAGTCTCTCGATCTGCAACGTCACACCACCGCCATCTGTACCCGCAGCGGTTGCCACGAAACTGGCTCCCACTACCTCGCACGCATACGATGCTACGAAGAATTTACCGTAGTAATTCCCGTCCGCAGCATCCGTGTGCGGGATGACAATGCTCACAGGTGTGGCTTCCAGAATTTTCTTCGAGTTCACCTTGAGCCTGCCGGTCGATACGTTCAGGTTACTGGATGCGTTGACAGTACAGTCATCAGCGTTCAGGTACAGAGTTGACCCACTAAGAGTCACCGTACCCTCAGTACCCCCGCCGTCGCCAGCGCCGGGAGCGAGGACCATGTCCCCACCATCGCCACCGGAACCGCTGCCAGCAGCACCGCACGTTATCGAGACGTTACCTCCGTCGTTACCCGAGGTACCACCGTCACCAGCCAGGAACGTGATGCTCCCGCCTATCTGTGACACTGCACCGAGAGCAGCAACGGTGACATTCCAGTCAAGACCTGCGCCCATGTCGATGTCAACAGCACCCACATCGAGGTCGAGCAACGTGCTCGCCACGATCTGTGTAGTTGGCGCTGTGATCTCCAGTTCCGTGTCAGCATCAATGTCGAGCTGTCCATCGGTCGAACTCTGGAGGAATAACGCAGTGTCACGGAACTGTATCTTTTTGTCCGTAGCGACCAGCGAATCCCCGTTAAGTCCTATGTTACCCGTGCCTGTATCAAAGGTACCGGCTCCAGCGGACATGTCGAAGTCTTTCCCTGCATCGATTGACATGTCACCTTTGACAGTCACCGCGCCCGTTCCAGTAGTGAACGTCTTTGTCCCACTGACAGTCGTATCTCCATTGAGAGTTATCGCTGTGGAACCTACCAGTTCGATAGTCGCCTCGGTGACAGTGTATACTGCCGCTGCCGTGGTATTGTCCAGAGTCGTACCGTTATCAAGCGTCACGATACCGCCGTCGAACGTGAACCCCGCCGTACCATCCGAGGTACTGGCGAAGGTCACGGCAGCGCCGTCTGCCTGCGTAATGCTGAAATAGGCATTAGCATCTGAGTACAGTTGCAGCACGGAGTCACCCGCAGCAGCAGGTACGACATGCAGATTAGTCGTAGTACATTTTATGGTGTTATTGGTCTTATTATCAATCATCTCGCCAGAACTCAGCCGGATGTCGCCCGTGCCAGGGGTCGCAGCATTGCAGTCTATCAGATAGGTCGCAGTGCTGGCACCGTACACAATATCGCCAGAAACGGTGACCGTATCGGCGGCGGCATCGCCCATCGCGAAGTCGCCGGTGACCGTGAGGTCGCCAGTTATAGTGAAATCACCCGTAATAGTGAGATCGCCCGACAGAGTGAGCGTGGTGGCTGCCAAGGTGAACGTTGTTCCGTCACCCTTAAGGCTGACGCCTGAACCACCAAGGTACAGATACTTGCCCGATGCGAACGCCATGTCTGACGAAAATAGATTATCGTTGCCCGGCGTAATCGGGTTCTCGTCTGTTTGCCTAGCCATACTTACTCACCTCCTTTAATCTTTACCATCACGCTCACCTACACCGAGCGTCCGACGATATGATAGACGCGCGTGTCGGTCGCAGCACTACCGCCCACTGTGACAGTGAGCACGCCAGAGGTCACCGATGTGGTCGGTGCCTCGGCAGCAACGATGCTGTTAGCTGTAGTGTGGATGACCCCTCCTATGTAGAGGAACCCTGCGGCAGCAATGCCGTAGTCGCCCAGAGTGATGGCGATAGTGTCCGCCGACACGGTGGTCGCGGGGGTTTCCACATAGAAATCGGTTACGTCAAGTTGCGGTGAACCCCGCTTAACCGTGCAATCTGCAATAGCTATAGCTGTCATTTTAAGCAATCCTCTTGATTAGAGCGCAGAAGTTCGGAGCCTTCATGATGAAGGTACAGTACTGCTTCATCATGAACTTACGAGAGTCGTTGGTCTTGGCCAGCGGTTCGTAGCTCATAGGCTGAAGCTCCCTAAGTTCTGCCTGTTCCATGTCCACGAAGGCGAGCCATTTACTGCCCCCAGTGCTGCTGATATTACGGTCAGCGATGATGGGGATGCCCTCGAAGTTGATACTCTCAATACCCCACGCGAGGTTCTGAGTGGGTGCCGGGTAGCGCAGATAAGACTGCAATAGTGCCTTGATGTCATCGTATGACGCAAGGTCGCACACACCCAGGAGCGTGGAACGGTTAGCACCGTTATCCATACAGCCCCTAATGCTGGTCCGCAGGTCAGAGATAGCAAGGCTTCCAGTGGTAGCCTTATCGGTCACCGTGGTGGCATCGTTGGTGATAAGCTGGAACACACCGTCGAACTGTAACGGGTACGTGGTCACATCACCATCGAGCACAGTGTCACCGAGCTTTCGCACCATAGCCATCGAACGGAGTTTGATCTCTTCCGCGTTAGCGTCAGGCATAGGCTCGCCAGCAACAGACGCGCCGGAACTGAAGAACTGTCGGGTGGCGGCCTCGTAAGCACCGGTTACGCGACCGTAGGCGCGGAGGTACTTGATAGGCGTGCTCGACCGGGTCTTCGTATCAGTGGCAGGGTCGCCGGAAGCGTCCTCCGCTTCCCAGTTAGCAGCACCGACAGTGCTGATGTAATCGAACTCAGCGGTACGTCCATAATTGGTCCTTTTGGGCACGAGACTAAGGAAGGGCTGGTCAATCCGAGTCCTGTCCACGAGGTCGGGGTCGAGGTACAGAGGAATCCGTACCTTGTCAGCCGTACCAGCCGCAGCCCCAGTGATGCTCGTGGCTTTAGCGAGCTCGCCATGGAACTGCTTCTGAAGCACGGGGATCATTGACCCGTTCGGGTACTTGCGCCGCAGGAACTCCAGAGGCGTCTTCGAAGTCCATCCCGGGAGACCGGGGTCGAGGAGCATACCGGGCTTAATTCCCTTGAAAGCCGTATTGTATGCCTCATCAATGTCAACATTCATAGGTCCAAATGCTACCATTTAGTTCACCTTCTGCATAAGGCCAAGATACCCGTGGTTGTCAACGAACTCTTCTATCTGTTTCTCGATGATAGAAGCATCGACAGGTTGGGCTGCCGGGGGTTCAGGAGCGGCGGGTCGTTCGACCTGTAGCTCTTTAACCTTCGCCTCGGCAATCGCGCTGGCCTTCTCCGCGATAGTTTTGTCCATGTCAGCGGCCTTCTTGTCTAGCTCTTCAGCCTTCTTATCCAGACCGGCCATCTTTTCCTCGAACTTCTTTTCGAGGTCTGCAATGGTCTTGCTGACGATCTCGTTCTGGTCCGGCGTTTCCGCAGGACTCTTCTCTGTTTCTTGGTTTTCATCTGCCAAGTTATCACCTTTAATCTTGGATTCGACATGCTGGCGTGCTAAATCTGCACACTTCTGCTCTACTTTCCCTACCTTGACCAGCACGTCAAGAGCAGTATCATCTACGTTGTTTACCTCGCAGGTCTCACCCTGACAGTCCTTGACCATCTTAGTGAAACATTCATCGCCGTAGCACTCAGAAATCTGGCGTGCTACTGTGAACACAGCATCCCTATTGGATGGAAGCCCTACCACATCAATGGAATAGAGCTCAATATCATCAATGACTCTCCGCTTGAACTTTTCCCCTGCTGACTTTGCCTCCTCATAGAACGCTTTCTTTGTCTTCCCAAAAATTGAGAATGAGATGGGTGTACCAAAGTCTATCTTTTCCCGCAAGTAATCAGCCTTGCGCTCTACGTCAGCCTTCCCGGGCTCGATGTGTAGTGATGCCCGGGCAATCTTCCCCTCAACGCCTGCGCTCCAGTATCCTACTGAGTTCCGCCACGCGGGTATATGATCCCCGAACGCTGGCTTGCGCTGGTCGTTTACTTGTTTGGCCATGCCTGTGATGCACTTGAGACTCATACGTTCCTTGTCTCGGTCCTCATATATCGAAGAAATAGGGATCGACGGCACAACCATAGACCCGTCTTCATTCTTGATGATTTTCTCAGGGTCAATTGGGATAACAGCTTTGAAAAGTAGACCGGATGTATCAATATCCTTCTTACCTACTACTGAGTCATAGCAAATAGCAATTGCCCGTTCCTTAGAAACTCCTTGCTTCTCCATAACTTTATTGACACAGCGGTCCATTTCATCGGTTTTATCGGCAGGAACATTAGAATAAGGCATCTTGTCCTTATGATATATACTAGCCTTCGTTTATATACTTATCAAAAAATCGTGCTATTCTTATCAAATATTTATCATACCTATACTGAAACGCTAAATAGATACTAAACTGACAGAGATTAGTTAGAAATAGGGACCGGCCCACGGTGAGAATCTGGGGGGAAGGCAGGACCGGTCGGTCGAGACTTGGTCGATGAGATATGATGATTTATACAAGGTTATTCTTTATATCTATAACGGTGACTGGACGCCGCCAGGGTATTCAGACGGGATGATGGGCAGCCAATCGTCACGCTCGTTAGGGTGGAGCGGTAATAATCCTCTGGCGTCTTCTATCCGGTACACTCCGTCAGTAGTCCCTACTTGGATCGTGCCATCCTTCATGCTGGCGGTGTGGGGGTAGTGAATTAATCCTCGATTGGCGTCCTTGCTGATGTCGCTTGTTCTATCATCCAAGACTATCGAGTGCTGCACTAGCTTAACGTCTCCCTTCTCGTATGCGTCGATCTCTGCATGGGTGAACACTGAGTTAGTCTCAGTCCGGGCTATTCTTTCGAGCTCGTAGTTACTGCCTTCCATGATGGTACTTATCCGCTTCATTAACGGCTCGATACCTTCCCGTCTCTTGATACCATCCTCGATGGCTTGGTTAATTTGCATGGATTGCCGGTTCACGTACCCTGACATGAGCTTGCCACCTGCATCACTGAACAGCTTCAGCCATTGCATCGTGTCCTCTACCTGTGGCTTGAACTCGTCACCTGCAAGCTTCGATCCTACGATGATGCCTGCCTGATAATTCTTGGCGGTACGTTCATTGATTCCTGACCTCATCTCGTCAACGAATATCTTAGTGAGTATGGCTGCTATCTTATTCGTGAGACTGTCGAAGCTATCAATGGCTAGTTGCTTCTCTGCCGCGCTGACGGCGGTGTCAATCTCGCGGATAGCCAGAGGGATGCCACGCATTAGCATCTTGGTATACTTCTCCTCTAGCGGGGGAAGCTGTACCTCTTTCCTTAGATTAAGCGGTGCTGTGGCTTTGTATCCCTCTGGGTAACTACCTTCAGGGACTAAACCCCATTGAAAGTCTTTTTTTTTTTCAAGCCACTCCAAGCCCTTCATGTTCCCTGACTCCTCTTCCTGCTCTGGTTCCGTGGGCTCTGTGTTGCTATCGTTCTCCGGCAGCCCTGGTCCGTTAGGGTTGCCGAATGGGCTAGTAGGCTTGGGCGCGAACTCATCCCCTGTGGGGTCATCAGTAGGAGCGTAATCAGCCACATCACGAGCCTCGTTCTTCTTGATAAGCCCTGCCTTGTAATCCTCACGTGCTATCGTGCTCAACCTTTCCTGCTCCAGCACATCGTCAAAGATGAACTTGAACATGACATCGTCATAGAAGTGTAGCCAGATGATGTCCGCGTTGGCTGCACGCTCGAACAGTTTACAATCAGGTAGTGTGCCCTTCCGTTTCTGCACGTCTTCCTGGCTCCTGCCTGTAGCCTTGGCCACATTCTCAGTGAACCCGAGCTCGTGCATGGTGAGGTTGAAGTATGACGCGATGATCTCGATGTTCATGCGCTGAGTTTCGAGATACTTCATATCGTCAACGGTGTTCTCGAACTTCTGAAAGTTGATACCTTCACCCGCTACTCCTGCAATCTGCCCGGGTTTGCCTCTGTACTTCGCGGTCCACTCAAGAACGAACGCTTTTACTTGCGCCCAGTCAGCACCGATGACCTGCAATAGCCCCGCAGGCATGGGGAAGTTTTCGTACATGGACTTGTTCCATAACTGAGAATAAGCAGCGGCCTTGATGACGGCCAATCCTTTGTATACGGGCGACTCGGAGTACACACTCTGGGAGTTAGGGAACTTCTGGAGATAGATGACGGTCTCTTTAGGGAAGTAGTGGGGCAGTGCAGACGTTATGTAGGCGTATTGCCACCATCCGTCTATGAACCCGTCCCGGTTGACCTCTGCCAAGAAGCTGGCACCGTCACGCGCCCATATCTCCAATAGCTCAGGGTTCTTCGCCTTGCGGTCTGCCTTGGCCAGCTTCTCATTGTATAGCTTCCTGAGTTCGGGGTCAATGGCTTTGCTCAAGTCTGCGTCCGCTAGTTTTGCGAGCTTGCTATCCGCCAAGAGCACTGACTTCTTGAGCTCCGGTGATTTCACCCGCTTGACTGTGATCGTCTTGGGCTGCAATGCCTTACCGTTCTCATCCCATTTGACACACTTATCAGCACCCACCCCTGTGCTATCACTCTCGTACACGTTCTCTGCTACATTGTACGATTGTTCGTCATAGCTGTCGCCGCCGAACACTTTCACGATGATGCCGCTGTCGAGATCGTCCAAGTCGTTCAGCATCTTTCCGGTCAGGTCAGGATGGAAAGTCTCGTGATTAGGATTGCAGTCCATGAAAAACGCTTTAACCTCGTCTATGTGGCTCTGTAACTCCGGTGTGAGCTCTGCATCTGGGTCTCTTGCTACTATGTCCCAGTCAAGTCCTACTATGATGGCTCTCCGTGTGCTCTTGCATAGTGCTGCTATCCCTTTACTGCCGAACTCACGCATCTCCTCAATATTGACCCGTTTGGGCTGACCGCGTACAGGATGCCAGAAATAATCAGTGAGATAACCCCGCTTAGCCTCGCCCCGGCCCATCAGCGTGGTGCCATGAGTGTACGGGAACTCCTTACGAAGCTGCAACTCCCACGGTGTCGCTGCCGGATCGTTCAGTCCATCGAACTTGATATTTCTATTGAGTCCCAGTTTATACAATAGTCGGTCCACGAGGGCCATAAGAATGAGCGGGTGAGTTCAAACGTGTGAGCCAGCACGTTGTACGAGTCCACCCCTTGATATATACGCCCATCGTTTATATATATGACGCTAAGGCAGCACCCAGTCGAACTCTTGGTGTGAGTCACTAAGCCAGCAGCAGCCAGCGACAGTCCAGAACGAGTCGCCGTGCCCGTCCGGTGTCTCTGGTGCTTTGAGATCGTTGTCCACGCAGAGTATCTGACTGATTAGCCGGTCATCGTTAAGTAGGCTTATCGTGCCATCCTCTACTCGAGTGTTGAAGCACGCGGCCATGTCAAACTTATTTTTGACCTTGAAGATTACAGGATTCAGGTTATGCGGTAGCTTCTGCTGCTCAAGCTCCGTATCGAGCTCCCCTCGAGTAGCATCGAACCCTGCCTCGTCTACCTCGAACCGTTCCATTAGTTCCCCGACGAGCTCCAGTTGTACTGTATAATCAGTCCTGTCGAGCCACTTCTGATAGACCATGACCAGTTTACCCTCCTGTAGCTCCATGATGCTGATGTGGCTAGGGTGTCTCTTCTTCCCCAAGTCCCAGAACATGAACGTTTTGCCTCCTTGGTATGTAGCTTGCCTGATGGTACGCATGATCTGCTCTGGCATGAAATAAGCCTCTTCCGCCCTGACTGGAACCAGTAAGAACTCTTTATTGAACGCTTTCTCTTTAATACGCTTCTTGATACGCTCGAGTTCGTCCACGCCATACAGTTCAGGCCATAGCGCCTTATTACCTTGCAGTGCTGGCCAACTGCTCCAATGGTACTCTTCAGTACCGCGTATCTGGTAGAATAGATCAGTGTTATCCTGCGGCGTGCCTACTAGGTGGAGCTCGTCATGCTTGGTTGGGATGCTCATTACTTCCTCGAGGAACTTGTCAGTGATACGCTTGATGACCGTGAGATTAAGACGACTAGCAGGATCGGCCAGGATGTCATCCGCCACAATATTCGCGTGAATCCCTCTTTTTGTACTAAGTATGCCCTCTGGGTCGCATCTCCATACGTTCTTTCCGTCCCATGTGTATCGCAGCACGCCCTCTGCCGGTGTCAGGTCTTTACACTGGAAATATGGGTTTTTATCGATGAGCTCCTTGATGATCCGCAGGTGACGGCTGGCAAGGTCTTGCTTGAAGCTGATATATAGCCACTCCTTGCTCTCGTCCGGGTTGCACAGCAAGTCCCACATTAGATAGGCATAGATGTGATAGCTCTTTAGGTGATAGCGTGGAGCCAGTAGTGCCGTGAACTGGTTACCCTCGAGGATGTCTGCCCATTCTCCTACATGGCTAGGATGGACCCACTTGTCGGGGTTGAAGCTCAGTCTGAACATGTTATAGAAGAAATACTTGAAACTGCGTTTACTCCTGACAACTGTACGTACTGCCGTCTCCGCGTCTATCACATGAACTCCTCTATATCGTTGTTTGCTACGTGCTGCTCTGATTGTGACTTGAATGACTTCTCGCTGAACCTGACTATCAGTTGCACATCCACTAGGAACTTATCGCTATCGTTCGTCTTTGGTAGCTCACGCACACTATATTTATTCACTAAGATGTCCGTTGCATTCAGCATTCCCATAAACTCTTCTAGTGTAAACAATCTTGCTGTCACTCCACCGCCTCCCAGTCCTTGCACGTTTCGTCGGTTCCTTGTGCTATTCCATACTCCGCTGCCCTCTTTCGGAATGTCTTGATGTCATCCATACACTCCCACAGATGCTTGCAGTTCAGGCAGTGCCTAACCATCAGTACGACCTCGGCCTTGGTGTTTGAAACCCATTGGGTGGTTTCTTCGCTTGAATCACTCCGAAGCCTTTACGTCTTTTGATTTCATCTGCCCACTCATCATTGTCTCTCCTAGTAATTCTCATATAGTCTGCTACCGCTTGCACCCATCTCCTGACAGCTTGTAGTTCCGGTGGGTATTTCATGCAATCCCCTCCCAGTCCGGGCACGGTGCGCCGTCTGCGCCATCATCATGCCCCCGCAAGATGTGTTTTATTTCCTTCTCGAATTTAGGCGTTCTATTGTGTTTCTTCTTCCATGCTCTGATTAGTTCTGTTTCCTTGTCGCAGCCGGGGTTCCAGTCCTCAATGTACTCTACCTCCACGGTATCGTAGTGCTTGCAGTTGAAGCAGTGGCGCGGCATCACGCCCCCCTCCGTAGTACCGATACCTGCGATAGCCAACCTCTCAGCTTTACTCGTTGCAGGACTGGCGTGGGCGGGTATTTTATCTCCTGTGTGGCAGACCATCCATGACCGCACAGATACCAATGATATGCCCTATCTAGCCTTCCCCGCTCCCGCTCCCGGTACAGTTCACGCAGGTACCAGTCCTTGCTCTTCCCGCACCAGCCTCGCGGCAGTCGGTGCCAGGTCACCAGATACTCCCCCCGTCCTCCTGCTGCATGTCACGCTGCCAGTCAGGGTCCGGTTCGAGGTCTTCCCGCTCCATTGGGACTTCTCCCTCGAAGTCGCACTCCTTGCACCCGTCACCGTCACACCCAGGGCATTCCTTCATGGGCGGATCGTCCGGTGGCCCGTTGCACCCGTCCGGGTATCCTGGCGATTGCATCAGTCCGTCACCACCAGTATCTGAGCATGGCCGGTATCATTCTTGTCGATCCACCACGGTTCTCCGGCGTTCTTACAGGTAGTTATCTTGTAGTATCCTTCAGGTCCAACGGCAGCTACCAGTTCAATCCCTTCCCTATGCAATAGTTCATCTAGCAAGTCAGCGGTGGATGCCTCTTTGAGGACCTTGTAGTGCTTGATGTTCATTTCCAATCCCCCGGTGCAGCGCTTTTCTTACTATCGAGCTCTGACACGCTGAATCCCATACAGTGCTTGCATAGTTCGATCAAGTCACCGGGGCCGTGGCACATCAGCACAATAGGCTCTTCCTTACCGTGATGCTGGACCCTCCTGCATTGGAAGAAAGCGTCACCTGTCTTGATCTCTTTCTCGCACTCATCACAGATACGCATTACCTCGCACACCATCAGACCACCCCGTACCGCGTCCAGTCTGCATCAAGAAGATCGTCCAGTTTTTTCCCATCCTTTACGGCTTTCCTTGCAGCCTCTAGGAAATTAGGGAGTAATAAGGACTTCGGCTCAGTTAGCTTCTCACTGACGCTGCCCATCGTAAAGATATTATGGCATCCCTCGCACCTGCACTCACCATGAGGTAACCCCCAGATAAGGTGGTTCCTGCTATCACACACAGGGCACCGCCAGTTCTCCGGCACCGGCCAATCCATTACCCCCCGCCAGTATTCCATCAGACCACCGCTTTCAGCGTCATGCGAGTCCTGGTGCTGACCTTCGTGTATAACTCGGTAAACCCGGGATGATCTGCCTCAAGTGCTTTCTTATCGAAGTCCTTCCGCTCGAACTCCGCGAACTGAGCGTATCCCTTGTCAGAGTACAGTTTCTTCAGCTTATCCGATGCCTTGAAGACCGTTTCTAGTTCAGCCTTGAACTTCTTGAGCTCGTCATTGATCTCGGTCTTCTGCTGTTCCAGTCTCAGGCACCGTAGAATAAGTGCCGCTTCCCTTGGTTCCGCTTCTCGTGTGTCTAGCCGTTCCATGTTCCTCCCTCACTTCACCATTCTTGCTACTATTTTATCAACATAATCCTTGCAATTCATACAATACCCTCGGAGTGGCTTGCTACCGCATTGAGGACATACCCCCATCTCTAGATCTCCATCACTGTTGATGCTTGCTATTTCTGGCTCTTCAGTGATCTTGAACTCAGGGGTGCTGTCCTTGCTTGAATAGACAAACTCCTCTATAGGTTCAGAAGTGATTGGCCTATCCTCTGGCATGAGCGTCACCCTTACCCTCTCACCTGCCCATCTGCTAGGCATTGTGATAACTGGCCTTCTGCGCCCCGGGGTCACCTGTCTGATGATGCACCTATGAATACACCCCTCTTCATTATCGGCTTGATAGAATTTGCATACCTTCCTTTCAGGACAGATTGAATAATCAGAATCTTTTACCTTGCGACCCATGCTATAATAGTATACGGCAATTCTTATTAATCTTGCGTTTTGTCGTATACAATCGGACGTTTTGTATTATACAATCAAGGTTTTGACATATACAATCACGTATTCTCGCCTTCTTCCTTCATGATCCTAATGACTGAGGCCACGTCGATGCCCAGGTGACCCTCGACCGTCAGGTCTGTCTTCTTTACGACTCGCTTGCCGTGTATCGATTCCTTGACCTCTTTTGCTGTCTTGACTGTCTCCCTGTGATCTTTCCTATCGTTCTCTGGCATGCCGTCCATGAGGCTCTGTGTCATCTTTGATAGCTGCCGGTTCCACCCTTCCTCGCCCCCCGTCATGATGTCCATCGCTCTCTGGTATCGTTCTGGGTCTTCCTTTTTGATGGCCTTTAGAGCACAGTTGCCTTTGTACTTACTCTCGCTCATTGGTTGGAAATAGCACACCGCCCAGTCATCACATCTACTGTTGCACTTCTTTCTGCCGTTCCTGCGTGCCGTCCTCTTCTTTGCTGCTGTCCTTGCCTTGCCCCCCTTTCTACCTTTTTCAGCCGCGTTCTTCTTAGTGAACGGCTTTAGATTATCAAGCTTGGGGTCACGGTTCGGCATTACTATCCCTCTGTAGTTATTTCTTTTTATTCCTTTCGTCTTGCATGGCGTGCGCTCTCTTATGCAATTCGTCTATTTCCCCTATAGTGAGCGTCATTGTTCCTATAACTTGCGTACTGACCATGAATGTTCCTCTAATGCGCCCTTCTTGCTTCATATTATCAAACTGGCGTAATAATCGCTCTGCGAACTCATAACTAGCCGTAGGGCAGATTATCATATTGATCGTATTCTTTTCATCACTGAACTTGAGCACCTTATGATATGCGTCATCCATCATCTTTTCTTCATCCACGATCCTCCCTCCTCTTGCACTTGTTTTGATTTCCTGCGAGTAAGAATAAACAGTAGTTTCCTCTTGCGTCCTGTCTTTCTGGGCATTGTAAGCATTTCTTTTCTGTCATGCTATGCACTTCCTGCAATTGGCTTTCCGCGTGGTCTTTTTTACTCTTAGCTCTGGTAAGTGTAACCCACACTTAGTTATGATAATCATATTATCTATGCCTTTGTACGTGATTATCTTCTGCGCTTTTATCTCGTGTATCGCCCCGCTTGGTCCCCTTGCGTTAATATGCTCTGGTATCTTCATCACATCTTCCCCCAGTATCTCCATCCTGATGCTGTCTTAACGTCGGCTCTGCCGCATTTCTCGCAATGCCTGACCTTTGGATCGTCTCGATGCCACTCATGCTGACAGTCGTGTCTACCCTGGCCTTTGGTGCTCCTCATCGATGTCCCGTATGCCATTTTCAATATACCTTTTCTACTGTTGCCGTGTATTCATGGAGCGCTGTATTTATCGTGATGGTGTCTCCTTTCTTGCTCACTTTTGTATCCATGAACCCTGCGGTTACCATCAGGCACGCTCCATATATCATCTCTGTTATTGAATAAGTTTTCCTTGTCATTGTTCCTTCCTCCCTATCCACAGTAAGAATATTATCACTATTGCTCCGGTTAGCCAGTGGCCCAACTCAATCAGGGTCATCTTTACCCTCCGTTTTCCCTTCCAAATAACCATCAATCTTACAGTTCTTCTTTTCCCACTCTTTCCGTAGTCTGAACATCTCACCTGAACTTCCATACTCACAGGCTAATGCTTCATTATGATCTTCACATTCCTTAGCTAACTCTAGGATTATGTCTGCTACTTTCTGTATGGCATCCACATGCAATTGCCCTATTTGAGATAGATTTCGTGCTATCTCTGCTGCTTTCTCTATCGTCATTTCATCTCCTAAGTAAATAGCTTTGATTATGCTGTGTCTTGCCTTACTCCATTCGCTTTTCACTGTCGTTTCCTCCCTCTTAAGTTCCGTCCATCATTGGTGCTTTCAAGTCCTTATCGGCTTGCTGTAGGCTGCTCGTAGCATCCCACATTCTCTCCTCTTGGCAGTGTCTAAACGCCTGATTATGATGGCTTATTTGTTTGTTGTATTCAAGCGCCGCCCCTATTTCTAGTATGGCTTCCTTGATTTTAACCACTGCTCGTGCTATATGTAACTCTGATTTCAATTGTGCTTCTGGGTCATTCATCGTTCCTCCCTCATAATGCCTGTTTCTTTGAATCTCGTATCTTCCTGAGTTCGTTCAACATTTCTTCGTCAATGTCCTCTGTGTCTAATTGTGGATTGAAGAAAAATACTTGCCCTAGTTCAACCCAAGGTATATCATCTTTCTTCCATCGTTCTATGAGTTCCTTACATCGTTTCTTGCTCCACTCACTAAGGATAATATCGTTCATCGTTGCGCCTCCCTTACATCTTCCTTGTTCTTGCCGCACATGCGACATCGGATCGGTGGATTAGGAAACGGGCTTATGCTATCGAATACGTGACCCTTGACCCGGCACACAAATCCTCTCCGGCATAAGTCCTTTACCTCTGACTCGCTTAGTATCAGGTCGCCCTCTTCACTCCAGCGTGGAATTTTTCCTCCCTCCTTTCAGTATCTTTAAGCTGTCAGCATGAATTATCATACCTAGATCGTGCTTCATTGCAGCTTTTTCTATGTACTTGGCTCCTTTTTTGAACATAATTATACTTCTAGCGTCATGTTTCTTGCTCAAATCGATTAATGTCTCGATTTCCTCGCTTGTTATGTTCTTTAAATCCCATTTGACCTCGCAGAACGTGAGCTTTCCCTCCCCTTTCGGTGGTATGCTTATCAAATCAGGGAACGCTGATGCTGCCTGTCTCACTACGAACCATCCCCGCTCCATGAGATACCGTTTGATCTTCCTTTCATAATTGGCTCCTTTAGCCTTGGGGTTCTTGATGCGTCTCATTCCCTCACCCTGTGCGATGGCTCGTCACCTATCGTATAGTTGTCTCCCGGTTTGTACACGTATGTAGTCATCTCGTGCCTGTTGTAGCTGATGATTATCTGGGCTCCGCACTTGCACTCGTAGATATGGGTTCCATGCCTCCCGTCCATTACTATCAACCCGCACTCATCGCAGCTTAGATAAAAGCTATTCTTCCAGAACGTGCTTAAGACGATCATGCCCTCACCCAGTCCCGGTATATGTTCCTTGCCATGCGTGCCTTGACTGGCATGTCGCGTCTGTCATACATGGCTTCGAGCTCCTGCATGTGCTTTCTAAGGAATATTAAATGCGTTTCGTCTAGCTGTTTATTCCACTTCATGCCGCCACCCCCGTCTCGTACTCCCTGGCGCACTCATCGCATAGCACCGCTTGCACATGCTCGTCCGTCTCCCGGTCATACAGCATTAGTATGTTTATTTCGTGGGCTTTCAATCGTACTGTGCATCCCTGGCATCTCATACCTTCAACTCCTTGTACCTTCCTGTGCGTGGTTCGAAGATTTCCCCGTCCGATAGCAAATCGCTCATTACTGTTTCTACTTCCTTGAGGCTCATTTTAACTTTTCCCTTGGAGAAGTGGTCTTTAATGTCCTCAAAGCCCGTGCTCTTGTCCTCGTTAGTTTCTGATTTGGTCTTTATGTAGACTAATACTGCCATCTTCCTGTCTTCGTGGAGTTCCTTCCACTTTTTGTCAGCCTCGGGTTTGTCATCGGTCTTGGATTTCTCGCCCGTCAGCGTGGCCTGTGTCTTCGCCTGGAGCCCTTCCATAGTGCTGGCAGTAGTAACTACTGGGTTAGCATCTAAAACTGGCTTAGAACGCGATACAGTGGCTATTGGTTTCTCGTCTAGCGTTTTCTTTTCAGCCTTCTCGAACCCTACGTTGAACTCCAGAAACTCTCCGATCTTGGCATAGTTCACTAATGCCTGTTTCGTGTTAATTACTTTGCAGAGTCCTGTCCTGTTGAGTATGCTTCCTTCGACGTACTCATGGAACATTTTATTAGCCTCTTCCATGTTCCCCTCTGCTGCTAGAGCTCGTATGGTCTTTTCGAGCCCATTGTACTTCTCGAACGTTCCTGCGAGTGCTAGTATCTGTCCCAGGTTTGACCGTTCTACTACTATCGCCTTGACGAACATGCTCACGATGTGTGGCTCTCCGTCGAGCATGACGGTTTCTCCGTTCTTGCTTATTTCTGCGCTTATGACCATCTTCTCTGTGAGTGGCTTGTTCCCGTCTGCGTCAGCCGTGGCATAGAAGTCTGTGGTCTGGAATACCTTACTGACTTCCACGATCTTGCAGTCATATACTCCCGCGTGTTCTATGGTCGCTTTCTTCCGTTCCTTGCTGTGTCCGAATAGTACCATCTTATTTCACCTAGCTTGTAGCTTCTCTGTACTTGTCTTGCAGTTCTCGTAGCTCTTCGTCGGTTGCATCGTTGACTATTTTACGCGCTTTCCTGTGTAACGCTTCTATTACTGTTGTTGCGCTCTCGTCATCGTCTATGCTTGCTTTCAGTTTGAGCGTTTTTGACACTCCATAATCATGTGTCTGATAGCTCTTGCTCAGTTTTAGGCTTCCGTGTCGGTGCACTGTCCATTCTGCTTCGATGATTTTCATGTCTTCACCTTGGTTCATTTAATTCAAGTAGTTCCTTTACCAGTTCTTCGTTAGCTTCCAGCGGATATACTACCAGTATGTCCTTTCTGTCACTCCATAACTGTTCCTTGGCTTTCGTGAGTATCATGTCTTTCTTCGTCTCTACCTCGATTACTAGACCGCCCGGTACGTCTGCCACTATGATGTCCGCTCTGGGTCCGTCTCGGAATGTGGCCTCCGTGTAATATGTCCTTCCCAGGATTTCAAGTAACATGACGATCTCGAACTTGGCCCTCTCGTGGTCATAACTGTTCTGGCCGTGCACTTTTAGCACGTTCCGCATTGGCCTGCTGTGTACGCTCAGTTCCTCGCGTATGTAATCCATTATGCTCGCCCGTCTATCATTTTCGCTATGTTCCTTGCCTCGCCTCGGACTAGGTGCGCTCGTGCCGGTAGCTGGAACTCGATCCGGTCTGCGTACATCTCCAGCGCATCCCGTACAGTCCGCCAGCCCACTACCATCAGGTCGAGCTCTAGCTTCATGGTCCTGATCTCTCTATCCTTTCCTGTCATGTTCCCTCACCACATAGAACGATTCAATATCCTGGTGGGTGTCCAATAGAGACAAAAAATTCGGCAGAGTATGGTCTGCTATCTCGAATAATAGCCTCGCATCTGGTCGGTTCTTCAGGGTCACTTTAATTTCTTTCATTGTCCTCCCTCTTTAATCTTGGTCGTGATCTTTTCCGTTCTTTCAATCTTGTCGTAATCATCAGCAGTACAATAAGTGTCAACTTGGGTTTCATGCCACTCCTTACAGCGACGGCAGTACCAAACGGCCATATGGCATCCATCAGATTCGACTTTGATATGCATTGACTCACCTTTTGTCTTGGATGTTTTCCGTCGCGTCGTGTCCGTAGGCGTCATCCTGCCACCCTTCGGGCGGGTTATCTTCCATGCAAGCCTCGCATGTCGGCCCGTTATCCCTTGCGGAGCATTTTCGGCGTTCACAATCGACCATTATATCACTTCAGTTATGGTTCGGTTAATTGCAGTCCTTTAGTAGTTCGTCAAGCTCTTTGTTGAGCGTTCGTAGTTCACTCGTGAACTGCCGCGACTTTTGAAGTACCTTCTTCGATTCTTCCATGAGGGCGGCGTTCTCGGGCACTGAGAGTGTGAGTAAGTGCTCTATACCATTCAACAGTTTGCAGCGTTCACATTCACTCATGGTCATTCCTCCACGGGTAACTTGTTTTCATTGTTTTCCGTCCGTCGCACCCGCACCGTTTCCCCTGCCCAATCGGCGGGTACTGTGATGTGTGCGCCGTCCTTCCCAAAGGGGCGTGCGGTGGTTTCAATCTCCCACACGCCCCCCTCGATAATCTTGTATGATTTGGTCATTATTAAGCAAGCTCCAGCCATTGTTCGATCCATTCAAGGGTGCGGGTGCGTGCCTCATACTTGCCTTGGAAGTAGCCCTTACCGTATTCACTCCCGCCTTCGGATTCGGCCCACGCCTTGTCATCGTCGGCCCGCTTGCGGAGTTCCGCAACCTTGTGGGCGATGCCCTGCAATTCCCTATCCGTTAGAGTTAGCGACATTCTTTTTCACCTACTATACCTAGTCACTACTAGTATATATAGTTATCTATATCACCCCTCCTTACTAGGATTATTCAACTATTTGGGGCCACTTTGAAGCACACCCCGTACAAAGGTGGTAAAGTCTATCCTTCTCAAAGTGAGCATAATGCTTTTTTGGATTGGCGGGTTTAGAACAAACATCACATTTACAGGTTTCACTCGCTACCATAATTATCCCCTCCCAAGTCCTTTATGAGTTTATTGATCTCACGAAGATGTACCACTAACCATGATACATTCCAATGTTGATATACT